>Ga0209751_10000075_pt1 | contig 93214 bp, 94 predicted proteins | sample RifCSP13_1_FD_184019 | JGI IMG/M metagenome (GOLD analysis project Ga0209751, IMG submission 184019) | Soil microbial communities from Rifle, Colorado - Rifle CSP2_sed 13_1 (SPAdes) (version 2) | ecosystem: Environmental > Terrestrial > Deep subsurface > Rock core/Sediment | place: Rifle...
TACCGGGTCACATGGTAGCGGGCCTCGAGGGGCTGGTACCCGTCCGTGACGGTCCCGATCCCCACGACCCCGGGCTCCGCCCTCTTGAGCTCCTTCGCGAGGACCGCGGGCGCGTTCCGCTTCACGTCGACGAACCGCCCCCACGGCCGCTCCTCGTGGATCACCGCGGGCGCGTAGCAGTAGAGGCAGCCGATCGCGCAGCCGCGGTACGGGTTCAGGGCGTACCGGAGGCCGGGGAGGGTCGACGGGGACAGGGCGGATCGGCAGGAGACCTCCCGGACCTTCATGGGACCCGCATCCCGGCCGCCCGCCCGATTGCCTCGACCGCGGTCGGCGTCACGTCGTAGTCGCCGAGCTCCCGGAGGGGGACGAACCGCGCCTCCTCCGCGTCCGTCGCGGGGACCGCCTCGCCGGAGACGTACTCGCAGAGGACGTCGATGAGGACGTAGTGCCACCGGACCCGCCCGTCCGGGTCTCGCGAGACGTAGTCCCCGACGAACGCGGGCCGGAGGGCCCTCGCGACGACCCCCGTCTCCTCCCGAGCCTCGCGGACGGCGGCCGCCTCCACGGTCTCCCCCGTCTCCAGGGAGCCGCCCGGGAGGCTCCAGCGGCCCTTGTTCGGCTCCCGCCCCCGCTTCACAAGGAGGACGGCGTCCCCGCGGAAGACGATCGCGCCCACGGCGGGGACGGGCCTCCCCGGGAACTCGTTCCGCAGCGGCTCCGTTGGCATGGGCCTCGGCCTCCCGTCAGGGTCCTCCGCCCGGCCTCGGGGGGGCGTCCCGCGCGAGGAGGTCGTAGTCGTCGAACGTCCGCTGGTAGAGGACGTGCTTGAGGACCTCGGACGTCCGCACGTACCGCGCCATGGGGATGTCGAGGCGGGTCGCGAGGTACGCGAGGGTCTCCGCCATCGCGGTGAAGGTCCGGGGGGGCCGCCGCAGGGCGTCCCGCACGTGCTCCCGGACGTTCCACACCCCCACGGGCATGATGTACCCGGGATGGGTCTCCCTCAGGATGACCGTCGCGGCCTGCCGGCGTTCCCGGAGGAGGGCCTCCGCCACGGCGAGGCGGGCCGCGTAGTAGCAGCCCCCGATGCTCGCGTACGTCGTGCGGCCCTCGAGGCCCTCGTGGTCCCCGAAGAGGACGACCTCCCGCCCGAGGGGGTTCCACAGGGTGTCCGGGTACCACGCCTCGATGAGCTCGTACCGCCAGGGCCGCGGCATCTGGACGACGAGGAAGCGGTCGTCGAAGCCGATCGACTCGAAGACGCGGATCTCGTTGATGAGCGGGTGATCCTTCACGCGCTCCCGGAGCTCCTTTCCGATCGTGTCGTCGACGGCCGTGATGGACCAGCGGGTCGGGACGAACCTCCGGTTCCGCGCGACCCCGAAGGCCCCCACGCTGAAGGCCCTCTGGATCTTCGAAACGAGCACGCCCCTCTCGTACAGGTCGACGACCGCGGGGCGGGCGAGGAGGTCCGTGTCGGAGTACGCCCGGTCGAGGTCCCGGTCGACCCTGAGCGTGCCGACGTCGAGGCGGCGGAGGGGCGCGGAGGGGCCGAAGGGCTGCACGTCGTCGTCGAGGACGACCCGCCCCGCGGGCTTCCGCGTGAAGCCGACCTCGACCTCCGCGGACGCGGTGGACAGGGCGAGCTCCCGCGTGAGGTCCACGAGCCGGCCGCCCGTCTCCACGTCGAGGACGTGGGTCCGGTGCATCCCGCGGACGAGCTGCGAGCGGAAGCCGACGATGTCGTCCATCGTCCGGCCGAGCCAGTCCTCGGGGGTGTCGAGGATCTCCGTGTCCCCGTGGACGGGCGGCACGAGCGGGCCGACGAAGACCTTCGGGTAGCCGATCCGGCCCACGAAGACGCCCGGCGGGGAGCTCCCGTCGAGGTCGAAGCGGTCGATGAGGGGAGCGGTCCGCATCATGACGTTGTGCCGCACGAGGATCGGGCAGCGGGCCTTCCCGCAGAGGAGCTTCGCCCCCCGGCACTGGATGCACAGGCCGCTCGCGATGGCCCGCTCCGTGTCCGCGTCGAAGAGGGACCGGAGCTCCTGGGCCTGGACCCGGACGGGGACGTCCATCATGGACGCCCGGGCCGAGCGGACGAGGGCCTTATGAAGCCGACGGCCGGGTCCCCGAATCCGGGGACGCTGGGGGACGGGAAGGATTATGCGTCCTTCGTGCGCATCCCCGGGACGTGCAGCCCGACCGCCCCCTAGCCCTGACGACGGAGGAGCGGATCCTCCTCTACCTGTACGATTTCCGGAACATGCAGGACCGCTACGTCCTGCCCCAGGCCCTCACCCAGAAGTCCATCGCCTATGCGGCGGGCGTGCAGCGGAAGCATCTCTCCCGGTACCTCGACGAGATGGTCAAGGAGGGCTACCTCACGGAGATGAAGGCCCACATCGAGGGGGAGAAGCAGCGCATGCTCGGATACTACCTCGCCCCGCGGGGTTGGGAGCGCGCCCAGGGGATCAAGGAGCGCCTCGCGGCCGTGCGCGTGCCGATCAAGATCCGCGGCGAGCTGAAGGCGATGAGCCTCGAGGAGATCGACCGGGCGACGTCCGTCCACCTCACCTTCGCGGACATCGTCCGGGAGGCGATGGACGTGGACGTCTTGGACCTCGAGTACCTCGAGGGGATCGACGAGCGACGGAAGCGGGCGATGGACGAGCGGCTCAAGCGGCTCGAGGAGCTCGCCCGCGCCCTCATGACGGCCTGGAAGGATGGCCGGGTGAGCGCGACGGAGCGACTCCTCATCGAGCAGCTCCGGGAGCACCTCGGGGTCACGAAGGAGGAGCACGAGCGGATCGAGATGCAGGTCATGGAGGAGGTCCTCGCGAACCGGGAGGGGATCTACCGCGCGGTCGCCGTGGAGGCGTTCGAGGACGGCCCCGTGACGCCCGACGAGCGGGAGCTCCTCGAGGCCCTCCGGAAGAAGCTCGGCCTCTCCGTGGCCGGCTGCACGAAGATCGAGGCGGAGCTCGCCCACGCGTGAGGCTCAGCGGGCGACGAACAGCCGGTACTTCTGGGTCGGGTCCGCGATCTCCATCTCAATCCGCTTCGCGACGAGCTTCTCCGGGTGGTGGACGGCGGACACGCGGGACTCGAGCTCCGCGAAGGACTTGAACGGCCCCTTCTTCCGCTCCTCGAGGATCGCCCACATCGTCTTCTTCCCCAGGCCCGGGAGGAGCTCGAGCATGTGGAACCGGGTCGTGATCGCCTGGGCATTGTTGAAGAACCCTACGAACTTCTCCTCCTTCGCCTTGACGACCTCCGCGACGACGTAGGGGATCTCGCTCTGCGCCGCCGTCGTGAGCTCCTCGTACCCCACGCGCCGCTTCACGTGGAGGATCTCCTTCCGGAGCTCGATGTCCTTCCCGATGTAGACCTTCTGGCCCACGCTCAGGGAGGCGTCGTCCCGCGGGGTCAGTTCGAACAGCTTGAACTCGTCCTCCCCCAGGGCGAAGGAGAGGGGCTCCCTCCGGAACTTGGACTGGTCCGGATGACCTTGCGGTAGGTGGTCGAGGATGCGCGCGTAGTCTTCCACGTCGATCGCCCCGTCACTGGTGGTTCCGCACGATCTCCAGGACCTTCTCCGCATCCTCTTTCGGGAGGCTGAACCGTTCCTTCGCGAAGATGGCCCGGACATCGTCGAGGTGGGTCGGCTGGAGGTCCGCGATCTTCGCCGCGTTGAAGGGGGACATCATGGGGATCGCCATGAGCTCCTTCACGAGGGCGGGCACCTTCGCAGGGTCGATCTTCGCGAACGTCGAGGCGTGGCCGAGGGAGTACTGCTGCTCCTGGTTCAACTCGCCACGGGCCGCCTTCTCCTTCTCGAGGAGGCCTTTCATTTCCGCGAGGGACACGTATTCCTCTTCCATCCAATAGCCTCCCTACGCGCGACGCAGGTGCTCCGGCAGGACGATCGCCTGCTTCGTCTTGCCGCCGAAGGCGACGTCGACGAGGTACGCCCGCCCGCGCTTCCCCACGACGGTCCCCGTCATCCCGTGGAACCGGTGATGGGGCCATCCTTTCTGCACGCTCGAGTCGATGACGATGACAACCTTCTGGCCCTCGTCGTACGAGGCGAAGGACCGGGTGATCGGCGAGAGCCCGCGCTCGCGGGGGCTGCGGCGGAACTTCTGCCGCGTCTTCTCCATGATTCCTTTGGAGGCCTTGACCACGACCTACCCTCCGTCGTGGACGTCCAGGACGTCCAGTTCGAGGACCTCGCAGCCCACCCCGAGCCTCTCCGCGAGGGACGGGCGCGTGCGCCCGTCGTCCCCGTGCACGAGCTCCTTGATATACGTGCCCGCCTCCGCGGTCACGCGGAACTCCGCGAGGTCCCCGTCGACCCGCACGAGCTCGAGCGCGTGGAGCCGTCGATGCCTCGTGGTATCCGCGCGCCTGTGGGCGACACGGGATGGAGTGCGCTGGGCGATCGACTGGGCGAGCAAGAACACCAGCTCCCTCTTAAGGTTTGCTTCGTCCACGGGAGGGGCGAGCCGGACGAGGATGCGGTACGACTTCGTGGCCCGGTCCTCCTTGAGGGCGGCGACGGCGCGGCCCCGCACGGGCTCGAGCCCGTCGACCTCCACGGTCCCCGAAGCGTTGATCCGCGCGACGGCCGCGGCCCGGTCGACGTGGCGGCGTCGAGGCTCCTTGACCTCGAGGATGAAGGGCCGCCCGCGGCCGAGCATCCGGGCGTCGACGTCCTCCCTCCCCATCCCGTGGAGGGCGTGGCCCGTGCCTCCCGCCTCGCGCATGACCTCGGCGGCGATGACCTCCTCCACGCTCGTGGGGTACATCTTCCCGGTCCCGCCGCAACGTTCGCAGCCCTTCCCGCGGCAACGCCGGCACGGCCAGCGGGTCTGGGGGATCCCCCGGACGAGCTTTCGGTACCGCCCGCGGAGGAAGAGGGGGTTCACCTGCACGGCGACGTGGCCGAAGGCGGGGTCCACGATCCCCACGACGTCGGGGTCGCCCAGGTCCGGCTCCTTGCCCGTGATCACCGCGACCCTCTTCCCGATCTCCCGGTTCAGCTCCGCCTTCACAGGTTCCGGGTGGGTCAGGGCGAGGTCCTTCCACAGGCTCTCCTCCCGCGCTGCGACCTCCGGGTCGACCTTGGAGCCGATGAGGAACGTGTCGAACTCGAAGGGTTCGAGCTTCCGCGCAGCGAGGGCCGCGAGGGCGTCCACCTCGTCGAGGAGGCCCGCGCAGAGCCAGCACGGCCCCTCGGGGACGGTCGCCCGGGCGCGGACCGCTCGGCCCCGCTCCGCGTTCGTATGGCCGTGACCGAGCTTCCCGAAGAGCCGCCCGAGGCACGCGGCGCACAGGCTCCGCGCTCCGAGCCCTGACCAGTCGACGGCCTGCGCGGCTGCGAGGACCTCGTCCACGACGGAGGGAAGCGGGGGCGCGTCTTAAGGTTCACCGGACCCCGAGGGCGAGGCTCGCGAGGAGGTTCGCGAGGACGATCCCCGTGATCAGGACGAACCTCGCATCGCGCTCCTCCACGAAGGAGACGAGGCTCAGGACGACGCGGGCCACAGGGGTCAGGATGAGGAGGACGACCCCGAGGGTCATCAGGGCGTCCGGATCGAACCGCTCGAGGCGGGCGAGGAGGTCCCTCGGGGGCACGGCGGAATCGGGGAGGGCTCCGCCCTCGACGACGAGGAGGAGCATCGCGAAGATCAGGAACGACAGGCTCAAGACGACCCCGCCCCTCAGGACGTGGTAGATGAGGCGGTTGATGTCCTCGACCTCCGCGACCGCGGCCTTCCGGAGGGAGGCGAGCTGGCGTTGGACCGCGCCGATCGCCTGACGAGGGCCGATCACGGGATCCCTCCGACGTCGAAGGCTCGGAGGGCCATGAGAGCCCCCAGGATCACGAGGAGTCCGGCGAAGACGGCCCGGATCGCTTGGGCCCTCGCCCGCATGAGGAGCCGGGTCCCGAGGTTCGTCCCCGTGAACACGCCCACGATGACGGCCGCGGCGAGGGACGGGTTCACGAAGCCGCGGGAGTAGTAGATGAACGCGCTCGCGGCCGCCGTGACGCCGATCATGAAGTTGCTCGTCGCCACGGCGGGCTTCATGGGCACGTGCATCGCGACGTTCATCGCGGGGACCTTCACGAAGCCGCCGCCGAGGCCCAGCAGGCCCGAGAGGCCGCCCGCGAGGGCGCTGAGGGCGAAGCCCGCCTTCGGGCGGTCCACGCGATACCGGTACACTGCCTGGTCCTCGTGGTCGTAGTAGAGGCTCCCGAGCCGGAGCCGCGCTGACACGGGGTCCTCGGGCCCCGTCTGGTACGCGCGGTCCCGGGCGGTCTCCTTCGTGCGGACCATGTAGACCGCGGCATAGGTGACGACAACGGCGAAGGTTACGTAGAGGGCTCGCGAGTCCACATACACGGCGATCAGGGCGCCGGCGAGGGCCCCGAGCGTCGTCGCGATCTCGAGGAACATCCCGAGCCTGAGGTTCGTGAGGTGGTCGCGGACGTACACGGAGGCCGCGCCGGAGGACGTCGCGATGACCCCTACGAGGCTCGTCGCGATCGCGACCTGGATGTCGACCCCGAGGGCGAGGGTGAGGAACGGGATCAGGAAGACGCCGCCCCCGATCCCCAGGAAGGAACCCGCGAGGCCCGCGAGGAACGCGGCAAGGGCGAGGATGAGGAGGATCTCGAGGGCCGCCATGCTCCCGCGATGGTCGGCCCGGATATAGGATTTGTCGCGCGGGCCTGGCCGTCACTTCGCGAGGACGATCTCGATGCGGCTCACGCCCGCGCCCTTCCCGTCCTCTCCGGGGATCTTCTCCGTGTCGATCCGCACGTCCCGGACCTTCGCCTCGGGGACGAAGCGGTGTCGGACGATCTCCGCGACGTCGACCGCGCGGGAGATCGAGCGGCCATGGGCCTTCACGACGACCTGGGAGGAGCCGCCGTGAAAGAGCGTGACGACCGCGAGGATGTAGTTCATCGTGGGCTTCTTGCCGATGAGGACGACGCTGGCCTCGGCCATGGCCTCTCTCCCGGAGGACGGCCATCCGGGACCCCCCTATTAAGGCCTCCCGCGGAAAACGTTTTAATAGCGAGGGCTCCATCGTCGCGGCGGTCGACATGCCGAGCAACCGGGACTCTGGCTTCCACTCCGCCGCGGGGCTCATCCGCTACTTCGATCAGGAGGACGAGAAAGCGATCAAGGTGCCCCCCTTGCTCGTCGTCGCCCTGGCCGTGGCCCTCGGGGCGCTCGTCCTCGCCGCGGGCCTGCTCTGGCCGACCACGTGAGTCCGCCCTTCCAAAGGCTTTTCATCCGAGGCCCGTTCCCGCGGCCGTGCCCCGCCGGCCGGTGGACGACGAGACGGCGCGCACGTTCCTCCGGGTCGCGTACGCCCTCGACCGGAAGTCCCGCCGGAAGTACGGGACCCGGCTGACGCCGTGGGACCTCGACCCCGTCCGCCTGCCGCCCCTCCCCTCGACGGAGGCGGTCCACGACGCGCTGAAGCGTCTCGAGTCCCTCGCCCGGAAGGAGCCCCCGGGGTTCCGCCGGGATTGGCTCCGGGACCACGTCCCCACCCTGCGGACCCTCGCGGCCATGGTCTCGGGGCGGGTGCCGCCCCTTCCGAAGCAGGTGGAGGTCCTCTACGACCTGCCCGCGAAGCCCGCGGACGAGGAGGAGCTCGAGGAGCTCCGGGACGAGATCCGGCGGATCCTCCACGTGCCGAAGGCGGACGAACTCCTGGCCGCCGTCGAGGCGTGGGAGGACGACCACGCCGTCCCCAGGGAGGCCGTCCCGATCACGATGTCCAAGTACCTCCGGGTCGCGCGCCGCGCCTCCCGTCGCCTGTTCAAGCTCCCGCCGCGGGAGCGCGTCCGACTCGTCTCGACGCACGGGCGCGCGACGTCGGGCGCGTGCTACTACACCCGGGACTACCAGAGCGCGGTCAAGCTGAACACGGACCTCCCATGGACAGGGCCCGCCCTCCGGGACATGGCGGCCCACGAGGCCTACCCGGGCCACCACGTGCACCAGGCGACCCGGGAGTGGGAGTACCTCCACGCGGACTTCCCGCGGGAGGCGGCCGTGAGCCTCGCGGCGTGCCCCATGGGGCCCGTGGAGGAGGGCCTCGCGGAGAACGCGATGCTCTTCATCGGCTGGGACCGGTCCCCGGAGGACCGGCTGACCCTCCTCCTGAACCGCCTCCGCTGGGGGACGGAGGTCAACCTCGCGTGGATGGTCCACCGGGAGGAACCGCGGCGGGAGCTCCTTCGGTACGCGATGCACTCGGGCCTCGTGGACTGGGCGAAGGCCCTCCGCGACGTCCGGTACGCGGCGAACCGGATGTGGGCCTCGTACGCGTTCTGCTACTGGCACGGGACCGCGATGATCCGCCGGCGGTACGAGCGGATGCGGGGCGACCCCGCGTTCTACGACGTCCTGTACTGGAAGCCCCACACGGTCCGGACCCTCGAGAAGGCGTTCCGGCGCCTCTGACGCCGCCCGTCACGCGCGCGGGGACGGCCTCCGCTCCGCGTCCTCGATCGCCGCCGGCACGGGCGCGGGCCGCAGGGTCATCACGATCCCCGCGGAGAGGCACGCGATCCCCGCGAAGTCCGTGAAGGGGAGGACCCACGGGACCCCGAGCCGGGCGAGGATCCCGCCGAGGGCGGGGAGCGCCGCGCCGAGGGTGATGAGGACCGCGAACGCCTTGCGCGTCCGGACGATCGAGTACGCGGCCCCGCCGATGAACGCGATCCCTCCGGGGATGTTCACGAGGGGCGTCCACATGCGGACGCCCGCGGGCAGGGCCTGTCCCCCGATCGCGGCCTGGGCGAGGACGCCCTCGTCGACGGGGGCGAGGACCAGGAGGAGGCCGAAGGCCGCGGCGAATCCGATCACGTACGCCGCGAAGACCCGGAAGACCCTCCGGCGGCGGAGGACGAGGCCGAGGGTCCCCGCGCCGAGGAAGCCCGCGAGGAGGATCGCGGAGAAGTAGTACAGCTTGTACGAGGCCACGGACCATCCCGAGACGAAGGCGGTCCCCTGGCCGAAGGAGGAGGTGGCCCAGAGGGCCAAGCCGACGGACCAGAGGAGGTGGTGCGCCTTCCGCGTGACGAGGTATCGGGACAGCATGTACGCGGCGACGAGGGACGCCACGATCCCGACAACGAAGGACAGGACCGTCTCCGCGAGGGCCATGGGTCGAAGGCATCCCGCGGACCCTCATGAAGGCTCCCGGACTCGGTTAGCCTAAAGGGACTTTAGCCTGAGGAGGATGAGGGCCGCCCCCGCACCCCATGGGGTCCCCCCTCAGGTTTATGTGGGCCGGCCGCGTGGAAGCCGTCGCCATGGCCGAGGGAAGCGAGGTCCGGAAGCTCGACGAGGTCCTCCCGAGCCGGGAGACGATCGAGGGGGCCGGGGTCCACCTGCGCCGGGCGTTCGGATACCATCAGGTCCCGCGCCTCGACCCGTATCTCCTCCTCGACGACTTCCGGAGCGAGAACCCCGCGGACTTCGTCGCCGGGTTCCCCTGGCACCCCCACCGCGGGATTGAGACGGTCACGTACATGCTCGACGGCTTCGTCGAGCACGAGGACAGCATCGGGAACCGCGGAGTCCTCGGGTCCGGGGACGTCCAGTGGATGACCTCGGGGAGCGGGATCATCCACCAGGAGATGCCGAAGCCGCGGGAGGATCGGATGGGAGGCCTCCAGCTGTGGGTGAACCTCCCGTCGTCCCACAAGATGATGGACCCGCGGTACCAGGAGATCAGGGACGCGAAGATCCCCCAGGTCGACGTCGCGAAAGGGGTGCGCGCGAAGGTCATCGCGGGCGAGGTCGCCGGCGTCCAGGGCCCCGTTCGGGACATCGTCGTGCAGCCGGAGTACCTCGACGTCAGCTTGGAGCCCCACACGACGCTCGAGCACGCGATCCCGCGCGGCCACACCGCGTTCGCGTACGTCCTCGAGGGCCGAGGGCGGTTCGACGCGGACTCCGGGGAGACGATCGACTCCGAGAACCTCGTCATCTTCGAGGACGGCGATCGGGTCCGGATGGAGGCCCACTCCGCGCCCCTGCGTTTCCTCCTCATCTCCGGCAAACCGATCCGGGAGCCCGTCGCCTGGTGGGGCCCCATCGTGATGAACTCCCGCCACGAGCTGGAGCATGCGATCGAGGAGTTCCAGACGGGGACGTTCATCAAGCACGGGAAGAGCCGCGGGATCCCGACCTGACCGGGCGTTCGTCTCCCGGGATCACGCGTCCGAGCCCGGACCGACGGCGGGCCAGAGCCCTCTTCGCATCGCGGCGAGCAGGAGGAGGAGCGCGACGGTGGGCAGGGAGCCCCGCACGAGGAGCCGTACGGTCCCGAGAGCCTGGCCCTCGGACGACCCGGCCGATGGGATGCGGATCGCGTCCCGGCTGGGCCCGGGCGGGGGCATTCGAACCCCTGCATCGTCGCGGTGTGGAAGACCCATCGGTCCCTGGCCCCGCGCGGACGCCCAGGGCAGGATTTGAACCTGCGAGGCCTTCCAGCCAGCGGTTTTCGAGACCGCCGCCATACCGGGCTTGGCGACCTGGGCAGCGGGGGCCGCTAATGAGGGCGCCCCGGATAAGAGTTCCGTCCTCGGACACCGGGGTGGGAACCCTTAATATGGAGCCGTCCGTAGCACGGGCCGATGCGCGTCCTCGTGGGCCTCGTGCCCGAGCGCACGGAGCGGGAGGTCGTCCTCCCCGACCGGGCCACGGGGCTCGAGCTGCTCCGCGTCCTGGGCCGCGCACCGGACGTCCACATCCTCACTCGCGGGGACACCCCCGTGCCCCTCGACACCCCGCTCGAGGATGGCGAACGCGTGCGCGTGATCTCCGTCGTCTCGGGAGGCCTCGCATGACGACGCTCGTCCTGATCCGCCATGGGGAAATCCAGCGGCCGACGGACACGTCGAACTTCGACCCCGCCCCGCTCACGGACCGCGGACGAAGCCAGGTCGAGGGGCTCGTCGACCATTGGCCCGCGGACCCGCCGAAGGTCCTCTACGCGAGCCCCCTCCTGCGCGCGATCCAGAGCGCCCAGGTCCTCGGAGACCGCTTCGGCCTCCCGACGATCATCAACCCCTGCCTCCGGGAGTGGGCCGCGGACGCCACGGGGATCCCGCAGCCGGAGTACGTGGCCCTGGAAGACCGCGCGTGGGCGGACCTTGCGTGGGTCCCGCCGAGCGGGGAGAGCCTCGCGGCCCTCGGGCCCCGGGCCCGGTCGTGCCTCGAGGCGATCGCCCAGGCCCACCCCGGGGAGACGGTCGCCGTCGTCGGCCACGGAACCCACTTCTCCGTCGTCACCGCGGAGCTCCGGGGCGTCCGGCCCACGGAGGAGTACAAGGCGTCCATCGGGTTCGCCCACGCCGCGATCCTCGCCTCGGGCTCGTCCCTCCGCCTCGTCCGGGACTTCGCGCGGTACGGTCCCGCGGTCTAGTCCAAACCTTTATCTCGGCCCCCCTTCTCAGCGGGCCGGATGGATTCCGACGCGGAGGAGATGCTCCAGGCCCTCGGGCTCCGGGGCGTCGACGACCTGTTCGCGGACATCCCCGCGTCGATCCGGACGGACGGACTCGCCCTTCCGCGGGGCCTCCCGGAGTCCGAGGTCGTCGCCCACCTCACATCGATCCTCGCCGCAAACCGGACGATGGCCGACATGCCGACGTTCCTCGGCGCGGGCCTCTACGACCACTTCGTGCCCGCCGCCGTCCGCGCGATCGCCTCCCGATCCGAGTTCTACACCGCCTACACCCCGTACCAAGCGGAGCTGAGCCAGGGGATCCTCCAGGCCCTCTGGGAGTACCAGAGCATGGTCTGCGAGCTCATGGGGATGGACGGCGCGAACACGTCCATGTACGACGGGTCGACGGCCCTCGGGGAGGCGGCCCTCATGGCCCGCCGGATCCACGGCGGGCGGGTGTTCCTCGTCCCGCGCGCCCTCCGGACGGACAAGAAGTCCGTCCTCGCGAACTACGCGAGGACGGACTGCCTCGAGGTCCGGGAGGTCGATTACGACCGGTCCTCGGGGACCCTCGACCTCGGGAAGCTGCGCGCAGCCCTCGCGCGGGACGTCTGCGGGGTGTACGTGGAGAGCCCGAACCTCTTCGGACGGTTCGAGGAGGCCCTCGAGGACGTCCGCGCGGCGACGGACGCCATCCTCGTCGTCGGGGGGAACCCGATCGCCCAGGCCGTCGTGCGCCCGCCCGGCGACCTCGGGGCGGACATCGTCATCGGGGAGGGCCAGCCCCTCGGGTCCGCCGTCAACTTCGGAGGACCCCTCCTCGGGATCTTCGCCTGCCGCCAGGAGCACGTCCGGAAGATGCCCGGACGCGTGATCGGGCTCACGAAGGACGTGAAGGGCCATCGGGCCTTCTGCATGACCCTCCAGACGCGGGAGCAGCACATCCGCCGGGAGAAGGCGATGAGCAACATCTGCACGAACGAGTCCCTGCTCTCCGTGGCCGCGGCCGCATACATGGCCGTCCTCGGAGGGAACGGACTCCGGCGTCTCGCCGCGGAAAACATCCGCCGGGCGAGGGATCTCGCGGCCTCCATCGACGCGATCGACGGGTTCGAGGCCCCCGTCTTCCCCGGACCCCACTTCAACGAGTTCACGGTCCGCGCGCGCCGCGGCTACGTCGGCGTGCATGAACGGCTCCTCGAGCACGGCGTCCACGGCGGCCTGCCCCTCGCGAGCCAGCTCCCCGAGCTCGCGGACGTCGGCCTGTTCGCGACGACGGAGCGGCACGGCCCCGAGGACGCCCGGAGGCTCCTCGCGGCCCTGGAGGCCGCCGCATGAGCTTCCGCCAAGCCTACTACGACGAGCCCGTCCTCTTCGAGAAGCGGTCCGCGCCCTCGGAGGCCGTCGACCTCGAGGGCCTCGTGCCCCCTCGACTGCGGCGGGACCGGCTCGACCTCCCGAACCTCCCGGAGCACGACGTCGTGCGGCACTTCACCCGGCTCTCCCAGATGAACTTCGGGATCGACAGCGGCTTCTACCCGCTCGGCTCGTGCACGATGAAGTACAACCCGAAGTTCTCGGAGGAGATCGCGGCCCTCCCCGGCGCCACGCGGATCCACCCGGACCAGGACGAGAGGACCGTCCAGGGGGCCCTCCGGATCCTCTACGAGCTCCAGGAGGCCCTCGCGAGGATCGCCGGCATGGACGCGGTCACGCTGCAACCGGCGGCGGGGGCCCAGGGGGAGTTCACGGGGCTCCTCCTCGCGCGGGCATACCACCGGGACCGGGGCGAGGAGCGGGACCAGGTCCTCCTGCCCGACACGGCCCACGGGACGAACTTCGCGAGCGCGGGGATGCTCGGCTTCGAGATCGTCGAGCTGCCCTCGAAGGACGGCCGGGTGGACCTCAAGGCCCTCGAGTCCGCGGCGGGAGAGCGGACCCTCGCCCTCATGCTCACGAACCCGAACACCCTCGGGATCTTCGAGGACCACGTCAAGGAGGTCGCGGCGATCGTCCACCGGGCGGGAGGGCTCCTCTACTACGACGGCGCGAACTTCAACGCGATCCTCGGCAAGACGTCCCCTGGGCGGATGGACTTCGACATCGTCCACTTCAACCTCCACAAGACATTCTCGACACCCCACGGCGGCGGCGGTCCGGGCGCGGGGCCCGTCGGCGTGCGGAAGGCCCTGGAGCCCTTCCTGCCCGTCCCCGTGGTGGCGAAGGACGGCGGGCGGTACCTCCTCGATGCCGACCGTCCGAAGTCGATCGGGAAGGTCCGCGCCTGGCATGGGAACTTCGCGCTCCTCCTCCGCGCGTACGCGTACATCCTGCGGCACGGCTCCGACGGCCTCGAGGAGGTCTCCGAGCGGGCCGTCCTCAACGCGAACTACCTCCGGTCCCGGGTCCACGGGACCCTCGAGATCCCCTTCTCGGGCCTGCGGAAGCACGAGTTCGTCGCGAGCGGCGCGCCCCTCCTCGCCCGGGGGATCCGGACCGTGGACCTCGCGAAGCGCCTCATGGACTTCGGCTTCCACCCGCCCACCGTGTACTTCCCCCACCTCGTCCACGAGGCCCTCATGATCGAGCCGACGGAGTCCGAGACGAAGGAGACCCTGGACCGCTTCGCCGACGTCCTCGCGAAGATCGTCCGGGAGGACCCCGAGGTCCTCACGTCGGCCCCGCACGCGACGGCCGTGGCCCGCGTGGACGAGGTCCTCGCGGCCCGGGAGCCCGTCCTCAGCTGGCGGATGGCCCAGGCCCGGAAGCCGCCGTCCCTATAGCTCGAGATCGTCCCGCCCGAGGGCACTCAGGAGGATGTAGGCCCAGTCGAGCTTCCTCTGCTTCGCGGCCTTGTCCCCGTCCTTCGGGTTCGGGCGCTCGAAGTCGAAGCCGAGGAGGTGGATCGTCACCGCGCCGGCGTGGACCGCCAGGAACACCGCGCGGTCCCCGTCCGTGAAGCCGCCGAAGTTCTCGAGGCGCCCCGTGGGTCGGGACTGGGTCGTCGCGAGGGTCCTGCCGCGGAACCGGGCGGCCCATTTCCTCACGCTCGGACCGTTGTCGCCATGCGCGTGGACGACCGCGATCGTCCCCTCCGCGTTCGCACGGACCTGGTCCTCCACGTCCCCGTCGAGGTCCGTGACGAGGACCGAGGGCCGCAGTCCGGCCGCCAAGGCGACGGACGTCGCCTCGTCCGCGGTCACGAGGACCCCGCGGGCCCGGGCCACCTCGCGCTCGAGGTCCGGCCCGTTCCCGAGGACCGTGACCTCCTTCCCGCCGAGGACGGCCCGCAAGGCGTCGGGCCCGACCCGCGTGCCGGCGAGGATCCCGTCGAGCTCGCGGGCGACGGCCTCGTCCTCCTCCCGGGAGAACCCGAAGTCCTCGAGGATCCTCCGGTAGAACGGCTCCCACGTCGGGTAGTCCATGGGGATCGCGGATCCTCAGTGCCGCCAGCTGTCCTCGGCGGCCTTCCCTTCCGGCGTGCGGTACGAGGCCCACGTCGCGATGACGAGGAACAGGGCGAGGCCGATGCTCAGGTAGATGAGGGGCTGGGCGGCGGCCGCCTCGAAGGCACCGAACAGGAGGCCGAGGGACTGGGTCGTCCCGAGGACGAGGAACCCCAGGGCCACGAAACTCCCCGCGACGGCGAGGACGTGCTTCGGCACCCGCCCGTGCTTGAAGTACGCGGTCGCGACCTTGCCGACCTCGAACAGGAGGGCCGCGAGGACGCACCACCACAGGGCCCCCACGACGAACCGGAGGAACTGGTCCGCGTACCCGCCCCGCGGATCCCGGGCGAAGTCCGCCCCGTTGAAGATCCCCAGGAGGACGAGGATAAGGGCGGTGATCGTGAAGAAGATGGAGACGTCCCCCGAGATGACCGTCGTCCGGATCCCGTCGTACGTCTGCCCGATCCGCGCGTACACGTCCCGCACGCTCGTGAGGGGGAGGGACACGAGGATGAGGTAGAGGCCCGCGAGGATGAGGACGAAGGCGGGGGCCATGTCCGGGCTCCAGAGGTAGATCGCCCCGAAGAGGAGGAGCACGAGGCCCAGGGGGATCATGAGCTTCCGGCGGATCTTCGGGTTCTTCATCTGCCGCCCGATCTGGAAGTACAGGGACTGGAGCTGGGCCGCCTGGCGCACGTAGACGCGGCGGACGTGGTCGACCTTGATCCTCGAGCCGAGGATGGGGGCGAAGGCCTCGTCCTCCGCGCCGTCCGACACGAGGAACGCCCGGTCCGGGCGGACCTCCTCGAGGACCCGGTCGAGCTGCTGGGTCAGGACGAGGTCCGAGGCGGATCCCACACGGACGTCCCCGCAGATCGTCGCGACCTCCGCGTCGACCCCCTGCTTCACGAGGTCGTCGTACGTGGAGATCGCGCTCAGGAGCGCGTTGACGTCGGAGTCTTCGGGGTCTGCGAGGCCGAGCTTGAGCGCCGCGGCGAGGTTGTCGTCCCGGCCGATGAGGGGACCCTTGATGCCCGTCTTGATCCCGATGTCGTCGTCCCGGTCCACGCACAGGACGAGGGTCTTCATCGATCTTCCCTACCTTTTCGAGGCTATATCAAACTTGCTTAGCGGTTCTGGATTGGCGACAGGTCGGCTATTCTCGTGGTCGCTGAATGCACCGACCTTCCCTTCAGGGGCGGCCGATGCGGCCGTGCCGCATACACTCGTCCAGTACTCGTGGCTCCGATAAGGGAAGATGCCAGTCAGGTACCATCCCGTCCGACTAGAGGTGTACTTAGCCGTCGTGAACAACGACATGCACAAAACACGAAAACCTGTCGGACTTTCCGCAGGAGAGTGCTCCCAGGAGCGGTCGACGAGCTCCGACCGGGTTTCCACGCCTCCTCCAAAACATGTACTACAATAACGCCACGCACAAGTAGTCCCGTTCAGCGTGGCGGATACGGCCGAATCGGTTGAGGGCGCCTTTTCCCCGGCGCCTTCGACCGTCCGGCTGGGAGTGGAGGGCATGACGAACGCAGAGCCCTGTTTGCCATCGCGGCCTTGCCGCGGGGAGGTCCGACGTGCAGGCCCGGGTGTCCGGGCCCCGCATCGAGAGTCGCGTCTGACCGCTGCGGTGATGCACGCGCAAGGAAGATCAGCTCTTCGAAGGGCTGCCACGCGGTGGCTCGCGATCGTCTGCGTCGTTGCGTTCCTGACGTCGTCGGCCGGGAGCGCCTTTGCTCAGCCCGCCTCTGACGTCGAGCTCAGCGTTGACGAAGGGATATCCGGCCAGGCCGTCCCGATCGACGAGCCGACGCAGGACCGGCTCCCGGATGGAAATCTTCCGAGTCAACCGGAGGGCGCTGTCCTGCCGCAGGGAATCGCCGAGAGTCGCTTCACCGGCCGAGGAATGACCACATCCCAGATTCCGTGGCCCGAGGCAGGGACGAGTTTCGCGGAGACCTCCGAGGCGTACGAATACCGGACGAAATGGGGGACGTACCGCTTCTCGAAGAAGCAGGCGTCTTCCATGGTCGTCTCCCTGCCCGATGGGACAGCAGTTGTACCGGCAAGTGGCTTTCTCGTCGCCGACTCCTCGTCCATGTGGTTCCCGGGATTCTCTAGGATCACCAACGCGACCGACCAGGCCCTTCAGGTCGAGTATGAACTCCTTCAAGAGGGCGTGCTCCGGGGAATCATGCTGACGAACGTCAGTTTCGTCGATGATCCGTCTCGTCCGCCGAAGCTGACAGCAGAGTTGCGTTTCCCCAAGGAACCTCCGTCGTCGGAGTTCAAGATTGTCTGGCTCGTGGTGTCTACCTTCCGGTATTATGAAACATCCAAGGACACGGTGACGGACCTCTCGGCGCTTGGATCTCTTGGGCCGCTTCCCTCCTCGAACCTGAGCGCCTCCGCGACGGACGCCACGCCATTGCAGGGGACCCGCAGGCTACTGCATCTCGACTGGTCCGATGCCGGCGGAGGAGAGCTCTGGGCCGGCGCCCTCGAATTCGGCTCAATCGCGGGAGAGGGCTTCATGGTCCGTTTCCAGGCCAATGCGACCGTGATCGACCCGACCCTGATTGTGACGCAGCAGAACGCCACGGCGACGGCCTACACGTCCCAGAAGAAGATGGTCACTCACGAGGGGTACACGTAGGCATTCTGGTCCGATTGGGACGGGATCTACTACTCGAGCAGCCGGGAGGGCACCATTTGGTCCCCTCCGGAGTCCCTGGGGACCGGTGAGATCTATGACTTCGACGTCGACCGGCTCGGGGAGACCGTGGCCGTCCTGTGGACCTATGGCCTCGGCCCTTCCGGGTGGATTGAGAGCCGGAAGGGACGGCTCACGGCCGAGCGGATTTCCTGGTATCCTACCGTACGGATTGACCTCTGGATTAATCCCGATCAATCCGGGGGCGTGATGGCTCCCGTGACCCTCGCCGCGAGCACGGACGGTCGGTTCTGGAGCACGTACCTCGCGTGGAATGCGGCTGACGGGGAATATCAGCAGCGGTTCCTCTGGACGGAGGCCGAGGCCTCGGTGGACACGTGGGTGTTCGAGCCCCTCCTGACGACCCATTTGTCGGGATCCTCGGCGTACGGAGACGTGATCCTGCAGCTCTTGGCCCTGCCCGAGGGCCGGATGGTGTACCTCGAGGCGCCTAGGTCGTATTCGTCCATCTGGTGGCGTGCGTGGGAACCTTACATTCAATATGCGGGCGGCGGCTCCTGGGACATTGGCCTCCCCTCCGGCGTGCCCAAGTGGGACACGTTTTCCGCGACGTCGAAGCCCGACGGCAGCGTCCACATCGCCTACCTGAATGCGGCCGGGGAACTCGCGTATGCGAGGATCACTGAGACGCTCGAGCCGGACTACTTCATGACGGTCGTCCCGAACTACCTTCGCCCCGCATATCCCGCCATCTCCGTGGATGAGACGAGGCTGCTCCACATCCTGTACAAGGATCAGCGCGGCAGTGCCCACTTCATCTCCGGCGCGAGGGAGCGACCGAATCCCCCGAACACGAGCCCCGCGACCTGGGTGACCACGTCCCCCCTTGTGGATACGAATCATAATTGGAGGACCTGGGTCACCGTGCTTCCCCGGGCGGATTCCCTGATCCAGGTCATGTGGACGGAGAGAGAGGGATACGGGTACTCCGTCGTCTTCGGGGCCCTCCCCGTTCCGTTCGACGTCTCGGGCTCGACGGGGGATGCCTGGAACCGGCCCGGCCTCTCACCCTACCAACCCTTGGAGAGCCAAGGGGACGAGCACATCTCCCCCGGGACCGGAGGGGTCGTCGTCCGGCAGGTCGACGCGGTCCTAAAGGGCAGAGGCGGGCTCGAGCTTCCCATCGCGCGCGTATACGTGTCCCCCCGCCTGTTCACGGAGTCCAACTGGCCGTACTTCATCGAGCCGGTGACCTCGTTCCCCTGGGCGCGCCTCGACTACTGGGCGGAGGGCCCCTGGTCCCTCGATTTCCCCTGGATCGATCCCACGTACGTGCACCTGTGGGGCGGACAAAGTTACATCATCGAATGGGAGGGGAACCGCTTCGTCAACCGGAGGGGGGAGCGGTTCGAGCTTGAGCGGACCGTTACAGAGGGCGCCGCGGTCCTCGGGTACACCCTTTGGACGAAATCCGGCCTCCGATGGACGTTTGATGAGGATGGCAGTCCGACGCAGGTCGTCGACCTCTCGGGCAATGCGATGATCTTCACCTATGGCACGGTCGGTGGCTCCAAGGCGCTCCTGAGCGTGAGCGAGGATGCGGGTCGGTCCGTGGCGTTCGGGTATGGGGCGGGCCCCTACGCGCCAATCCTGACGAGCGTCACGACGCCCGCGGGGACAACGGGCTACGCATTCTCGATGTCCCTGGACGCCGTCACGGATCCGCTCGGGCGGGTGACTTCCTTCACGTACGACCAGGCGACGGGGTTCCTGCTCGCGACGATCTCGTATCCCACGGGGGCCTCCACGGAATACGTCTGGCAGCGCGTGGAGGTCGGGACGGAGTTCTACTCCTACCTCGTGACCCTGCGTGTCACTTGGGAAGGCCCCACCAGCCTGTCCCTCTCGTACACCCTCGTGGACGGCCGGATCGCCCGCACGGAGGAGACCGAGTCGGACGGCCAGGTGATTCGCGGATCGAAGAGCTACAACTTCGTCGGCCTCGGCGGGAGCATGCTCGTGTCGACGACCACGGGCTCCGGGACGAACGAGCGGGCCGTCGGGAAGGTGCGGACGTGGTTCGACGCAGACGGGAACCCGATCCGCGTGGAGCGGTTCGACGGAGAATCGGCCGAGCCTGGACTACGTCAGGAGGTCCGATACGACGACTGGGGCAACCCCCTCGCCTCGTGGGACTCCTCGGGGGCGAGGGCCTACGCGACCTTCGCCAACACGGAGACGAGCGATCGTCTCGGCTCCCCTGACGCCCTCGAACGAGTCGCGACTGGGAAGCTCTTCTACGACGGCTTCGAAACAGGCGTCGGGCCGGGATGGAGCCTTCAAGGCGCCGGCCTGAGCGACGAGGTCTTCGACCTCCGGCCTCCGTCCCTCCACTTGTCGATCGCTCCCGGCGGCACCGCCTTTGCCTCCCATGACATCTTGGAGACCTGGTCCTTCGTCTTCGAAGCGAAGCTGAAGTTCGGAGAGACGGCCACCCAGCACTACGTCCGATTGCGGAGCACCGGGGGTCTCCTGGTCGCGGAACTGAACTTCGCCAGCGATGGGTGGCTGTACTCGAACGAAGGGAGCTGGGAGTCCGTCCAGCAGTACGAGCCAGGCACGTGGTACTCCCTCGCGCTCGTGAGCGCGGGGACCCGGTACGCCATCTACCTGGATGCGAAGCAGGCGAAGGTCGCGTCCTTCGTCAACTACGAGCGCGTCGGCCGGTTCGAGTTCGAGGTGTCCGGAGGCTCGGGATCTGGCGAGCTGTGGATCCAGGACGTGAAGGTCAGCACCTTCCAGACGGTCGCCGTCTCGAACCTTCCCGCAGGCTACCGGGTCGAGCTGTATGACTACCTCGGCTACCGGGTCGACGCCGGGACGGCGTCGACCGACTTCGGGATCGTCGTCCTCGACAGCCTTCACGGTGGCCCCGAATGGAACTACCGCATCTTCTCTCCGATGGGGGGGAGCTTCCTCGTGTACGATGCCCAGGACAACCTCGTCCTCGAGGACCTCCGCCGCGAGGTCTGGGGCGGGGACGAGTTCGAGTACCGCCCCGGCTTTGACGTGTCGGACGACATGTTCTACGCGAACCCGACGGAGTCCTTCCCGAAGGCCCACGACCGGCTCCTCGGATACGCCGCCGCGGACAACCAGAACTTGTCCCTCTTCTACAGCTTTGACACGCCCGCGCATCCGGGGAACGACTCGAGCGGGCTCGGCCGGTACGGGATCGCGGTCGGGACGACGCCTGGCAGTCCGCCCAGGAGCGACCCGGGCGACGCACGGGACTTCGAAGGCAGTTCGTACATCGGGGCGGGGGACGTCCTCGATCCGGGGGACGGAGACCTCTCCGTCGCCCTGTGGCTGAAGACGACGGCCACGACGGGAGACCGCTACATCGTGAGCAAGGAGCGCCGGACGGGCCCGTCGAGCCCGGGCTGGTACGTCGCCATGCACCTGACCGGGACCGTCGGGACGGTCTCCGCCCACCTCGGGGACGGAGCCGCCGGGGTGACCGTCACAGGCACGCGCCGGATCAACGACGGCGCGTGGCATCACGTGGCCGTCGTTTGGGATCGCACGTCCTCGGGCGAGGTCCGCATCTTCGTGGACGGCACGCTCGACGCGCCCGCGAGCATCGCGCCAGTGACCGGCTCCGTGGACAACCCCGAACGATTCTACGTCGGTGCGGAGGCTCAGCTCCAGACGTCCGCCTTCTGGATCGGCAGCCTCGACGAGGTGCGCGTCTATCCCGCGGCCTTGTCTCCCGCGAAGGTCGACCTGCTGTACCGGCTCGCGTCGAGCTTTCCCGTTCAGACGTACATCATGTACGACGAGACAGGCCGACCCATGGAACGGAAGACCCTCTCGACGGACCGCTGGGCCACCGGGGCCGCGACGTTCGACGGCTATGGGAACCCGACGTCCCTCGAGGACGCGACAGGCCACGTCCAGTCCATCGGCTATTCGTCGCTCTGGAACGCGGCGTACCCGAGCGCAATGCAGGAGTTCGTCGGAGGGCTGCTCCGCCTCGGCCGAGTCTCATTTGACTTCGACACGGGTCTGCCCACGAGTTCCGTCGATCCGCACGGAGCAATGACGAGGTACCGGTACGATCCCGTCGGGCGGCTCACGAATGTGAGCGAGAAGACCGACCCGCCGGCGAACGCGGTCCTCTGGTACGACATGGAGACGCCCACGACCGAGGTCCCCTCCCGGATGGAGGACCTGTCGGACCGGGCCCATGAGGGGACCGTCGTCGCGACCCGGCCGTCGGTCGGGCGGTACGGCGGGGCGAGGAGCTTCGACGGGGACGGGGACGCCATCCAGGCCTCCTTCCCCTGGGTCGCGGGAGGCGACATCTCGTGGACCGTGTCCATCTGGATGCGCTGGAGGGCCCAGCCGAGCCGCCAGTGGACGCTCTTCGCAGGCCAGCTCGTCGAGAACGGGGGCGTGCAGTTCTCGATCGACGCGACCGGCCGCGCCGAGTTCGGGTTCTACGGGGGCACTCGAAACGAGTTCAGCGTGGCGGCCTACGAAGGCACCTACGCGCACTACGTCACGAGATACGACGCTGGGTCAAGATCCCTCGTCTCGTGGGTGGACGGACGGGTTGTCGACTCCGACACAGCCACGGGGTCCCCGAGCCTCGCGACGGGACCCCTGACGATCGGGTCGAAGCGCGATCCGTCCGAGTCCGACTTCGAAGGGGATCTCGATGAACTCTGGATCTTCGACGCTGCGATCTCCGAGGCGGACGTCCAGAGGCTGCTCGATGGCAGCCTGGCCACTCGATCGTCGGCCAACACGTTCTATGACGACCCGAGGCGCGTGGTGACCCGTTACAGCGAGGGGTCCGTCGTCCGGACCCTCCATTTCGACATGGAGACCATGCTCGCGACGAGCTTGGAGGACCTCTCGGGCCAGGGGAACCACGGGACCCTCTCAGGGACGACGGATGCGCCAGGGAGGCTCGGGCGGGCGCGGAGCTTCAACGGGGGGACGGACGTCGTCGTCGCGGGGCCCTCCGAGGCCCTGAATTCACAGGACTTCACGCTCGCGTTCTGGGTCAACCCGTCTCAGCTGAGGACCCAGGGCCTCGTGGACAAGACCAGCAGCGCGGACTCGTGGCGCGTGTTCATGGCCGATGGGACCGGGGCCGTCGAGTTCGACGCGCGGTCGGATGCCGTGAACCTCCGCTCGACGACCCCATTGTCCCCGGGGACGTGGTCCCACGTCGTCGTCACGTTCGATGGCACGATGGGGAGGATGTACATCAACGGCGTCGCGGAGCCCGGCACGGCCACGGGGGATTTCGGGAACACCTTCCCCTCCGCGATCCGGATCGGCGGGCTCCAGTCGAACGCCTTCGCGGGGCTCCTCGACGAGGTCCACCTGATCGACCGCGCCCTGTCCGCGTCGGAGGTCGAGCGGCTCTTCCGGGGGAACGAGGACGGGCGCTACGAGAAGGAGTACTACGACGGCCTGGGCCGCCTGGGGAAGCGGATCGAGAGGGACTTCTTCGGTCGCGCGGCCTCGTCCGAGACCTTCGTCTACGGGCATCGGAACCGGGTCGTCCAGTATTCGGACCCCCTCGGCCGAGCCTGGACATACGAATACGACTTCCTGGGCCGGCTCTTGCACGTGGAGAACCCGGATGGATCCACAAGGAGTTTCGCGTTCGACGACACGCTCCGCACGGTCACGACGGACGACGAGGCGGGTCGGCGGACCGTCACGTACAGCGACGTGCAGGGCAGGCCGGTGTTACTCGGGGAGTGGGATCCGGGGCGATCGGCGTACAACCTCACCGCGTTGTCGTACGACCTGGCGGGCAACCTCGCGGAGGTCGTCGACGCGGAGGGGAAGGTCACCCGGCACGACTACGACTTCTTCGGCCGGCCCATCCGGACGACGTATCCCGACGCGGCGTCGACGTTCGAGGCGTTCACGTACGACGATGCGGGGAACTTGGCGACGAAGAGGAAGCGGGACGGGAGCCTGATCTCGTACGCCTACTGGGAGGACAACCAGCTCAAGCGGATCACGTATCCCGGGGGATCCGTCGTGGACTACGAATACTACCCGAACGGCCGCCTGAGGGGGGCGGCCTCCGGGACCTCGGGGTCGGACCTCGCCTTCGAGTACGACAGCCGGGGACGGGTGACGTCCGAAAGCCTGTCGATCGACGGGTACACGCGCTCCCTGGGGTACGCGCATGACGACGCCGGCCTGCTCTCCTCCGTGGACTATGGCGATCGCACGATCGCGTTCGGACATGACGGCCTCGGGAGGACATCCCGGGTCCTCGGCCTCGCGGCCTTCCGGTACGACGTGGACCACAGCCTCCTCTCCGCGTCCTTTGGGAACGGCATGCTGACGACGTACGCGTACGACGCGGAGCGGGCCTGGCCGACCTCGATCCAGGCCGTCCAGCGTCCCCCGCCCATCGGCAACGGCGCCACGATCCAGTGGACGAAGTCCTCGGCGTCCCCGACGGACCAGAACTATATGATGGCGGACGACCCTGAGGTTGCGAGCGACGGGGACGAGACGTACGTGACGTCGTCGACCGCGGGCAAGGTGGACCTCTACGCGATGGCGCCCTCGGTCCACGCGACGGAGGCGATCGCCTCCGTCGAGGTCCACATGGTCGCCCGGACGACGTCCTCGGGCCAGGCCGTGATGCGGATCCGGGTCGGCCCCCGGTCCAGCGACGGGGACGTGAAGATCCTGACGCCGGGCTACGCGGAGTACGCGACGGTATGGCCCACCGCGCCGGACGGGAACGCCTGGTCCTTCCGCTCCCTCTCGACCCTCCAGGCGGGCCCGAAGCTCGTCTCCGGGACGGCGCGGGTCAGCCGCGTCTGGGTCGTCGTGAACGGGCTGACGCCCCACGCGACCCTGACGTACGCGTACGACGCCAGCGGGGACGTCACGAGCCTCGCGACGACGCAGGCCCCGCACAGCTCTCGGTTCGAGACGTTCGCGTACGACGGCCAGGATCGCCTGATCGCCTACACGACGTCGGATTCGTGGTCGGAGGCCTACGAGTACGACGCCGCCGGGAATCGCCTCGTCCGCGAGGCAGGGTCTGCGACCCTCCCGTATGCGTACGCCGAGGACCACCGGCTGACGTCCTACGGCCAGGCCGCCCCCCTCGAGGAGGCGTTCGAGGGCGGCACCCCTATCGGCTGGACCCCCGCCTCGGGGACGTGGCAGGTCGAAACGGAGGCCGGAGGCAACACGGTGTACAGCGGCTCGGCCACGAAGTCGGGCACCTACGCCACGTGGTACGACGGCGGAATCTTCCGGGACTTCACGTACACGGCCCGGGTCCAGCTCGTGGGGAGCGCGACGACAGCCCAGCTCCGGCTCCGGTACGACGGGGCGAACTCCCTCATCGTGTCCCTCAGTTCGATGTGGCTCGACCTCTCAGGATGCGGGAACGCCTATCAAGTCGGCGTGAGCCCGGGGACCGCATGGCACACGCTCAAGGTCGTGGCGTCGGGGGCCACGATCGCCGTGTACTACGACGACGAGCCGACCCCGCGGATCCAGCGGAACTTCGGCGGATGCCTGGCGCGTGGGAAGGTCGGCCTCGCGGTCGCGAGCGGCCTCAAGCCCCACGCCCACTTCGACGACGTCCGGGTGAGCCTGCCGGCCGCCGTCCTCCAGTACGACGGGAACGGGAACCTCGTCCAACGGGACACGGGCACGTGGATCTGGACGTACGGGTACGACTACGAGGACCGGATCGTCGAGGTCCGCAGGGACGGCGTCGTCCAGGCGACGTACGCGTACGACGCCCTGGGCCGTCGCGTGAAGGCGGTCGCGTCCGGCGTGACGACGTACACGCTCCATTCGGGCCTCACCCCGATGATCGACTGGACGTCCGCGTCCCGGACGGACTACGTGTACGGCGGAGGCCTGAGGATCGCACAGATCGCGGGGGCGACGACGTCCTACGTCCACGCGGACGCCCTCGGATCCACGCGGCTCGTCACGGACGCCTACGCCGAGCGGGTCTTCGCCGCGGCGTACAATCCCTTCGGGGTGGAGTACGGCGGCGCGAGCCCGAATGCCTGGGGCCTCCGGTTCACCGGGGAGCGCCGGGACGCGGTCACGGGGCTCTACCACCTCGGGGTCCGGGACTACGACCCCGAGACGGGCCGGTTCCTCCAGCAGGACCCGATCCTGGGATCCCTCTCCCGCCCACAAACACTGAACCGCTACGCGTACGTGACGAACAACCCCCTCCGGTACGTCGACCCGACGGGGCTGAAGGGCGGATGCGCCTTCTGGGACGACGAGGCGTGCTGGGGCCAGTCCGAATGGACGTACCGCCTCGAATCGTCGTGGGACACGGACTGGCGGGCCTGGGGGGACCTCCTCTTCACGGCCGTGGGCTTCATTCCCTTGATCGGGGACGTCGCCTCCACGGCGTGGTTCCTCACGTGGGACCTCGTGGACTGCGCGACGTCGGGGTGCGACTGGGCGGCCATCGGCCTGGACCTCGCTGGCGTCACCCCGTTCGTCCCGAACCTGGGCGGCCTGGCGAGGACGGGCGGGAGGGCCCTCGGCGGCCTGCCGTTCCTCGGCCTCGTGACGAGGCACGGGGACGAGGCCGCGGACCTGGCGAGGGGGGCAGGGCGGGGGCGAGCAATAGACGACATGCCACTCCCGCGAGCGCTCCGCGGTGGACCGGAAAATGTGCACATCTATTTCGGGCTGCGTGACGGAAAGCGTGTCTACGTCGGCATAACGAGTGATGTTGCGCGCCGACAAGGTCAGCATGGGGCCCGATTCGTTCTCGATCCGCTCCGTGCGGCTCCCGTGACAAAGGGTCAAGCGCGGTCAATCGAACAGGCACTAATAGTTCGCAATCCCGGGTTCGAGAACTTGATAAACAGCATCAGTCCGCGACAGCCTTGGTATAGCGAAGCCGTGGAGTGGGGCGAGGCGTGGCTGAAATCGTATGGGTGGTAGTGTTGGGGAGCGAAACCAACCTTCAGGTTCTTAAGCCATCACGAAAGAAGCCACGGCCGGGTGACATCTTCGTGATGCAGCTTCCCGACCGTCGATACATATTCGGCCGCGTAGTCCGCACCGACGCAGTAGTCGGCCCCATGAAGAATGTCGTAGTAATCTACATCTTCAGGTTTCATTCCAGGGACAGGGATTTGCCCGATCGGTCAGAGTTTCGCCCGAGCAATCTCCTGGTGCCGCCGGTGATGACGAACCTACTGCCGTGGAGTCGGGGCTACTTCGAGACAATTGCACATCTGTCTCTCGGAACAGATGAGATGCTGAGCCGGCATTGCTTCCGTTCTTGGGACGGAAAATACTATGACGAGTTCGGCATTGAGCTTCCAAGACCGATTCAACCCGTCGGTGATGCCGGGCTTCACAGCTACCGGACAATTGATGACCTCGTAAGCGATGCTTTGGGGCTCGAGCGCGCTCCTGAATAGACCATGCACGAAACATGGATAGACAGCTGGACCGGCCTAAACGGGGAGTCGTCACTTGATGGCCTCGGATGCATACAGAACGTCGCAACCACCGACGCGGACTGGCCCTCGTTCCAAGACCATGCATGTCTCGATCAGAGCTGGAGTTCTTCCTACGACTGCGGGTACCGCCCCATCGAAATAGCCGCTCATAGCGTCCGCGTGGCATTGTGTGACGATACCGTCGGCCAGCAGGCCAGCGCGAGGGAGGCAGGCAGGCCGACGTGCACGTTTTACCTCGACATCGCGCCGATGTACACGTTGGAGGCCGCGCCTGTCACGGGCTCCGTCTACGGCGGGAGCCTGTCGGTCGCCAAGGTATCCGGATCAACGGTCCAGTACTTACGCTCGGATGCGCTGGGCTCGATTCGCCTGGTCACCGATTCCGTCCCGAACCGCGTCTTCGAGACCCACTACCGCCCCTTCGGCAAGGAGTACGGCACCATGGGGACGGACCCCGCCTTCCGGTTCACTGGGGAGACCCGGGACTCGGCGAGCGGCCTCTACTATCTCGCCCGCCGCCACTACGACCCCGAGACGGGACGGTTCCTCCAGCAGGACCCGATCCTGGGATCCCTCTCCCGCCCACAAACACTGAACCGCTACGCGTACGTGACGAACAACCCCCTCCGGTACGTCGACCCGACGGGGCTCACGAAGGGATGCCCGCCCGAGCTCTCGTCGACGTGCGAGTACGAGCTCCTGCTCTCAGAATGGGACTGGAGGCCTGCCCCGGAATGGCTTCAGCCAGCGGCCTTCCAGGCGCTGGGAATCGTGGCGACAATCGCCACAGGCGGGACGGCCCTGCCGTGGATTCTCGCCTTCGGCCTCGCGGGCGGCCTCGCCGGCATGGGCGTGTACGCCGGGTACCAAGCGGCCACGGGAGGAGGGATCACCCTCGGCGGCCTCATCACGGCGTTCGACATCGGCTTCGCGGTCGGGGCCGTTTTCGGCGCGATCACACATAGCCTCGCGGAGGCGGGGTGGTTCGCGGCGCGTGAGGTTGCAGGCGTCACCACGAATCGCGCGCGGGGACTCGCGTTCGAAAAGTACGTTGCGGGGGCCTTTGGCGAAGTCCGCAACATCGGCCCGCGCCAGCTCCGCATCTTTGGATCGAAGGGAACATACATACCGGATTTCCTGAGCGGGGCCGAGGCTAAAGCTGTTCGCTACTTATCTAGGACCGAGCAGATTCAGATTGGAATCGAAAACGCGGTGCGCACCGGCAAACCCTTCAGAATCTATGTTCTCGACACCACCGAGTTGTCCAGGCCCATGACAAACCTTTGGCGCGCCACGGTCATCGACATCGTGAAGGTGCCATACTATGGCTGATACGGAAAGTTGGACAGAAGCGACTGTCTACTATGAAGACAAGATTGGCAGCAGGGAGACAGCGGCCGAGTTTCTCAGAGCCTTCGGCGAGCGGTTTCCGAATTACCATATCGACAAGATGGGACATTGGGAGCCTCTTACACAGCCCTATACGCTGGCGAGTGCAACCGATTTGTGGACCACATCGAGCGCACATTCGGACGATGTTTCGTATGGCCATCTTATTCTCCACGGCGAGAGCCCGCTGCCCTTCTACGTGTTCGTCAATTGGTACGGCCACGGTTCTGCCCAGATCTATTCGGACAACATCAGCATGCACGCGCTCAGAAGAAAAGGGACGGAAATCCTGAGTCCCGAGCGAGCGGTGGACATGTTCAAGTTTCTCCTCTCGTGGGACGCGCCGTACTATGGGACTGTCACAACATCGGAGGAATTGGAGGCCAAGGGCTGGCGGAGCGTAACCTTAGAAGACGGGCGTCGGAGCAAGGAGTCGATAGCTCTTTCGCCCAAGGAAGGTCTGATCGATCTGTTCTGGGCCAATTACTTCGGCGAACCATTCCTTCAGGCGTTCGGCAAAAAACGCGCAGAGCTGTCCTCCAGCGAGAACTGCCAAGCGGTGGCTAACGGCGTGATTGTGCATCTCACTAGGGCACATGCTTTGGCGTGGCAATCGGACGTCCGTTTCTGCGAGAAACTTCGTGAAGTAATCGGCAAGGATTTCTTCTTCGACAAGACAAAGGGGCTCAAACCCAGAAAGGGACCGATTTTCGAATGAGGAGAAATTCCTATGCTTTCCGGTCCCCACCGTCTGGACTGGAATGAACATGCACGCCTCTACGAGCCACCTGTAGAGCGAAGGATTCCCTGCTGGGTCTGCCCTGGATGTTCGTCCAAGACGGGTTTGTTGGACGTGCAGGTATCTATAGCCGAAGGCGGTCTGCGCAGCTACCTAGAAATTGACGAGTGGAACACTGCAGATCGTCTTGCCGTCGGCCTTGCCAGGCCGCGCTCCCGTGGATCCTCGACTTCGGCCTCGCGGGCGGCACCCTCTTCCCCGGCGGCTGCGCCGCCTACCAGTGGGCCCCAAGCGGAAGAATCACCGAGGAAGACCGGATCACGTGGCTCGACACCGGCTTCGCGGCCGCAGCATACCTACCGGCGAGGAGCCTCGGGCTAGGCTTGAACATCTCAATGGCCCTGGCCACGGCACTGGCGTCCTTGGTTCCCAAACACTCCTCTAATCGGACAGAGGTGCAGCCATAACTGTGCCCTTCCCTTGGCACTGGATCGATCGGAGGTTATTTGGCACAGCGAACAGGCGTTGTCTGGACGTCTCAATAGAGGCGCAGGCCCTCCTCGATCCGCCCGAGTTCAATCGGCGTCGTGGGCGCGCCGACGACGGCCCCCTTCGAGTTCGCGACCATGCACGCGCCGACCTGGGCCGCGCCGTAGTTCGCCGTCGTGATCATCGCGGGCACGGCGAGGGTCTTCTCGAGGACCTCGATCTCCCCTGGCCGGGTGTGGGGATGGCAGAGGACCCCGCGGTTCGTCGCGACGGCGACCGCCCCCACGGTGCGGATCCCCGCGACGGTCCCGCGCGCGACGGGCACTCCGAGGGTGTCGGAGATGAGGTTCACGGCGTCCTCGTCGTACCCCGGGTGCACGAGGGCACCGCGGTCGTTGCAGAGGACGTTGTTCCCCACCGCGCTGAGGCGGTGAGGCAGGGGGTACACCGCCTCCCCGATCGCCTCCATCTCGTCGGGCTCGATGAACGGCGTCGCGAGGACCCCGTTCGAGTTCATCGCGATGAGGCTGCCGATGACCGTGGACTTCATCACGCTCGTCGCGACGACGTCCGCAGACAGGGCCTCCCCCATCTGCCTCGCGACGGACTTCGGGAGGTTCCGGGGGACGAGGAGGACGCGGTCGTTCGCGGCGCTGAAAACCCCGATGTAGGGGTTCCCGGCGACCTCGAGCCGCTTCAGCAAGGAGGTCCCTCAGTCCTCCGGGAGGGAGACGACGGCCGAGCCATCCTCGAACTTGATGGCCTTCACGCGGATCCGCGGGGGAGGGTTCTCCCGGCCCCGGGCCCAGATCGCCTCGTTGAGCACGTCGTCGATGAAGATCCGGTCCGGCTTCATGTGCCGCTGGACGTGCTCCCGGATCGCCTTCACGGCCCGGTCCGCACGCTTCGTCCGCGGGGCCGTCTTCGCGGCCCGCAGGGGCACGACCAGGATCCGCTCCTCCTCCTGTTCCGCCATGGCCTCACATCTTGAGCTTGTTCCGGCGCCAGCTGCGCCGCTTCGGGTGCCGGACGAACGTCCGGTTCGTCCGCTGCATGACCCACGCGGGCACGCGCCGGTTCGACTTGACCTTCTTGAGGAGCCGGAGCTTCTTCGCGAAGGGTTTGTTCTTGGCCATCGTCAACGCCTCTCGATCTTGATCTCCCGCTTCTTCGGGATGACGCGTTCGAGGATCTGCCGGAGGGTCTCGTCGTCGATCATCCGCTGGACCCGCCCGCTCTGGGCGAGGGCGACGAGCTGTTGCTCCACGCTTTCCTTGAGCTCGGGGTACGCGAGCTCGATCCGCCCGAGGCGTTCCCTCGCCTCCGGGGTCAGGATTTGCCGCAGGATCGCCTGCCGCTGGGCCTGGACCTGCTCCCGGTACTGCTGCTGGGCGATCGCCTGGTCCTGTTGGGTCTGGAGATCCGCGAGCTTCCTCCGGCGGATCGCTTCGAGCTCGTCGTCTCCGGCCGCCATCCTCAGGCGCCTCCCATGTACTTCGTGAGCTCGGGGTTGCCCTTCGCGAGCTCCTTGAGGATCTCCGTCGCGAGGTGGTCGAGGACCTTGCGGCCCTGGGGCGTGATCACGCGGCCCTTCTTCTCGATCTTCGAGACGTACCCGAGGGACTCGAGCTGCTGCATGGCCTCCCGGGCGATGGAGCGCGAGCCGCGGACGGGATGGTACGGGGCGGACCCGTCGTCCCGGCGCCCGCCGAACTCGGCGGCGAGGTGGGTCGCCCCGACGGGGCCGTTCAGGTAGACCTTCCGGAGGACGGCCGCGAGCCGGCGGTACCACCAGTCCTTCTGGACGGGGGCCTTCTCGGTGTGAGCTCCCGTCCGGGCGAAGGCGGCCCACTCGGGCGGCTTGACCTTGCCCTCCTTCTCGAGCTGTTCCTTGAGCCTCTCGATCAGGATTCCCGGCGGCACGTCGTACACGGTCGTCATGGCGGACACTCGGATGAGGCGGCCTTCATAAATCGAGGTCGTATAAGAAGGCTTGCCTGCGCCCTGCCATCCCGCATGGAGGAATCGCCCCGCTCAGGGACGAAGGCGTCGGCGCGCCAGGGGCTTCCGAACCCTCCGCGGACGGACTGCCTGGCCCGGGAGAAGGTTGAGACGCATCTCGCGGGTGCGCTCGAAGCCCTCCTTCGAGTACAGCCTCTCGCCCGCGGTCGAGGCATGCAGGAGGACCATCCCGTACCCCCGTTCCCGCGACCACCGAATTGCCGCGCGCACGATCCGCGTGCCATGGCCTTCCCCGCGGTGGCCGGGCTCCGTGTACATCGACATGAGGTACGGGGCCACGGCCCCCGACCACATCGGGCGGGGCTGGGTCGGCAGGAGCCAGAGGCAGCCGCTCGCGAGGGCCTCGCCCGAGGCGGACTCCACGATGAACCCGACGAGGGTCCCTGACCGCAGCCGGGTCCGGGCCCACCGACGGTACGCGAGGTCCCCCGCCTCGAGGTGGGCCTCCGTGAGGCTCGCGATCTCCTCCCACATCCCGCGACGGTGTCGAACGAGGAGGTCCAGGTCTCCCAGGTTCGAGAATCGGAGGCGAGCGCGGGCCACGCGCGCGCGATTCCCACGCGGGCCAAATACCTTCGCGCCCCGGAACCTTCATCTATCCGCCCCGCCTGGAGCGCGCGGGAAGGGGCTCGCGTGCGGTACCTGATCGGAGTCACGGGCGCCTCGGGCGTCGCCTACGGCCACCGGCTCATCGAGGTCCTCGGGGACCGCGCCGACGTCATCCTGACGAGGGACGCGGAGGAGGTCATCCGGCTCGAGACGGATCTGAGCGCGGAGGCGTTCACCAAGGGGGCCCACGCCGTGTACCGCGGGGACGACCTCGCGGCCCCGCCCAGCTCGGGGAGCCACCGCTTCGAGGCCCTCATCGTTGTGCCGTGCAGCGGGACGACCCTCGCCAAGATCGCCGCGGGGATCGCGGACACCCTTGTGTCTCGGGCGGCCGCCGTGGCCCTCAAGGAGGGCCGGCGGATGGTCCTCGTCCCGCGGGAGACCCCCCTCAGCCCGATCGCCCTCGAGAACATGCTCAAGCTCTCTCGCCTCGGGGTCACAATCCTCCCCGCGACGCCCGGGTTCTACGGCCGGCCCACGAAGGTCCAGGACCTCGTGGACTTCGTCGTCGCCCGGATCCTCGACCACCTCGGCGTCGACCACGTCCTCGGGACGCGATGGGAGGGGCCGCCTCCCGGGTGAGTCAGAAGCGGGCCGCGAGGTCGAGGGTCTCGTCGAACTCCGCGGAAAGCCGCTTCGACTCGTCCGGCGTGAGGGCCCCCGGAGCCACCCGCCCGAGGACCGTGACCCCGTTCACGAAGGCCATGTCGTTCGCCTTCCGGATGAACCGGACGACGTCCCCCAGGGACGCGGTCGCGATGACCTCCTCGAGCCCGTCGTACACGAGGACCCCGCCGCGCCCCTTCTTGAGGAGGGGCAGGATCGCCCGGAGGGCCACGGGGTCCAGGCGCTTCGGGTCGAGCCCCTTCTCTGCGGTCGAGGACATCTGGAGGACGTCGACTCCCTTGAGCCCGAACTCGAGCCGCAGCCGGTCGGGGGATGACGGAGTGAGGACGAGGGCGGACTTCCCGCCCTTCGACAGGTCCCGGAGCCAGCCGAACGCGATCGCGGGGTTGCTCGCGACGAGGAGGTAGCCCTTCCCCTCGTCGAGATGCCGGAGCCGGCCCCCACAGGCCGTGCACGTGACGGTCCGCGGGTCGACCCCCTCGTCGACGGCCTGGACCTCCCCGCAGGCCTCACACCGCATGGACACGGAGATCTTCTTGCGGACGACCTCGACCGCGATCGGCTTGCGGCAGTTCGAGCAGCGCATGAGCCCCGAGGCGCAGGCGAGATGGTACACGCTGCCGCATGTGCACCGGTACGCCCGGTCCGACGCGGGGATCTCCCGTAGGCAGTGGGTGCAGTGGGCGAGGGGTTCCGCGACGAGAGGAGCGACGGGGACCGAACCTCCCCCTGCGTGGGCCGCCGCGAGGTCCTCCGGGGTCGCGGGAGGCGGGGCCTCCTCGAGCTTTTGTTGGTAGTATGCGCGGCTCACGAGCCCGAGGCCCAAGGCGAGGGTGAGCGCGAGGAAGACGTACACGGGCCCGGAGACGAAGAGCCTCAGGCCGACGAAGTACAGGGCCGTCGGCACGAAGTAGAAGAGGACGAGGACGGCGATCGCGACCTTCCCGAGGGTGTGGAGCCAGGAGAGCTTGCGGACCGCGGGGCGGTACGGTCCCGGGTGGGCCTCCTTGTACCGGGCGTACGCGGCCTCCTGGGACCGGGAGATGAAGTAGGCCGCGGAGAGCATGATCACGAAGAGGATCTGCGGGTTCTCGATCCCGTTCAGGGCCTGGTATCGGACCGTGTCCGCGGGCGGGGCGTCCGCGTCCCAGGTCGCCGTGTACAGGAGGATCTCCCCACCCGGGGTGCGGACGAGCTGGAAGGCGCCCGCGCCGGCCTGGATGTCGGAGAAGCTCAGGAGCCCGATGACGTAGTGGGCGTCGGAGGCGTGGATCGTCCCTTCGAAGGTCGACGGTGCGTCGACCGCGAAGCCCCGCACGTAGAATCCGGGCGCGTCGTTCCCCGCCCCGTCCGACTCGAACACGAGGCGGAACCGGACCTCCTCTCCAACGTAGGCGGAGAGATCGAAGGAGAGGTTCACCCAGTCGTCGGAGGGCGTCGCCGGAAGGGCCGCGCGGCCCTGGTAGAGCAGGGGCGTCCAGTCTGCGAACGTCGGCCCCGTCGCGATCTCGAACCGGAGGGTGTCGTTCGCGTCGGCCCCATGGCCCGCGTAGGCGAAGGAGGCCGTGGCGTTCGAAGCGTATTTGAGGTCCATCGGGACGATGAACAGGGTCGGGTCGGAGTAGGTTCGGGTGACGGCGAGGGTGTCGTTGTCGTACCTGCCTGTCGTGTCATTCCCCGCCCACAGGGCGGGCAGCCCGCGGGCGCCCGTGACGACGTGCCACGGGGCTTCCGTCTGGAACGGCCGCGCCGGGTGTCCCGGGGTCGTGGCGTCGAGGTTCGGGGCCTGCTCCTGATGGAACCGGAAGACGGAGTGGAGGGCGTCCGCGTAGGCGCGGGTCGGGAGGGTCATGGGGACGTCGGGGTCCCTCGCATAGCCGTTGAACAGGAACCGGATCTGGAGGTCCGAGGTCGTGTTCGCGTCCGACCCGAGCAGGCCCGACGTGCTCCGTTCAAGGCCGCCCTGGATGGCCCTCTCGAAGAGGTCGGCGCGGTCGAGCAGGAAATAGCCGATCCGGGTCCCCACCTCGTTCCGAGACTCACCTTCGAGTTCCGTCTCGAGGAACGACGTGTAGGCGAGGGCCTCGCCCGCGTCGATGCGTCCGTTCGGGATTGACGACGTGGCCGCCGAGTAGTATGGGAACCCATGGGGGATCTGCGGGTATCCGTCGAACAGGCCGAGGATCTTCATGCGAAGGAGGCGCGCCTGCTCCCCCGAGAGGGTCCAGGTCACGTGTCCGCCGCCCGCGAGCTCCAGGGTCCCGAAGAGCTCGTAATCCGTGGCGATCGCGAGGCTCCCGGATGGAGCTTGGGCCCAAGCGGCCGGGAACGCGCTCCCGAGCAGGACGCCCGCGGTGAGGAAAACGAGGAACGGTTGGCGCAGGGAGCGCATCCGGCGAACGGAAGCGCCCCTTCTTGGATAAAGGTTCTGGCCCCGGTGTCACATCGAGGAGACCGCGCGGTCGAACGGGCGTGCGCAACCGAGCCCGCCCGATGGAAAAGGGTTAAATGGCGAGGGCCCTGTAGCACGCGCCATGATGCCTCCCGAGGTCTCGAAGCTCCTGGAGAGCGGACTCGACCTCGAGAAGGAGTACGATACGGCGACGAAGACCCTCGAGTCGATCGGCCTGTCGAGCTACGAGGCGCGGGGGTACATCGCCCTCATCGCCCACGGATACGGGAGCGCGGAGACGATCGCGGAGACCGCGAAGATCCCGCGCACGTCCGCGTACAAGGTCCTCCAGAGCCTCTGCAACAAGGGATTCGCGATCTCGACCCGCGGGCGGCCGACGATCTTCAAGCCCGAGTCGCCCGCGAAGGTCAAGGAACGGGTCGTGGACCACCTCGAGGACACGTTCGCGAAGCTCGACCTGCTCCACGAGGTCCTGCGGAACAAGGGGGAGCCCCAGCTCGTCTACACAATCATGACGAAGCCCCGCGTGCTGGAGAAGATCGGGGAGCTCATGGACAAGGCCGCGGAGACGGTCATCGTCTCCACCCCGACCTTCTCGGAGATCCGGGAGGCCCTCGGGAAGAAGTTCGAACACGCGATCCGGCGGGGGATCCGGGTGACCGTGATCACGGAGCCCGGGCAGAAGATTCCCGAGGGGGCGACGACCGTCTACCGGAAGGGTCTCATCGCGACGGACGTCATCGTGGATGGCTCGAGCGCCCTCATTGCGGCGCCGGACCTGACCGCATGCGGGTACACGGACAACGCGTCCCTGTCGAAGCACCTCGAGAACTTCCTCGAGATCATCATGAACCTGAAGGAATGAGGTCGTCCATGGCGGCGGCATCGGACTCCTTCGACGTCGTCGTCGTGGGCGCGGGCCCCGCGGGCGGCTTCGCCGCAGGGCGGATCGCGAAGGCGGGGTGGCGGGTCGCCCTCCTCGAGGAGCACCGGGAGATCGGGGAGCCCGTCCAGTGCGGGGGCCTCGTGACGCCCCGCGTGTTCGACTACGTGTCCTGCAAGGAGACGATCCTCGGGAAGGTCCGGGGGGCCGAGATCTTCTCGCCGAAGGGCCGGGCGATCCGCATCGACGGACAGGAGACGAAGGCCGTCGTCGTGGACCGGGCCATGTTCGACCGGGCCATCGTGACGGACGCCATCCGGGCCGGGGCGGAGACGTTCCTCGGGACCCAGGCCCAGGAGGCGACCCGTGTGGGCGGGCAGGTCGAGGTCCTCGCGATCCGGGACGGGGAGCCCTTCCGCCTCCGGACACGGCTTCTCCTCGGCTGCGACGGGGTCCGGTCCAACGTCGCGAAGTGGTTCGGGATCCTCAAGCCGAAGAAGATCCTCCCGGGGTTCGAGATCGAGATGACGGGGGTCGAGAGCGACCCCGACTTCGTCCAGCTGTTCGTCGGGAACCGGTTCGCCCCCGGGTTCTTCGGGTGGATCATCCCGAGCGGGGACACGGCCCGAGTCGGCCTCTGCGTGGGTTCTGGGAACGCCCATGCGTTCCTGAGGACGATGCTCGAGGAGCCCCACGTGATGCCGTTCGTCCGGGGAGCCCAGCCCATCGTGTACATCGCGGGCGGGATCCCCCTCGGATTCCCCCGCCGGAGTCACGCGGACAACGTGATGGTCGTCGGGGATGCCGCGTGCCAGGCGAAGGCCACGAGCGGAGGCGGGATCTTCACGGGCCTCCACTGCGCGGACCTCGCCGCGAGGACGGCCGTCCAGGCCCTCGAGGCGGGCGACGTGAGCGCGAAGTTCCTCCACCGCTACCACAAGGCCTGGACGAAGTCCATCGGCAAGGAGCTCCGGAAGGACCTCGCAATCCACGAGAGCTTCGCGCGGTTGTCGGACGACCAACTCGAGGAGCTGTTCGACCTTCTCGGCCAGCCGGAGATCCTCAACCTGATCGAGCGGAAGGGGGACATCGACTTCCCCTCGAAGGTCGGATGGGCCATCCTCAGGAAGGAACCACGGCTCCTGAAGTACACCGGGAAGGCCCTCCGTGCAATGATCGCGAAGACGGTCGGGATCTAGATGCCGTACCACTGCCCTTCCATGGGCAGGAGGACCTCGCGGCCCTCGAGGGCGTCCTTGAGGATCTCGCGGTTCTCCCCGTGCATGAGGACGACGCGCTGGGGGTCGCACTCCTCGATGAACCGCACGAGGTCGTCGTGGCCCGCGTGGGCGGAGAAGTCGAACTTCTGCCACTCGCACTTCACGTCGACGGTGACCCCGTACAGGTCGATCGTCCCATGCTCCACGAGCTGCCGCCCGTTCGTGCCCTCGACCTGGTATCCCGTGAGGAGGATCGCGCTCCGCGGGTCCTCCCGCACGTGCTCGATGTACCGCAGGACGGGCCCGCCGTCGAGCATGCCGCTCGTCGTCACGATGACCTCCCCCTGGAGGGCGAGGCGTCGCCCCTGGGAACTGTGGACGACCTTGACCCGGCGCATCGCGGCCCGGAGCTTCTTCACGCTCCGCACGTACTCCGGGTGCTCGACGTAGATCGAGTTGACCTTCTTCCCCATCCCGTCGAGCCAGACCTCATGGCGGGCCTTCAGGAGGGTGAGGAGGATGTCCTGGGTCCGGCCCACCGCGAACGAGGGCACGAGGGCGATCCCCCCGCGCTCGATGATCTGGTCGATCTTCCGGAGGAATGCGAGCTCCGACTTCAGGCGTTCGGGATGTTGGCGTCCTGCGTACGTGGACTCGATCACGAGGGTGTCGCAGGCGATGGGCTTCGCGCCCCAGACGAGGTCCGTCGTGAGGGTGTGGAGGTCCCCCGTGAACAGGACCGTCTCCCGCCCGTTGACCTCGTACATCGTCGCCCCGGGGATGTGCCCCGCGGGGTGGGCCGTGACCTCGAGGTCCCCCATGGGCACGTTGTCCCGGAAGTCGACCGTCCGGAAGCGCCGGCGGGCCGTCCTCAGGTCCGAGTCGTCGAAGGGAGCGTCGAAGCCCTCCGCGTCCGCGATCTTGAGGCTGTCCGCGAGGAGGAGGTCCGCGACGTCCGCCGTGGGCGGCGTCATCACGACGTCGACGTCCTGGCGGCGGGTGACCCAGGGGATCATCCCGCTGTGGTCGAGGTGGGCGTGGCTCACGAACATCGCGTCCACGGGGGGCGCGGGGAGCGGATAGATGGGCGGATCCCGGGGGAGGATCCCGTAGTCGAGGAGGAGGCTCGTGGGCCCGTCCTTGAGAATCATACCCAGGCGGCCCACCTCGGAGGCGCCCCCAAGGAAGTGGATATCCATGGAGTCGGCCCCGAACCTCCGGGTCCCTATAAGGCTTTGGCGCGGGGGCCGAGGAAGATCCGCTGGCAGCGGATTGCGCGCCCCATCCGCCTCCGGCCGAGGAGGAGCATCGCGGCCTCGAGGAGCCGGTCGTTCCCGAAGAACCGGTCCGCGAGGGCCTTGATCCGCACCCCCTCCGCGAGGGGGCCGCCGACGGCCGCGCGCCACCGGCGCTCGTACTCGACGAGGGGCGTCCCGGAGAGGACGTGGTCCGCGGAGACGTCCCCCGCGATCCGCCCGCAGATCATGGATACGTTGATCCCGCCCCCGTTCGTCGCCATGACGTGGCCGGCCGCGTCCCCGACGAGGAGGACGTTGCCCTTGACGGTCCGGTCCACGGGGCCCATCACGGGGACGTACCCGCCCGTGGCCTTCCCCGCCTCGAACTTCCGCTCCCGGACGAACCTGTCGTAGAGGGATCGCAAGTTCCCGCGAAAGTGCTGCCACGTGCCGAGCCCGACGTTCGCGCAATCGCCCTTCGGGATGATCCACGCGTACCCTCCGGGGGCGAGGTTTCCGAAGAACATGTCCGTCTCATCTCCGAACGTCCCGTGGGCCGTCGCGCTCATCGCGGGGGCCGACACGGGCCATTGGAGGCCGACGGAACGGGCCGTCGTCGATCGCGGGCCGTCCGCCCCGATGACGACCTTCCCCTCGAACGTCCCGTGGTTCGTGACGACCTCCTTGCCCCGGACCCGGGTCACGGCCGTCTCCGTCATGAGGTCGGCGCCTTCGTCGACCGCCTGGCGGGCGATCCCCTGGTCCATCCTGTCCCGGGCGACCGTGAACCCGCGGAACGGGATGTCATAGTGGCGGCCCCGGGGCGTCCATATCCGGATCACCGGAGTGTCGATCTGCCGCACACGATAGGGGGCCTCCATGAGGTCCTCGAGGTCCGTGAGGGTCGGGAAGATCGTCCGGACCTCCTCGTTCGCGGCGACGTACTCCCCGCACTGCACGGGGACGCCGATCTCCTTCCGCTTGTCGAGCAGGAGGACCCTGAGGCCCCGCCGGGCCGCGTACCGGGCGGCCGTCCCGCCCGCAGGTCCGGAGCCGACGACCACGACGTCGTACGCCATCCGGGCACCCTGTCCCTTAGACGTCGCGCGTGAGGACGTAGTCCACGAGCCGGAGGAGGTTCCCCTTCGCCTCCGTGTCGGGGAGCTCGTCGAGGGCTTTCTTAGCCAGGGACCCGAAGGACCGCGCGTCGACCCGTGCCTTCTCCACCGCGCCCGACTCTTGGATCATCCCGAGGGCCTGGCGGATCTCCGTCTCGTCCTTCCGGCGCTTGCGGATGATCCGCGTGAGCTCCGCGTGATCAATCGTCGAGCCGTTGTTGAGGGCGTGGATCGCGACGAGGGTCACGTTTCCCTCCTTGATGTCCGTCCCCGAGGGCTTCCCGAGGCGGGCGCCGTCTCCAATCACGTCGAGGATGTCGTCCACGATCTGGAAGGCGATGCCGAGGTTGAGCCCGTACTCCCCGACCGCGTCCACGAGCTCGAGGCGCGCCCCCGCGAGGAGGCCGGCGATCTTCGCGCCGGCCATGATCGGGAGGGCCGTCTTCCGGCGGATGATGTCGAGGTATTCGTCCCGGTCCACGTCGACGTCGTACGCGTGGCGCTTCTGGCGGATCTCCCCCTCCGCGAGGGCCGCGCACGCGTTCGCCGTGAGCTCGACGATCTCCGCGTCGAACTTCCCGCCGATGCCGAACGCCTTGACGAAGAGGAAGTCGCCTGTCACGAGGGCGTTCTGCAGCCCGAACTTCTTGTACGCCGCGACCCGCCCCCGGCGCGTCTCCCCTCCGTCGTTGATGTCGTCGTGGATGAGCGTCGCGCTGTGGATGAGCTCGAGGGCCGTCGCGAGGTCGACGGCCTGGCGGACGTCCTTTCCCCCGAGGGCCTGGAACGAGAGGAGGGTCACGAGGGGCCGGATTCGCTTCCCGCCCGAGCCGATGACGTAGGACGCGATGTCCGTGAGGAGGGACTCGTCGGAGACGATGCTCTCGCGGATCTTCCGTTCCACGAGGGCGAGTTCTTCTCCCACCCCGAAGTCCAGGGACGTCGTCATCCGGAGGGCCTTCGAGCGGTCCTATGGTCCGGGGTTATTTAACCATTTCTTCGGGAGAGCGTACATACCCGGGCCGCACGACAGGAGGCGCGTCCCCGTTCGACGGGCGGCACGGCTACGACCCCTTCGCGGGCTCCACGGCCTCGGCGATCCCATTCGCCGCCATGTTCCCATTTGCGGCGACCGCCTTGATCGCGGGCGCGACGGCCTCGAGGAACGTGTGGATCATGTCGTCCCGGTTCCCGATCCAGTCCGCCATCATGACGACGGGCATCATGATCGTGATGAACGGGTAGTACGACGTGTCGTCCCGAATGTCCTTCGAGACGAGCTCGAGGCCGCGCCCGGTGAGCCAGGCGATCCTCCGGAGGTGGGCGTCGTAGTCGCTGATCGTGAGGTGGGGGTTGAAGCCGTGGAGGGACGTCAGGCTCCCGAGGTCCTTCCCCCGCATCGCGATGAGGGACAGGTTCGCGATCCCGTTCCGGAGGTCCTGGTACACACTGACGACGTGGTCCATGAGGATGATCGCGGTGTCGTAGTAGTACCAGCCCGCGAGGAAGTTCCGCATCTCCCGCAGGTCGAAGTACGGGTCCGTGAAGGCCATGTCGATGAAGTTGTAGCGGGTCGTCCCGCTCACGTGGGAGCCGAGCTTCTCCCACCACGTGAAGTCCTCGTAGGGCGCGTAGAAGGCCCCCGAGATCCTCTCCATCTTCGAGATGCTGAAGGTCGGCTCCTTCTGGAACATCGTCAGGGCCTGGCCGAGGGCGACCCGCTCGTCGAGGACCTCCATCTGGTAGAAGTACTCCGCCCCGTGGGGCGAGTTGTTCCAGAGGACGTTGAAGCCCTTCGTGATGCTGTTGATGAGGTCGAACAGGGGGACCTGCTCCGACTTCAACATCGCGACGAGCCGCTTCGTGAAGTTCGTGGAGTCGAAGTCCGGGTCGATCATCGAACTCAGGACGACGTGGTGGAGGTCCTTCGCCTCCAGGTACGAGTACGCGCCCTTGTCGATGAGGTCGTCGAGGATCCCGATCTGACACTTGTGGAGGATCTTCGCGGTCATCGCCTTCTGCAGGTTCTCCGGCGTCATGAAGGGGCCGTACTGCTCCGTCATCATCGTGGCCCCCGCGGCGAACCGCAAGGTCTGAAGGTAGTTCCACGTCTCGCCTTGGTCCTCCCAGAACGCCCCGGGAGGGATGTTCGGCGGGCGGAGAGGGATGCTCCCCGTGTACGTCCCGTCCTTCAGGATCTTGAGCATCTCGTGGATGTTCGAAATGTGGTCCTTCAGGGTGTTCTTGTCGAACCCGAACTGGTGGTAGTCGAACAGGCCCTCCGCGTAGCCGCCCAGGCGGAGGACCGTGCGCGACAGGAGATCGAGATCCTCGCGGTTGATCCCCCAACCTTTCCACGACTGGACGACCACGAACGATACCGCGGATGTCGTTGGAGGGAGGCCTTATGAAGGACCCATCGCTCGTTCTTCGTTTTGATTCTCAAGTCCGGGAACGAGGGGGCCCTCGGGACGCAATCAAAGCCGATAACAGGGCGGGACCGATTAAATAGGCCGCGGGCCCAACGCGCTCCTCGAATTCGGCCCCGGGTGATGCGTCCTGGCTGACAGCGTGAGCATTGTCGCATACCTGAGCGCGGCGAGCGCCCTCTTCCTCTCGTTCCTGATCATCGTCGCGATCGTCCGGCAGAAGACCCACAAGGTGTTCCAGAAGCACGTCTTGCTGTCCGCGACGATCCTCCTCACGTGCGCGACGATCTCGAACGTGCTCATCAACATCTACGTCACCCAGCCGGGCCAGAGCGACCAGACCGCCCTCGAGTCGGGGATCGTCCTCACGAAGAAGGTCCAGGCGACCTTCGACTACCTGTTTAGCATCACGATCGGGGCGTTCATCGTCGTCGCGACGACCCCTGCGGTCAGCACCCGGAAGGACTTCTTCGCGTACATGACGAACGAGTTCCCGAACTCCTACGTGTTCTACGTCTTCATCATGGTTCTGACCATGGCGACCATCGTGATCTCTCCCGTCACGGTGACGTCGACGGCCCCCGTCACGATCAGTTTCGAGCCGTACTTCCTCTTCATCAACGGGTTCGCCGTCGGGACCCTCATGCTCTACGCCCCGTTCCGGTTCGTCAGCCACATGCGGAGGACGAACCCGGGGGCCGACGTGAGGCGGGACGCGTACCTCATCATCCTCGGGATCACGGGCTTTGCGGTCGGGGAGTTCCTCCTCGAGATCCTCCTCCCGAACTACGGGGTCGACCTGCGGGCGCCAGGATTCATCGTGGAGATGGCCCTCATCGGGCTCATCGCGTTCGCGATCCGCGAGAAGTCGTTCCTCCAGGAGCTCATCGTCCCGGAGGCGGAGGCCCACCTCCAGACCACGCCGACATACGACCTCGAGCGCGGGTTCGCGTACGCGGTCCTCGAGCGGGACGGCACGGAGTCCTTCGAGATCTTCAAGGATCTCGTGACACACGGCGCCCAGGGGCTGTGCATCACCCGCCGGTCGCCCAAGACCGTGATGAGGGACTACGGGCTCGAACGGACGCCGATCCTCTGGCTGAGCCGGGTCGCCTCGGAGAAGAACGCGGTCCGCCCCTCGCCCCCCGAGAACGTCGCGATGGCGATCGAGCACTTCGTCGACATCGGGCAGAAGGGGGTCGTGCTCCTCGACGGGGTCGAGTACCTCATCGCCCACAACGATTTCACCTCCGTCCTCGCCCTCCTCCACGACGTGAATGAGAAGATCTCCCTCCAGGACGCGATTCTCCTCATGCCGATGGACCCCGCGACGTTCAACGAGCGGGAGTTCGCTCTCATCCGGAGGGAGGTCCGCCTCCTCGGCCCGCTCGCGATGGAGTACGCGGAGCCTCCGCGGACCTCGGCGAGGGCTCCTGCGAAGGCGGTTCATTAGTCCCGCGCGAAACCTTTTATCGAGCGACCGGCCTGGAATCCCCATGGTCGACCCCGAACTCGAGGCGATCCGCGCCCGGAAGCTCCAGCAGCTCCTCGAGGCGAGAGCGGGCCCGAGTCCCGGCCTTCCGGGCTCAGGCGGCAAGCCCGTCCTGATCACGGACGGCACGTTCGACACGGAGGTCCGGAAGCCCGGGCTCCTCCTCGTCGACTTCTGGGCCGCCTGGTGCGGCCCCTGCCTTCGCGTGGCGCCGATCCTCGAGCAGATGGCCATGGACCTCGCGGGGACCCTGCGGGTCGGCAAGCTGAACGTGGACGAGAACCCGCGGACCGCAGAGCGGTTCCAGGTCATGTCGATCCCTACGATGCTCCTCTTCAAGGACGGGAAGCTCGTGGATGGGATCGTCGGGGCCCTTCCGAGGGCCCAGATCGAGGCCGTCGTCCGGAAGTGGACGTGATCAGGCCCGCGGGCCCGTCGGCCTCGGCGCGGGCTCCCGGAGCTGCGCCTTGAGGGCTGCCACGACGCCGCGGAACGCCTTCGAGGCCTCGGAGTCAGGATGCTCGAGGACGAACGGCCTCCCGGCGTCCCCGCCGACGACGATCCGCGGGTCGAGGGGGATCCGCCCGAGGAACGGGATTCCGAGCTCCTTCGCGACGGCCTCCGCGCCGCCGGACTTGAAGACGTCGATCGTCGTTCCGCAGTGGGGACAGACGAGCCCGCTCATGTTCTCCACGATCCCGAGGATCCGGAGGTTGACGGCCTTCGCGAAGCTGATCGACTTCCGCACGTCGAGGAGGGCGATCTCCTGGGGCGTCGCCACGACCACAGCGCCGTCGGCATCGGGGATGTCCTGGGCGATGCTGAGGGGCTCGTCGCTCGTGCCCGGAGGCAGGTCGACGACGAGGTAGTCCAGGTCCCCCCACTCGACGTCGGAGAGCATCTGCTTGATCGCCTTGATCTTGAGCGGCCCTCGCCACACGACGGCCGTGTCGCGGGCGATGAGCTGGGCCATGGAAATGACCTTGACCCCCGCAGGACCCGTCGTCGGCTCCATCCCCGTCTCCGTGGGTTTGACCTCCGCGTCCTCGAGGCCCATGAGCTTCGGGATGTCGGGGCCCGTGACGTCCGCGTCGACGAGGCCGACGCGGCCCTCCTCGGCGAGCACGCACGCGAGGTTCGCGGCGACGGACGACTTCCCGACCCCGCCCTTCCCCGACATGACGACGAGCTTGTGCTTGATCCTCGACATGCGCTGGGCCATCTTCATCCGCTCTCGCATGGCGGCCATGATGTGGGGCGGGATTTGGGCGGTCTCGATCTCCTCGGCCACGCGCACACCTCTCGGGGCGGCCCGTCAGGCGAGGCGTCGTATTAAAGGATAGGGGATTCGAGGGCGGGACTCCCGCCGATGGGATCCGGGGCCACAGGTTCCCCTGCGACGCGTGCCCTGAAGGCGGCCGAGGGGGACCAATGACGGGCTCCATGGGTAACGTGCAAACATTTAAACTCCCTAGGAAACTCTCGCAGGGCCATCGTTTCTGGTGATCCTACATGCCGGGGAAGAAGGGCGGCGCCAGGCGCGCGTTCAAAGTCCCGACGCCGCAAGAGGTGGAGGCGAACCTGAAGCGGGCGAACCTCCCCAAGGAGACGTCCGCGAAGTACCATCCGTTCTACCAGGGGAAGATCGAGGTCGTTCCCCGCGTCCCCGTCCGGAGCCTCGACGACTTCGCGATCTGGTACACCCCGGGGGTCGCCCAGCCGTGCCTCGAGATCAAGGCCGACCCTTCGAAGGTGTGGAGCCTCACAAACAAGTGGAACCAGGTCGCCGTCGTGACGGACGGCACGCGAGTCCTCGGGCTAGGGGACATCGGACCCGAGGCGGGCCTGCCCGTCATGGAGGGGAAGGCCCTCCTGTTCAAGTATCTCGGCGGCGTCGACTCCTTCCCGATCCCCCTCGCGACGAAGGACCCGGAGAAGATCATCGAGACCGTGAAGCTCATCACGCCCGCCTTCGGGGGCATCAACCTCGAGGACATCTCCCAGCCCAAGTGCTTCTACATCCTCAGCCGCCTGCGGAAGGAGTGTGACATCGCCGTGTGGCACGACGACCAGCAGGGGACCGCGACGATCAACCTCGCGGGCGTGATCAACGCGCTCAAGGTCGTCGGGAAGAAGATCCAGGACGTCACGATCACCCTCGTCGGCGCGGGTGCGTCTGGGATCCGGACCGCGAAGATCCTCATTGCCGCGGGCGCGAGGGCGTCGAACCTGATCCTTGTGGACTCGAAGGGGATCATCTGCCCCCACCGCTCGGACCTCGAGGCCGTCCGCGCCGACTACCCGGAGAAGTGGGAGCTCGCGGGGACCTCGAACAAGGAAGACCGCCACGGCGGGATCCCCGAGGCGATGAAGGGGGCCGACGTCGTGATCAGCGCCTCGAAGCCCGGTCCTGGAATCTTGAAGAAGGAGTGGGTCGCGGAGATGGCCGACGACTCAATCCTGTTCGTGATCGCGAACCCCGTGCCCGAGATCTGGCCCTGGGAGGCCCTCGAGGCGGGCGCCCGGGTCGTCGCCACGGGCCGCTCCGACTTCCCGAACCAGGTCAACAACAGCCTCGGCTTCCCGGGGATCTTCCGAGGGACCCTCGACGTGCGCGCGCGGACGATCACGGACGAGATGTGCATCGCCGCGGCGACGGAGCTCGCGAAGGTCCAGGAGGAGGCGGGCCTCGACGAAGACCACATCGTCCCGACGATGGACAACGTCGACGTGTTCGTCCGGGAGGCGGTCGCCGTCGCGATGAAGGCGATGGAGCAGGGCCTCGCTCGCGTCAAGCGGTCCCGCCAGGACCTGTCCGAGAACGCAGGCGCCCTCATCCGGCGGTCCCACGACGAGACGAAGTTCCTCATGCAGGACGGGTTCATCCGGCCGCCGCCCCCGTGACCGGGGCCGCGGCGCCCGCACGATCCCCCCGACGCTCCGCGAGTCGGGACCTCCCGTCCTCCCTTCCCCCTCCTACGAAGGTCGAAGCCTCCGGCAGGTTCGCCTCCCTTCGTTCCTCATCGGCGCGGGACGGACCGCGCGTCCGACGCAAGGGAGGGTTCCCGTTCCCGGCTCGGACCCGGGGCGGCGTGCGCCGCTCGGAGCCTGGCGACCTCGCCCTCCACGTCGAACTCCAGGTCCTCCACCTTCAGGAGGCCCATGTCGAGCGCCGGCGGCAGGACGAGGATCTTCCGGCGGCCCTCCGGCTTCGGGCGGGCGGGGTACGCGGGCACGAGGGACCCGAGGGGCTCTCCCCCGAAAAGGCCACGGCCCTGAGAACTCGTTTTGATACGCAGGAATACGGGCGAGGCCTGCGTTCCTGGGGCGGTCATGGGCTTCCCCCGTCGGCTTTATCCCCCGGCGCCGCATTGGATGAGGCATGGCCTCGGTGGAGGAGGTCAAACGCCGCCACGAAGTCCGCCTCATGAAGACCCCGGGGGTCGTCGGGGTGGGCGTCGGGCGCCGGGACGGGCGGGACTGCATCCGGGTCTACGTGGACGAGGAGAGCCCGCGGCTCTTCGCGGCCCTCCCGAAGACCCTCGAGGACGTGCCCGTCGAGATCGTCGTGTCGGGGGCCTTCCGGGCCCGCTAGGGGGATGGGGATGAAAGCGGCGGAGGCGAAGCAGGTCTGCGAGTGCCTGTACCTCGGGGTCGATGTCCAGGGGCTGGCCCCCAGCTCGGACCCGAATGTCGTCGGCGTCGGGATCGGGAGAAAGGAAACCCGGGGCCAGCCGACGGAGGAGCTCGCCCTGAAGTTCTACGTGCGGCAGAAGCTCCATCCCCTCCTCGTCCAAGACGGCCAGGTCATCCCGTCCGAGGTCGAGGGCGTCCCGACGGACGTCATCGAGGCGGGGGAGTTCTCCATCTGGCGGCCCCTCCCGCCCATCTACCACCGGAAGGTCAGGCCCGCGATGGGCGGCCTCTCGATCGGCCACTACGAGATCAGCGCGGGGACGTTCGGATGCCTTGCACGGGACCGCGGAGACGCGTACATCCTGAGCAACAACCACGTCCTCGCGAACGAAGGCCGGGGCGCGGAGGGGGACCCGATCCTCCAGCCCGGACGGTTCGACGGCGGGAAGACGGACAAGGACGTCCTCGCCCGGCTCGACACGTATGTCGCCCTGGACCCCGAGGGCACGAACGTCGTCGACGCCGCGATCGCGCAGCCGTACGACCCCGAGGACGTGACGCCGGACATCATCAACGTCGGGCGGCTCCGCGGGAGCCGGCTCCCGGGCATCGACGAGAAGGTCATGAAGAGCGGCCGGACGACCCGCGTGACGCACGGCACGGTGACCGACGTCGACGTGACCTTGCGGGTCGGGTATTCGTCAGGTTCGATGATCTTCCAGGACCAATTCCTCGTCCGCGGGGACAAGGGCTCCTTCAGCGCGGGCGGAGACTCCGGCTCGACGATCGTCTCGTACGACGGGCACGCCGTCGGCCTCCTGTTCGCGGGCTCCCCGTTCTTCACCGTGGCCAACAAGATGACGAACGTGGAGAAGGCCCTCGACGTGAAGGTCGCCTAGCCGCGCGGGACCTCCTCCCACCGGGCGAGGGTCGCCTGGGGCCCCTTCCGGTCCGTGAGGTTCGACAGGCGCAACCCGACGAGCCGCAGCTTGTGCCCGGAAGCGAGGACCTCCTTGAGCATGATCTGGGCCAGGACGAGGATGGGCTCCGCGTCCGGGGTGTGGACCCGCAGGCTGCGCGAGCGGGTGTGGGTCTCGAAGTCCGCGTAGCGGGCCTTGAGGGTCACGGTCCGGTACGCGAACCCCTCGTCGAGGAGCTGCGCGTGGAGGTCCCGGGCCATCCCCTCGACCTCGGGCCAGAGGACGTCGTACGCGTCGAGGTCCTCCTCGAACGTGGTCTCCGTGCCGATGGATTCCGGCGGGCCCGTCAGCTCGACGACGTCGTCCGCGTCGCGGCCGAAGGCGACGTCCTGGAGGTACTCCCCGAACGCCCCGAAGGTCTCCACGAGGTCCTGCCGAGGGAACGCCTGGAGGTCCCCGATGGACTCGATCCCAATCTCCTCGAGGCGTCGCGCGGTCTTCGGGCCCACCCCGGCGATCTTCCGGGCGGGGATCGGCGCGAGGAACCCGGCGACGTGGTCCGGCGGCACGACCGTGAGGCCGTCGGGCTTCTCGAAGTCCGAGGCGATCTTCGCGACGCCTTTGCTCGGCGCGATGCCCACGGAGCACGTGAGGCGGTGCTCCCCGCGGACCGCCGCCTTGAGACCCCTCGCGAGGTCCTTCGCGGGGCCGAACCCCCCGTGGACCCTCGACGTGACGTCGAGGAAGGCCTCCTCGATCCCGCTCGGCTCGAGGCGGTCCGCGAACCGGCGGAGGGTCGCCATGATCCCCTCCGATGCCCTCCCGTACTTCGCGAAGTCGGGCGGCACGAACACAGCCTGCGGGCACCGCCGGAGGGCCTCCGCACACGGCATCGCGGACCGGACCCCGTACCGCCGGGCCTCGTAGCTCGCGGTCAGGACGACCCCGCGGTGGTGGCCCTCCCGGGGGTCGGGTCCCACGACGACGGGCTGGCCCTCGAGCTCGGGCCGGTCGCGGACCTCCACGGCCGCGTAGAAGGCGTCCATGTCGGCATGGAGGATCACGCGGCCCCAGGGCCCCGGGTCCGGCGGCATGTGGGGGGCCTACCCCGCGCCGGACGTAAAAGCCTTCCCGGGGGCGAGGCGGACCGCGGGAGGTCACAGGCCGAAGAAGGCGGCGGCGGCCCCCTCAAGGTACGACAGGAACAGGGTCGCGAGGAAGGCCGTCAGGATGACGACGGCCACGGCGACGAACACGGCCGCTGTGATCGAGGCCGGGGCCCGCTCCTTCGAGGCCCCTTCCGCGGGCTCGAGGATGTACATGTACCAGATGACCCGAGCGTAGTAGTACAGGGACAGGGCGCTGTTGAGGACCCCGGAGATCGCGAGGGCGAGGAACCAGACGTTGAGCTGGGCTGCGCTCACCGCGCTCGAGAACAGGACGAACTTGCTGAAGAACCCGCCCAAGGGCGGGATCCCCGCGAGGCTCAGGAGGAGGATCGTCATGGAGAACGCGAGGAAAGGCATCCGCCGGCTCAGGCCCCTCCACGACTCCACGTCGTCCGTCATCCCGCGGGACTCGACTCCCGCGACGACGAGGAACGCCCCGCCCTTCATCGCGGCGTGGGTCAGCACGTGGAGCATGCCCCCGACGAGGCCCGCGATCGCCGCGTCCCGGGCGATCCCCTGCTGCGCCGGGGTCAGGGAGGGGTCCGAGACGCTGAGGGCGAGGGCCCCGACCGCGAGGGCGATGAGGATGTACCCCGCCTGGGCGATGCTCGAGTACGCGAGCATGCGCTTCACGCTCCGCTGGGGGATCGCGAGGACGTTCCCCACGGTCTGCGTCAGGATCGACAGGATCGCGATCGCGGCGACCCAGTCGACCTGGATTCCGACGAGCCCGACGAGGAACACCTTGAACAGGGCGACGATCCCGACCTTCTTCGAGCCCGCGGCGAGGAAGACACTCACCGTCGTCGGCGAACCCTGGTAGACGTCGGGGGCCCACATGTGGAAGGGGACCGTCGCGACCTTGAACCCGAAGCCCGCGATGAGGAACACGATCGCGACGACGAGGGGCGGCTCGAAGGCCGCGAAGTCAACGAGGTTGAGGTCCGTCCGGAGGACTGTGAGGTCCGTCGTCCCGCCGATCCCGTAGACGAGGGAGATCCCGAAGAGGATGATTGCCGAGCTGACGGCCCCGATGATGAAGAACTTGACCGCGGCCTCCGTCGCCTGGGCGTCCTTCTTCCGGAACGCGACGAGAGCGAAGGTGCTCAGGCTCGACGTCTCGAAGGCGAGGAAGAGGACGAACAGGTCCGTCGCCGAGGCCGTGAACATCATCCCGACGACGGCGAGCAGGAGGAGGGCGTAGTACTCCCCCTGGTGGGGCTCGTCCGCCTTGAGGAACCCGCGGGACGCGAGGACCGCGAGGAAGGCGACAAAGAGGAAGATGAGGTGGAAGAACAGGGCGAACGCGTCGACCTGCATCCGCAGGTCCGCGGCGAAGTCCCCCTGACCGCCCGGGGCTCCGCTCACGGGGAGGGTCGTCCACAGGTCCAGCCCGAGGGCCGCCGTCAGGCTCAAGCCCATCATCTCGAGGGTGAGCCAGCTCGCGACGGCCGTACCCCCGAGGGCGAGCCCCCAGAGGAGCCCGGGCCGCTTGGACCACGCAAACCCGAGGACCGCGGACGCGAGGGCCGTGGCGACGAGGACCGCCTCGGGAAGGAACACGAGGTAGTCGCCCACTCACAGGCCTCCCAGGATTGCGTCGGACCAGGACGTGATGAGGCCGAGGACGAGGATGGGGAGGAACCCGAAGACGACGAAGGTGGCCACGAGGGCGCCGAGGGGGGCGACCTCGAAGGCTTCCATGTCGGAGGCGCTCTCCCAGCGGGGGTTCAGGGGCCCGAACAGGGCGCGCTGCATGGCCCAGATGTAGTACGCGGCCGTGATCACGACGGAGACGATCGGCACGAACACGAGGAGGCCAAAGGCCGCGTAGACCCCGAGGAACGTGATGAACTCCGCGACGAACCCGACGAGGCCGGGGAGGCCGAGGGAGGCCAGGAACGCGATCATCATGAACGTGGCCGTCCGGGGCATGCGTTTCGCGATCCCTCCGAGCTCCGAGAGGTTCCGCGTCCCGAGCCTGTGGCCCAGGGAGCCGGCGACCATGAACAGGGCAGCGGACACGAGCCCGTGGGCGAAGAGCTGGAAGATCGCCCCGCTCATCCCGAGGACGGCCCCGCGCTCGTTCCCCGCCTGGGTGAAGCCGTAGACCCCGGCGGCGATCCCGAGGGTCACGAAGCCCATGTGGCTCACGCTCGAGTACGCGACGAGGCGCTTGAGGTCGTCCTGGGCGAGGCAGACGACGGCCCCGTACAGGATCGAGAGGATCCCGAGGAGGGCGAGGGTCCAGTACATGTCCTGGGCCGCCTCGGGGAGCATCTGGACGTTGAACCGGATGAGCCCGTAGCCGCCGAGCTTCAGGAGGATCCCCGCGAGGAGGACGGAGCCGCCCGTGGGCGCCTCCACGTGGGCGTCCGGGAGCCACGTGTGGAGGGGGAACGTCGGCAGCTTCGTGCCGAAGGCCGCGAGCATCGCGAGGAACATGAGGTTCCCGATGACCCCGCGGGCGATCGGGGTGTCGCGGATGATCTCCCGCATGTCGAACGTCCCGGCGTAGAAGTAGAACGCGAAGACGGCGACGAGGAGGGGGAGGCTCGCGAGGAACGTGTACAGGAAGAACTTGATCGCGGCGTACCGCTTCCGCGGCCCGCCCCAGACGGCGATGATGAAGTACATGGGGACGAGGCCGACCTCCCAGAAGATGAGGAACTGGAAGAGGTCGAGGGACAGGAAGACCCCGTTCACGGTCGCCTCCATGAGAAGGAAGAAGGCGAGGAGGTGGGAGGGCCGGTGGCGCTCGTCCCAGCTGATCGCCATGGCCAACGGGGTCAGCAGGGTGCTCAGGAACACGAGGACGACGGAGAGCTCGTCCACGCCGACGATGTAGTTGATCCCGAGGCTCTCGACCCACCTGAACGACTCCTCCGCGGCGTAGGGGGAGCCGGGGTCCCGCGGCAAGATGAAGTCCCCGGGGAGGAGGAAGCCGAGCAGGAGGAGGGTCCCAAGGGCCAAGGCGACGAAGCTGAAGGCGAGGGCGATCGCCTTCCCCGCGCGCTCCGAGAAGCCGAGCAGGTACGTGAGGACGGCCCCGAGGAGGGGCAGGAAGATGAGGAGGCTAAGGATCGGGAAGTCGAGGTCCATTTCAGATCCCTCCCAGCCACGGCAGGGCCGTCACCGCGTAGTCGTGGATCATGGAGAGGATCCACACGGGGAAGATCCCCACGGCGAAGATGAGGGCGAGGAGGACGACGTAGGACGCCTTCTCGTAGGGCGGCAGATCGTGGGCCTCCTTGATCGTCTCCGGGAGCTCCCCGAACAGGACCCGCTGCATCGTGTACACGTAGTACGCGGCCGTGATGACGATCGAGATGAGAGGGATGAGGATGAGCCGCCGCCACGGCCCGAAGGGGTCGCCGCTGTACGCGCCAACGAAGACCATGAACTCGGACCAGAACGAGTTCAGGCCCGGCAGGCCGAGGGACGCGAAGAAGGCGATGACGAGGACGAAGGAGAACTGGGGCATCGCCTTCCCGAGCCCCTGGAGCTCCGGAATCAACCGCGTGCCCGTCCCGTGCTTCACGGAGCCGGCGAGCATGAACAGGACGGCGGTGATGAGGCCATGGTTGAAGAGCTGGAAGATGGCCCCCTCCACCCCGAAGAGGTGGAGGCTCGAGGCCCCGAGGAGGACGAACCCCATGTGCCCGATGGAGCTGTACGCGATGAGCCGCTTGAGGTCCGTCTGGGCCAGGCAGACGAAGGCCGCGTAGACCATGCTCACGGTCCCGAGGACCGCCATGAGCCACCAGAGGTCCGCCGTCGCGTCCGGGAGCATCCCGAAGTTCACCCGGAAGATCCCGTAGCCGCCCATCTTCAGGAGGACGCCGGCCAGGAGGACGGACCCCGCGGTCGGCGCCTCCACGTGGGCGTCCGGAAGCCACGTGTGGACGGGGACCGACGGCAGCTTGACCGCGAAGCCGAAGAGGAACGCCACGAAGATAGGGATCTGGGTCGCGAGGGACAGGTACTGGAGCCCCGACGGGCCGACGTGCCGGAGGGCCCCGTGGAGGAACGCGGTCATGTCGAACGTCCGCGAGGCGACCCCGTAGACGGCCTCGTTGACCGTCTCGCTGTACGACCAGTACAGGGCGAAGATGGACAGGAGCATGATCACGCTCCCGACGTGGGTGTACACGAGGAACTTGAGGGACGCGTAGCGGCGGTTCGGCCCGCCCCAGATCCCGATGAGGAAGAACATCGGGATGAGGACGAGCTCCCAGAAGACGAAGAAGAGGAAGAAGTCTAGGGCCACGAAGACGCCCGTGAGGCTGAACTCGAGCAGGAGGAGGAGGGCGAAGAACTCCTTGGGCCGGTGGGCCTCGTCCCAACTGAAGACGATCGCGAGGGTCGTCAGGAGGGGGGTGAGCCAGATCAGGGGCATGCTGAGCCCGTCGACCCCGAGGATGTACTCCATCCCGAGCTGGGGGACCCAGGGGTACCGCTCGAAGTAGTACAAGTTCACGTACTCCCCGGGGCTCGGGGGGGCCGCGGGGATCCCCGGGCCGAACAGGAGGCCGAGGAGGGGCAGCTCCCCAATCCGGACCTGGAGGAACGCGAGGAGGAGCAGGGTCGCGAGGGCCGTTTCCACGAGGCTGAATGCGAGGGCGAGGAGCTTCGCCCACGTCGCGTTCCGCCCGAGGGCCCAGGTCACGAGGAACCCGAGGAACGGGACGACGAGGAGTGCGGTGAGGACGTACGAGGCCACGTCACCCACCCCTCTGGAGCCGGAGGATCCAGCTCACCCCGACGACGAGGACGATGACGAGGACGATCCCCACGACGACGAGCCACGCGTAGCTCTGGACCTGGCCCGTCTGCCGCTGCCGGAGGCGCCAGGACGCCCGGACCGTCTCGAGGCTCAGGGCGTTCACGGCCCCGTCGACGGCCCGACGGTCGAAGGCGTCGGTCCCGGAGGCGGTCGCCATCCCGCCCCGGCCCACCGCGTTGACGATCCCGTCGATCACGTTCCGGTCGAACCAGTCCACGGCCCTCGCGAAGCCCGCGAAGACCTTCGCCCCGAAGGCGTCGTAGACGTCGTCGATCCAGTAGCGACGGGAGAGCATCCGGTGGAGGAAGGCCCTCGACGGGGTCGCCGTGAAGCGCTCCGCGGGGATCCTCCGGGCCGAGTACACGGCCCATGCGAGGGCGATGCCCACGATGGCCACCCCGATCGACACGGCCTCGAGGAGGAGCTCCTCGACGGACGCGCCCAGGAGGGGCAGGGCGGGATGGGCGTGCTCCCAGAAGACGAGGTTCCCGAACCCGTTCATCGGGTACGCGAGGAGGCCCGACGCGAGGGCGAACCCCGCGAGGACGACGAGGGGCCCCGTCATGACCCGAGGGGACTCATGGGGGTGCCCGTGGCCGCGGTACTCCCCGCGGAACGTCATGAACCAGAGGCGGAACGTGTAGAACGCGGTCATGAACGCGGTCGCCACGCCGGCCGCGTACAGGAGGTAGAACACGACGTGTTCGGCCCCCGCCTCGAACGTGACCGCGAGGATCTCCCCCTTGCTGAAGAAGCCGCTGAAGGGGACGATCCCCGCGAGGGCGAGGGCCCCGAAGAGCATGACCTTCGAGGTCACGGGCATCGCGTGTCCGAGGCCGCCCATCTCCCGCATGTCGTTCGTGTGGACGGCGTGGATCACGCTCCCCGCGGAGAGGAAGAGGAGGGCCTTGAAGAACGCGTGGTTGTACAGGTGGTAGAGGGCCGCGCTGTACCCCGCGGAGTTCGGCTCCTCCCCGCGCAGGACGGCGGACCCGGCGATCCACGCGCCCACGCCGAGCCCGAGGATCATGTACCCGAGTTGGGAGATCGTGCTGAACGCGAGGACCCTCTTGATGTCGTACGCCGCGAGGCCCATCGTCGCCGCGAAGAGGGCCGTGAAGCCGCCGATGATCGCGACGACGAGGATCGCGGTCCACGGCGGCTCGAGCTGGAGGGCGGGATCCGCCGCGACGGGCGGGACGAGGAAGACGTATGACCGCGCGACGAGGTAGACCCCGGCCTTGACCATCGTCGCCGCGTGGATGAGGGCGCTGACCGTCGTCGGGCCCTCCATCGCGTCGGGGAGCCAGGCGTGGAGGGGGAACTGGGCGGACTTTCCGACGGCCCCGCCGAACAGGAGGAGGGGCACGAGGGTGAGGAGCTGCGGGGAGATGACCGCGGAGCCCCCGAGCTCGAGCTTCTCCGTGATCTCGAGGAAGGAGAACGTGTGGAAGACGTTCCAGATCACGAGGATCCCGACGAGGAAGAGGACGTCTCCCACGCGGGTCACGAGGAAGGCCTTCTTCGCGGCCTTCGCGGCCTCGGGCTTGTGGTACCAGAACCCGATGAGGAGGTACGAGCAAAGGCCCATGATCTCCCAGAAGATGAGGAGCTGGAGGAAGTTGTCCGCGCTCACGGTGCCGAGCATCCCCGTCACGAAGAGGGCGATCTCCGCGTAGTACCGGGGCTTGCCGTCTTCCTCGTGCATGTAGCCGAGGGAGTACGTCGCGATGAGGGTCGAGAGGAAGGAGACGAGGAGGAGCATGAGGGCGCTCAGGTTGTCCACGAGAAGGGCCAGGCGGATCGCGGTCTCCCCGGGCTCCGTCCCGGACCCCGTCCCGGGGATCCAGATGTACCCCTCGACCGTGACGTGGGTCGCGGCGCCGAGGGCTCCGCCGAGGAGGACCTGGTACAACAGGTACGCGCTGAGGACCGTCGAGCCCGCGATGGCCCCGACGACGACATGGCCGCCGCCCTCCGGGAGCCTCTTCCCGAACAGCCCCACGATGACGAACGCGAACAGGGGGAGGAGGAGGATGAACCAGGCGTACTCGAACAACTCACCACCTCAGGAACCGCACCTTGTCGAGCTCGATCGTCCCGTGGGTCTGGTAGATCGTGAGGAACACGGCGAGCCCCACGGCGGCCTCCGCGGCCGCGACCGCGATCCCGAGGAGGGCGAAGACGAGCCCGCTCGGGTCCGCGGCCGGGTGGTACGCGCTGAATGCGACGAAGTTCAGGATCGCCGCGCTGATCATGATCTCGATCGACATGAGGACGATGACCCCGTTCTTCCGGGCGACGACCCCGTAGAGACCGATGCTGAAGAGGAGGGCCGACAGGATGAGCTCGTACTCGAGGGGGATCACGGGCCCACCCCCTCCCGCTCCATCTTCGCGAGGTAGATCCCGCCGATCATCGAGGACGCGAGCAGGATCGCGATGAGGACGACGGTCAGGGGGTAGGAGCCGAAGAGGGAGTTCGCGATCCCCGAGGTCCCGTTCCCGTCGTACACGGGGATCTCGTGGACCTCCGTGGGCCAGGGGATCCCGACGAAGGAGATCGCCATGACGAGGAACAGGGGGATGACCGCGAGGAGGGCCACGATCTCGCGCTGCTGCATCAGGGTCCCCCCTCGGTGCCGGGCTCGTCCATGATCTTCCTCCGCGTGAGCATGAGGCCGAAGACGAACAGGACGGGGACCGCGCCCGCGTAGACGAGGATCTGGATGAGGAACAGGAACTCCGAGCGGAACAGGAGGTAAATCCCCCCGATCGTCACGAGGGTCATCGCGAGCCAGAACGCGGCGCGGACGAGCCGCCTGCTCGTCACGACGAGGATCGAGCCTCCGACCTCGAGGGCGCTGAGGACGAGGAACGCGACGAGCTCCCAGTCAACGGCCATGGGGTCCCCCCTTCCCTCGGACGCGGCGCGCGGCGGCCACGATCACCACCCCACAGCGGAGGCGCCTGCGGCGACGAGGATCGCGAGGAGGGCCAGGGGGATGAGGCGCTTCCATCCCAGCTGGAGGATCTGGTCGATCCGGATCCGCGGGACGGACCAGGAGACCCACACGAACACCATGCAGAGGAGCCACGTCTTGAGGAGGAACCACCCCTCCTCGGGGACGATCGGGACCGCGATGCCCGCGACGTCGAACGTGACGAAGACGGGGCCCGTCCAGCCGCCCAGGTAGAGGAGGACGACGAGGCCCGCCCCTGCGATCATCCGGAGCCACTTGAAGCCGAAGAGGAGGCCGAACCTCATGCCCGAGTACTCCGTCGTCCATCCCTCCACGAGTTCCGCCTCCGCCTCCGGGATATCGAAGGGGATCCGCTCGAGCTCCGCCATCATCGCGACGACGAACACGATAAACCCGAGGACCTGGGGCCCGAAGACGTACCACGCGGGGATCGGGGTCGCCGCCCCGAGCACCGTGAGGGTCGTGTCCTGCTGGGCGACGATCTCGAAGACATCGAGGGAGCCCGTGCTGAACGTGAGGGCGATGACCGCGAGGATCATCGGGATCTCATAGGCGAGGAGCTGGGCCGCGGCCCGCATCCCTCCGAGGAGGGTGTACTTGTTGTTCGCGGACCACCCCGCGAGGAGGATCCCGAAGGGGGCGAGGGAGAAGGCCGCGAGGATGAAGAGGAGGTTCAGGTCGACCCTCGCGATGTAGAAGCCGCTGCTCCACGGGAGGGCCGCGAAGATGAGGACCGTCGTCGAGGCGATCAGGATCGGTGCCGTATGGAACATCGCCCGGTCCGCGCCCCGTGGGGTGAGATTCTCCTTCTGGAGGAGCTTGACCCCGTCCGCGACGTTCTGGAGGTATCCCCAGCCCTTGTGGGTCGGCCGGTCCTTCCGGTTGAAGGGCCAGAACGGGAGGGACCAGATGGATACCATGATCCCGTACCGGTCCTGGAGGCGGCTGTAGAACTTCCGTTCGAGCCACATCACGGTGAGGAGGTTGATCATCGCCGCCCAGACGAGCATGACCGTCATCGCGACGAGCCATGTGAGGGCCGTCACCACAGGGTCGCTCCCGAGCCAGTCCGCGAGCCCCTTGAGAGGCGGGATCACGACCGCGATCGCGAGGATGATCTGGTTCACGACCCAGATGATCGCGGCCGTCAGGACCTTGCAGGTACCGAACAGGCTCGGCACGAGGGGCGCGCTCACTTGTCCATCTCCCCGACGCAGACGTCGATGGAGCCAAGGACGGCGACGAGGTCCGCGAGCTTGTTCCCGCGGAGCATGAGGGGAGTCGCGGCCATGGAGCAGAAGATCGGGCTGCGGATCTTCACACGGAACGGCCGGTCGTCCCCGTCCCCGATCAGGTAGAAGAGGGCCTCCCCGCGGGAGTCCTCCGTGCGGGCCCAGCCCTCCCCGTCCCAGCGACGGGGCGGTTTCACGCGGAACGCCCCGGACTTCGGCACCTTCTCGAGGGCCTGGAGGAGGATGTCACACGACGTCCGCATCTCGTTGAACCGGCACACGAACCGGGCGTACGAGTCGCCCGCCCCGGACCCCTTCCAGACCTGGGGCTCGAAGTCGACCTCGTCGTACGTCTCGTAGGGGTCGAGCCGCCTCAGGTCGACGTTCACCCCGCACGCGCGGAGGTTCGGGCCCGTCACGCCCCAGTTGATCGCGTCGTCCGCGGAGATCCGTCCGACCCCGACGGTCCGCATCTGGAAGATCTTCGACTCGTGGAGGAGTTCCTCGTACTCGTCGAGCTTCTCCCGGAAGTGGGCGATCGTCCGGCGGCACATCCCCTCGAAGTTGTCGGGCAGGTCGTTCCGTACCCCGCCGATCCGCGGATAGTTCTGGTTCATCCGGGCGCCCGAGAGGAGCTGGATGAGGTCGAGGAACAGCTCCCGCTCCCGGAGGGACCACAGGAGGGCCGTCAGGAGGCCGAGGTCGGGGCCGAACGCGGCGAGCCACATGAGGTGGCTCGCGATCCGCTGGAGCTCGAGGGCGACCACCCGGATCCACTGGCCCCGCTCGGGGACCTCGAGGCCCATCATCTTCTCCGCCGCGAGACAGTACGCGTGGGACCAGGTGATCGAAGACACATAGCAGAGGCGGTCCGTGAGGACGACGTTCTTCTGGAACTCGCGGACCTCCATGATCTTCTCGTACCCGCGGTGGAGGTAGCCGATCTCCGGCTTCGCGTCGAGGATCGTCTCCCCGTCGACGAGGACCTTCATGTTCCAGAGGCCGTGGGTCATGGGGTGTTGGGGTCCCATGTTGATCCAGAAGCCGGGCACTCACTTCCCCCCCTTCAGCTTCCGGCGGCTGATGTACTGCCGGTCGACCTCCTGGGAGAAGTCCTTCCGAAGGGGGTGGAACTTGAAGTCCGCGGGGAGGAGGATCCGCTCGAGGTTCGGGTGGCCCTCGTAGACGACCCCCATGAGGTCCCACGCCTCCCGCTCGTGGTAGTTCGCCGCGTTCCAGAGGCCGCACACGCTCGCGATCTTCGGGTCGTCGTACGGAATGCGCGCATTGACCTGGAGGACGACCCCGTTGAAATAGTTCGAGAGGTGGTACACGCTCTCGAAGCGGTCCTTCCAGTCCACTGCGCTGATGCAGGAGAGGTGCTCGAACCCGAGGGCCTCCTTCAGGTACGTGCACACGGCGATCAGGTCCGCTCGGTCGATCATGATCCGCGCGGTCTGCAGACGGGGGACCGACGCCTCGAGGATCTTTGCGCCGAAGCGGGATTTGACCTGGGCGAGGATCTCCGCCTCGGCGCCTGGGACAGGCCGGCCGCTCAGGACGGGCGGGGGCGCACTCATATGTGGATGACTTCCTCCTTCTTCAGCGCGTACTGGGTGGCGACGAACATGATCCCGAGGAACACGAAGATGAGGTACTTCGCCACGTCGGAGCCCGCCAGGAGGTCGTTCCACATGAACGCCCAGAGGAGGAGGAAGATTGCGGCCACATCGAAGACGACGAAGATGAGAGCGAACATGTAATACTGAAAGTGGAACTGGATCTGGGCCTCCCCCTCAGGCATCTCCCCGCACTCGTAGACCAAGTCCTTGAGGGGAGTCGGGTTGTCGGGTCGGAAGAGCCGGGTGGCGAAGAACGTGAGGACCGGGAAGAGGAGGGCGAGGATCGCAAAGACTGCCACGGGGGCGTACTCCTCCAGGGCCATCGGAGCTTCGGAAATTTGGTCAGGCTATTAAACCTTTGGCGGTCCATGGAATCGGACTCGTAAGGGAGGAATCGTCCACGCGGCGGGAGGCCCGGGACGCAACGGTTTAAGTCCCCCGCGCGGTTCGTGATGCCCGGATGCTCTCCCCGGAGCGCCTCCCGCCCGGACAGCGGGAGGTCCGTAAGTGGCCGCGCCTCGACCTCGGGATCGTACCGCGGTTCGACCCGAAGTCGTGGGACCTCCGGGTGGACGGCGCGGTCGAGCGCCCCCTCCGCGTCACGTACGACGAGCTCCTCGCCCTCCCGAAGGCCTCGGTGACCTCGGACTTCCACTGCGTGACGGGCTGGACCACGTTCGACAACGCGTGGGAGGGCGTGACCGTGAAGGGACTCGCGGAGCGCGCGGGGCGGAAGGAGTCCGCAGGCTTCGCGACGTTCCACTGCGACGACGGCTACACGACGTCCCATCCCGTCCAGGCCCTCTTCGACGCGGACGTCCTCGTCGCGTACCGCCACGACGGCCGCCCGCTCCCCCTCGAGCATGGTGGCCCCGCCCGCCTCGTCGTCCCGAAGCGCTACGCGTGGAAGAGCGCGAAGTGGCTCCGCCGGATTACGTTCACGGAGGTCGAGGAGCTCGGCTACTGGGAGGTCCGGGGGTACAGCAACACGGCGGACCCCTGGACGGAGGACCGATACGCATGATGCGTCCGGCGGCTTCGGAAAGTCCATAAAGGCACCTCCCCTTGGCCGCCCGGCGGCGACGTGGCGAACCCAACGGCGGACGAGGCCCCCGTGCAAGAGAAGCGGATGTCGTTCTTCGAGCACCTCGAGGAGCTCCGCCAGCGCCTCAAGGCCTCCATCTTGGCCTTCGTCGTCGCGTTCGTCGTATTCATGACGTTCAGCTTCCAGCACGGGGTCATGGGCCTCCAGATCTGGCTCCCCGTGCCCTGGTTCAACCCCGCGGAGGTCATCGCGTCCCAGTTCCTCGTCGCGGTGAAGAACTTCCTGATCCCTCCGGACGTCCGGTCCGTCATCCTGACCCCATGGGAGGCCGTCGTCGTCCAGTTCAAGATCGCGATGTTCCTCGCGGTCATCGTGATCTCCCCACTCCTCACGTACGAGTTCTGGGCGTTCGTCGCACCCGCCTTGAGGCCGAGGGAGAGACGGCTCATCGTCCGGGTGTCCGTCCCCGTCGTCCTCCTCTTCCTCGGTGGAGTCGCGATGGCGTTCCTCGTCGTCCTTCCCTTCACGATCCGGTTCCTGTACGACATCGCCCGGGGCCTCGGGGTCGAGACCCTCTTCCAGCTCCAGGAGTTCCTCGACTTCATCCTCCTCTTCAGCCTCGCCTTCGGGGTCGCCTTCGAGCTGCCCGTGATCATGTACGGCCTCTCAGCCCTGGGCATCGTTCGCCCGGAGACGTGGCGGAGGAACTGGCGGTACGCGGCGATCGCGATCTTCGTCTTCGGGGCCTTCATCACGCCGGACGGGAGCGGGATCACGATGATGATCGTCTCCCTGCCCATGCTCGGCCTCTACCTGGGCGGCTACGGGGCGTCCGCCCTCCGGGCCCGCCGCTCGGCCGCGCCGAAAACCTCATAAGACAGACTCCCGTTCGACGCCGTGGCGATTCCTACGGCGGCCTCCGGACTTCGACTCACCGCGCAGATCGTGGGCATCGAGTGGATCATCGTCCTCATCGTCATCGCGATCCTCCTCCTGTTCGGCCCCCAGAAGCTCCCCGAGCTCGCCCGGGGCATCGGGAAGGCCCTCGGGGAGTTCCGGCGCGGGAAGATGGAGGTCGAGCGCCAGATCCGGGACGAGCTGAGCGAGGACGAGATGCATGCGACCCGGAGCCGGGTGGAGCGGGCCGCGTCCGCCCTCGGCCTCCCGACGGGCGGGAAGAGCGAGATGCAGATCAAACTCGACATCGCCCGCGCGGTGGACAAGGCCCCCGACGAGCAGGTTGTCACGGCGGCCCAGGCCCTCGGCGTGTACAGTTCCGGGTCCGACGTCACTCGGCTCAAGGAGCAGATCGTCAAGTCCCTGAACGTGTGACGTCTCAAGGGCCCCGTTATCCTTATACCGACATGCCGTTTACCGCGCGCGAGCGCGGGAGATGGGACGATGGCCAGCCTCGACTACGCCCACCGCCGCCTCGTGAACGCCTTGGGCCCGGAACGGGTCGCGCGGGGCGAGCTCGAGCGGATGGTCTATAGCCACGACTTCGCGTCCCTCCCGAAGGCCGCGCTCCTCCAATGGCAGTTGTACCCGGACTTCGTCGTGCTCCCCCAGACCACGGAAGAGGTCGCCGCCGTCGTGAGGCTGAGCGACGAGACGGGCCTGCCGATCACGCCGCGCGGCAGCGGGACGGGCACCGCGGGCGGCTCCGTGCCGAACCGGGGCGGCGTCCTCGTCGACCTCCGGAAGATGAACCGGGTCCTCGCGTTCGACGCCGACGACCGGAAGGTAACCGTGGAGGCCGGGGCGACGTGGGAGGCCGTTGCCGCCCACCTCGCCACGAGGGGGTTCGTCCTCCCCGTGGAACCCGTCTCCGCTCCCTCAAGCACGATCGGAGGGGGGATCAGCAACGGGGCCGTCGGGTTCGGCGCGTACCGCCGCGGGTCCCTCCGAGACATGGTCCTCGACCTCGAGGTCGTCCTCCCGGACGGCCGGGTCGTCCACACGGCGTCCCCGGGGGAGGCGGGCCGCGCGTTCGCGGACCTCACGCCCCTGTTCTTCGGCGCAGAGGGCACCCTCGGGATCGTCACAAAGGCGACCCTGCGGGTCGACCCCAAGCCTGAGGAGGCCCGGGCCGCCGCGTACGCGTTCCCCGACGACGCCTCCGCGACGTCCTTCGTCGTCGGGATCGTGGACGCCGGGGTCGCCGTCCACCACGCGACGTTCCTGGACCGGGACCACTTCGTCTTCGAGCGCGCGCTAACCGCGGACACCCCGGACCCTGCGCCGATCGTCCTCGCGTCCCTGAGGGGCCCGAAGGATGAGGTCCTCGAGCAGGAGAAGACCCTCGACGGGCTCGCCGGCCCGAGGAAGGGGACGAAGCTCGCCGCCGACGTCGCCGCAAGGCAGTGGGCGCGCCGCTTCACCGTGTACGGGGCTCGCCGCCTGAGCCGGGGCCTCGTCGTCTCCGCGAATCTCGTGCCCACAGGGCGCCTCGGCGAGGCCGTCGCGGAGGCCCGCGGGCTCATCGAGCGCCTCCGCCTCAACGGGGCCGTCCAGGCGTCCCTCCTGAGCCCGACCACGGCGTCCCTGGCGCCGTACGTCCTCATGGACGAGACGGTCCCTTCCGGGGGGACGGCCCTCGGGTTCGTGAAGAAGATGGGGGACGCGGCCATCGAGATGGACGGACACCCCATGGGCCTCGGCCTCCTCCTCGTCTTCAACCTCGAGCGGATGCACGGCCGCGCGGCGCGGTCCCTGGGGGCCGTGAAGGAGGTCTTCGACCCCGGCCGGAAGATCAACGGCGGGAAGACCGTCGAGCTCTGGACGAAGTTCACCGTGCCGATCCTCAACTCCGTGCCGCCCTCCGTGATGGGCTTCGGGCTCGAACTCGCCGCGTTCCTGCGGCGGATCAAGCCGACGAAGGACCGATTCGTCGCCGCGTACGAGCGGGAGCGGGGGGCGTGAGATGGGGCTCCTTCGGGACTGGACGTTCGTCGAGGAGGCGACGCGGATCCCCGCCCTCTCCGAGCTCGTCCGGGAGGCCCTCATCCGCGCGATGTTCGTCCGGGACGACCGAGCCCTCCCCGCGGGGATCGTCGGGGCCCTGAGCCAGTCCCCTTCCGTGACCGTGAAGGTGAAGGACGACGTCGAGGTCCGCAAGCTCGTCCGCGTGTTGAACGGGGAGGAGAGCACGATGAGCCTCGGCCTCTCCGCGGAGGACTTCCATTACTTCCGGAAGCAGGTCGGGATCGGGCGGGACCGGGAGATCGGTCTCGCCGCGGAACCCCGGGCCCTCCTCGCGTACGACTGGATCGTCCCCGAGCAGGGCGGGGTCCTCCTGGACTTCGGGGCCTACGCGGCCGTGGAGTTCGCGGAGGGCGGGCACCGGGCCCTCGCGCAGGTCGGGATGACGTGGAAGGCCCTCTACGACGAGGCCCTCGCGAAGGGGCACTTCCTCCCCTTCGTCCCCGCGGTCCCCCTCGACTTCGCCCTCGGTGACGGCCTATGGGGGGACGCCCCGTTCACATCGTTCGCGGGGGACTTCGGCGCGTACGTCCTCGGGCTGCGGACGATCAACGCGTACGGGGAGCGGGCGCGGGTCGGCTTCGAGGACGTCTCCGTGGAAGGGTCCGGGTACGACCTCCTCCACGCGATCCTCCCCTACGCCACGGAGTTCTTCATGCCCGTGTCCGTCGGCGTGCGCCTCGCGGCGAGGCCCGCCGCACGGAAGACCCTGTCGTACACGTTCGACGACCCGGGGAAGCTCTCCGCCGCGGTGGACAAGCTCACGCGATCCGGGCGGACCGTCGCCTGGGCCCAGGTTGCAGACGCCCTCGGCGGCTCGGCCCTGCGACCCGGGGCCGCGGCGCCGTTCACCCTGCAGGTCAGCGTCCCCGCCTCCGATCCGGCCGGGCTCGCGGCCCGGGAGAAGGGCCTCGACGCGACCCTCGCGGGCTTCGGAGGCAAGGCGGACCTCCCCGACCCGTACGACGTGCCGGCCGATGCGTACCGCAAGACGGCCGCGCGCGTGGCCCGCGGCCTCTTCGTAGGCGAGGTCCGGCTCCCCGCGCGGGCCCTGGGGGACCTCCAGGGGAAGGTCCAAGGGATCGCGGGCCAGGCCGGCGTCAAGGCGGGCCTCCTCGCGAGCCTCCGGGCGGACGGCACGGCCTCCGCGTTCCCCTTCTTCGAGGCCCAGAAGGACCGGGTTCGCGTCTACGAGCTCTCGAAGGGGATCCACCGGGTCGCGAAGACGGTCCCCGCGGCCGCGTTCGTCTCGCGGCTCGCCCACCTCTGGGAGGACTCCGCGGACTACCGGGTGAGGATGGACCACCTTCGGAGGCTCAAGCTCGAGATCGACGCGGCCCACGTGCTCGAGCCGCTTGCTCATCCCTGAGGCTCACACGCCCGTCCAGGGGACGCCCTTGTAGGGGCTCATCACGATCTGCGTCCGCACGTCCCGGATCCCGTCCGTCCGCAGGTGCCGATCGAGGAACTCGTGGAGCTCGGACATGTCCATGAAGAGCATCACGCACAGGACGTCGTGGTCGCCCGTGACCCGGTACACGGCGATCGCGCGGTTGTGGGCGCACAGGTGGGAGACGACCCGCTCCCGGTGGGCCGAATCGACGGCGAGGTGGACGTACGCCTTCACGGGGTTCTCGATGAGCTGGTAGTTCAGGTAGCAGGAGTACCCCTGGATGATCCCTTTCTCCTCGAGGGCCTTGATCCGCCGGCGGACCGTGGCCTCCGAGATCTTCAGGTCCCGCGCGATCTCCACGTTTGGGAGGCGCGCGTTCTCCCGGAGCTTCCCGAGGATCCGCACGTCGACCTCGTCGATGGGCAGGAGGCGGAGGTCGAGCCCCTTCCAGCGCTCGACGAGCTGGAGGTGGTCGCGGACCTTGCCCATCATGGCGACGCCCCCTGGCCCGAGGGGAGGGACGGTTTCGAGCGCGGACCCGTCGAAAACCGCCGCATCGACGTTGAGAACGCGGCCAGCCTATTTGAGTTCTCGCAGCCCGCGCGGCGGTTCACATCTGGGGGGCGCCGCAGGAGGGGCAGATCGACTGCCCGGGCCCGAGGACCGCGAGACACGCGATGCAGCGGTCCGTCCGGATCTTCATGGGGAACATGGAGACGAACACCCCGAGGGGGATGAAGACGACGGGGAGCCACCAGGTCGCCGTGACGATCCCCTCGAAGCCGATTGCGACGAGGAACACCCCCGCGATCTTCATGATGACGATGAGGCGCTGGACCCGCGGGAGGTTCTTGATCGTCGCGATCTCCTGCTTGTACGTCATCCGAGGCGCCTTCCGCGCCCGGCGGACCTCCGTCCCCGCGCCGGGGGAGTCGGCCATTCAGGCCCCCTCCGGCTTCGGGACGGGAGGGATCGCAGCCGGGGCGGAGGCCGGCGGAGGGGCGGCCGAGGGCGCCGGCGGCGGGCTCAGCTGGACCATCTTCCCATCCCGGATCTCGAACCCGTGCTTGGGGACCATCGTGATCGCGTCGACGGGACAGACGATCGCGCACTTCTCGCAGCCCACGCAGTTGTCGTACACGATGACCGCCTTCCGGGACGTGTACGAGTAGTCGGGGAGCGCGAAGCGGCGGTCCGCCATTGCGATCGCCTCGAAGGCGCAGTTGTCGAAGCAGTGGGTGCAGCCCATGCAGATGTCGTCCTCGACGACGGCGACGGTCCCGCGGCCCCGGATGAACTCCTGGGTGCGCCCTTTGTAGAACCCCTTGTAGCGCTCCTTCGCAAGCTGGAGGCTTCCCTGGCGGACGGACCGGTAGTAGGCGGTCAGGGGGTCCGCGGGGACGGGGGCCGGCGCGGGGGCCGGAGCCGGGGTCTCGGGCGCCGCGGCCATCCCGCCTATCCCCTCCGCCCCGGCGGGGGCGGCTCCTTCCGCTTCGGGTCGACGTTGCTCCCCGTCGGGTAGTCGCCGGGGAGGGCCTCCGCGAGGAACTGGGTGATGTCCATGACCCGCATCCGGTACCGCGACTCCTCGGGCTTCCACTTGTTCTCGTGGTGGAGGCAGCCGAAGTGGGTCAGGCACTTCGGGCACGCGGTGAGGAGAACGTCCGCCCGGACGTCGTGGGCCTCGTCCATCCGCTTCGCCGTCAGGCCCTTCGTCTTGTCGTTGCAGTACATCATCTGGGCCACGCCGCAGCACTGGGCGTCCGCGCGGAACGTCTTGAGCTCGACGAGCTCCGCGGTGTCCACGCGCTTGATGAGCTCGCGGGGCTCCTCGTACACGGGGTCCGTGGGCATCTGCCGGCAGGATCGGCAGGGATCCTGGTAGGCGACCCGGAGCTTCTTCCCCGTCTGGCCCTGGGGCGGCACGCGGAGGCCGCGCTCGTAGAGGATCTGCGTGATGTGGACGATCCGCACGCCCTCGAGCGCGTAATCGAGTTTGAACGTCCGGTAGCCCTCCGCGCACGACGTGACGAGAGTCTTCACCCCGAGCATCTTGATGATCTTCGTGTTGTAGTCCCGCATCGTCCGGAAGACGTCGACCTTCCCCTGCCAGAGCTGGTCGTGGCCACAACACTTCATGAAGGACCGGTCGAGGATCATGGGCTCGATCCCGACGGCCCGGAGGAGCTTCACGGAAGAGTCGAAGATGATCCCGTGGTTCGTGTCCCCGTAGTTCGTGTGGGAGAACTGCATCTCCTGGTCGTAGTAGTCCACGCAGCCCGGGTAGTACGCATACTCCGACGCGTGCTCGACCTTGATCTCCGGGACCGTCGTGTCGTCCGCCTCGCTGTCCAGCAGCCGGAAGAGGACGGGGTGGGGGATCGTCCGTCCGGGTCCGTACTCCGTGTCCATCACGTCCGCCGACCTCCGTCCGCGGCCATCCGGCCCGCGTTCCGCGACCGCTCCTCGAGGATGTAGTCGCTGTACTTGATGTCGAGGGGGCACACGGCGCTGCACGCGTCGCACGCGAGGCACGTCCACAGCGGCACCCCGTCGTGCTGCTTCTTGAAGCTGTTGTACACGAGGTTGAGCCCGCCGAGGGCGTCGTCCTCGACCTTCGTCACGGGGCATACCGTGTGGCACTTCCCGCACTGGTAGCACTCGTTGAGGAGGTACTCGTACGTGCTGTACGGCCTCCGGAGGCCGAACCACGCCGTGACGACGGCGAATCCCGGGAGGAAGACGATCGTGTTCATCTCGGGGAAGACGCCAAGGAGGACCCAGGGGAGGGTCGTGGGGGCCGCGAGCTCGAGGTACGCGTACGCGGCGAGGAGCGCCGCGAGGGCGCCGATCCCCGCCGCGGTCACGGCCTTCCGGGCCGACGTCTCCGGGAGGACCGTCACGGCGACGGCGGCGGCCCCCGCGGGGACCAGGAGGAGCGCGTACACGACGGCGATGGCCATCCGGTAGGGGGCGAGGTGGGCGGGGAGCCACCCCGGGACGAAGAGGATCGCGAGGGCGTGGGCGGCCGCAATCGCGAAGGCCCCCGCGACGAGGGGGACGAGCCATGCCCGCATGGGCCGGAACCCGAGGCGCCTCAGGCCGACGTAGGCCGAGAGCCCGACGAGGACGGGCGGCACGACGAAGAAGAGCTTGAGGGCGCCGTCCGGGAGGTAGAACGCGTACGCCTCCCCGGGGCCCGGGACCGTGTCCACACGCCACACCTCCCAGACGATCTCCCGGATCGAGTAGAAGGACGCCGTGAAGATGGACACGATCCCCGCGAGCCCGACGGCCGACCGGACGGGGGCCTTCGCGGGCCGAGACTCCCGCCCCCGGTCCAGGAACGGCAGCAGGAGGAGGGCGATGATCGGGATCCCGCTCAGGATGTCCCCCCAGAACTGGGGGTTGAACTCCGCCGGGCCGAGGGTGAACTGGGGGAAGATGTCCGCGACCTTGAGGAGGCCCCACGAGAAGAGGAGGTACCAGTCCGGGACGATGATCTCGGAGAGCTGGGGGCTCCGGGCGGGTCCGAGGAACGGGGTCACGTAGGCGGACAGGAAGAACGTGATCGCGACGAGGAGGAGGATCACGACGAGGTCCCGGTAGATCTCCTGGGGCCAGAACGGGATCCCAGGCTGGTGGTCCGCCCTCTGGGGGCCGTAGTCGCGCGTGAAGCCCGGGCGCCCCTCCATCACCCGCTCCTTGACCCGCTCGATCTCCATGGCTCACCTCAGTGGGGCTCCGCGACCCCCTGGATCCAGACGAGGGCCATGTGGAGGATCATGAGGCCCACCATGACGAAGGGCAGGATGAACACGTGGAGCCAGTACATCCGGAGGATGTAGATCCCGGAGAGGGTGCTGATGTCCCCCCAGAGGAGGGTCGCCATCGCGTCCCCGATGATCGGGGAGGCCCGGGTCATCTCGATCCCGATGTTCGCGGCCCCCTCGCTCAGGTTGTTCCCCGGCATGAGGTATCCGGAGTACCCGAAGAGGATCGTGAGGAGCAGGAGGACGACGCCGAGGAGCCAGTTCAGCTCCCGCGGCTTCTTGTACGCCCCCGTGAAGTAGACCCGGCACATGTGGAGGAACACGGCCGCGATCATGATGTGGGCGCCCCAGTGGTGCATCCCGCGGACGATGAACCCGAACGGGACGTCGTTCATGATGTAGAGCATGGACTCCCAGGCGCGGTTCGTCAGGCCGCCCTCCGCGGTGAACTGGTACCGCCCGTCGGGGATGTAGAAGAACCCGAGGATGATCCCCGTGATCGTCAGGAGGATGAAGGCGACGAAGCTGATGCCGCCGAGGCAGTAGAGGGGATACCAGTACCAGATCGTCTTCAGCTCGTACTTCTCCGCGTGGGAGCGCGGCATCTGCCGCTGGTCCGTCTCGATCGCCTTGCGTGTGAGGTCGGCCCAGGGAGTCGTCGGGAAGCGGCTCGTGATCCAGCCGAGGACCGTCTGCCGCCCGTGCCGACGCAGGGAACCGCTCGCCATCGCCTCACCCGCAGTACGCGTACCAGCGGGGGTCCGGCATCCCGCCGACGATGTTGCCGCCTTCCACCTTCACGGGGACGACGGGGAGCCCGCGGGTGGCCGGCCCGTGGACGTACTTCGTGCCCACGTACACGGCCCCGTTCTTCGGGTTCACGTCCTTCACGAGGTGCATGGGCTCGTACTGGGAGCCGTGGCAGATGCAGTAGATGGGGTCCTCGTCGTGGACCTCCTTCGTCGGGGTCGCGGACACGTAAGAGAAGTCGGACACGGCGATCACGTGCCAGCCGGGGTAGCAGCAGAGGTGCACGCACCGGTCGAAGACGACGAGGAGGCGCACCCCTTCGTCGTCGTTCTCGGGCGCCGGCTCCTCGTCGTACCACAGGTCGAAGCCCTCTGGAAGTTCGACGTCCGCCGGCGCGGACAGGTTGTCGAGGTCCCTCGCGACACGGATCACGAGGACGGGGAAGCCCGTCCCGGGGACGTACTGGTCGTTCTGGAAGAGGCCCCGCCAGACCCCCGTGGCCCCTCGCCACAACTCGAAGTCCCGGAGCTTCATCGGCTGCCCCGCTTTGTCGTTCCACCACTGGGCCGTCGGGAAGCGCGTGTAGTAGAGGGTCTCCCGGATCTCCCCCGTGAACTCGATCGGCGGGGGGATGAGCTGCCGGCCGCTCAGGGCGCCGAGGGAGCCGATCGTCCCGATCGTCCCGACGGCCATCCCGAAGCGGACCCATTCCCGGCGGGTCCAGCCGCGTTCCCGGTCCCCTCCCTCCCAGCTCATGCGGCCACCTCACCGGAACGTCCGCGGGGGGACGATCTTGGGCCTGCGGATCTTGTGGATGAGCTCGTCGGGCAGGAACTCCTTGCGGTAGACGTCCGTGGCCACGGCCGCGAGGACGAAGATCACGCCGAGGAACAGCGCCATATAGGAGTCCGCCTCCGCGTCGCCGTAGCCGTTCTCGACCTGGAGGGCGAGGAGGACCGTGAGGCCCGTAAACAGGAGGATCCCGATGATGAGCCCCCCAATCGCGAGGGCCGCCATGGACGAGCGCCGGGGCGCGTCGGACCGGATGATCTCCGTCACGGGAGGCCCCTCCGGACGTGCTCCTTGTGGTCCCGGAACCGCGGGGTCGACGACCTGATCACGAAGTAGCTGATCCCGATCCACGCGAGCATCGCGACGATCCCGATCATGCCGATCCAGTACGCGCGGATGTTGATCCCTTTCTCGGGCGCCTCGGGGACCGGCTCCGAGGCCGACGCGAGGACGATCTGCCCGATCATCCCCGCAGGGCGATGGGGGATGCAGTAGAACAGGATCCCGCGGGTCCCTTGCTCGGGTTCGAAGGAGAACCCGTTGAACGTGACGTTCGTCATGGAGTGGATCGTCATGTTGAGGACCGCCGACTGCCCGGGGAGGAGGTTGCCGGAGTCCACCCGAATCACGCTATCCGCGTCGTTGATCGTCAGCGTGTGGATCATGCCCGCGTCAGGGTCCGTGTTGATGAACGTGATCGTGAGGTTGATCGGCACCTGAGGGATGAGGATCGTCGACGCGTTGAACACGGTGCGGCCGTCGATCATGGTCCCTTCGATGGCCACGGAGAGCTCCGCGAGGGGGAGCTGGGCGGCGGCCGGGCGATTCGCGAGAGGGGCAGCGGAAACCGCCAGCAGACTCATCGCTACGAAGAGTGCGAGGCTCCTCATCCGACGACCCTCTGAATCCCGATCCCACCGAGAAATCCTATCGGGCTGCTGCGACAAAGAAGGTGCCCTATTTATACGTTGTGCACTTCGCGATTTCTCCCTTCGAAAACAAGGAGAGAGACGTCGTTCTCCGACGCGCGTATCGGCCCTCTCGCGGTCCATTCTCACGTAATTATACAATTCAGTGAATATATGTGGCGAAGTACCCGCGAGAGCGCCCGCGCGGCCGAGACTTCGGTCGGACCAAACATTTAAAAAGAAGCCTGAACTCACGGCTCGGGGAGCGTATGAAGAAGGAGGAGACTCTCCTCAAAATTAAGGAGACGGAGGCCGACGTCCGGCGGTCGCTGGACGGCGTCCTCGAGGAGCGGGAGAGGCTCCTGCGGGCCGCTCGGCGCGAGTCCCTCGAACTCCGGGACCGGCTTCGCGCGGAGGCCGAGGTGCGGTTCGGGGCGATCCTCAAGGAGTCGGAGGGCGTGATCGCGCGGGAGAGGGAGACGCTCCTGGCGGGCGGCCGCAAGGAGGCGGCCGCAATGAAGGCACGGGCGGACGCGAACATGGAGCGCGCGGTCGACCGGCTGATCGAGAAGTTCAAGGGTGCCCTGAATGCCTAGGCCCGTATCGATGACCCGGGCCCTCGTCGTCGGGCCGAGGGACCGGATGGAGGAGACGATCGAGGCGCTGTACGGCCTCGGCCTCCTCCATCTCGTGGACCACCACGAGGGCCACGAAGGCATCGGGATCGGGACGCCGCTCCCCCAGGCCTCCAGCGCGTCGGAGGTCCTCGTCAAGCTCCGTTCGATCGCCGCGGTCCTCCACGTCGAGGAGCCTTCGAAGCCCTCAGCGGGCGAAGCCGCGGAGGACATCCGCGAGAAGATCCTGTCCCTCGAGCTGAACATCTCCGAGGAGGACGGGGCCCGAAAGAAGACGCAGGAACTCCTCGCGGACCTCCAGCGTCGGATCGACGAGATGGCCCCCTTCGCGCGACTTCCCCTCCGCCTCGAAGACTACCGCGGGTACGAGAGCCTCGATGTCCTCGTCGGGAGGGCCCCGCGGGAGATCGCGGCCCTCGAGACGGTCACGGCCTCCTTCGAGGCCTTCGCGGGCGACGGGACCCTCGCCGTGTTCGTCGCGAAGGAGCACGGGGACGCGATGCGCGACTTCCTCGTCCAGAGGGGCTTCACCCGAATCGCGGTCCCGGAAGGCGACGGCGCGCCGAAGGACCTGCACGCGTCCCTCCTCGGAGAACGGGAGAAGTGGCAAGGGCGCCTCGAGGAGATCGAGGACCGCCTCACGAAGCTCCGGGAGCGGTACGCGGACTTCCTCGTATCCGCGAGGGCGCACCTCGAGGTCCAGGTCGAAAAGGCGGAGGCGCCCCTCCGCTTCGCGGTCACGGACCACAGCTTCGTCGTCGAGGGCTGGGTCCCAACGGAGCGGTTCGCGGCGATGGACGAGGGCCTCGGGAAGATCTCGGGCCTTTTCGTCGACGAGCTCGAGACGGACGAGCACGCGGCGGACCCGCCCGTGCTCCTGCGGAACGTCAAGCCGTTCCGGCCCTTCGAGATGCTCGTCAAGCTCTTCTCGATCCCGAGCTACCACGAGATTGACCCCACGTTCACGGTCGCCCTCATCTTCCCGATCTTCTTCGGGCTCATGATCGGGGACACTGGGTACGGGATCGCGTGGTTCCTGTTCGGCCTCTTCCTCCTGAAGAAGGCGAAGGAGCCGGGCGCGTGGCGGGACCTCGTCACGACGATCACCTGGGGCGGGTTCTTCGCCCTCCTCTTTGGCCTCTTCGTGTTCGGGGAGGCGTTCGGGATCCCGTTCCACACGCCCCCCGAGGAGATCGGCCATGGCGGCGCCCGCGAGCTCAGCTGGTCCATCATCCTCGGCGCTGATGTGCCCCTCCACGCGCAAATCGAGAAGCTCCATGACGTCTCTGCATTCATCGTCCTCGCGATCGTTGCGTCCTTCCTCCACCTTGGGATTGGGTACCTGATCGGCTTCTTCAACGACGTGCGGCACAACGTGAAGCACGCCCTCGGCAAGGTCGCATGGCTCATGATCCTCCTGGGTCTCTTCGTCGTCATCCTCGTGAGGACCGCCCGGTGGCCCGGGCTCGGCCAGGAGATCTGGGAAGGCCCCATGGGCTGGTTCCCGCGGGGGGACCCCCTCGGGGTCCTGCCGGAGAGCTTGATGATCATCGGGACGGTCGGCTTCACCGCGGAGAACCCCGTCCCAGGCCTCGCGATTTACCTCCTCCTCGTCGGCGTGCTCCTCCTCCTCGCGACGGAGGGCGGGCTCCACATCATGGAGGTCTTCGGCCTCGTGGCGAACATGGTGTCGTACGCTCGGCTCGCGGCCGTCGGGATTGCGAAGGCGGCGATGGCCCTCGCGTTCAACATCATCACCCTCGACACCCTCGTCATCCCAGGGTGGGCGTCGGGGAACTGGTTCATGGTCATCGTCGGCCTGGGTTTTGCGTTCCTGTTCCACCTCATCGTCTTCCTTCTCGGCGCGATCTCCGCATACATCCAGGCGATCCGCCTGAACTACGTGGAGTACTTCCTCAAGTTCTTCAAGGGGGCCGGGACGGAGTTCCGGCCCTTCGGGACACGGACGAAAACGGAGGTGTGAAGCCACATGGCAGTGACTCCAGGCCAAGAGGGATTGATCGCGATGGCGGCCGCCCTGACCATCCTCGGGACAGGAGTGGCGACCGCGTGGGCGGAGAAGGTGATCGGAGCGGCGTCGGTCGGTGCGCTCGCGGAGAAGCCCGAACTGTTCGGTCGGGTCCTCCCGCTGGTCGTCATCCCCGAGACGATCGTCATCTTCGGCCTGATCATCGCGTTCCTGCTCCTCGGCAGCATTTCGGGTTGAGCGGGGCGAGTCCCGCATGACCCTCGACACGGTCATCCAGGCCATCCGAGAGAAGGGTCGGTCCGAGGCGGACCAGCTCTTCGCGGAGGCCCGGGCGGAGCGGGAGCGGATCCTCTCCGAGGTCCGCACCGAGGGAGCGAAAGCCCTCGCGGACGCGGAGGCCCGTGCCCGGGCGGCCGGAGACCGACGTCGCGTGCAGGACCTCGCCCGGGGCGAACTCGAGGCGAGGAAGATCGTCCTCGCGGCCCAGAAGGAAGCCCTCGACGAGGCCTACCGCCGCGCCCTCGAACGCCTCTCCTCGATGGAGGAGAACCCGGATTTCCTCCGGACCCTCCTCAAGGCGAACGAGGCGGAGTGGCGGCCCGACGGGCGGGTGTACGCGACCGCGAAGGACGCCTCCCTCGTGCGGTCCATCGTCGGGGAGCGGTTCGCAGGGACGATCGACGCCGCGGGCGGCATCGTGATCGAGACGGCGGACGGGACCCGACGGAACGACCTGCGGTACGAGTCGATCCTCCGGGACGTCTGGGACGACTCCGTGAAGGAGGTCGCGGAGATCCTATGGCCCTCGACGCGGTGAAGGCCCTCGGGAGGCGGGACCTCGGGCCCCTCGAGCCCGCGGCCCGGCGGATCCGGTGGGTCCGAGAGCGGATCCCCCTCGAGTCGGGGAACTACCCCTACGTCACGGCGCGGGTCAAGGCGAAGCGCGGCCTCCTGCTCCCCGAGGCGACGTACGGGCGGCTCCTCCAGATGGGCATCCCGGAGATCGCGCGCTTCCTCGGGGAGGGCGAGTACAAGGCGGAGATGATCGCCCTCGGCGCCCGGTACGCGGGCGTGGACCTCATCGAGATGGCCGTGTCCCGGAACCTCGCGAAGACGTACAACCAGCTCTACGAGTTCTCCGAGGGGCAGCTACGGACGATGATTGCCCGCTACCTCGACCGCTACGACCTCCAGAACGTGAAGACGATCGTGCGATCGAAGACCTATGGGGCCTCGCCCGGAGAGGTCGAGGAGGACCTCGTGCCCGCGGGGAGCTACAGCGCGGAGTTCCTCGCGAAGCTCGTGGACGCGGAGAGCCTCGACGAGGTCTTCGCGGAGCTCGAGCTGACGATCTACGACCAAGCCCTCGACGTCCTCGGGCTCGGACCTTCCGCCGTCACGAACTGGGCGGAGTGGGAGGACCTCGTCTCCAAGCTGTACTACCAGGACCTGCTCGCGTCGATCCCGCCCTCGACGGAGGCGAACCGCCTCATGCGGGCGTTCGTCCAGCGGGAGATCGACATCCTGAACCTGAAGACCCTCCTTCGCGTGTGGTCTGCGGGCGCGGCTTTCGACCGGGACATCTTCCTCCCCGGCGGGCTCGAGACGGAGCCCGAGGAGTTCGAGGAACTCGTGCGCCTCGAGTTCCCCGCCCTCAGGCAGCGGCTCGAGGCCTATTCGTACTACGAGGAGATCGCCGCGGACCTGGAGAAGGTCAAGGCCACAGGGGTCGGCGTCCTCCTCCGGAAGGTGGAGAAGCTCCACCTCAAGCAGGCCGCGCGGTACGCGCACCTCCATCCCCTTTCCATCCTCCCGGTCCTCGATTTCGTCGTCCGGAAAGACCGCGAGGTCCAGAACATCCGGCTCATCGCCCGCGGGAAGGAGAGCGGGCTCTCGAACGAGGTCATCAAGGACCTCCTGGTGGTGTGACATGGAGCTCGCGGCCGTGGGCCGGGACGACTTCGTCCAGGGGTTCAAGCTCGTGGGGATCCGGAAGACGGCGAGCGCGACGAAGGACGACATTGAGTCGAAGATCGCCCAGATGCTCGCGGACCCGGAGGTCGGGATCCTCGTCCTCGACACGGGCGACTACCAGAAGCTGGGCCACGCGATGCGGCGCCGCCTTGAGACCGTGCCCCGGCCCGTCGTCATCGCGGTCGGGTCCACGGAGTCGGAGGACCTGCGGACGAAGATTCGGCGGGCCATCGGAGTCGACTTGTTCAAATGAGGTGGGCGGAGTGGCGACGACAGGGAAGGCGGACGTGAAGGCGAGAGGCGTCGGGGAGATCACGCGGGTCGCGGGACCCGTCATCACGGCCGCGGGCCTCTCGCCGAGGATGTACGATGTCGTCCTCGTGGGCGCGGAGCAGCTCATGGGCGAGGTCATCAAGATCACGGGCGACAAGACGACGATCCAGGTGTACGAGGAGACGTCGGGCGTGCGGCCGGGCGAGCCCGTCGTGGACACGGGCCGGCCCCTGACCGTCGAGCTCGGGCCCGGGCTCCTCGGGAACATCTACGACGGGATCCAGCGGCCCCTCCCCGTCCTCCAGGCGACGATGGGGGACTTCATCCTCCGGGGCGTGCAGGCCCCGGGCCTGAGCCGGGATAAGCTCTGGGACTTCAAGCCCTCCGTGAAGGAGGGGGACCTCGTGAAGCCGGGCCAGGTCCTCGGGACGGTCCCCGAGGCGAAGAACGTGGAGCACCGGGTCCTCGTGCCCCCGCGCGTCTCCGGGAAGGTCGCTCGAGTGCGCTCCGGCAAGATGAAGGTCGACGACGTCGCCGTGGAGCTCGACGGCGGCGCGAAGCTCATGCTCAAGCACGACTGGCCCGTCCGGCGGCCCCGGCCCGTGAAGGACCGCCTCATGCCCACGGTCCCCCTGATCACGGGACAGCGGGTCATGGACTTCCTGTTCCCCATCGCGAAGGGCGGGACCGCCGCGATTCCGGGAGGGTTCGGAACTGGAAAGACGGTTTCCGAGCAGCAGCTTTCGAAATGGTGTGACGCCCAGGTCGTCATCTATATCGGCTGCGGGGAGCGCGGGAACGAGATGACGGAGGTCCTCACGACGTTCCCGAAGCTCGAGGACCCCTATACGGGGGCGCCCCTCATGGACCGGATGGCCCTCATCGCGAACACGAGCAACATGCCCGTGGCCGCCCGGGAGGCGTCCGTGTACACGGGGATGACCCTCGCGGAGTACTACCGGGACATGGGGTACAACGTGGCCCTCATGGCCGACTCCACCTCGCGGTGGGCGGAGGCCATGCGCGAGCTCTCGAGCCGTCTGGAGGAGATGCCCGGCGAGGAAGGCTTCCCGGCCCACCTGTCCGCGCGGCTCAGCGAGTTCTACGAGCGCGCGGGGCGCGTGACGACCCTGAACGACCGCGAGGGATCCGTGAGCGTCGTCGGCGCGGTGTCGCCGAGCGGCGGGGACTTCTCCGAGCCCGTGACCCAGGGGACCCTCCGAATCGTGAAGGTGTTTTGGGCCCTCGACACGGCGCTCCGGGCGCGCCGGCACTTCCCCGCGATCAACTGGCTGACGTCGTACAGTCTGTACGTCCAGACCCTCGAGGAGTACTTCCGGACGAAGGTGAACGAGGACTGGCCGAAGCTGCGGCAGTGGACCCAGCGGACCCTCCAGGAGGAGGCGGAGCTCGAGGAGATCGTGCGGCTCGTCGGCGCGGACGCGCTCCCGCCCGAGCAGCAGCTCACCCTGGAAGTCGCCCGGATGATCCGGGAAATCTTCCTGCAGCAGAACGCGTACCACCCGGTAGACACGTTCTGCCCGCCGGAGCGACAGTTCAAACTCATCTCGTCGATCAAGAGGTACGCGGACCTCGGCGGGAAGGCCGTCGCCCTCGATGTGCCCCTCAAGGAGGTCGCGGGCCTCAAGTCCCGGGAGCTCCTGACCCGCGTGAAGTACGAGGAGAAGTTCGACGCGGAGCTCGAGAAGGCGCTCGCCCTCATGGAGGACGAGTTCAAGAAGCTGGAGGTGCGCTGATGGCGAAGGAGTACCGGACGATCTCGGCCGTTGCGGGCCCCCTCATCTTCGTCGAGAAGACGGAGCCCGTGGGCTACAACGAGCTCGTTGAGATCAGCCTTCCCGATGGCTCGCGAAAGCGGGGGCAGGTCCTCGACTCCTCTCGGGAGGTCGTCGTCGTCCAGGTCTTCGAGGGGACCGCGGGGATCGACCGCTCGGCGAGCGTGAAGTTCCTCGGGGAGACAATCAAGCTCTCCGTGTCGCGGGACATGCTCGGGCGCATCCTCACGGGCGCGGGCGAGCCCGCGGACGGCGGCCCGCCGATCGTCCCCGAGAAGCGCGTGCCGATCACGGGCGCGGCGATCAACCCCTACTCCCGGGAGCACCCTGCGGAGTTCATCCAGACGGGGATCTCGACGATTGACGGGCTCAATACCCTCGTGCGCGGACAGAAGCTCCCCCTGTTCTCTGGCGCCGGGCTGCCCCATAACGAGGTCGCCCTCCAGATCGCGCGCCAGGCGAAGGTCCTCGGGAGCCAGGAGCCCTTCGGGGTCGTCTTCGCCGCGATGGGAATCACCCACGAGGAGGCCCGCGTGTTCATGAACGACTTCGAGCGCACGGGGGCCCTCAAGCGCGCGGTCCTGTTCCTGAACCTCGCGGACGACCCCGCCGTGGAGAGGCTCATCACCCCGCGGATGGCCCTGACGGCGGCGGAGTACCTCGCCTATGAGGTCGGCATGCACATCCTCGTCATCCTCACGGACATGACGAACTACGCGGAGGCCCTCCGACAGATCGGGGCCGCCCGGGAGGAGGTCCCGGGCCGCCGCGGATACCCCGGGTACATGTACACGGATCTCGCCACGATGTACGAGCGCGCGGGCCGGATCCGCGGGAAGCCGGGGAGCATCACGCAGATCCCGATCATGTCGATCCCGGACGACGACTGGACCCACCCCATCGCGGACCTCACGGGATACATCACGGAGGGCCAGATCGCCGTGAACCGCGAGCTGCATCGTAAGGGCATCTTCCCTCCCGTCGACCCGTTGCCCTCCCTTTCGCGGCTCATGGACGCGGGGATCGGGAAGGGTAGGACGCGGGAGGATCACAAACAGGTGTCCGACCAGCTCTACGCCGCCTACGCGGAAGGCAAGGACGCCCGAGGCCTCGTGGCGATCGTCGGGAAGGAGGCCCTCTCCGAGCGGGACCGGAAGATGCTCGAGTTCGCGGACCGCTTCGAGCAGGAGTTCATCCGCCAGGGGAACGAGGAGGACCGCACGATCGAGGAGACCCTCGAGATCGGCTGGAAGCTCCTCGCGACGATCGACGAGGCATGGCTCACGAAGATCGACCGGAAGATCCTCGAGACGCACCACCCCGCGAGGCGCGGGAAGGCGAAGGTGACCGCGTAGGATGGTCCTCGCGCAGTACAAGCCGACCCGCTCCCAGCTCCTCCAGCTCCGGCGCACGCGCCGGATGGCGGAGCGCGGCCACCGCTTGCTGAAGCTCAAGCGGGACGCTCTCATCGTGGAGTTCTTCCGCGTCCTCGAGCGCGCGAAGACCCTCCGCTCGAACCTCGCGGAGAAATCCCGCGTCGCGGAGCAGCGGATCGCGATCGCCCGCGCCATCGAAGGGTCCATCGGCGTGAAGTCGGCCGCCTTCGCCTCCCGCGACGTCCCGACCCTGGACCTCAAGACGAAGAACGTCATGGGAATCATCGTCCCGAAGATCGACGCGAAGAGCGTGACGAAGAAGCTCGAGCAGCGAGGGTACGGGGTCATCACGACGTCCGCGAGGATCGACGAGGCCGCGGAGGCCTACGAGGCCCTCGTCGAGGACGTCATCGTCGCCGCGGAGATCGAGACGACGATGCGGCGGCTCATCGAGGAGATCGAGAAGGTCAAGCGGCGCGTGAACGCCCTCGAGTACCGCGTGATCCCGGAGCTGAAGTCCACGGAGACGTTCATCCGGCAGCGCCTCGAGGAGATGGAGCGGGACAACTTCATGCGCCTGAAGCGGTTCAAGGCGACATGATCGACCGGTTCGCGGCGGCCTGGGAGGACCCCGCGTCGAGGACGCGCCTCCTCCGGTGGTTCTGGATCGTGTCGACCCTCTTCACCCTGACGGGCTTCGCGCTCATCCTGTACCTCGTCCTCACGGCGTAGGGCGTCACGACGCCGAGCCGTCCGGGGGCTGGGCCCTTCGATACCGCGTCTTCGCAACGAGGCGGTCCGTCAGGGACTTGAGCCCAGCAAGGTCGTCCGCGTCGCCGGACCAGGACGCCAGGGTGGATCCGAACCTCGACTCCGCGTCGTCCACGAAGGACCGCAGGTCGCGGGCCGCCCGCCTGGGGACCCGGCCCGAATAGATCCCTGCCACGTAGATGTGGGTGCCGCGCTCGACGAGGATCGTCTTGCCCGCGAACTCGAATCGGCGGAGGTCCCCGTTCTCCTCCCTGAAGGAGTCGCGGACGAAGGCCATGATCGCGGTAAGCATCCCTGCGAGGATATCTTCGTCCCGGTCCGCCCGGAGGCGGCGCGTGTTGTGCATGATGAGCCGGCCCTCCTGTCCGATCACGAAGACGTCCTCAATCCCGTACATCCGCAACGCGACGGCCCGGTACCCGAAGAACCCCCCGACGGCCGCGAGGAGGACGAGAAAGGCCGCCCACTCCGCGGGGAAGGCGGCCGCGCCGGCGGGCGATGCGGACACGCGCACCTGGATCAACCCCGTCACGCCCAAGGCGGTCGCGCTCACGTTGTGCAGGCCCACGGACCCCGCACGGTACACCCCGTCGACGACCTGTCCCTCCGGATCCGACGTGGCCCACAGGACGCCCCCGACGGTGAGGAGGTGCCCGTACGCATCGAACCCTCGGACCCGGAACGCCTCCGACTGGCCGACTGTGAGGTTCACGACCGGTTCGGACGTCCGGTCGGAGAAGACCTCGATCCGGGCGAGGGTGCCCAGGAACTCGTAGACGACGCTCACGTTCACTGCGCGGGGTGTCCGGGTCCCGTTCTGGGTCCCCAGGATCACGCGGACGGCGAGGGTCGTGGCGTTGAGCGGCCCCAGGTCCTGCCCGGCGACGACCTCCATGGAGCCCGTCCCGTCGTCGAGCCGGTACCGAAGGAAGGTCCCCGGGGGAACGTCGGCGGACGCGAGGAAGCGCCGCCACCGGAGGAAGGAACCTCCCGGGGTGAGGACCGAGGTCGTCAAGGAGCCGGAGGCCGCATGTTTCGTGTGGTCGAGCATGATCGCGTCGACCGTTGGGGTCTGGCTCTCGTTCGTCGTCGAGAGGACGAGGACGACCTGGGCGTATCGGTAGCCCGATGCATCCAGTGGGAGGTCGGACACGCCGCCCGAGGCGACGAACGGCGTCCACGTCGCGTCGCCGACCACGGTCGTGTTCCCGAAGCGGGCGAGGACCTCGACGGACGTTCCGCCAGGGGCTAGGCCCGCCCACGAAGCGCGCGTCCATGCGACGGGCGTCGTGGCGTCGAGGGCCGCCGACTCGTACCGCCCCTCGCGCATCGCAGGCATCCGGAGGGCGACATCGTCGAGGGACCCCTGGACGGACGCTGCGTAGATCGTGTCGATGACGACACGTAGCTCGAACACAATCTCGTAGGTCGCAGCCGGGGCGAGGAACGCGCTCACGTCCTCGTACGCATCGCCGGAGCTTCCGGTGGCCGGGATGCTTCTCTCGATTGTGAACACGGAGGACTCCGCCGCGACCCGCGTCACGAGAGCCGCGGAGGAGACGTTCTCGGAAGGACCCACGTCCCAGTGGTACTGGAGCGTCGCGGACCCTGGCGCGGGAGACGACGCGAAGCCCTTCACGTAGACCTGGCCGATGCTTGCCCATTCCGTTCGCGAGTTCGGATTTGACAATTCCAGGCGATCGACGTAGAGGACCACGTCGCGATTCACGGGCGAAGTCAGGACGAACCGAATCTGGATGAGGCTGATGGAGGCGAAGTCCGCGGGGATCGCCGCGAGGTCGACGACGACCTCCTGCCATCCGGGGACAAGGGGGACGTAGGAGGATCCGTTGAGGCCCGCCGGGGTCTGGACCCAGAGGGACACTCCGAGACCGGTCCATCCCGAGGCGGGGGCGTTCACATGGAAGGCTGCGATCGAGTAATCGGACCAATCGAGTGGAGTGCTGAAGGTTCTGAACGCACCCGCATACCCACCGACACTGATGTTGATCGTGTCCTTCAGCATGGCCGCCCCTTCGAGGTGGTCGACCATCGATGAGCTCGTCACGCTACCGCTGCCGGGATAGGCGAACCCGTACCAGTCGGGAGTCGTCGCATTGAAGCCATCGAACATTCGACGAGGAGAAGCGTCGGAGGCGTGGTCAAAGAACCCAGCCCGGGAGGACGTCGACCATCCGGATGTCGTGGAGTCCCCGCTGTCGTTGTACGTCCATGCGAGGTCCTCCTCGAAGCCCCCGTTCGCGAGACGGCTCGTGAAGTTCCCCTCGAGGCCCACGGTGCCTCCGGCGACGGTGACATTCGTCGTCGACGCCGCGAAGTGCGCGAAGTCGTTGGCCGAGTCGAGGCCTAAGGTCGCGTTCGTCGTCCGTAGGCCTGCTCCGGACCCGCTGAACACGACGTCCAGCGAGGTCCCGTCGGACCCTTCCGCGAACTCCCACGTCGCCGTCTTCGTCCCGTCGAGGTTCGTGACAAGGGACGGAGACGAGGACGCGGACTGCGGGATCAGGAAGACGGCGAGGACGGTGAGGAGGAGCAATGCGTACCATGTCGGGGGGTTCGCGCGCATCGCGGGTTCCTCGTGCGGTCCGATGACGTCGGCTAACCCCTCTCCCGGCCCATGTCCCACCCGACGCGCGCGGCGCGCGGGCAAGGCCTCGCCTTATCTGGACGACGCTACTTAATCGTTTCGTGACGCGCCGTCCGAGGCTGGCAGCGCGGAGCCGGCCCCCCGTACTTCGGACAACGTTCGAACGGGATGCTACTGATAATCAGGCGCTCGACCGAGCGACGGCCTCAGGCCTTCTGGAGCTGGGCCTCGGAGACGATCGCGCCGAGCCGGCGGAAGGCCTCCTCGACGTTCTCCCCCGTCTTCGCGGACGTCATCAGGTACTCGCTCTCGAACGCCTTCGCGACCTGCTCGACGTCCTTCTCCGTGAACTGAGCGTCCGACACGAGGTCGGACTTGTTCACCGCGATCAGGATGGGCACCTTCCCGACGACCTGTTCGACTCCGTCGATCCAGTCGTCGAGGTCGTCGAGGGTCCTCTTCCGAGTGAGGTCCGCGACGGCGAGGATCCCGTTGGCCCCGTAGAAGTACGCGTCCTTGAGGAGCTCGCGGAAGCCCTTCTCCCCCATGATGTCCCAGATCGTCATGTCGACGTCGACGAGGAGGTCCTGCTCGGGCCGGAACACCCGGACCTCCTTCTTCGAGACCTTCGTCCCGATCGTCGTGATGTAGTGGTCGTCGAACATGTTCAGGACGTACCGTCGGATGAGGGACGTCTTTCCGACGGCTTTCTCGCCGACGAGGCAGATCTTTGACTTGAGATGCTTCGTCGTCGCCATCCAGGGGCTCCTGAGGGGGCGCGGGAGGGCTCAGGCGGGAGACTACTTAATCGTTGTTGACTCGTTCTCTTGACTGATTCGGTCAGGCGACGACGAGACCTTCCTTTGCGAGGATCATCCCGCCGAGGTGGCGGAACGCCGACTCGACGTTTTCCCCCGTGCGGGCGCTCGTGTAGTAGTGGGGCGCATCGAAGGCGCGCGCGGCCTGCTCGATCTCCTTGTCCCCGTAGAGGATCATGACCTCGTCCTTGAGGTCGATCTTGTTGATCGCATACACCACGGGGATCTCCCCGACGACGTTGAAGACGCTCTGGACCCAGTCGTCGAGCTCCTTGAGGGTCGAGTACCGCGTGAGGTCGGCCACGGCGAGGACGCCCTTCGCCCCGTGGAAGAATGCCTCTTTGAGCAGGTCCCGGAAGCCCTTTTCCCCCATGATGTCCCACACCGTCATGTCCATGCGTACGGACGCGTCCTTGTCGGGGACCTCGTACCCGAGCTCCCGCTTGGAGACCTTCGCCCCGAGGGTCGTGATGTAGCGGTCATCGAACTCGTCGAGGACGTACCGGCGGACGAGGGACGTCTTGCCGACGGCGGCCTCCCCCACGAGGCACACCTTCGTCTTGATCCGTAGGACCTCGCCCATGGAGCCGGCGTCCGATTTCATCCACATTACTTAATCGTATCGAACCCAATGTCGGCCCGCAAGAACCTTTTTCATAGGGAGCCCGTTCGGGGGCCGATGCGGATCGCGCGTCGGCTCGTCCTCGCCCTCGACGTCACGGACGCCCGCCTCGCGGCCTCGATCGCGGAGGCGACCCGTGGCCACGTGGACGCCGTGAAGGTCGGCTGGCCCCTCGTCCTGGCGGCGGGCCTCGGGATCGTCAGCGATCTCTCCCGCCACGGGTACATCCTGTGCGACTTCAAGGTCGCGGACATTCCGAACACGAACCGCCTCATCGTCGAGCAGGCGGTCGCGGCGGGCGCAGGCGGGATCATCTGCCAGGGCTTTCCGGGAGAGGACAGCGTCCGCGCATGCGTGGACGCAGCGGGCCGCGCGGACGTCTTCGTCCTGACGGAGATGAGCCATCCCGGAGGGGTCGAGTTCACGGCGAAGCATGCGGAGGACTTCGCCCGGATCGCCATGCGGGCGGGGGCCTCCGGCATCATCGCCCCCGCGACCCGGCCCGAGCGCGTGAAGGCCCTGCGGGCGATCGTCGGGGACCTCCTCATCCTGACCCCCGGCGTCGGGGTCCAGGGCGGCAGCCCGGCGGCCCCCCTCCTCGCTGGCGCGGACGCGATCATCGTCGGTCGGGCGATCTACGAGGCGGAGAGGCCCGCGGAGGCGGCGGAAGGCCTCGCCCGGGAGATCGCCTCGGCCCGACGGTCCGCCTAGGCCGCCTCCGAGAAGACTTATGGCAGGTGGGGCCATGGCCCCGACACGGCTCCCATTCCCATGGAGGACCGCGACGTCGTCCGCGCGTTCCTCGAGACGGACCCCATCGCCACGTCGACGGTCTGGGACCGCGTGTACCAGCAGCCTGCGTACACGGACGTCCGGCTCGACGGCCTGCCACCGAAGGCGGTCCTCGCGATGTCCCCCGGTCGGCCTGGCAGAGGGCCTGCGGGGATCGCCCTCCACGCGACGGACGTCGCGGCCGCGCGGGACCTCGTCGGCGCGATCCCGGCCGGGCCCGTGTTCATGCACCTCACGCAGGAGTGGGCCCTCGCCCTCCTCGAGCTCCGGGCCGCGGAGCTCCAGGCCCGGCCCGCGTGGCTCCACGCCCTCGACCCGAAGGACTTCGTGGAGCTCCAGAGGCACGAGGTCCGTCCCGTCGACCCCGCGTGGGCGGGCCGGATCGCGCAGCTCTGGGAGCCCGACTGGCCCTCCGAGGCCTATGTCCGGCGGAGGATCGAGGCGGGCCCGAGCGCGGCCGTCGTCGTGGACGGCGAACCCGTCGCATGGGCGATGACCCACCACGAGACCCCCTGGGTCGGGATGATGGGCTTCCTCCACGTCGTCGAGGAGCACCGGGGGAAGGGCTACGCGAAGTCCGTCGGCTCCGCCCTCGCGAAGGAGATCCTCCGGAGGGGCAAGGTGCCCGCCCTCCACGTGTACGCGGACAACGTCCCGTCCCTCCGGCTCTCCGAGAAGCTCGGGTTCCATCGGGTCACGAGGCAGGTCTGGGGGGACGCGGTGCTCCGATGAGGATCGTCCCCCTCGCCGCGGACTCCCTCGGCGCGCGGTCCATGGCGACCCTTGTGGAGACGCCCGACGTCACGGTCGTCCTGGACCCGAGCGTGCGCCTCGCGCCCGTGCGGTACGGCCTCCCTCCCCATCCCCTCGAGGAAGAGCGGCAGAGGGCCCTGTGGCGCACGATCCGAGACGCCGCGAAGAGGGCCGACGTCCTCACGGTCTCCCACTACCACTACGACCACCACAACCCGGACGCCCCTTCGATCTTCAAGGGGAAGCTCGCGATCCTCAAGGACGGGAAGTTCCACATCAACCGGAGCCAGCGGGAGCGCGCCGGGACCTTCGTGAAGGCCCTCGAGGGCTATCCGCGGGAGGTCCAGGTCGCGGACGGGAACGACCTCGACGTGGGCGGCACGGAGATCACGTTCTCCCCGGCCGTGCCCCACGGGCCCACGGACGAGCTCGGGTACGTCGTCATGACGAGGATCGCCCACGCTGACGACGTATTCGTCCACACGTCGGACGTCCTCGGGCCGCCCCGGAAGGCCCACCTATCGTTCCTCCTCGACGCGGACCCGACGGTCCTCTACGTGGACGGCCCGATGACCCACATGCCCGAGAACTACCCGGCGGAGGAGACGCGCCGGTCCGTCGCGAACCTCCTACGGGTCGTCCGCGGGACGAGGGTGCGGACCCTGATCGTGGACCACCACGCCCTCCGGGACCGTGCCTGGCGGTCCTGGATGCCCCCGCTCCTCGAAGCGGCCGAGGCGCACGACGTGTCCGTCCTCACGGCCTCGGAGTTCGCGGGCAAGGCCCTCGACCCGCTCGAGTCGAGGCGGGACGAGCTGTATGGGGTCCGGGCGGGACCCGGAGCCCCGGACGCCCGCCCGGCGGGTCAGGGATCTGCGGGCGACGACCGCTGACGCCGCGGATACAGGACGTGGTAGTAGAGCCCGCCCGCGGACGACGCGACGTAGAGGACGAACCAGACCCAGAGGAACGGCCGGTCGAGGAACAGGATCGGCTGGCCCTGGGGGTTCGTGTTCCCGGCGAGGAGGATGCCGAGGGCGCTCCCGAGGGCGATGAGGGCGAAGGCCCACAGCATCGCGAGGGGGATCCGGCTCGCCTCCCAGGTCCCCGCGCGCCAGGCGAGGATGAACCCGAGGGCCACAGTCAGGTAGAGGCCCGCCGTGAAACGCGCGGTCATCGGGGTCAGGGTCCAACCCCAGATCACTGGATACCAGTCCGAGGGCCCGAGGAGGAGGGCGATCCCCTCGGGGACGCTCACCCCGATCACGAGGGCCATGAGCGCGCGCTGTCCGAACGGGATCGAGTCGGGGTCCGACGTGGCGCGGCCATCGCGAGCCGGCTATTTAGGTCATACGAAGCCCGTGGGGACGTCGGGGGCCTCCCCGACGCGGTTCCCCTCGGGAGTCAAGTACTCCGAATCGGTTCCGGGGGGCGTCATGGCGTCCCCCGAGGACGGGCTCCGCACGACCCTCGCGGAAATCGAGCGGGAGGTCGCGTGCCGCGTCTGCCGCGGGGACATCAAGCGGTGCCGCCTCGCGGTCTGCCCGTACCTCGAGCGGGTCCGGGACTGGTTCGCGGACCGTTCCGACCTGCGGAGCACGAACGTCTTCGGCGCCTCCCCGCCCGGGGCGTTCGTGGGCTCCTGGGGCTATCCGAAGGTCCTCGCGGGGCCCCTCGTGCCGCCCCTGCGCGACGAGGACACCTCGATCCTCGACGCGACGGAGTCGTGGCTCTCGTACGATCTCCCCCAGCTCCTCCGATTCCGCCTGACCCTCGTCCGGGGGAAGGCCGCGCGGCGGGTCGTCGCGGCGCGGGACCCGGACCCCATCCTGTCCACGATCCAGGAGGGCGCAATGGCCTCGAAACCGATCGACACGGAGATGTGGCTCGAGCGTACGCCCGTCCTCTCGAGCCCCTTCAACGCGCGCGCCCCCCCGAGCGGGCCGAGCGCGGACATCCGCCGGGTGGACCTGGCCTCGAACCCCTCCGTCCCGAGGCGCGTGGACGACGTCGTCTCGGACACGGACCTGCCCGCGGGGGAGGCCGTCGCGGACCTGTACGCCCACGGGATCCCCCAGAGCCACATCACGCGGATCTTCTCCGTGGGCCTCCTCGGGTCCGGGGACCGCCGCAGGCTCGTGCCGACGGAGTGGTCGATCACCGCGGTCGACGACATCCTGGCCCGGCGCCTCGTCGAGGAGGTGCGCGGCCATCCCTGGATCGACGGGTATGAGGTCGCGAGCGCGACGGGCGTGGCGAACACGGTCGCGATCCTCCTGTTCCCCCAGGCCTTCATGTTCGAGGCCCTCGAGGCCTGGAACCTCCGGACGAACCCCATCCCGATCCAGGACCACGAGTTCGCGGGGGGCCGGACGAGCTATCCCGACGTCGTGGGGGGCGCGTATCCCGCGACCCGCCTCCCCGTCCTCGAGCACCTCGCGTCCCGGCGCCGGCAGGCCGGGGCGATCGTGTGCATGGAGGTCTACGACGATTGGGTGCCCCTCGGGGTCTGGCGATACCGGGAGCTCGCGCGGGTCGCGCTCTCGAAGGGCTCGACGCGCGTCACGACCCTCGAGGAGGCGGAGGCGGAGCTCGGCCGGCGGCTGCGGCTCCCCCTCGAGAACTGGTGGAGGGCGAGCACCCTCCGGGCCTACCTCCGGGGCCAGCGGCGCATCACGGACTACGGGTGAGCGACCCCGGCCTCAGTGGCCCCGCGGGCAGAGGTATGCCGGAGGACGGAGGCGACGGCTCGCCATCGTCCCCCGTCTCCGGGGCCTACAGGCGGTCCACGCGGCGGAACCAGGCCGCGAGCCTCGGGTACGCCTTGGGGACGGGCCGACCCGCGACGCGGAGGGCGTGGAGGTTCCCATAGATCGCGAAGTCGAAGGCCGTTGGCGCGTCGAGGACGAGGAACTCCCGGTCCCGGAGGCCGTCCTCGAACAACGCGAAGGAGGGCCCGAGCGGCTCGAAGGCTCGGCGGGGGTGAGACCGGATCGCGTCGAACGTCCCCGGGGGACGGTCCCACAACTCCCCGAAGTTCCATCGCTCCACGGGGTCCCTCAGCGTGCCCTCGAGGAACGCGGCCACGAAAGGCCACAGCCGGTCCTCGAACCAGTCGTACTCCCATGACTCCAGGATCCGGACGACCGCCCGTGAGTCGCCGGGGTACGCGGGCGGGTGCGGGGCCACTCGATCGAGGTAGTCGACGGCCTCCGTCCACGGGACCCCGCGGCGGCCGTCCTTCAGGAACGGCACGTAGTCCTGGCCCGTCTCCCGGATCAGGCGGCGCTTGTCGTGGTACGGCACGGGGACCTTCCGATACGTGAGGCCCTTGTAGTCCATGAGCTTCCGGACCTTCGCGCACGTCGGGCTGTAGTCCATGTCGTACATGACGAGCATCGGTGCAACCCGCGGGGGGAACGGGGCCGCGGCTTACTCCTTTTGGGCCGCCCGGCGGACTCCTTATTACCCTGGAGCGCTTCCATTCTCCCAGAGGAGGATGGGTGGTCCGAGGGCCGTGATCGATGGGGCCAAGGGGGGACGACGTCCGAGTAGGGACGGAGGCGGCCGCGGACCGCATGACACGGAACCACATACCGGCGGGTATATGCTGACTATGGTCAACCTTCAGATAGAGCCTTGCACGAAGTACAACCGTCCCCCGAGGTCGGTCGGCGATGGATGTCATCCAGGTCCTCACGGAGCCCTTGGTGATCATCGCGATCGCCATCGGCGTGTTCACGTTGCGGGTGATCTACTTGGCTAAGCGCCTCAAGACCGCGTCGAAGGACCTGACCTTCGCGGACCTCCGGGCCCTCGACGAAGCGAAGAAAGGGCTCAACGCCCACAAGGACTCCCTCGAGGTCGCGAGGGAGACCCTCCAGGAGAACCTGGGCGGCGCGAGGGACACCCTCCGCCACTACGACGCCCCGTTCACGAAGACCGTCGAGGACCGGCGCAAGGGGATCGAGAGCGTCATGGACGACCTCGAGAAGTCCCGGTCCGGGTACAAGGACGAGTACCGGCGGGGGATCAAGGAGGCCCGGAAGATCGTCCGCGACGCGTTCCCCCGGAAGACCCATCGGGCCCCAAAGGATTTGTAGGCACGGGCCGTTCCCTCGAGGTCGAGCGAGGGGAGCGACGCGACACTCGACCCGGCCGTCCTCAGTCTCCAGCAGAGACTTTCACACCTGCGGTCCTTCATCCTCTGGACCGTCCCCCTGTACCTCGTCCTCGCCGTTGCGGGCCTCTCTGCCTCGCGGTACACGTGGTCCGAGGACCTCGTCCTCCTCACGGGCGTCCTCGTCGCCTACGGGACCCTCGACGCCATCGTCCTCCAGCAGATCCGCTCGATCGAGGGCCGGGCTCCGTCGACCGCGTCCGAGATCGAGGCGACGCGGGATCGGGTCGACCGCCTCGCCCGCCTCCTCCTGCGGACGGGGATCGTCCTCGGGGCGACGTTCGCCCTCCTCCTGGCCGTCCTCGTCCTCACGTGAGGGACACCCGTTTCCTGGTATCTACCGCCCACGGAGGGACCCGCCCGGCGCTCGATTTGAAGCTTGCGTGACTCGACCTCGCACGTCTGCGCGTCCTCGACATGAAAGCTTAATAGGAGCGCCTCGTACGCGCGGGTGCCTTCCTTCCCCCGGAGGGCGACGTGATACCGTGGACCCCGTGTGGCTCCTGATCCTCGCGGCGATCGGCCTCTTCCTCGGCCGCGCCGCGCTGATCGCCCGGCGACTGAAGCAGGCGGCCTCGAGCCCGACCCTCCCGGACGCCCGCGCCCTGCGCGAGGCGAGGCAGGGCCTGAAGGCCCACCGGGAGAGCCTCGACGAGGCTGTCGCGGGCACGAAAGGGCACCTTGCGGAGGCCCGCAGGCTCGCGAGCCGGACGTCCGGGCGGGGCCGCGCCCCGGCCTCCCGGGTGAGCGCGATGGTCGAGGACTTCACCCCGGACCGTCGCTTCTGACGGCCCCCCGGAAGGTTCTTGGCATCCGCCCGCGCTCCGCGGGCCATGGATGGCGGGGCGAGGCACCTCGTGGAATTCAAGGCGCGCTACGAGGATCTCGGGAAGGCCCGGGCCCTCCTCGAGGGGGCCGAGCCCGTGGGGTCGTTCCGCCAGGTCGACACGTACTTCTCCCTCGGCGAGCGCCGCCTCAAGGTCCGATCCGTCGAGGGCCGCTCCGACGGGCAGCTCGTGTACTACGAGCGGCCGGACGCGGGCGGGGTGAAGGAGAGCGACGTGCGCCTCGCGGCCCTGCCGGACGCGGCCGCGGTCCTCGACATCCTCACCCGGGCGTTCCCCGTCGCCGCGGAGGTCCGGAAGACCCGCGAGGTGTACCGGTTCCAGGGGGTCCAGGTCCACCTCGACACGGTCGTGGGCCTCGGGCGGTTCCTCGAGTTCGAGAAGGTCGTCGACGGGCCCCGCGGGATCGAGGAGGGCCGCCGGCAGCTCGAGGACCTCGCCGCGTACTTCCAGGTGGCCCCCGAGGACGTCATGGCCTCGTCGTACTCGGACCTCCTTGAGCGCGGCTGAGGCTCACCGCTCCCGCACGCGGGCGACGACGACGAGCCCCAGAGCCGCGTTCCCCGCGATCATCGCGAAGGCGGCGAGGAACGATCCGGACACGTCGACGAGGAACCCCGCGAGGGCCGGGGCGATCGCACCGCCGATGAGGCTCGCCGTGTTCATGAACGCGAACGCCGTGCCGCGGAACTTCGCGGGGAGGACCTGGGCGGAGAAGAGGTAATAGACCGAGAAGGGGAACTGGGCGAGGAAGCCCGCCGCGACGAGGAGGGGCGCCGCACCGACCCCGAGGAACGGGATCCCCGCGCTCACCCCGATGGACAGGAGGAACGCGACCCCGGGGACCCACCGCTTGTCCCGCGCGGCCCGCGTCTCCGCGAGGTACCCGCCGAGGGGGCGCGACAGGATCCCCGCGGCGGGGATCGAGGCGGAGAGGAGGCTGATCGCGGTCGCGTCGAGGACGCCGGACTCCTTGAGGTACGTCGGGGTCCAACTTGAGAAGAAGATGTACGCAGCGTAGCTCGAGGCGAACGCGAGGCCGATCTTCCACAGCTCCGCGTCCCGGAACGCGCGGAGGAAGTCCCCGAGGCCGAAGGCCTCGTGGTCCCGGGGCGGGAGGCCGCGGGAGACGAGGACGAACAGGGGCACGAGGACGACGAGGGGCAGGGCGAACGCGGCGAACACGGCGGGCCAGCCCCAGGCCGCGGCCACGAAGGGGCCGAGGAGGTTCCCCAGGGCGACCCCCGCGGGCGGGGCGGACAGGAACACCCCGACCGCGCGGCCCGGGGTCCGGGCGAAGGCCCGGGACACGAGGAACGCGGAGGGCACGAACACGAAGGCCACCGGGATTCCCGCGAGGATCCGGAGGCCCAGGAGGGCCGTGTAGGAGGGGAGGGCCGTCATCCCGACCGCCGTCGCGAGGAGGGCGAGGGACGCGAGGGGGACGATCTTCCGGGGATCCGCGCGGTCGATCACGTAGCCTGCGGGGAGCTGGAAGGCGAGGATCGAGAGGAGGTACGCGGAGATGAGGGACCCCGCCTGGGCCTTCGAGATCCCCAGGTCCTCAATCATGGGGACGAACACGGGGGCGGGGGCGATGTAGAACGCGTTGATGGACACGTTCACGGCCCACGCGACGGCGAGGAACGCCCACGGCCGGAACGCGCGCGCCGCCGGGTCCATCGGGACGCCGCGAGGAATCCGTGGGATTTAAGGAAAGGGACGTCGGCCGGAGGCCTTACCGGATGCCTGCCGGCGCGGGGCCGACGACGGCCGGGGCCGCGAGCCGCCGCGCGAGGACGGGACCCAGAAGGGAGCCCGCGAGTCCGCCCGTGGCGAGGGCGATCGGGAAGAGGAGGCCGTTCGCCGACGCCCCGAACGTCACGGCGATCCCGCCGTATAGGAGGAGGTGGGGCGGGGTCCAGAAGACCTCGACGCCCCCGTCGAGGTGGTACAGGATGTCCCACACGCCGCCG
>Ga0209751_10000076_pt1 | contig 92975 bp, 69 predicted proteins | sample RifCSP13_1_FD_184019 | JGI IMG/M metagenome (GOLD analysis project Ga0209751, IMG submission 184019) | Soil microbial communities from Rifle, Colorado - Rifle CSP2_sed 13_1 (SPAdes) (version 2) | ecosystem: Environmental > Terrestrial > Deep subsurface > Rock core/Sediment | place: Rifle...
TGGTATTTAGAATTTGTTTGTTATTTGTTATTTGGTTATTGGAAATTTGTGACTAATTCGTGTACTTAATATCTTAATATCGAAGCACCTAATATCTTCCCAGTTCGTAAGTTATTGGCCATGATTTCTTAATGCAAAACCTAATGCGGAAAACCAAACCCACAACATCGTCGGAATAAAATAAGTATAGTCAAACATAAAATTTACAGATAAAACAATGAAAATTAAAGCAAAAACGTTTTTTTTCAATTGATAGCTTCTCCACGAAAGAAAAAGAACATATGAAAACCAAATAACAAAAGGTAAAGATAAAATTCCCGAGGATATCATCATTTCCAGAATCAGATTATGTGTATAGAAGGAAAACGGCAGGTTTCCCCCGGAGCCGAACGTTACCTCTCTTGAAATAAAATAAAAATTCCCCAACCCGACACCTACCGGATTATCCAAAATACCTTTTACAGCCTGCAAAAAATACGGCCTTGAGGAAATAACACTCTTATTTACTGACGCAAGCAAAAACATCACCAAAAACAATCCCGCCGCACCCGCTATCAATAATTTATGTTTATTAAATAAATTTTCCCTAAGCGTGATAAGCCCCACCCCAATACCTGCAGCCACAAATGAAGCCCTTGATATGGATGCCGCAAGTACCGGAATGGAAAGGGGTGTAATTAGGTTGTAAAAATTAGTTTTTGTAGAATTTACAAGATAATAAAAACCAATTACCAATATCACAGCCCAGAAGTCTCCGATATGGCTATGATTGAAATTTCTAGTTGCATATAAAGGAATACTAAGACTATGTATAAACGGACTTTTTCCGAAACGGTTAACTATATAAACTATCAAAAATATTATTCCGCAAACAATTATTGCTTTCTCAAAATACTTTTTACCGGTGACCGGTAGATTGTAAGCAACTATCATCATTATGAATCCGACCAGAAACATCGGTAAGAATCTTAATGATGACGCAAAATCAAAAGTAGTCAGCTGGCCTACTATTAAAATCCCCATAAATATCAATAACGGAAAATATGCCGGAGGCAATTCTATGGTTTTCGATTTTTGATAAATAATAAACAAAGTTAGTGAAGCCAACGCAAGCCCGCTTATCCCCACCCATTGAACCGGAAACCAAAAGCCGCCGCAGATAAACAGCAAAAAATAGAATATAAACAAGATTTCTTTTTTCAACAATCTATTCAAACCGTCCATTAGAAATTAATTATATAATCAAATCAGATGAGGAAAATTAAGAAATTTTTTATACCGGTTTTTCTTTTTGTAACTTTTGGTTTATTAGTAGCAATCTCAGAATTAATCTTCATGTACAAAAATAGAAGCGGTGACTTAGCAGTTATTTATCTTTATCTGGCAGAAAAACAAATTGAAAAAGGAAAAGTTGAATCATCATTAAGTTATCTCAACAGCGCCGCGTATTTACACATAAGACAAAACGAGTCTATTTATCCAGAATTTATTCAAACCACACCTATTGATAACAACCTGAAAAACTTGAAATCCGAAACAGCAGATAAGGTTAATGGGTTGTTGAAAGAAAAAGTGATGGATGTATTAAAAAATAATAATAAATCTAAGTTATCGAATGTCTACTATAAAATCGGCTTATTAATTTACGAGAAAAACTACCATAATGAGGCAATACCATTTTTCTCAACAGCAATTCTACTGGATCCAACTTTAAGTTTTCTGCATGTTGAGTTGGCAAATGTTTATTTTAACGACAAAGATTTTGAAAAAGGTCTACAAGCCCTTGAGTTTTGTCAAAAGTTTGAGCCTGCAAAAAAACACTGTTTTAATTACGTTGAAACGAACGTTAGGACAAATTCATTTGATGCTGTGGGGTCCTTAAGTGAAATAACTGACGAATACCAGATAATCCAGTGAGGGGCAATTCAATTTACGAAAAGCGTCACAGTTTTTCTGATGCTATACTAGCACAAATTAGTTTTCCCCAAATCTTATGCGCGGTATTCATTTGGCAATAGTTATTAAAAACATCGACGGAGGCACTGGCACTTTTTTGAGGCAAATGGTCAAGATCGGCAAACCGATTGATAAAATCTCTGTTTTAGCTTTAGAAGAACCAACATACATACCTTTAAAAAAACCGGGTGTCATTTACTGCCGTCATAAAAACAATAAAGATGAACCAAATGGACTTCTGCCTGTACTAACAATATTAACCAAAGAATTCTCCTTTTTGGCCAAAGAGCTGAAAAAAACTAAACCGGATGTAATTCTTTCGATAGATACTCACTGCAACATGCTCGTTTGTTTAATTAAATTAATCGTTAATCCAAAATCAAGATTAATATTAACAATACACAACAACATATCCGGAGTTTTCAAATATAAACAACACTTGTTCCCAATATGGTTAATTAGATTTTCAGGCCACTTATTGTTTAAATTATCTTCCTGCATGGTGGGAGTATCAAAAGGTGTTACTGGAAATATCATCGACAACTTCCACCCGACCGTTCCTGTACATACTATTTATTATGGATTAGATCCAAAACCGATAAAGAAGTTAATAAAGCAAAGATTGAGCTTGAGTGAAACACGTTTATTTTCTCCCAAAACCCCCTCGATTGTTACAGTATCAAGACTCGCAGGGCAAAAAGACGTCCGAACCCTAATTTGGGCAAGTATAAAATTATTCAAGCGTGGAGTTGACCATAATTTGGTAATTGTCGGAGATGGTAAAGAAAAAAATGACTTCATAAAACTAATAAAAAAATTCAAACTCAGTAAAAAAATACATATATTAGGGTGGAAGAAAAATATATATCCGTATCTTAAAAGATCTGACGTTTTTGTGCTTTCGACTCACTACGAGGGATTCCCATATGTTCTTCTGGAAGCCATGGTCGTAGGTTTACCGATAGTATCTACAAACGTTGATTTTGGTCCAAAAGAGATGCTTGCAAATGGTAAATATGGACTTCTATCCGCAGCAGATGATCCCGATGACCTTTCCGACAAGATAGAACTTTTAATAAATAAACCTGATATCAGAAGCAGATTATATTTGAAATCCCGGGAAAGAATTAAAGATTTTACGGAAGAAAAAATGCTACAAAAATATCGAAACCTTATTCAAAAAAACAGTCAACGTTAATTAATTTACCGACTTCATGAAAACCTTACTTTTGTATATCCACAAAAATACCGGTTACATCTGCATCATCGAAAGGAAGGTCTAATCGTAATCCAACCCTAAGAGGAATATCGTCAAAAATATAAAATTTTCCATCTACTTTTCTTACTCTGACTTTTAATGTCAATTTCGCATCTTTGTAAAAAGGATCAGATCTTTGAAATACATTACCGGTGTCCGTCTCAACAATTCTCAATGCCGGAGTAATAACTGAGTCAATTATTTCCAGCATTACATCTCCTTTGGAATTTACAATTTTTCTTCCCTTAACAAGAGATTCTATCACTTGAGGTTCGATAGGTAATTTATCTATCGATTCTTCTTCAACTCCCCTAACAATAAACTGGGTTTCAACAAATTCAAAATTTTTATCGCTCATCCTAGATCCCGCTGCCTCCGTTACAATTCCCTTAAATATTGTGTTGGAAAAGGTTAAATCAATTTCAGATCCGTATACAAGAGGCTTACCCCGAAAATAATAGAGTTTACTTCTAGAATCATGAGTGGCTTTCAAGTATAAATCTAAGTAAACCACCTGTCTTTCCCTATCAAAATCAAAACTATCTATAGCCACAATCTCCGCAATAGATTTTCCCAATCCATCTTTGGAAGTATCCCCAACCTTAAATTGTTGCGAATAAGAATAACGCGGATAATTCCAAGCATATAGAGGATTTGTATCAGTCAGTTTAACTCTGACTGTTACATATTCGTTTTTCCTGTAAAACAGCAAAAATATTCCGAGAATTACTATCAATCCCAATCCAAGAAACACTCCATCAACCAAAGTGAAATACTTTTTAATATTTTTTATCAATGACATTTCTATGAGTAAACACAATTAAACCATATCCCAATACTAAACCAAGATACTGATATTCTATTATGTCACCGTGCGGGAGTAAAAGGTAATAAATTGTAAAAACAACCAAACCCGATAAAAATCTAAATATGTAGTCTTTGTTTAACCGAAAAAAGCGTTTGTTAACAATCGAATTTGTAAAGATATTTCTCATGACAAGATAGAATGGAGAATAAAAAAGTAAAAATCCTATTAATCCGAATTCTAACAAAAATTCCAGATGACCTTCATGTACCGGAGCGGGAAAATTTTTAACCGATCCTGAAGGAAAATATTGAAAAAGTACATATTCGTTTATACCTGCACCAAAACCAAACCAGGGATTTTTTGTAAATATTTCCAAGGCTTCACTAATTACTTCTTTTCTGTAGGATAAGCCCGCTCCTTGATATCCGGTATTTAAAGTTAATAAAACCCTTGGAAAAATAATAAAAAAAAGTAAACCGGCTAAAAAAAATGCATAATACAAAAATCTTTTATTTAATTTTTCTCTTATAAATATCGTAATTTCCCTAGAATAAAATTTATAAAAAAATAAAGTGATGAGAAGTAGTGTTATCCAGGCAGATCTGCTTTGAGATAGGATAATTGTTATTAACCCTACTAGTAATGTCAGATACCCCAACCCTCCCGGCAAACTACTAAAAACAATTGGTAAAACAGAAATCATAAAAACATTAGCTACTAAACCCAACTGGTTATGAAAAAAAGTTCCGCCCGGTCTTAGAATTGCATTACTTTCATCGACCCCAACGGCTATCATATTTGGAACGCCTCCTTCAAAAGCCAGACCAATTTCCCTCTGAAGAATAAACTGAAACCCGCTTAAAAAAAATTGCAGCCAGATTGAAAATATTATAGTAACAAAAAGTAAATTAATTTTATTTTTATAGTTATTAAAATAGTAAAGAATAGCAAAACCAACTAAATAGGTAGAAGAATAGTATAGAGTTCTTACGATTGAAAATTCGGTGAAAGGTGAATAATAAAAAGATATTACTAGTCCCCAGAAAACAAAAAAGAAAGCTGGAGTAATCAAAAATAGAAGTTTTTTCTTATCTATAAATATTCTTGAAAACTTAATTCTAAACTCTCTTAACATGAAAAGGTAAGAAAACAAGAGCATTACACTTGATATATGAATTCCATAACCAACAATCCTTCCCTCCGGGAAACCCGGATTGTTTCCCAGATCAAAGCTACTTAACAGTTGTACAAAATAATATTTATTAGGTGAATAGAATTGTAAAGAATAAATCGTGAGCAAAATAAAGCCCAAAAAAAATGATTTTAGTTTTATCGATATTAATACGGCAAAAATAACAATTATTGGTATATAAACTCTGAGATTTGCCGTAAAACTAAAAGAGGTTATAAATGTTAATATACAAAGACTAGAAAGCAAAAATCCTGTATCAGTTTTAAGTAAAGATGAAAAATAACTCTTTATTCTTTTATATATTAGTCCGCTCATGGAATAGCTTTGAGTTTTTTGACAGGTGCATGGATTCTATCCTTAATCAAACCTACACGAACTTTAAAATTCTCTTTATCGACGATGCATCTGATTATACCAAGAGTCAAAAAAATTATATGAACAAAAGGCTTAAAGATCACCTTTTAGTTTTTAACAAGGAACGAAAATACTCTGTATATAACGGTTATTACCTGATCCATAATTTTGCAAAAAGAAAAGATACTGTTGTGTGTGTCGTTGACGGAGATGACTGGTTAATTGATAAAAACGCTCTGGGATACATTGCAAGGGTATACAAGAAAACTAACCCCATGCTCGCCTACGGAAATTGCCTTGTCTGGAATGGCAAAAAGTTCACTGATCCGGGTAAAATTTTCGGAAAACACATAAATACACGATATCCCAAAAACGTAGAAATAAAAAAAGACTATAGAAGGGAGCTTTTTAGAGTTCTTCATATTCAAACTTTCAAAACACAAGCTTTCAAAGAAATTGATAGAAATTATTTCTTAGATGAGGATGGAAATTGGCTGAAACACGTTCTTGACCTTGCAGCCTTTACGACAATGTTAGAAATGACTGGAGGAAACTACTCAGTAATCAAAAGAAGGCTTTACGCTTATAATATGGCTTCAAAATACCTAAATATTAAAGTTCAACCCATCGAGTTTGTTAGAGAGATATTTACTGTTTCCAAAAAAGCAAAGTATGGAATTTAATGAAAACGTAATAACACTTTATTACACGAGAATTTTTAGTGTTCCTTTTTTGAACGTACTTTTATATAGGCTGCAAAGAGTCCTCATAGGAAAAAAATTAATAAACTTTGCTTTTGCTTCTGCAAAGGAAAATAAACATCAGAAAGCTTTCTTCCGATATTTAAATAAAAAATACAAAATTATAATCAGTAAATCTTATAAATTCTCCAGGTCGTTACGTTTTTTTGAAAATAAGGTTATTCTAGACCATGCAAGTTTTAACTATAAAAATTTAAAACTCCCCAACTTACATCGACTTCTCTGGAGTCTTATCTTTACAACTTATGTAACAAGCAATACAAAAAAAAACTTGAATGGTTTCATTACAAAAAACTTCGAAGTTAAAAATATTGTTATTATTCCAACGTATATTGATCTGACAATAATCTGTGATTTTATATTAAAAACGGTTCTTGAACTTGGGAAAAAGGGGTACATTGTTATAATAATCCCGTTACAAAACTCTAAGTGGGTCTTTAGGAGTAAACCGAAACATAAACTTTCAGCCACATTTATGAGTGAAGTGTTAAAAAAGAGTTCACAAATTTTTGTACACTACCCTGTCAGGCTAACACCACTAAGATTTCATAGATATCAAACAATAGCTTCTATTGATATTTTTATAAGTAGCTTTATTTTAGCGACTTGGATAAGATTGCATTTTGAAAAGCCCATTATCTGGAATTTCGACTTTCAAAATTATTTATTAGCTAACTTTATGAAAAACAAATCTATTACTTTATATGACTGTGTCGATTTTTTTACCTCCTCGAATAATAAACTCGCAAAAATAGTTCACGAATCAGAAAGAAGGTTAATAAAAAAAGTTGATTATTTTTTTGTTAACTCGCACACACTTTATAATCTTAAACGCAAAACAAAAACCCCAACATCTATTGTACCCCAGGGTTTTGATTTGGATACATATCAAAAAAACCAGACTCCATCGAATTATGAAAAAGGAGAATTAGATAAGTTAAAACAAATATTTAAAAAAATTCCGAAGCCAATTGTTGGTTATATAGGAAATTTGAATTTTAGATTGGATTACGATCTTCTTATAAACACTATTCGCAGGCTACCTCATATTTCTTTCGTATTTACTAAATCTTTTGAACAGACGGGTGAAGATAAACTAAAAACAAAATTAGAAGAGAATATTAAAATATTAATTTCTTTACAAAATGTCTATATGATACCAAGAACTTCAAGCAAAAAGGTTGTAAAAGAAATAATTAAATATTTCGATATGGGAGTCATACCTTACGATGTTTCAATGAATTTTAATAAATATAGTTATCCGATGAAAGTGTTTGAATATTTTTATATCGGGATACCTGTTGTTTCTACCCCCATTAAAGAATTAAAAAGATTTCCAAGATTTGTAAAAATCGGTAACAGTAGTAAAGAATGGGAAAATATAATCAAATCGTTATTGTCTAATGCATGGCCTCGAAATTATCAATTAAAACAAAAGTTGTTGGCTAAGAACAATAGCTGGGAGAAAAAGGTATCTGATATCGTAAAGGTGATCAATTAATTTAATATGCACTGCAATACTGAACTCTTATCAGTCAAATCTTTAATTTTGAATAAAAAATCAAAAGAGAAACCATTCAGTCGGACTCAATAAAAAATGAACATTGCAATTATTTCCCCCGAATTTCCTCCATTTACTAATTGGGGTGGAATTGCGACTTTTAATTTGGGATTAGCTCAGATACTTTCAAGTCTGGGATATAAGGTTTTTGTATTTACTTGTAACCCATCGGATACTCTTCGCAAAATTGATAACAAAGACAAATTTACCGTCATTTATGTACCGTTTAAAACTGAAAATAAAATATTTAATTTTATATATTACAGGATCCCTTTTGGGGTAATAAGAAGTTTTTTAAAGAGATTTATTCCACACCTAATATTCGTAATCGATTGGAACGTATTTTCATTATTATATTTCCGTGAATATCATAAAAAATATAAATTTGACGCAATTCACTCCCCCTCATATGATTTTCCTGCATTCTTAATTAGACTTTTTTACAAAGAACCCATTTCTTATTTATATCTGCAGGGTTTACAAAGTTCTATCAATAAATATAATCGGCCAAATACTGATGATCGACTCCTATCCTTATTGGAGCACAAATTTATTCAATTCAAGACCGGTAGATACATCGCATGCAGTAAAAATGTAAAAGATTATGTATCAAAATTATTTCCTCAACTATCTGAAAATGTTTCAATATTACCTAACTTTATTGACCCAAATATTTACATAAATTACAAAAAATTAAATTCGAATAACCTGATTCATTTTGGACGTTTGGAATATCGAAAAGGGGTTGATTTATTAATCCGCGCATTCGCAACGTTAGCAAGAAAAGATCGTAATATTAAATTGTTTCTAATCGGTGATAAAAAAAACAACTTTCTTGTGCGCAATACTAAGGTTTCGTTCGATCAATTTCTAGGCACACTAAAAATTCCACAGAATATTTTTGAGCGAATTTTCGTCTTTCCCAGGTTTGACCAAAAAGAAACCCTGATTGAATTATTGACAAATCTTAAAGGAATTGCAGTTTTTCCGTCGAGACATGAACCATTCGGACTTACTACCATCGAGGCTATGGCCATGGGATTTATCGTTATAGCCAGCAATAAAGGTGGCGGAAAGGAAATCATAAAGCATGGAAAAAACGGTTTTTTAACATCTCCTGGTCAGGATGAAATTCTCAATTCACTCAGACAGGTTCGAAATCTAAATTCAGCTGAGATTAAGAAAATAACCTCTAGTGCGATAATAACCGTAAAGGAAAAATACAGTTACGAAAAAGCAAAAGCGAATATTCAGAAATTTCTAAAACCGATTCACAAGACAAACACACATATTATTTCCGGAACTGAAAAATAAATTATTTCATTTTATTTGGACACGTAGATCTTAATTCCATTTTGACAAATATTGGAGGATTAATTATTTCTACTCGAATACTCCTGATATTGGCGCAAAATACCTTTTCCCCTACTGTCTTTTTTTATAATTCCTCTATCGAACCAAATGATTCGGTCGCAACTGTTTTTGATAAACCAAAGGTCATGCGAAACTGTTATTATTGTCTTCTTGTTCCTGAATAGTTCATTCAATTTCTTGAACGATTCCTCTCTGAATTCCTGATCTCCTACCGATATATTTTCATCCAATATCAAAATTTCCGGATCGGAATTTATTGCAACAGAAAAACCGAGTCTTAATTTCATCCCGGACGAATACATATAATACGGAGTGTCTATAAATTTACCGATTCCGGAAAAACTTATAATTTTTCTGTATTTTAGACCGATCTCCTTTTTTGACATTCCAACGAGCATTCCGTTCAAATAAATATTTTCTTCTCCTGTTAATTCAGGATGGAAACCTGCCTCCAAATCAATAAGTGAAACTATTTTCCCAGAAGTTTCTACACTGCCTTCTGTTGGATTGGTTATTCCTACAATTATTCTAAGAAGTGTAGTTTTTCCTGAACCGTTTGAACCAATTATACCCACTCGCTCGCCCTTTCTAACATTCAAATTGACATGTCTTAATGCCCAAAATTCCTCCTTCTTACTTTTTGCAATTACACTTTCAACCAAAGTGGGTTTTTCGTGGTGCAGAATGTACTTTTTACCAATATTTTTGACTTCAATTACATAAGAATTTCTCATAGCCAATCGCTAAAATATTTACTCTCTTTCCTAAAAACCAGTATCCCGGCAATAAGTACTATAATCGTCAATAATAAATTAAGTAGCAGAGTTTGAAAATCTAAAAATCCCTGATTTATAAGTGAGATGTGCACCAACTCAAAAACTGAAGTTAAAGGGTTCAAATTAAAGACAGGATGTAGGATTCGCGGTATTAGAGAAAGATGATATAAAATGGGAGTTGCATAAAACCATAATATAAGCACAGTTTGTATAAAAAAACTCACATCTCTCCACTTTACATTCAAGCTGGTCGTCAGAAGCGATAATCCTATTGTAAAAATTAAAAGCCATAATAAAGCAGGAATGAGTAGTAATATCTGAGGGAATATAACTTTTTGCCAAAAAGATAATACGATGATCAAGAGAACAAATGAAATAATCATATTGATAAAATTTGATAAAATCAACGAGAGTGGAATGGCTTCAATTGGAAACCTGGCTTTTTGTAGAAGTGTCCGCTCGTAGACAATTGAAGGAGTTGCTTTTGAAAGCGATAAGGAAAAAAATTGCCATGGCAGAAGTCCCGAGAACAAGAATAAGAAATAGTTTGGAATTTTAATAAAATAAGAAAAAATTAATCCTATCACTACCATTTGTAAAATCGGATTAAGAATCACCCATAAAAATCCGAAAACAGCTTTTTTGTAGCGGGCCTTAATTTCTTTTTCGGTCATCGCCCATAAAAAATCAAAATAATAACGCAGATATTCCACCTTCTCTTTAGAAATAAGCTGGTATATTCTTGAAGACGTAAAGGATTTTTTGTATTTCATTCTGTGAATAGGATAACAAAATTGAAACGAAAAGAAACTGTAATATTCATAATCCCTGCTTTTAATGAAGAAAAAAATATTACACGCTGTATCACATCCTGGGCACCGGTTATAAAATCGTTACCTTTTTCGGAAATGCTTGTGGTCAACGACGGATCAACAGATAAAACAAAATATTTACTTGGCAAACTCAAGAAAAAATATAAATTCCTGAAAATTATCAATAAAATTAATGAAGGTCATGGAAAAACGATAAGGTCCGGGTATGATTTGGCAGTAAAATCAAAACATTTTTGGGTTTTTCAGACTGATTCGGATTGCCATTTCACTCCAAGTGATTTTTACAAGCTTTGGGATGTCAGAAACACCTCCCCTTTTATTTTGGGGCATCGTGAAAGAAGAGACGATCCGTTTTTTCGTAAAATTTTAACCGCAGTAATTAAATACTGGATAACTTTATCTTTCAGAGTCCATATCAAAGATGCAAATATTCCTTTTCGATTGATAAAGACTTCATATCTTCGCAAGCTGCTTCCAAAAGTGAAAACTGAAGTTTTTGCACCGAATATACATCTCTCAATACTGGCTGCAAAGGATAAAATTAATTTGCACCACATACCGGTTGAATACAGAAATCCTCATAAAAAAACAAATGGTCTGAAAATATTCAATGGAGCTCTTCAAGGATTTTTTGAACTTGTACTTTTCAGTTTTACTTTGTAAACTCCCACGGTAAAAACACATTCGGAAACTAATGCAGATTAATTTCCTTTAATATTTCTTTGGCTCTCAATGATTTATATCCCAATAAAAGAGTAATTTCTTTTGCTAATACTACAATACATTCAATGTTTTTTAGCTTCATAGCCAATTTTACATATCCGTATATTTCATATAAGTTTTTTTGGAAGATCATACTCAATCCTTTTTTCGATAACATATCATCAAGAATTCTTTGCTCAACCCCCGTTTGATAAAATCTTTTTAAAATATATTTGAAGGTAAGCTTATTTTCCGATATCACATGTTTGCTTACCAGTGATGGGTCATAAATTACAATTTTACCTTCAAGGATTAACCTGAAACATAATTCCGTATCTTCTGCAAAAATCATAAAATTTCCATATTCCCTGCCAAAATTTTCAGAAAAAAAACCATCAAAAACATTTCTATTTATGCAAATACAAGCCGACATAAGCATATCCGGATATTGAAGTTCAGATACGCTTTTTTCTTTCCGTACAGTATGGGCAAACACCCAAACATCTTTGTTTAATAGCTTCATAAAATATTCTAATCTTTTGTTGTAAGGCGATATGGCAATGTTTTTTCCGCCCACGAGTGCTGCCTTCGGATGTCTTTCAAATATCGAAGCAAGCCTCAAAAGAAGGTCTTTTTCTATCAAAACATCGTCATCGATGCATACAACATGAGAAAATTTCGCTTTTTTAATACCGGAGTTTCTCGCATACGATGGTCCTATTTCTGCTTTATATAAATAATAAGTCGTGAGCTTAGGATTATTTTTTATAAATATTTTTACAATTTTTCGAGTGTCATCAATACTCCTGTTATCAACAACGATCAGCTCAATCTTATTTTTGTCATATTCAAGTCGGGATATATTTTTCAACAAACTTTCCAAAAATAAACACCTGTTCCGTGTTGGAATCACTATTGAGAAGTGCATCCCAAATCCGTGTTTTTTTGGCAATCTTTTATGATATGAATATTTCACTTATTTTAAATAAAATTATTATTCCTCGCACAAAGCAGAACGTTATTATTTTATAATGTTTCAATTGTCAATAATAATTATTGAATTTAATAGCTTCAATTGGTTGTCTTTTCGACTACTTCTTCATAAAAGATATTGTAAAAAGTTGTCTTACAAACTAAGTTGTGATAAAGTCGCGCTAATAATATGTCAGCCAGCGAGTCACCAAAAGATCGTAAAATTATTGGTCTTGATCAAGATCGTATTGTAGTGCAGGATGTAGACGGAAAAATTCAAGTTCTGCATGTATATGACACTGACGGGAACAGGGTTGGATATCTCATAGGAACAGTATCAGAGAAATCAGGAACAATTGTCGAAGCTTCAGCAAAAGATGTAAATCATAGAAGGATGCTTGTAGAGTCGTATATAAAATTGCTGCAAAGAGGAGATTTCGCTGAAGTTCGTGCTTCTTATCTCCCGAATAAGAAAGATGCAACAATTGATATAAAATTCTGGAATTCAATGGGGTTCGTTGCGCATCCAGATGAGAAATATCTTGATGATTTTAATATTCCTGTAATTCCCATGAACCGTCAATTGATCCATTAGAGATACTAAATCTTAATTTAAGTCTTCATAGAAAAGTTATTGGCGAGAATATTAGTAATCTATTGCAATCAATTTACATTCAATTCTTCACATCCACGCGCTTCTGCATTTATACTTACGTGATGTCAAACAAATCTACCGTTAGTTTATATCATGTTTCTTTGAGCAAAAGGCTTTTTGATCTGACGCTTTCAATTCTGGGACTGATTATTTTACTGCCTCCTAATTTAATTATTTTCCTGCTTCTCAAGCTCGCAAACGGCGGACCCGTAATTTTTATTCAGGAAAGGGTTGGAAAAAACGGCAAAAATTTCAGGATGTTCAAGTTCCGTACCATGAAAGAAGGCTCCCATAAGCTTCAAGTAAAATTTAAAAAGCTCAACGAAGCTGATGGACCTGTATTCAAAATCAGAAACGATCCCCGCTTGACACCGATTGGAAAAATTTTATTTCAAACAGGACTTGATGAAATTCCGCAGCTTTGGAATGTACTCAAAGGTGAAATGAGCATAGTCGGCCCGCGCCCATTGCCGGTTGACGAAGAGAACAAGCTTAAAAATGTTCATAAAGTACGAAGACTGGTCAAACCGGGGATCACCAGTTCCTGGGTCGTCTCAGGCGCTCACAGTATGAGTTTTTCCGAATGGATGGAGCTCGATAAAAAATATATCAATTCGGGAACAATTTCAGACGACATCAAAATTCTCTATAAGACAATCATTATATTGGCAAAAGGAATCATTCAGAAATTTTTACTTTAATTGTTGCAAGGACTGTTCTTGTACGTAAGAAAATATCTTACTTTCTCTCAAATGCTTCGCGTTTACGTCGAAAGAGCGATTTTGCGGGGCAAGAATACTAAATTAATATCTGAGGTTGTTTTGAAAAGCTATCCTTATTCTTTCTCTTGGATGCCTAAAAGCCACAATACGGCTTCTTTTTTATATCTCCGATCCCCTCTGGAGTTGATTCTTATTGCCGGTAATTTTCCACGCTTTCCCCATCTTTTAATTGTTAGAGGTGAAACCCGAAGTATGTCAGCAACCTCCCTAACGGTAAGAAGGTCCGGAAGTTCATCAAGTTTTATTTTTTTCTTTGGCTCGGCCATATTTCAAAAATTTCGAGTATATAGGATACTAAGATGTTACGCTATACATTTACTACTATTTAGTACTAGTTTTGTGCCTGATCTACTACTTTAATCTATTTATCCTATACACAAGGTATCAAAGACAAACACTTCTTGTCAATAGGGATTTATATTAAAAATGAAGGACAAATAGACATAACTTTGAGATATATCAAACCATCTGAGGGTAACGTTCCTTCTTGAATCCATTTTCCTGATATTTCGTCATTTCCAGTATTAAATTAAGATTAATCGCAAATCCAGTAAATTTTTTTCTCATTCCCATTCCAAAAATTTTCATAGGAAATTCCAAATCCACCAAATATCTTTTGACTTCATGTTGGATTAAACTCTTCAACCTCTCCAATCTTTGGGGTTTACTTAATCCTTCTAATCCGGCTTCATTTAAATTTATCAGACAGGGTTTTTGTTTCTGACATTCCAAATCCAGTTGCGTGCCGTCTGTTACTGCCTGATAAGCCATTAACACCGGCTTCATTACTCCATTCAATATTTTCTCATTCTCTTTTTTTATTTTTTCATCCGTTGCAGGCCGCACAATCCCAAGCATAGCGTTCACATAACTCCCGTTTGTAGATTCACGATACCTGATATTATCTTCTTCGGCTTCAGATATAAACTCAGCCCTCAAAGGAAACGGTGGTTCAACCCCTCTCGAATTCAACTCGTGGTAATGAAAAACTTTCCACCATGAGGCCATTGCTTCTTTTGAAGCTGTTATTTGATTTTTCGATGAATATGTAAAGTTTGCTTTATCCAAAATTCCCTTAAAACTTTCAACTTGCCTATCCTGCCAGTAAGTTTTTGTAATAACTGAATGTGAAGAACCCGATAAAGCTACTTTGTCAGCAAGCGCGTCAAAACCGCCACTCCCCTGTTCAAGGGAAAGTTTAACAAAACTATAAAGCAGATTTATCCTTTTTGGTGAAGGAATTTCACCCGTTGAAATAAAAAAAAGAGTTAAGAATTTCGCAACATCAGCATGAACAGCAAATGCTTGGCTTTCTATAGTTTGTAGGAAACGGCTATTTTCTACAGCCATATTATATATTTTCCTTACTATTTAATCTCACAAACAATCAAGATAGAATATATCCTATATTATACAATAGCGAAGAGGATTATTTCAATTTTAGAAGCCTCGTATTTTTCAGTTTTTTGATATTTTTTGAACCGGTGGCAAACATAGCCACCCGCAGCTCAGTTGCGTAGCTTAAAATTAATTTTTCAACCTCGTGAGCCGAAACAAGCGCCTTTTTGGCAAAAGGAGCGGCAATTCCTGCCAAATCTGCACCAAGTGCGAGGGCTTTGGCTACATCAACCCCGGATCTGACTCCACCGGAGCCTAATATAACAACATCTTCCCTCCTCTTACTCTTACTATTACTGTTACTTTTTCCCAATTTCAGGGTCCGTTTTTGCAAGCTATCAGAAAACTTCTTGCATTGTATAATCGATTCTGTAGTCGGTATTCCCCAATTTGAAAATAATTGAGCCAGTTTCAGATCTGCCTTCTCTCTTAAACCCTCAACCATTGCCCAATTTGTGCCTCCCCAACCAGCAGTATCAAAAATTCTCACTCCCGCCTGATATAACTTTTCCACTACTTCAAACGACAAACCGAACCCGACTTCTTTCGCAATAACCGGTACTTTTATCTTATCGATTATTTTCTCAAGCTTTCCAATTAATTTTCCAAAATTCCGGTCGCCTTCGGGTTGTATTACTTCCTGAACCGGATTGATGTGAAATACTAAAGCATCCGCATCTACCATTTTTATTATTGCCTCAATCTCCTTTAATCCAAATCCATAATTCAGCTGTACAAGTCCGACATTTGCCATAACAGGGATATCAACTGCGTACTTACGAACAACCGCATATGATTTTGCATATTCAGGATTTTCTATTGCTGAGCGTTGGGAGCCCACTCCCATCGGGATTTTGTGTTTTTGGGCAGCAATAGCCAAATTTTTGTTAATAATTGATCCTTTTTCGACACCACCCGTCATGCAAGAAATAAAAAACGGATAATTAACTTTCTTACCCAAGAATTCGGTTGAGGTGTCAATATCTTCAAAATTCAATTCAGGTAAAGCATTATGAGTAAAAGAATAATTTTTAAAACCGGCAGAGCCAATCTGAACCTGATCCGAAAGTGCGATTTTCAGATGATCGACTTTTCGTTGAGAAATATTGTTGGATGTCACAAACTAATTGTAGATGATTATTTTTAATTTATCCCAGCTTATAGCCATCATCAGGTCCGGGAACAAAATTCTTTCCTTCTATTTCTGCCGTAGATTTTGCTGTTCCGTCGTGATTAAATGCGAAACCCCTACGCATCGTGTGAACTTTACTCGGATCAGCTGCGATAACTCTTCCGTCGGGAGTAATTCTCGGATATTCCTGTCCTTCTATAACCGGTCCTCCTTCCAACTCAACTTTTATACCTGTCATGCTAACACCACCTTTCTAGTTTTTTAATAATTGATATGATACATAAATTCAATTCTCAAACCCTCTCACTAAGTTCATTCTTAATTTCTCCTGATAAACCAAAATCGGAAAACGGATGACAGCGTTATATATTCTTTCCAAATTTTGCGAACCGGTAAAAAGTCTCCACAACCATTCCAAACCAAAATTATTTATAAGTGATGGTACATTCAGTCTTGTACCGGCAATTTGATCCAATGTGCCTCCAATAACCATTGTACCGCTAATATTTAGCTTTGCTAGCCGTTGATAAACCCATTTTTCCTGTTTGGGTGCACCAAACCCGACAAACAAAAGGTCTGGTTTAAACTTATTAATTTTTTGTACGGCAATTTGATCGACTCGTAACTCTTCGCCGTTCAACGGTACACCATTGACATTTAAAAGTGGGCCGGATTCTTCCTGGAATATTATTTTTTTGTATTTTTTCGTTAAGACAGAAACAGCTTTTTCGTTTACTGATTTTCTTCCACCAAGCAAAAATATTTTCCATTGGTGTTTATTGGCTAGTCGTAGTAAATCAAGAAACATTTCCCTTCCTTTTATAACAGTTTGGTGTTTTTCAAGCATATTTCTATTGAAGATTATCGACATTTCAATATACAAACCCTGTAGTAAGTAAAATATGGGTTTCAAAACTTGGACATTTGTCTTTGGGAGATTCAAAAATTTTGACCAGGCGGCTAATCCCACACCATCACACAGCCTCACGTCTGAGGCTAAAAGTATTTTTTTAAATTTGGGGTCTTGGGATGCAATAACCATCTGTTCGGGATTTGGCGTTGTAATAAAAAGTTTTCCGGGTATAAATCGGCCGAAAACTGAAGCTGATCTGCTACCTCTTTTATCTTTTTTAACTAAAAAATATTCGATCTCACTTAGCAGATCCATCTTCTGATTGCCAGTCAATGTTATTCCCAAAATATTGCCATCCGACGGGGTTTTTGTCATATTAATTATTTGAAAAAAAATTGATTAAAGCTCAATTCCTCCGGTACATTATCAAATTTTACCATGAAATAATGTATTTCGCTTGGCAGGAAGTCAATTCATATCCCTCTAAATTCAAAATTAATTCAACCTATATTATTGAAAATTATCTTACTTTTTCTTTGAATATTTCTTAAATTTCACTATTTTATCTCAATTACTATATACTATCTACTTTATTCTATTTTATCAAGATATCCACGAATTTGTATAAAATACTTGAACAATAAATAAGGCTAAACAAAATAGGTTATGCTCAACTTGTCCCCAATATTTATTTTGTACCGCAATTTACTAGAGGTTACTATGTCCTTGAGGTAACACTCCTCTTCCAAAGATCAATATTCTCCAAAACGACTCCGGTGCCTCGTACAACGCAAAGCAAAGGGTCTTCTGCAACGTGCGCAGGAACACCCGTTTCTTCAACGATTAACTGATCAAAATTCCGTAAAGACGAGGTGCCGCCGCTCATCGTAATCCCTTTATCAATAATATCTGCCGCCAATTCCGGTGGTGTGTCCTCCAAAACTCCTTTTACAGCTCCTATAATTTGCATCAGAGTGGCTCTGATCGCAAGTGTGATATCGTTTGAACCTACAATAACACTTCTGGGGAGTCCGAAAACCAAATCTCGTCCGGATATTTCCATCTTCTCCTCTTTTTTAAGTTTCAAAGCAGATCCTATTTTTATTTTCAGGTGCTCTGCAGTTTGATCTCCGACTATAAGATTGAATTTTGTTTTTAAATACTCCTGAATAGCTTCATCGATCTTATTTCCGGCAACACGTACGCTTTTATGAACAACAACTCCCCCCAAAGAAATCACAGCTGCCTCAGCAGCGCCTCCGCCGATATCTAATATCATATTCCCGCTGGGTGCCGACACTGGTACTCCGGCTCCAATTGCAGCTGCCAAAGGTTCGTCAATCAAATACGCATGCGAGGCTCCCGCTGAAAGAGTTGCATCCAGAGCAGCCCGCCGTTCAACCTGGGTGCAACCGGCTGGAACGCATATCATTACATCAGGCTTAAGAATTATAAAACGCCCGATTGCATTCCCGATGAAGTATTTGAGCATTGCTTCGGTTACCTGATAGTCAGCAATTACCCCCTCACGCATTGGTCTACTGGCGATGAGCGCTTCCGGAGTTCTTCCCAGCATCCTTTTGGCATCCTCCCCAACCGCAACAACACGGTTGTCGTCAGCAGAAATTGCCACAACCGTCGGTTCATTGGCCACTATTCCCTCACCAGCAACCCATACAAGGGTATTGGCCGTTCCAAGATCTATAGCCAGTTTTTTTCTAAACATACAATTAAATTGCTAAATTATTAAATTATTTACAAATTGCTAGGTTTTTTGAACACTTGGTTTCTTCTTCTTGTCACTTGTGACTTGTTACGTATCGCTTTTTTACTTTTCCCTTTTCGCTTATATACTTTGTTATGCTTTCAACATATTCCGATACATTAATCAAGGCTCATCATTTGAGTCATTATATTAATTAGATCAATCACTAACAAGAAGGTAAAACACTCAGAAAACTAAAAAATTTTAAAATTATTTCCGATTTTCAATTTGTTGATATGTTCCCCTGCTTTTCTCTTTTCGCTATTCTCTAAGTTCTTGGAATTCTTGACTTCATATTCAGCCGGAATATAATATAGGTCGTTATGAGTTCCGAACAAAAGGATAAGTCTGCCGTCACCGCTTTAAAGAAACTTATAAGACAATATCAAGGTGCTGAAGTCGGTGATGTAGTTGTAATAAGCAGAGAGTTTGATTCCAGATCCCATCATCTTTCGGTAGAAGGTATGGTAGTTGGCTACGGCAGAAGAAAAAGCAACAATGAAACTTACGTTAAAATCCTGACGAACGAGGGTTATGAAGTGGAGCAATCAGTTCCGCAAATAGGTACTTTTCGACCTGATGGAAAAATCAGAACAAGTATGGGATTTCACAGAAGCATAAGGATCGTAGCTTTACCGGACAGTCTGAGACCAAATTTTTATCCGTCCAAATCTGATTTCAAAAGAACTAATAATTCTTGATAGTAATAATGTCTTATTATGATTGAGAAAATAAAATCAAAAGCCGAAGATTTTGCTTATGCTGCTGAACTCAGTTGCGGATGCGCCTTATCTATTGTTCCATTAGTTGCTCGACAATATTTGGGGGCAGATGTCGGTGATAGAGTTTACGTACATTCGAAAAACCAGGGAGCTGCATCCGATGTAAGAGGAGAAATAATTGAATATGGAATACACAAAAACGACCAGGTTTTTGTAAAGGTGCTTGATAAATATGGTATTGTTACGGAGATGCTTTTGCCAAAAAAAGGAACTTTCAGGTATGACGGAAAATTGAGAACCAGTTTTGGAACAAACCGTGGAGCGCAAGTGATGGCAATGCCTTGGACTATAAAAAAATATTGATCAGATTTAAAACAATAACCGACGCATTTTATAAAAATCCAAAACCAGCATAACCTCCTCTCAACAACTGTTATAAAAAATACATTTCATATATAATTATTCTTAACTGATCATGGCTAGAACTCGCATTTTAATATTTCTATTAACTCTTTTCGTTGTCGGATTCGGAGCTTACTTTGCTGTAATGTACGCGAGAGGCTTCAGATTTAATCCCGACGACGGAAAACTTGAACCCCACGGAATCCTTGTTGCAAAATCCACACCTGATTCAGCTCAAATTTTTATGAATGGCAATCTGGAAAGTGCAACTAATACTACCCTCACTTTAAGCCCCAATTCATACGATGTGGAAATAAAAAAAGAAGGTTACATCACCTGGAATAAAAGAATTGATATCAAGGAAGAGGAAGTAACGGAAATTACCGCTACACTTTTCAAATCCGCACCGTCCCTCTCAGCAATAACTTTTTACGGTAGTACTAATCCGGTATCTACTACCGATATGGGTAAAATTGCCTACGCGGTACTTCCTGATTTAACGGGAGATAATTCAGATAAACTTGGCTTGTGGGTGATGGAAACAGTAAACTTGCCTATCGGTTTTACCCGTGACCCAAGGCAGGTGACCGATGGAAATCTTACTAATGCCAGCTGGACTTGGTCTCCTGACGGAAGACAAATTTTACTGACAACATTGAATGGTGCGTATCTTCTTGATGCCGGTACATTTACTCCCCAATCTCAACGGGTAAATATTATTGCAACCAAACAGCTTACTTTAAAGGAATGGGATGATGAAACAAAACTAATACTTCAAAATAAAATGAAAAAGCTTCCGGATGAGCTTGAATCAATCCTAAACAGAAAGGCCTCTTCCATACTATTCTCACCGGACGAAGACATGCTTGTTTATACTGCTAGCGGTTCAGCAACAATTCCCAATGATCTGGTTAAACCTCTACCCGGATCATCTTCACAGGAACAAAACCGCAATCTTACGGATGGTCATACTTATGTTTATGACATCAAAGAAGATAAAAACTTTTTGATCGATGAGGATTCCAAAAATCTTGTCGTGGGTGACGGAGTCATAAGTACCGCTACCCGTAAACTGATGTGGTTCCCAACCTCCCGGCATCTGGTCCTTTCGGAAGAAGATAAAATTACCATATTGGATTATGACGGTACAAATCGTCAGGAAATCTATCATGGGAGCTATCTCTCCCCTTTTGCATTTTCAATTATGAGTCAGGACAGGTTATTGATTCTCACAAACCTCGGCGGAGCAACAACAACTCCAAATTTATACTACTTAACGATAAAGTAAGTTTAGGAAATAGGTTTTAGGTTGTCGGTTGTAGGTAGAAAAAAACATAGGAAACAACTCCATCATACACCGGTAGTTACATTCCAAAATATACAATCTCTTATCAAATCCATAGCGGATTTATCCTTTATCATGATAAAATATGTCTGGATACGCCTCTGTAGCTCAATCCCATTAGAAAGCTTGCGCTTCTAACGGGACAGGCGGACAGGAATTGACCTGTCCTGTATGAGTTGCAGATCAAAAATCAAACTTGTCCCTGTAGTTCAACGGACAGAACGGAGGTTTCCTAAACCTTAAATGGTAGTTCGATTCTACCCAGGGACACAAAATCTGCAACTTATATAAGTGTACAAAGTACACGTCAGGGTAACCTGCCTACGGCAGGCAGGGATTCGGGAGAACAACCAATTCCGATCGAATCGAAATTGTCAATTCCCCCCAGAGGCACATAAAAAAGGAATCGAGGTAATAGACGAAATGAGGCAGCCTTGAACTCGCATCATGATCGAAAACTTTCTCGATAATAAAATTTCCTCAAGTTTCCAAACCTCCAAAAGTATTTTCAGAAAATTGAATAAGTGGAATCAAGTTTAATTTCGATTGACCACAACCACCAACTCACCTTTCAATACATCGTTTTGCAGTTTTGCGATTACTTCATCAATTGCACCCCGATATAAAGTTTCGTGAATTTTGGTAAGTTCCCGTGCCACAAATACTTTTATATCAGATCCGAATAACGTTTTTATTTCCTCAAGATTTTTTATTACTCTATGAGGCGAGTCATAGTAAGCAAAGGTGGTTTTACCCTCTTTCAGCCACGTCAGAAGTTTATTTTTTTTCTTTTTCGGCATAAAACCAATAAATACAAATCTGTTAACATCAAAACCTGTTACAGAAAGTGTTGTTGTTATTGCACTTGGTCCGGGTATGGGAATTATTTTTAAATCGGGATAATGTAGTAAAAGGTATGAAATAAGTTCGTTACCCGGATCCGAAATCCCTGGAGTTCCGGCATCTGTAACCAAAGCTATATCTTTGCCACCCAAAAGCTCATTTAATATCCACAACTTCTTTGTCTCGTTTGAGTGCTGGTGATAACTCACCAATTTAGTACTTGGTATATGGTGTATGGAATATAGGGAATCCAATAATTTCTTTGAAACTCTTGTATCTTCAGCCAAGACGATATCAACACTTTTAAGCGTTTTGATTGCCCGAAGTGTAATGTCTTCAAGGTTTCCGATTGGTGTTGCAACTATGTAGAGTATTCCTGTCATTCAAATGTTTTACCCTTATCGCTATTTAACCTCATATTCCACTTTTCTTCAAATTCTCTTTCCGTAAGTTTATTACCCAATACTTTTAATGCCTTCTTTCTTGCTTCGTAAATTCTATTATTGGCAGCCTTATCGCTTATTCCCAAGTGTACTGCAATTTCATGTTGGGGAAGTCGACATGGATAATGCAGCCAAAAAACCAACATTTGCTCAAGAGCTGGCTTCTTATTTTGTGAGTCAACACCGGAAAACATTCTGAAAAGTTCATAGATATCCTTTTCGGCGTCAATATTTCCAAACGCTGCCTCTTCCGTAGGCCTGAAGATCGGTTTGGTTTTGTATCTGCCGTTCACAATTTCACTTCTCATTTATATACAGTAAATAGATTCTATCTTAACACCGCATATTTTTGTGATTTGAAATTTACAGGTTCGGTACCGATCTCAACCATAATAGCTATTAGTCCTTTAAAACATTGCAATTCCAAACACGATTGACAAGCAATCGGAAAATCAAATAGACTTAAATACAGGTGAAATCAAGATGGAGAAAAATCCAAATAAAGTTCAGGCTGATGACTCACAAAACCCAACTGCATCCGATACGATGAACTCGGGACAAACAGTGAAAAACACTATGTCTTTTTCAAATCAGTTCCCCGAGAAAAAGGAAGCAGAATTACAGGCTGAATACGAACAATCTGATTTACCTGAACAAACAGTTGTAAATGCTTCCCCGTCGGAACTCAAAACAATAAGCCAGGCAAAAATCATCACCCAGAAAACCGAACCGGGTATCGAATCAATTTACGCTTCGATTCCGAGACGGTATTTTGCAATTCTTGTCGACGGAATTATCATCAGTCTTATAACCGCTGTTTTTAATCTTCCTTATTTTACTCAAATATTAAAAGCGTTTTCTGATTCAACAAACTTAGCTGCCACCTCAAGCCTTCCGATTAACCCGAATTTTACAATCCCTGCCCAAACTGACCCCGTTAATATTGCCTTGTCATCCATTGGATGGCTGGTGGGAGTACTTTACCCTATTTATTTCATCGGAAAATCCGGCGCAACACCGGGTAAGGCAATTCTCAAGATCAAAGTTGTAGATAAAGAGACCGACGAAGCGCCCGGGTATATTAAAGCATTTCTTAGGGAGTTTGTCGGTAAATTCTTGTCATCTATATTATTCGGACTCGGATATGTTGTTGCGATCAAAGATAAGGAAAAACAGACCTGGCATGACAAAATAGCTGGTACAATAGTTGTCAGAGCATAATATGAAACTTCCTGATTATTCAAAATACATAAAAACATCGTTTGAAATCGTAAAAAAGTATAAATGGTTATGGATTTTGGGTTTCATTCTATCAAGTTCCACGGGTGCCGGGTCATATAGAATTGCCAATTCCCTATCCGATTCCATTGAAAATCCACAAAACTTGGAAATGGAAAACCCTCTAAAACCTGATGAAAATTTACCTGATATGGCTAACTCAGTTTTGGGCACATTCACCGGCAATCTCCGGGATTGGGCAGTTTCCATTCCAATCGGAACCTGGGTACTCATTGCACTTCTTACTTTACTTCTTATTATTTTGGGTATATCAGTAAGTCTCTTAATAACTAATTGGGCAAAAGGATCACTTATCGCCGGCCTTGATATGGCTCTTACCAAAAAAGAAACACCAACACTGGAAAACACTTCCCCACAAGGAATAAAAAGGCTTAAAAATCTTATATATTTTTCTTTATTGTTGGGACTTTTAAGCTTTGGATTGGTAACTGTAATACCTATGGTTTGGGCAGTTATTTTTTATATTTTGAAAAGTTTTGAAATATTAAAAACATTATGGATCATCATCGGAGGCATTTCTTCTGTAATTTTATTTTTCGCAGCTATTATGCTTCTTACCATAAGCCGTATCTACGCTGAACGGTTGATTGTTTTGGAAAATTACTCACCAACAAAAGCTTGGTCAACGGCTATCCGGATGGGGAAAAATTCCTTAATCCCGACAATCGTAACCGGAATTGTAAACCAAGCAATCACAATGGCCGTAGGCTGCTTAAGCATAATCATCCTTGGTGTTTCACTCGGCGTTCCATCCCTAATCACCTATTTTATTTATAAAAAATCGGGTGAAATTTCGATAATACTTATCATTTTAATATGCCTGGCCTTCTTACTGTTTTTAGCATTGAGTATGATCCTGCGGGCAACTTTGACAGTCTTTAATTACTCAAATTGGAATCAGCTTTATTCAGATTATCTGTTGTTTGAAAAAGAAAATGAAAAATAATAATAAATACTCAACCTTTTATGACCGGTTAATTTCAAAGCTAATTGATGCTGGTTTATTTTCTCTTGTTTTCTTATTTCTCTTGTACTCTGTCAGCTTCAGTACTGAAATGAACCAGCTTTTAAACGGAATTCTTAACTTGATGATCTTCTTTCTAACAACGACCGTTCTGATCCTTCCGGTTGAAGCATTTCTTACATCTCGTTTTGGCGGTACATTCGGAAAGATTCTCACAGCCCAAAAGATTATTAAAAGCGATGGAATGTTTTTGACCTTTTGGGAATCAATCTTTCGGCTGACGGTCGGTTATGTTGTTTCCGGTGCTTTTTTTGGCTTGGGATATTTTCATATGTTCAAGGATCAAAAAAAGCGCACTTGGCATGATTTAATCGGAAAAACAGTTGTCGTAAAACGCAACTTATTTACACCGGTTTTGGGAATTTTGATACTCCTTTTGATCTGGCTTGTTAATATCGGTGTTTTTTCTATGACAGTTTCAAGAATAATACAAAACGGAAATCTTTATACTGAAATTTATGAGCAGGCCAGTAAGGAGCTGAATCTGACAGAACCCACCCCAACTACTGATCCAAATAAACCGGTAGACCTGAAAACTTATTAAACCAGAATTTGACTACAATAAACGGTTGCAGTACTATGAGCTACTTTTCCGAACAAGTTATGATTAAAAGTAAAGAAACCACGTTCGAGCAATTAGTTGAAATGCTTGGCAAACATCCGGTTGTAGTGAAGGAAAAAGAAATAGCAAATCATTTAATTGATAATCTGAATGCCTCAATTTTCATTGCCGGGGAAATAACCAATTTTATTCAATCGCAAAAAGGCAGTACTCCCTATCGCCCACTTAACCTACCAAGAGGGTATACCATGAACAAATTCACAAAGAATGATCTTACAAAAAATTTTCAAAAAGATCCTAATTTACCTCCTATGTATCTTCCACAAATAGCGGTAGTTGCCGCCTGTGATGCATTGATAAAAGGCTTAGAATTGATTCATTTACCCGCTGGGAATGATAGACTTCAACACCAATTCTCAACTAATACTTTACCTACGATGATTAATATAATACTGTTTTTTAGGGCAGACGAAAGATCGTTAAACGAGAAAACCCAAAAAGGTAATTATTCCGAAGCGGTAAAAGATGAATCTGAAAGATTTATGGATAAAATTGATGAACTAGTATTTTGTAATAGCGTCGATAAACTTCAGGAAATACTCAAATCATAATAGCATGCCAAATCCACATCAGTCGGGGTGCCCGGATTTGTAAATTTGTTTAACAAATTTTGTTCCTTCCGGGAAGCGTTACTGAAATTGTCATGATTTGTCGGGGTGCTGGGAATTGAACCCAGTGTTTCTACGTCCCGAACGTAGCGTGATACCGATTCACTACACCCCGTAGTTGAAGTATTTTAACACTTTGAAGCAATTGTGAAGAGTGTTTCTTTTTAGTCAGACTCCGTTTTTTATCGCAGGGGCTAATTTGTGACTTTTTATTCGACCGTCACGTCTCACAAAACGGGAGCAAAGAAACTTTTTAACAACTTCCGGTCCAAAAGTAAGCATTGCTTCATCTACATTTATGCTTAATGCATTCAAATCGACTCCTCTTTGAATTAATTGTTTCGCTAATTTTGGATTATCAAAACCCAGTAGTTCTTGAACTTCCCGCACGTCTCCCTCCTCATCCTGAATCCTCTGGTTACGGGGCAACGCCATAATTCTATCGTAGCCGTTATATATTTCTGCCACCCTTACACTAAACAATTTATGTCTATAATAATTCAATTCTTGATATTTATTTTGGTATATGACTACAATTAGAGTTGCCTCTTAAAAATGCAGTTTAAATTTGCTTCAACGTCAGTAAAACCAAATCCCTTTTTTTAAATTTTTTGAGTTTTTATTTCACGAGTATAATTAATTTAATACCTATATTATCGAATTCCTGATTTATTATGTTGCACTATTTGATACTTTATATCATATAATATTAGTTGACTCATAGTCGTATAATTGCCAATATTATTGTAGTTATATGGTAGATAGAAGGCTCACTTTTACTCCAGTACAAAGATCTTTTATTACCTGTAATTTCCACTCGGAAACAGGATTCAATACCTGCGGACATATGTGTATGAGCAATTCTCCAGAAGAATTCGGAGTCAAACCAACCAACGGGGTTGTACCTCTGGTACCGAATTGCAATGCTTTTTTAACCTCCAAGCAGATCCGGGAAAGATACTTCGAGCAAAACCGGGTTTGCATCAATACTTGGGGAATATCATTTAAAGAAACTCCATGACATCCTCCCCCGAGTCAACTCGGGGGTTCCCCTAAGGAGGATGACATATCACAGTTCAATTCATCCACGTTCATGTAAACTGAACGTGGTTTTCTTGAACGCTGTTATAACTTAATCAATCAGTCCCGGCTACTTTGATATTATTTTTACCCCGGCTTTTTACAATTCTCAATTCATTGTCGGCTTGTTTTAAAATTAAATTGTCAAATTGTTTTGCTTTATCTTCCCAAGCGCCTTCTGCAGTAAAAATTTTCTTTAGTTCTTCCCATTCTACTTCGACTGCGCCTGCACTAAAAGTAATTCCAAAAGTATTTCCGAAATTATTGAGCTTTTCATTCATCCTTTTATAAATTAGCTTTGGGTCAACATCAAATGCAACAACCACATTTTCTTCTCCGCCATGCCGGCAAACTACATCTGATGGTCTTACTCCTTCACGCATAGCCAATGCTGTTGTTTCCAATACTGCATCCCCAACTTCCATACCATGTTTTTTGTTAAACAAACCAAAATCATCAATATCAGTAATAATAACTGCAACCTTTTTATCCATTAAATGTTTTGCACCTTGTTCTCCATACATTTTTACGGGGTCTCTCATAATTTGCGTCATCATCTCAACAAATCCATATCTGTTGTACAAACCGGTCAAAGGATCCCTGCCCTCTCTTGCATCAGAAATCATTCCGTCAAAATACTCGCTATTGGCTTGGGCTCTGTCAACTTCTTCCCTTGTTACAGCCATACCCATTTTTTGATCCAAAAGTTCTTTGGTTTTTTTAATAAACTGTTTTTCAACTTCCTTGGGGTTTTCGATCTTTTCCGTTTGAAGACTACGAAACTCTGTTTCAAAAAGTCTTGTATAATAATTCTTCCTTAATGTTAACTTGGGTTTATATTGATCAGATGCATTTTTAATATCAAGATCCAAGCTTCCTAATATAAATTTAGGGGTTATAACAGGACTTCTCAAATCATAAAGAGGTTTTATCACGGGTGATTCCCGACGTTCCAGGGTATCATGAACATCAATCGGATTTTCAGCATTCTCATCCATCTATCCATTGTACAAAACTAAATACGAAAAACGAAATACGAGAAACGTGATACGTGATACGAGAGAAGAGGTTTAAATTTCCCCTAATACTTCTGCAAGCTGCTTTATGAAGACTGCAACAACCGCTGCTGCCATAAGAGAGTACGATTCAATACCGTTATCGTCCTTAAACGTCCAATGTTTTTCGGTCTTTTTAATTTTGCCTTTTTTGTCGATCGTATAATCAAAATCAGGTGTGAGCTCGTAACTATCAAAGTACTTGCCTGCCTCTGTTGCCGGTACGTGGTTACGAAGCAGTATCTTCGGAATACCGTAAAGATCGAATGCTTTTTTGAGAATTTCTTCATCTTTATCCAACCGCTTCCTGATCGGATCTATGCCTTTGTCATCTCCCTCTTTTCCTACCATTATTTCTGTACCGTTACCTTCACAATCAGTGTTATCACAAAGTAAATAAAACTTTCTTTTTTTGGAATCAAAACCGACATTATTGGTCGGAAGAAGTTTCAAATTACGCGATAGGCTGCATTTTGGGCAGATAACCCTTGTTTTTATTCTGGCGTCGATTACTGATTCCGGAATATCAATCAAGACAAACATATCGGGGTCATCCCGGTAAGCAATTAAGTCGCGAAAATAAAGCGAGTAGGATACCTGATCCAAATCCCTTGGCAATCCGTCAATAAAAATTGATTTACGCTGTAATCCGTCAATGTGAGCTTTAACCAGAGCCAGAATAAATTCTGTTGGCAGCAATTTTGAAGTACTTCTGGAAAGGTGCGCCTTAACTGCCTCATCAAATGAAACATACCCCCGATAGTATTTCCGTAATTTTTCATATTTCTCGGTTTTTTTGAAATTTTCCCAATCATCGGCTTCCCGAATCAAATCCCCAACAGATACTGTTACCATTTTATCTTCACCAAAAACCTCAGTTAAAAGTTTTGAATACGTACCTTTACCGGACCCCTTTTTACCAAGCATATAGGCAATAAAAGTCCTGTCTTTTAAGAAATCTTTGATATGATTGATCTCATCTCCGACTTTTGCCTCAAAATATTCTTTCCTGCCGCCCGGTGAATTGATATCAAATTTTTCGATTTTTCCGCTCCCTGAATTGGAATATACATCACCGGTTGAAGAAGCTTTTGTGCCTATTATCGGAAATTCGAGTCCTTTCATATATATTAAAAATTAATATTTCTTACCCACAAACAAATTCCTTACATTATCCAATAACTCCCCTTCACTGTCCAGTAGTTGATAAAAATACCATTGATTATGGTTTTATTTTCCCTGATACTTGAACATCATGTTAACAAAGCGCTTCAAAAACAAAATTACAATTAGCCTTCAGTTGAGATTATTAACTATTTTTCTTACGGCTTTCTTTCTTTTAATATCAAACTTTAATAAAGCTTACGCAGATTTTGGATCGGCTCTCAAGTTTAACGGAACCGGCACAAATCAGCTCGATCGGATTAAAATTCCAATTAATGGTCAAAATTCAGAAAGTACTGCTGCTGATATCGGAGATACTGATTTTACATTGGAATTTTGGATGAGAGCAAAAAGCGCTGATAATACATCTTCATCCGTCGCATGCGGAACAAATGACAACTGGATATTCGGAAATATTGTCATCGACCGCGACCGATTTAACCAGGACAGAAAATTCGGCTTATCAATTGCCGGCGGAAAATTGGTTTTCGGCGTCAGCGGTAACGGTACGGGAAACCGCACAATCTGCGGTGGTAATACCGTACTTGACGACATTTGGCACCATGTTGCCATTGAGAGACGAATATCGGATGGATATATGTGGATCTTTGTTGACGGGATTGTCAGGGCAGAAGCAGACGGACCTGACGGAGTAATATCTTATCCCGATAACGCAGTCCCCTGTTCAACCTGCTGTACTAATCTTTCAACCGGACCGAGTTGTAATGAGAGCGACCCATACCTTGTCATTGCTGCTGAAAAACATGATGCAGGAAGTCAATATCCATCATACAACGGTTATTTTGATGAACTGAGGATCTCAAATAATTTACGGTATCAGGGAAGTTTTACTCCTCCCTCAAATCCATACATTAATGATATAAATACACTACTTTTATATCACCTGGATGAGGGTAATGGGACGGGATATATTTTGAATGACGCTAGTGGTAACGGTATAACCGGCGATCTTCGGCAAGGATCTGTTTGGATTGCAAGTTCAATCCCCGGTGCTTCTACTCCCCCAACCGGCGGACCCAGTCTTACTCCAACAGCTACCCCGATAATTGCTGTAAAACCGGGGGATGCTAATGGCGACGGGAAAGTAAACGGAGCGGATTATTTGGTCTGGTTTAATAACTATAAAAAATCAACCAGCCAGGGAGCATTAGCAGGAGACTTTAACGAGGATGGATTTGTTAATGGTGGAGACTATTTAGTTTGGTTTGGTAATTACGGAAAGTAAGTTTTTGTTAATATTCGAGATAAACAACATTGACACCACTTGACTTCAATGTTCAACCGCAACAAAATGATATAAGGCTTTATTATGAAAACTTTTTTTCGCTGTTTTCTGGTGACCTCTTTCTTTCTTTTATTTCCTATTTCATCACTAAATGCCCAATCTGTGCTTATCGATTGGAATCCAGCCTGGGACAGCAGTTTCGGTCAGGCGGCTGCACCATCTCGGCCACCAATCACATCCTGGTTAACTGTTGAAAACGGCAAACTAATGCGCAGTGGCAAGGAATTCATTATTTTTGGTACCGGATTAAATGAAGGCTCAGCTGCTATCGGCGCAACCAGTTATATGACGGATGAAGATAATCTGAAAACTATCAAACGAATTGCCGCAGCAGGTTTCAATACTATACGTGTGATGGGATATGACGTCAAGGATATGACCACTTCCGCAGCCAGTTATAGCTGTTGGGCTGGTCCAACCGGAACTGATCTTTCCGAAAAATGCATGGTACAGCTTGATAAAACCATTGCCCGGGCCAACCAAATGGGAATGCAGATCTGGATGGGAGGTTTCTTTTTTGAAAATGCAGCAGCACGGTCAGGATATCCGGTCGGTGTTTACAGATCATTTGGTATGAGTTGGAGCAGGGAATTTCGAGATAAAATCGCAAAGGTCCATATTCTACGGTTTGCCGATCGGATCAATACCCAGACAGGCATCAAATATAAAGATAATCCCGGAATAATCTGGCAACCGTATAATGAAGATGGATTGTCCGATGCATATTTCAGCCATAATGGATGGTTTGACAATATCCTTAATCCGTCAGACCCCAATGCGTATTGGAAACCGGAGCTTGATACGAAGATCCGTACGTATTATGCCGGTAAAGGCTGGACACTTCCCGGTAATCAGTTTCCTGCAAAAAGCACATACAATGGGTGGACTACAACAGACAAATCAAATTTCGTGAAGTTTATGAGTGATACTGAGATCGAATATTCAAAAGATATGTATGACTGGTTCAAATCCTTAAATCCCAATATTCTGGTTGTAATGAATACTTTTAATTATATGGACGGGCATGTGCTTGCCAATACCAATATTTCTTCCCGCCATATTTATGCACGGGTTCCTTCAGGTGATGCCATCACCAACCCGCCTAATTACCAGACGCGCACAAGTATTCTTCGGGATCCGAATGGTTTCTTTTGGAGTATGGCGATGGATGGCAGTCGTTTAGAAAATACACCATTCACTGTTCCGGAAGTCGGCGATTACGGTCTTAACCGCTGGGATTACGAGAGGACAATCCTGGAGGCTATTGTCCATAGTCTGCAACAAACATCGGGATTTTTGGTTTTCAATGAATCTCAAGCGTTATATCAGGCAAAAGCGTCAGGTATCCAGTATATCCACCATCATGTAGGTGCTCCGTCACGCCGCTTGGGCGATCTATTAGCAGGGCCAATCGTCGAATATAGGTTTATAAATCCTCTGCCGGAAAAACATGTTTCCGTATTTGAAAATTCTCAATATCTTGCCCAACAAGTGTCTAAAGGATCACTAGCTCTCTCTCCATTTTCCTTTCAAAACGGCTGGGATGGTTCTGAACGCGGATATTGGCTCAAACGGCTCTATATGAGCTTTGGTTCTCCACAAAATGTTAGTAATTATCCTAAAGTAACAGATACACAATTTGCAGCAGGTATACAGATTCCGGGAGGCCAGGTATTTGCCAAAAGCACCGGCGTGACAATTAACGCCCCGGCAGTCGTCGGTTTAGTCAACGATCTTAAAAACACCACCATCGGTCCGATGACCCTGTCAGGGGTAACACCTATGGAAAACGCATTAGTTATGATCAGGAGTGATGCCAATTATCCCTTATTCTCCGGATCGGCCAAACTGTTTGTTCACTCTTACCAGACTGTTACCAATGCTGCGGGATTCACCGGTACGGTCGACGGTGAAACAGTGACCAGTTGGGGTAGTGAATCAAATACGCGTTTGGTTGTTCCTACCTCTTTTACCATTACCTTTGCAACCGGTGGTAAAAATCTAAATATATCCGGTGTGAACGATGACGGAACAGTGGTACAGCTTAACACGGTATTTGATGCAAATGCGGGTACGGTCCGGGTTTCTACAGATACCCGATTTCCCCTTTACCTTGTTGTACCAACCCAAATCTCCCCGATCAGTCCGACCCCTATTCCCCCAACCGGCGGACCCAGTCTTACTCCAACTGCTACTCCTACAAATGCTGCAAAACCGGGGGATGCCAATGGTGACGGAAAAGTAAACGGAGCCGATTATTTGGTTTGGTTTAATAACTATAAAAAGTCAACGACACAAGGCCCATCAGCCGGAGATTTTAATGGAGATACGATAGTTAACGGAGCCGACTATATTGTCTGGTTTAGTAACTACAACAAATAGTACCTTTACCATACTACTATATATATGTATATCGTTTGCTGGTGGCTAAACTCAAATTAGTCCTTGATAATCAAATTCTTCGTAAGATAGACTTAACAATTATACAAAACTTCCGTATATAGTATGAAAAAGATTAGTAATCTACATCTTAAAACGATACTGATATCCTCAATACTATTACTTTCGTGTTCCAATTATGCATTAGCTCAATCTTCCCTACCCGGAGATGCAAATGGTGACGGGAAAGTAAACGGAGCTGATTATTTGGTCTGGTTTAATAACTATAAAAAGTCGACTAGTCAGGGCGCACTAGCCGGTGATTTTAATGGGGATACCATGGTAAACGGAGCCGATTACCTCATCTGGTTTAATAATTACGGACGGATCTCGCCCACTCCAACACCATCCGGACCAACACCTACTCCGGTTCCGGCAACAATAAGTGAGTGGACTCAATTCGGACACGACGTACAAAGGACAAATTTTACCACCCAAACTGTAGCTTTACCTTGGAAACATATTTGGCAATGGAACGGGTCTGGTAGTGATGCAAAAACTCAGACAGGACATTTGAGCGTCCCGGGATTGGTCCAACCGATAACCGGCGGAAGTAGAATTTATATGGTTTCAGAAGGTGGAGTTTATGCTTTGAACAAAACGAACGGAAACGTTATGTGGTCGAATACAGCACTTGGAGCTCTGAATTCCTCGCCGGTTTATAATAATGAGCTTCTTTATGTTGCCTCAACAAATGGCAATTTATACAAAATCAACGCCTCGACCGGGGCAATCACCGGAACTTTCAACTCAGGGAAGGCTTTGAATTACGCTCCCCTTCTTGTTAATAACAGAATTTATTTATCCGCTGTTACCAATTTAATTTCCGTAAATACCGACAACATGACGCAAGTATGGTCATATAATTCCGGCAACACTTTGGTAACCGCTCCAGCTTATTCAACATCTCGGAATTTGTTGATTGCCAATTCACAGGATTTGTATGTACATGCTGTGAATGCAGTAACAGGGGCGCAGGTTTGGAAAGTTAAACCTACCATCAATACTTACTCTGCCGGATCAATAGAATTTAACAACAGTTGGCCTGTGGTGGCTGAAAACCACGGCATAGTCTTTGTCCGGTATCGCTTGCCATGGACAACTTGGACGGATAAGATGTTTCCCAATACTAATAGTGAGATTAAAAGTTACCTTCAGGGTAAACCCGGTGATCAAGCATTATTTGCCATAAATCTGGATAGCGGGCTTCCGGCATGGCCAGTTTCAGGCAAAACAACAAGCTGGAGCGATGCAACATCGTACGTACCGCCTGCAGTTGGCAACGGAGGCTCGGGTGATGGAGGCAGTTTATCGCTAGGCCCGAAGCCGGTAGTTGCAATCACGAGCGACGGGAAAGAAGTAGTTTATATCATCTGGCGGAATGCTTTAACCTGCGGAGGCTGTTCTACGCCCGGCAATTGCCCGCCGCCGAGCGGACAATGGTGCGACGGCCGGGAGGATGCAACAATGGGTGAAATGGTTTTGGATGCGAGCTCCGTTTCCGGTTACCAGGCAGGAGATGTACGGTTTATCAAATATCAGGACACCCAAACCGACGAGATGATGAATTTGACGATGTCTAAAGATATTATTTTTCATGGACATTGGTTGATTAACGCTGCAGCTAGAATCACGAATAGAAGTTCAAACTTGGGTTTAACATTTACAAATCCAATTGCAAGTGAAAATGTACCGTTTGTTATCTGGAGACAATGTACCTGTCCCGGCGGGGTTGCCGGCTGTACGTCTCCTTGCGATTACCCGGGCTGCTCGAATCCTCCCGTATGTCAAAGCAGCTGCACGTTATCATCATCAAGATATTGTTCGCAAGGTCTTTATTCATATGGCGATACAAGATCATACCCTCCGGGTTTTTACGAGTATATGAACGACAGAAATGGGGGTTCTAGCCCGTATACAATCGTATCCGCAAATCAGGTTCTTCTTAAAACCAACGACGGCGCTTTAATGGTTTTTGAAAACGGCAGCCCAACAGCAAATGCCGATAGCGAAAATCTGATAACAGATACTGGTTCAGATCAAACAGTCCTGGGAGTACAAAATAGCGATTCTGGAATCCCGGTTATAACTTATGACGAAGCAGATAACTATATTAATAAAGTTGTAACCATAACCGGACGCATCGTTTCAGCGAAAGATAATCTACCGAAAGCGATTTACCTTGGATTTACTGATCCGCATGACGGATATTTGTTGCTTCGGATTTTTGCACAAGACCTGTCAAAATTTACTTTTGATCCAATGACGTTAAAGGGTAAAAATGTCCAGGTAACAGGTAAAATAACTCTTTATTGGCCCGAAAACGTTGACCCGGAAATCATACTGACTGATCCAAGGCAGTTAGAAATAGTCGAATGATCCAACTTTAATATCTATGGTTTTCAAAGGCCGCTCTCTTTACTTATGAAATACTCACCGCCCAGGAAGGGTTTTTTAAAGACAGTTTAAAAATATTCCATAACAGGGTAATATAAATAATAGCAATAACCAAGAAATTACTAAGCGGAAAATTATATGAACCTTAAATTGAAATTGAAAAACTCAAAAATTAAAATTTTCTTACTGGTACTCATTTTCCAGCTCTTTTTTACAGGTAAAGTATTAGGGGCGCCGATTACCGGGCTGGGTATATTGGGTGATAGCAATACCGATGAATACAGGGCTGATGATAACCGGGGTGGAAGCTATAGTGCAACAACTTATAATTGGTTAGAGCTTTTGGTGAAATACCGGGGTGTTAATGCGGGAGCTTGGGGATGCCGTTCGGAACCAAGACGGTGCGGGTATGCATACAATTGGGCAAGAACTGCCGCTAACGCGTCATCCATGATTACTTCGGGACAACATACAGGTTTGGCTTCACAAGTACAACAAGGATTGGTTACCCATGCAGTAATTTGGATCGGAACAAATGATTTCAGTCCTAACCCTGCTGTTGCCACGTACGATCCAATTTACAACGGCACAATGACTGATGCCCAAATTCAATCAAAAATAAACGGAATTCTTGCAAATATTACTACCGCTGTTGATACAATCCTGAACACCAAAAACATACCAATAATAATTGCCAACATCGGTGATCCCGGGCAGTTTTTGCTTATCCAATCGCTTTACCCAAATGCAACCGGACGCCAACGTGCCACCCAGGCTATTAATACAGTCAATCAGGGAATAGCAACAATTGCTTCCCAACGGAATCTCGCGTTATTTGATTTTAATAAATGGGCAAGTACACAACTTGCCGGAACCAGTTTTACGATTGCCGGCGAAACAATAAGCCTTACTTCATTCAATAATGAACCTCACAACGCTGTAATGAGTGACAGTCATATGGGTACGGTTCTTAACGGCATGCTTTCAAATAAGCTCTTCATGGAACCAATGAACAGCAAATACGCACAAACGTTTACACTCTTTTCTGATACGGAAATTCTGACCAACGCGGGAATTTCTGTTAATCCGTCTCCCACACCAACAGTGCGCCCCCCCTCCCCGACTCCGACATCCGGAGTTATCAATACTCCTACTCCCACACCGACAATCATACCGACAGCCACCCCAACGGCGACTTCCAAACCCGGAGATGCAAATGGTGACGGGAAAGTTAACGGAGCGGATTATTTGATCTGGTTTGCAAATTATAAAAAATCAACCAGTCAAGGTCCATCAGCAGGAGATTTTAATAGAGATACCATAGTTAACGGAGCTGACTATATTGTATGGTTTAGTAACTACAACAAATAATAACTTTCCAATACTATTTATATACTCTTATATCAGGCTTCTGTGGCCAATTACAAATTAGTCCTTGATAATTAAATTCTTCGTAAGATAGACTTAAGAAGTATATTAAACTTCCGTACATAGTATGAGAAATCTTTATTTTAAGATTGTATTGGTATTTTCCTTAATATTTTTAACATGCTCCAATTATGCTGCAGCTCAATCACCGCTTCCCGGAGATGCTAATGGTGACGGGAAAGTAAATGGAGCCGACTATATTGTCTGGTTTAACAATTATAAAAAGTCAACCAGTCAGGGAGCATCAGCCGGTGATTTTAATGGTGACACCATAGTGAACGGAGCCGATTACCTCATCTGGTTTAATAATTACGGTAAGGTTGGCCCCACTCCAACTCCGATAGGTGGAGGAACTGCCTCATATGAAGCGGAATCAACTTCAAATACATTTGCGGGAGCTGTTGCTGCAAGAAGCTGTACAACATGTTCAGGCGGACAAATTGTAGGCTGGATAGGTGGAGGTTCGGGGAATTACCTTCAATTTAATAATATTAGTTCTCTTTCACAAGCTGCCTACACGATGACTGTATATTATATTAGCGGCGATCCCAACCGGGATGTGTCAATAAGCATAAACGGCAGTGCTGCAGCTTTGTACTCATTCGCCAATTCAGGAAGCTGGACAACAGTTGCATCAAAAGCTATATCGGTAAGTCTTGCATCCGGAAATAACACTATAAGGTTCCTTAATAATACAGGGTATGCACCCGACATTGATAGAATTACCATAAATACATCAGGACCCAATCCCACACCCAATCCGACAAATACGCCTGTTCCCAATGCAACCAATACACCTGTCCCTCCGACTCCGACAGTCCAACAGCCAACCCCCACACCAAGTGGTCCAACCCCGACTCTGATGCCAAGTAATCCCACCACCGAATGGAGCCAACACGCTTTTAACGCTCAGAGAACCGGATGGAATACCGTTGACCTTTCAAATAGTTGGGCTTACCAATGGATGAGAAGCGATGTAGATTCCGTTTCTGAGTATCAAGTCTACCCGACTGTCGGAAATAATCGAGTATATGTACCGGCTGGAAACGGAACTTTGTACGCACTGAATCTTACCAATGGATCAAATATTTGGACAAAAAGTCTTGGAGGTCTTAACAGTTCGGCAGCATATGATTCGGGTACAGATGCAGTTTTTGTTGCATCTGGAAATACATTATACAAATTAAACGGATCAAACGGTACAACGCTCAATAGTTTTAATGCCGGAGCAAGTTTAACCACTTCCCCGTTAATTGCTGGAAACTATGTTTATTTTACCGCCAATGATGGAAAATTACATAAACTTTCTACAGCGAACCTTAGTTCTCCGGGTGGCGGGTGGCCGTATAACCCCGGTTCAGGTATTAATCAAGTTACCATGCCTTCATATTCCGCCCGGTATGATGTGATTGTTTATGCAACTGATCCGGATTTACGAGTCAGAGCGATCAACAATAGTAGTAGTACCCTCCGATGGAATGTAAAACCAACAACAAACAATTGGTATTGTGGCTCGGACGGAGAAGGTAGCGCCTGTTACGAATTCCGACATAACTGGCCTGTCATCGCTGACAATACAGGAATTGTACTCATGCGAATGCGCCATGGTTACAATGCAATGTATTTTGCTTCTCCCATGCCGACCACAAACGCCGGTATTAAACAAACCCTTGATGCGAATCCTAATTATCAAACCCTCTTCGCTTTGAGTTTGGACACAGGTGCCCGAATGTTTACCCCAGCCATTAAATTTGGAGCTTTTGGTAATGGTTGGCTTTATTCCGGTCCCCAACCAGCTGTCCGTACTCTTTCTAATGGTAAGCAGGTGGCGTACATAATCTATAGCAATGGTCAAACCTGTGCCAGCGGTTGGTGTGATTACCGTGAGGATGCCACCATGGGTGAAATGGTCTTGGATAATTCTACTGTCACCGGATATACCGGAGGTGATGCTCGATTTGTTAAGTTTATTGATATCCAAACGGATGAACAGGGTATGGTTTCCGGTTCCAGTGATATGGTTTTTCACTCACACTGGTTGGCTGTACTGGAAGGGCTGAAAATCACTGACAGAAGTGACAGTCGCGGTGCCACTTTTACAAACCCTATTAATGGTTCTTATACTCCATTCGTTTCAGCGGAGCAGTGCGGCAATTGTAACACTACTACACATTGGTGTACTAACCTCTGTGCAGAAGGTGGTAACCGTAGCTATCCCGACGGATTTTACGCTGACGGGCGGGGTTGGACAATCAATCCATATGTTCTGGTAAGCGGAAAATATATTATAGTCAAAAGTATAAATAACACCATTTTTGTTCTGAAAGATGTAGGAACTCAAGCTGATACAAATACAATATCATCTCCGGAGGTTGCAGGGATTTCCAATATTCAGCTGGGTGCTGATATCGAATCAGGACCACCACAATCTATTGCCTACTTTTACGCAATCGGATACGAATTCCAAAACATAAAAACATCTTGCGAAATAAAATATATTCATAAAAGCAGCCGTTACTATTACCTTAGTTGCGATGAGCCTCACAGTCAGTTGTTACAGGTTTTAATCCCGGTTGAACAATTAAGCAACTTCCCAAATATAGAAAAAGACTACCAGCTTCACCAATCAATTTGGGTTGAAGGTAAAGTGGAATTTTTCCAAGGTGATCCGGTGATATTCGCCACCGATCCGAGTCAAATTACTATAAAATAAATCAAAATAAATGCTATATAAAAAAGCTATTCTAATTTTTTTATTTCTTGCTATTTCTTCTGTACCGGTAAAGGCAGCCGCCCCGCAGGTTACCGGACCTGTTACGGTTTCTCCTTCGTCAGCATCGGTTAAAAAATATCAGAAAATCGAATTCTCATTTAATCTATCCAAAACGTACCCCAATCCTTATTATTTCTACGATCCGTCTGACACCCAGGCAGCAAACCCGTCGCGTATGACATGGTTTGGTGTGGATGGAGTAACCGTTAATATCAACATCACTACACCCAGCGGTAAACAGCTTGTACTTCCGGCATTCTTTTACCAGGATTACACCCGGCACATTGTCGGAAGCAGAAATGTTATGGGTAAGTCCGGTCTTCCCGTGTGGAAAGGACGGTTCACCTGGTCGGAGGTCGGAACTTATTCTTATACTGTCAGTGCTGAAGATAAAGAAGGTAAGACCCAAACCTCTGCCCAAACTTTCAGCATCACAGCCGACAATTCCAATCCGGGATTTATAAAGCCTAATCCACAGGATCCCCGGTACATGGTGTTTGACAACGGCTCGTCATATGTCCCCCTTTCCCGCGGGTATCCCTGGGGAGATAACTACGAAAGCAGATTTGTTCAGGATAAGCAGTACGGAATTAATTTGATCCGGATTTGGGACCAGAATGATTTTTCACTGGGGGTCGAAGGCGCTCATACAACCTGGATTAATGCTTCCACGACAGACGGGGCTGCCGTCGGAGTAACAATCAATACTAATACCCATTCCGGTATGAGGGCAGCTCAACCCGGAACAGCCTGGTATCAACGTTTAGCTGTCACCGAACCCAACCGCTCCCATAAATTAAAAGTCTGGACCAAAGGCACTGTCACCGTATCCCTCAGGTCACTGAATGGGGTGCTTCCGGGAAGCGTAATCTCCGGCACCCAGATCGACGCCAACTCCACCAGTTATACCCTTTCAGAACGCACATATACTCCTTCATCGGATCTAGTAGTCTACTTCCAAGGTAGTGGTTATGTTGATGATGTTGAATTCGGACCGGTAGACGCGCAGGGAAACATCCTTTATTCGATAGTAACAGACGGTGATATGGAACGGCATTTCGCCAAGGATAATGTCAATAACGATCCGAATTCGAATACAACGCTACCCCGTCCGTTAGGTAATTACTTCAATCCGGAAGAATGCTGGCTGCAAGATCAGTATATCGACGCAGGAGTAACCAATAGTGTCTATATCCAGCTTTGTTCCTGCTCGGGTCCCTGGTTTACCTGGCCGGGTAACCCTGAATCGCCTGATTCCTGGGACTGGTCGCAACCGTGGGTACTGAAAAGCTGGCAGCGGAATTTCCGTTACCGTGTGGCCCGGTGGGGATACGCAACATCAATTCTTGCCTGGGAAAACCATAATGAGCTTGGCCATGTTCTTCCAAATACATCAATATTTAATTTCTTCCAACAGTATGCTGATTATCAGAAGCAAACCGATATTTACCAGCACATGCGCACCACTTCCCAGGGATCTCAGGCATTCAGTCCGGCATTCTGGTCCTCCCCTGCATTCAACCTCACCAATTACCATGATTATATGATGATCAGCCGCTACTCTTCCGCTCTTACTAACGATGAAGTCAACTTCGTGCATCGTTTTGCCTGGTGTCTCTACGGCCGACAGTATGGTAAATATTACTGCGACGGTTTGGGTATCGGCGACAGCACCGATTGGACACCCGGATCGGCTCCCCGCCCGTTTGTCTGGGGTGAAATCGGTGTGGGAACGACGGAATGGAACCAGCCAAATCCGCAGGGAACCACCGGAGAGGGTGCCCACCGGGCACATCATAATGGAGCCTGGACCGGACTGTTCTCACCAATGGCTACCACTCCCATATTCTGGTATGACAATCAAAACGACAGCTCATATTCAAATTTAGTAAATCAGGAAAAACTTGTAATGAAAAATTTCTTTCAGAATATCAGTTTTTCAACCAGTAATTTCACCTCCGTCATGACTGCGGCCGACACCCCATCCGGATACACCGGTACTACGCTTTCTGTCCAAAACGATACCGGAGGTAAAACCCGCGCCTTTGCACTGGTGAGCGGAGACCGCTACCGGGCATATCTTTGGGTACAGCATCGGGATTATATTTGGTCAAATACCGGTACACCAGGGACGATCAATCCGACCGTTTCTATCCCGAACCTTCAGGCGGGAACATATAATATTGAGTACTGGAATACTTATACCGGTGCAGTTACAACCAGTGTAATCTCGTCTGGAGGTACATTGTCCATACCCGTAAGCGGTCTTAATAAAGATATTGCCATCAAAGCAGTCCACACCGGAAGTCCCGTACCAACATCCACACCTATACCAACGGCCTTCCCAACCGGAATATCTACTCCCATACCGACGATCATACCGACAGCCACCCCGACGGCGACTTCAAAACCGGGGGATGCAAATGGCGACGGAAAAGTAAACGGAGCCGATTACTTGATCTGGTTTAATAACTATAAAAAATCAACCAGCCAAGGTCCATCAGCAGGAGATTTTAATGGAGATACCATAGTTAACGGAGCTGATTACATCATCTGGTTCGGGAATTACGGGAAATAAATTGAATTTTATTGACATCAACCCTCACTTTGATGGATTATTAAATTACTTCCATGTCACATTGGTTTAAGGTTTTTATCGCAATATTAACTATTACCATCTTTGTCTCACCTGTTCAGGCAGCTCCCAAGGAAATCTTTACCGATCCGGAAACCGGCTTTGAAATATGGCGAATGACTAATACTTCTGCAAGCTACCCTACCTCTTATTACACTTCCAACCCATTCAGTCCTAATGGCCAATATATAATCACCGGACCTAATAACGTTATGAATACTGACGGAAACAATAATCACACTTTAAGCGCCCCTTCCAGCGGTGTCGGGGAAGGTCTGATGGGATGGTGGAGCCACGACAGCAAGTTCTACTATTCAAAAGAAAATCTCTACCAAACAGAAATCGCCGCTAACATATCTTCACAAATTCCAAATGCCTCATCCTGCCTCCCTTTTTATTTTTCTATGCTTAGCCCCGACGGAAGGACACTCTCAGGTATTGCTAACTCCAACGATATCAGCTCCGGGACAGGTACAGTTAAGTTCATTAACCTTGACGGTACAAATTGCCGTGGTTATGTTTCCCCCGGCAGACAGTCAGGTGGGTTTGATGTTACCCACGGCTGGCTGGGTAACAATGCCGCTTGGTATCTTAATAATAGCCAATGGGAACAATATACAGATGTACCGATGGTTTTTGATGTTAATACCGGTACATTTCTTGGCCAGCTTAATGTAGGGAACCAAACCTGGGCAGGACTTTTTGACCATCCTACCCTGTCCGATTCTGCTTATATGATTGGTGGAGGTCAAGGTTGGATCGGAGGGAATGGGTCGGATTTTCAATATGCAAATACTCTTTTTGCCCGAGATACGGCAACCAGACAATTAACTATGATAAACGGTGCAGTTTATGGCGATCACACCAACTTCAGTCCTGACGCTAAATGGATGGTTCTGGGAGCTAACCTTGGAGGCGAGGTTGGTCACGTTCTTGTCTTCAGTGTTCCGCAACCGCTCACAACTTCCGGATCGGCTCCGGTAAGAGTGGCAAATTACGGGAGTGATGCGGGCAGGGATTATGTCAACGCCAGCTTCAGTCCCGATACGACTAAAATTGCATTTAGCGGAGATATTCGCCAAGCTGGAAACAAAAATCTCTACTATGTTATTTTTAAGAAACCCGCCGCACCTTCTGATATGAAAGCGGTTTCGTCGGGCGGTAATGTAATAGTCACTTTTAAACCCGCTCCTAACCATCGGGAAATTAAGGAATATCAAATATACGGTTCCACCAGCCAGGGGGGAACTTATAACCAGATTGCATTGCTCCCCTCATTGTTAACGTACCTGAACGCTCCCAGCAAAATTACAAATAACCAAACTTCAATTAATGTAGATTCTACAACAGGTTTTCCAGATCAAGGTACACTGGAGATATCCGGTCTGTCATCCGAAAAACCAAATGAACTAGTCAGTTATACCGGCAGGACCCCCACCTCGTTTACAGGCTTGGTCCGAGGAGTACTGGGATCAACCGCGGCCGAGCATTGGAACGACTCTTTTGTCTGGTTGTATACAGGCAGTATCGGATACCAAGGATCAACATCAAATACCTGGTTTAAAGTTAAATCGGTTGAGTGGTCGGGACTGGCAAGTGAATTTTCAACAGCTATAAGTGTAAACGGTTCGATACCACCCTCGCCTACACCGCAGGCTTCATCTACTCCTACTCCGCCAACCGGCGGACCGAGTGTTACTCCAACAGCCACCCCGACGGCGACTTCAAAACCGGGGGATGCAAATGGCGACGGAAAAGTAAACGGAGCCGATTACTTGATCTGGTTTAATAACTACAAAAAAACAACCAGCCAAGGTCCATCAGCAGGAGATTTTAATAGAGATACCATAGTTAACGGAGCTGATTACATCATCTGGTTCGGAAATTACGGGAAGTGATCTATTTTCTTATACATTGATATGAAACCTCCCCACCCTCTCGCTGTCGCTTTCAGGCGGGGTATCCTTTCGGATCCGTCTAAACGAGGTTACATTCTTAATTCAATTCATCCCCATCCTTCGGCAATTGCCTTCAGATGGGGTATTCTTGAAATACGTATAAATAGCGAAATTCATTTACCCTCTTTGAATATTTTTGTTTGACAATCAATTCCTTTTAAGCATATTCTTAAAATAACCTGAGTATGCATTTTCTTAACAAATTAAAAAAACCGTTATTCCTTCAGATTTCCGCAGTCGGGATCTTATCCGTCACTTTATATATAGCCATCTTTTTTACACAAAATCCGAAAACCGCCGAAAGATCCGAAGCGTATTCCTGTTGTACAGGTCCTTCCTATTGTTCAAGTTTTGAGTACTCATCTTGTTCAAACGATACATCCTGCATTTGGTCTTGCGGAGTTCCCACCCCTACCGTCACACCGCTTCCCACACCCCCACTCGGTCTGATCACAATCACAGTCACTTCACCCCAAGAGGGTTATAGTGCTGAAGGATTGGTAAACATAACTGTCACAACTACAGGTGATGTCAAATATGTCAAATTCGGACTGGAAGAAAATTATGATAAACCAAACGTTTGGGAACTGTGTACTGACTTCTCAGCTCCATTCACCTGTTCTTTCGACAGCAATTTATATCCCGTTAGAGATTATTTGGTTGTCGCCCATGCATTCAATCCCGACCTTGGATTTAATGAGGAATGGGAAGCTTTTGATTACAATATAATAAATATTGTCGACAAAACTGCTCCGACTGCGCCGTATCTGACCGTTAAGAACACTTCAGATTATATGCAATACAGTTTTGAATTGACAAGCACTGCATCCAAAGATAATCGCGATATTCCGAATTATTCTATTTGGCGTAACGGTACAAAAATTCACAGCTTCACTCCGATCATGGATCAAGTTACTGAAAGCTATCAATATACTGATAAATCGTTGTCTTGTGGTTCTTACAGCTATGAAGTAACAGCCCAGGATAATTCCGGTAACGTATCCTCGTCTGCAAACGTAATAAGAACCGCTGTATGTGCTCCTTCAAATTTGAAAGTCACGGGAATCACATCAAAATCGGTATCGCTTTCCTGGAATTCATCTACTACTCCCTACATTTCCCATTATCGGATTGGGCGCGACGATGGCGGATACGGCCCCGATTTTACTGCAAATCAGACTTCGTATACCGATACAAGCGTTACATCGGGTAAAACATATATTTATAACGTTTCGGCTGTTAATATAAACGGATCGGAATCTGTATTGTCAAATTATGTAGAAGTGGTTGTCCCAGCTAGCGATCAGTTGCCTTCGGTATACCCGACTTCGATTCGGTCAAATTCCGGTGATGCAAATGGAGACGGCAAGGCAAACGGCGCCGATTACTTAATTTGGTTTACAAACTATCAAAAACCCACAACTTCGGGAAATATTGTCGGAGATTTTAATAGAGACGGGATCGTAAATGGCGCTGATTATATTGTTTGGTTTGGGAATTATAGTCTATAATCTAACAAGGCTATTGACAACATTACAGGAATATGATGTTGTTAATAAAGACATATTTTTTATTTATGTTAAAAAATGTAGTCGACTTAAAAAAAGCGTTTCGAGTTTTGCTTGCCAAACTTAAAAAACTTCATCCAATGCAGCTTGGATTGGTAATTTTTCTGACAATCTCTGCAATTGTGGGAGTTTATTTAGTCCAAAGAGAAATCAGACTTAGGCTGAAGGCGGCTGTCACAACAGTTAGTCTTTACTTGAGTCCTTCTACGGCATCCGTCCCTCCTTCAACAACACTCGATCTTAATATTAATACTCAGGGTGAACAGGTGGGATTTGTCGATTTGCAAGGAAATTTTGATCCTACGATGGTCAAACTTACTCAAGAAATCCAAGTAATCCCCCAATATTGGACAGTCGTTCAAAAAACTTCAATGGCCTCGGCAAATACAACGGGTAGCTTCAGGTTGGTAATCGCAATCGGATATAACGATAGTACTCCGACTCCTCAACCGGCACCACCACTCTCCGGCATAGCCAACATCGCAAAGCTGACATTCGATCAAAATACTTCAAACTCAAATCAAACAGCCGTAGTAAGCCTGTCTCAATCCACAGAAGTATATAACATGCAATCAGTTTTGCTCGGTGTTCAGACAACTCCAGCCAATATCACCGTAAATCCAGTAAGTTCTGCAAGGCTTTTCCTTACAAATCCTGGCACAAAGACGCTGAACACTCAATTTACAGTAAGTATCTATGGAGATACGGCCGGACAAAACGTTGACGGTATTGACGCGATAGTAAACTACAATCCGGCAGTACTTCAAGCCGTGACTGTTGTAAAAGGAAATGAACCAAGATTTACCTCAACCCCAAGACTAACTTTCAATAATACGACCGGAACTGCGTATATTTCAGTTAATGTCGGATCCGGCACCTCAACCACTCCTGTTAACGGATCGAATATCCATGTTGGGGATATCATTTTCAAAGGAGTCGCAGTTAGTTCCGGATCTCAGATTACATTCGACTTTACTCCGGGAGGTAGAAATGACTCGAATATGGTTCTTACCGGAACATGGAATACTCAAGATCCGGTAGATATCCTGACAAGCGTCAACGGGACGTCCGTAATAATAACAGGCAGCCAAACTCCGACAGCAACGCCGACTGTTCAACCTACCGTACAGCCAACTGCTATTCCCACACAAATTCCAACAGCCACACCGACGATTCAATCAAACTTGAATTTGGCACTCAATAAAGCAGTTCTGGCATCCAGCTCAATTGAAAACTGGGGTTGGTTCAAAACAGGTGCAGTTGACGGAAACACAAGTTCATCCGCAGCACCATTCGGATGGAGTAGTTTTAGTAATTTGAGTGTCTCCCATACTGAATGGATAACCGTTGATTTGGGAACAAACTATACAGTTGGAAAAGTCAATCTTTATCCCAGAAATGACGTTTCAAACGTCGGACAAGGCTTTCCGATCGACTTTGCAGTTCAGGTTTCCCAAAATAATTCGACTTGGACAACTGTCGCAAACCTTACGAATTATGCGCTTCCGACAAGTAACGTCCAGTCATTCTCCTTCACGCAAGTTACTGCAAGATATGTCAGGATTAATGCAACAAAGTTGAGAATAAATGCTTCTGATAATAATTACTACTTCCAGCTTGCAGAATTTGAAGTATATTCTCAACCCGGAGCCATAGTCAGTCCGACTGCAGTTCCACCCACATCTGTACCAACCGCAACACCTACAAATGTACCTCCTACTGCTACCCCGACATCGGTATCGGCTACGAATACTCCTTCTCCATCAAGTGTTACTTTGAAAATCAAGATGCAGGGAAAGTTGAGAACCGGGGTAAGTAACAGTGCGAACATCACAGTTTCTTATCGTAAACCCAATACAACAACGATCACTCAAACAACCGCAACCACAAATACAGCAGGAGAAGCAATCCTATCAATCGCCACAGGTAATTATGTTTTCCTGATTCAGACTGCAGGATATCTCCCGAGAAAATACGGAAGCGATACAAACCCTGTTGTAATATCAACCACAAACTCGTATCTTGATCTTTCAAACCCGATACTTCTGGGCGGAGACTTTAATGGAGACGGTGAAATAAACGAGATCGACTACACGCTTAATATGCTCCCCAACTACGGCACAGCTCTGTCCTTGGTTGACTTGGATCGAAGCGGAAGTATTAATAACCTTGATTATGTCATCATGAGACATAACTGGAATCTATTGAAGGATCAGCTCTAACTTTAGCTTCGTAAAATCTCTTACATGAATAAAAAAGTGCTTCACTTAAAAATATTTAGTGTCTTTTTGGTAAGTCTATTTTTGTTATCTTTTAGTGAGATTCATGCTGCCAATCCGGAATTTTATTTGGATCCAGCATCGGCATCGCTTAAGAAATATGATGTTATTGATATCTCAGTAATGATAAACACCGATGGTGAAAATTCACTTGGTGCGGGTGCAAAACTGTTCTTTAATTCAAATCTTTTGAAAGTAGTTGCAATTGACGCTTCTGATATTTACGATGACTTCCCTTCGGTTTTTTTCAATAATGACACAGGTTCCGTAACCGTATCCGGTGTTGTTAATTCACCCGACAAACCTTATAACGGAAAGGGAGAACTTGCTAAAATTAAATTCCAGGCAATCAAAGAAGGCAATGCAAAAGTCTGGTTTTATTTTGAACCCGGAAGCACTGTTGATTCAAACATAGCAGTTTCCCAAGGTACAGGTGACATTCTAAGCAGGGTTTCTAATTTTTCCGGATACATATACCAAAACACCGATCCGAAAGCAAACGATACACTACTCATTACTCCCACGGAGAATTCAACGGGTGGGTCAGATTCGGTTGATGAAACGTCTCTCACAGAAGGAATCGATGCGGAAGGACCTCTTCCCTCCTTGAATCCGAAAACAAACCCCGACACTAACCAACCCGCAGGTGAAAGGGTTTACACTTCAACTTCCGGAATTTTCAATCCTAATAATAAATTGGTTATAATTGGTGGATCGATTTTGGTATTACTAATTCTTGTCATCGCCTTTATCATTGCCAGAAAAAAAGATAAATCAAAACCAAATAAACCGATTAATATTAATTACCCCTAAGCTTAAATAGTATACGCGCCGGTAATTTAGTGAAGCAGCTTCATGAAGCGTTTTTCGTCGTCAAACGGTCCAATGACAGCCAACGATAATCTCTCGGGCTTGAATATTCTTTGAGCGTAGGCATAAACCTCTTCGAGTGTGACTTTATCAACTTTTTTGATTACTTCATCGGGGGTTTCAATTTTCTCCAATAGCAGCTCTTTCATTCCAAAAAATCCGTTGATTGCTTTTGTATCTTCCAGTGATAAAGCCAAATGACCTTTCATAAATTCCTTAGCTTTCTCAAATTCCTTTTTGGAAATCGGTTTTTTCTTTGAAGACAGTTTATAATGCTCATCAAGTATCACCTTTATGGCATCATCGATTCTTTTCAAATCTACTCCGGCATATGTACCGAAGTAACCGGTTTCTTTGAAATGTTCCGGTCCGGTACGTACCGCATATGCAAGTCCCCGTTTCTCCCGAACTTCGGTAAACATTCTAGCGCTCATTCCTCCTCCGATAACAGAAGCAAGTACCGCTTCAGCATATTTGTCTTTATGGTCTCTTTTATCACCTAAAAAACCAAGAATTAAATGTCCTTGTTCATTCTTCTTTGTTTCCAATAGTACCGTCGGTACTTTTTGTTGAGATTTGTAAAGTACTTCTTCAACTTTTTTACCGTCCTTCATTGACGAAAGGTACTTATTTGTAAGTTTTAATACTTCATTACGTTTGATACCACCGGCAACTGTTACTACAAAATTACTTCCTTTATAATGGGTTTTTCTATATGCATCAAAATCCGAACGTTTAACTCCACGTACCGTTTCTTTTGTACCGATAATATCCCTTCCAAGACGAGAGCCTTTGAAAATTAATCGTTCATAAATATCATCGATTTTTGCCATTGGAGTGTCGTCGTACATCGAAATTTCCTCGCAAATAACACCTTTTTCTTTCTCAATTTCTTTTTCGGACAAAATGGGGTTCAAAACCATATCGGACAAGACATCAAATGCTACATCAACCTTTTCTTTCCGGGCTTTAATATAAAAATTCGTCCACTCTTTTGAAGTTGAAGCATTAAATTCTCCGCCGAAGGCATCAATCGCTTCTGAGATTTTCTTTGCTGTCGGGCGTTTCTTACTACCTTTGAAGACCATATGCTCCAGAAAATGGGAAAGTCCTGCAATTTTATCTTCTTCAAACCTCGAACCGACTCCAACCCACAAAGTAACCGTCGCAGATTCCATGTTGGGAATTTCTACGGTGATTAATCTGATGCCGTTCGGAAGCTTATCGAGTTTGTAATTCATGACCTTAACGATTATATAGTCTGACTACCCATCTTTAAAGTATCAGATTTAAAGATGAATGAATCTCCACTAGCTTACGCTCACGGTTTTCTGCAAAGACGGATAAATATAGGTTATGCTGTTACGGCAAATCGATGGTTATGGTCAATGGGGTGCCTATCAAATGCACGTGCATTGAGTAGACACCCTGTTTTATCTTATTTTTATGAATTTAATGTTTTATTAGCCCTGTTTTATCTTCTCGAGGAAAACTTGATTTGCCTTACCTCCAAGCCAATCACCTGGTAATAACTCAAAAGGTATTTGAGGGTCATCCTTCAGTATTGCCAAATATCCAAACATTAATTGTTCTTTCGTAAAACCTCCGTTATTAGTCCGGTGTAAGAAATCGCGATATCTTTTGTTTATTTCAGAAAGCTTAAAGACCTTATCCATAAGCGATCGCAAATCCATGTCCCCAATTGCACCATCATTACCGAATGATGATACCAATATCATACTGTCTTCAAGAAATGAATCCGTGACAAATTCATCAATTAACTTCGTTGGGTTATATGGTGTAACCCAAACGCTTTCCTGGAGCATTCCACATCCGATAGTCCTGAGATATGTCCTGAGATAATTTCGTTGATTGTTTTTACTGACCGGTAGGTCGTAAGTAACAAGATACACATGTTTATCCCAAGTACGTTTATTGTCGTAAAAAGGAATAGTTGCGTTCAGTTTCTTTCTCCCGGTTTCTGTTATAACAGAAATATTTTCACTACTGCCTTTATTGCCGATAAAACCCTGTTTTTTCAAACCCTTCAAGGCATTTTTTATAGAATTAGAGTTTAGATATTCAAAATCACCAACTACTTTTTCACCAGCTTGCCATAGATCCCCCCGGCTGGAGAAAGCTGCTTCAAATCCGTAATACAGCATTATCAATACCATATCAGTCAATCTGCTTGCTACACCTTCAGTAAGTTCAAAAACTTTCTTTGAAAGATTGCTTTTTGGATTTTTATGAGTTTTCATCTTATTTGAAGGCTAATAATATGTAGTTTACAATAATAATATACATCATAATTGGGTGCCCATGCAATGCACGTGCATCAGGTAGAACTCCATTATCAAAATAATATTAATTAATAATAATAAGAACAATAAAATCATATAAATATTAAAATGCGGATTAATCAAAATAATCAAACTGAACCGGGGGTTCACCTTTCGGCTATATTTGAAGCTAAATTATGAGTAATTGATCGGATGCCCGGTTTAATAACTTTTTTGAAGATATTCTTAACCTCTTCTGGGAACGCTGACTTTAACAACTCTTCTTACCGGAATACGCTTGGGTTGATAATTGGCAAATGCTTTATTTATTTTATCGGCACCTTCTGATCCTTCTCGTAATTTTTCTTCTCTCAGTTCTTCCAGCACTTCATCGGAAAAAAAGCCTCTTCGATCATCATGTAGCTCTGCAAGTGTCTTTTCTTCTACCGGTTTATTTTTATTTTCCATTTTTATTATTTAAAAAAATAATATTCAAATCTTTAAAAAATTGATTGTATTTGAAAATTTCTGAATTTACCTATTAAGCTTGGTTGCTTTGTTTCGAACCTGATGTAAGGTAACCCTTAGTACTTTCCCATTCGCGTTGAATAGCATTCATAACATTTTGATCACTCAATCCGGAAGGATCAATAGGTATGTTCATGCGTCGAACAAGTGCCACACCAATCTTCAAAGCCATCCAAGATACAGCTGTATCTGCATCAGATACCATTTTTAAACCAGTCATTGGACAACTTACACCTAGTATCGATGTTGTTTCAAGACTAATTCTGGTTGCTCTATCAATACCTAAAACAGTATCCGCCGCCATCGCATCTACTTGTCTATTCCCTGCTTGTCGAACAGTCTGTTGTGCAGCTTTATTTGAATCTAATCCGTTATCTAATTCATTAGCTAACTCTGCTATGGCAGCATTGGCACGCCTGGGCAATTCGTCACCAACTTTTTCACCTTTGGATATCCTATCCAGCATTTCCGAAACCGCACCATACGCTTCATCTTTTATTCTCATTAAATTATCCTGTACTCCTACTTTAGAATCATATACTTTAACACTATTTTCCAACTGATTCTTTTTGGATAACAAACTGTCGTGAATGCTGTGTACACTTGCTTCAGTGATTTTTGTAGCATCCTGAAGACCAATTATACTATCCAAAACTACATCTTTTCTTGAACCTATTTCACTCAAGGCATCAATAAAGGGCTCATAGATATTCAATTTGGTCAATTTCTCCAAACCATTTTTTGCTTTTCGTTTATTACGACCCTTGACGACATCGTTACATATATCAAAAGCTGCTTCGGCTCTTTTATACGGATCTTCCTCTTTTACAATTGCAGCAATTCTTGAAGAAGTTTCCGCAAGAGGAATCATAATGTTTCCACCTTCTATCATTTGATCAAGAACGGTTTCAATTAATCCGATAAAATAAGACCCCTTTATTTCAATCAGGGGAAGTTTTGTACCTACACCCATCTCTCCAAGTTGTCTTGCGTACCAGACATTAGTATCTTGCATCAATGAAGCATTTGGATAACCCATTTGCAATGCCTGTGGTTCTGCATCGGCCAACCGACCCCTTGTGTGATTTACGATTTCACCTCTAATTGAACCTGCTATCTCTTGTCGCTGTTTAAGAGCCAGACTTTGCTGGGGTGTAATCGGTTTTTGTTTTCTAAATTTATTTATTAATGATTCCAATCCCATAATATAAAGTAATATATAATATTAAGTTAATTAAGTCAACAATAATACACGCTTAAACATTCTCAAAAGCTCTCAAATATTATTAATCATCAATTCTTTACATAACTGTTTTTTCAATTATAATTGACTACAAAAGACCTATAATTTATAATAATCTCATGCCAGAAAGATTTTCAAATATAACTCCGGACCAAACCGTTCAATTGGGTCATCCCGACGATCCGTTTGGATTGAACGGAGAAAAAATACCGGGATTATCTACTCGACAGATATTAAAGGATGTTGTCGAAGATAACCGGGGTTATATTAAAACGGCAGCTCTATTATTGCCTCTCACCCTCGTAGCCTGTACAGGTCAGTCCCCAGATCCAAATTCCAATGCTGATTGGGCAGTAATGAAAGGTCACATAACAGGTGCAATATTCGGTTTGGAGGAACTTGTGGAAAAAGATCCGGACAGAAATGTACCAAAAAAAATTTTCTCAACAGGCTTAAAAATTTTATCAGGGGAAGTTGTTTATCATGCTATCAATGGTAATTTGGCAGGTGAAAAGCCTCTTTTCGATTGGAAAACTTGGTTTTCAATAAATGATGGTTCGCTTAATTTAAGAACCGCCCATGTAATTGTGGCATTAGGATTAGCGGCACACGAGACCAGTGGTAAACAATTTATCGATGGGGTAATGGGTTTTTTCGTTGAAAAAGCTCAACAAGGAGGCGAGATAGTTGCAAAACCTATCATAAATTTACATGAGAGTAATAAATCCGGCGATGAAATAAGAAGGCAGGAAACCACAGTAAAAGCCAAGAAATTATTTGAGAAAGGTGATGTAAATGCAGGTATGCAAGCATTGGTAAATATTAATTACCCAGATAACGATATTATTCGGATGGCTATCGGTGGCAATCCGGCTAATCGAGAATTTATTATTAGAAAATTCCCAAGAGAATATCGGGAATGGCAGCAATCAACACAAAAAAAGTAATAAATCCATAAAATTTGATTTAAAAGTATACTCTTTAAGCTCATTTCCCCCAATCTCTTATAGCGCGGAAATAAATTTAGAGGGTTTATTTTTTCTTGCCAAATATCTTATCTAGTAAGCTCTCTTCAGACTCATTCGCTGTAATACCTCTACCCCTTTTCTTACTTTCCTCTTTCAAACCCTTCAAAATTTTAGATGTTGGATTGGGAGGTAATTCTACATTCAATTCTACTGCCACATCTGTTGGTGATCCCTTTCTTTGATTGTTCCGGATTCTTTGCCACTGTTCTTTATTAATATCGACTTTCTTTCTGACTACTGTACTTGGAAAAAGTGTTTGATCTTTATCGGAATCTGTTTTAATCTCATACATACCAAATTGGACCTGCTGGTCATAATAATGTGTAATACTTATGGTCCCGATATGGGGTATGTGATTAGTGCTGCCCGGAACGTCGATAACAGTGCGAACCGCATTTATCGCAGATCCTGAAGGAAGTGACGGATCAGAATCTTTAATTTTTTCGGTACTTACAATTCTCGCTTTGTTAAAAATCAGTTTCACAAGTTCCAGGAAATTTCGGTCTGTATTAACCGGAAGCTTACATTCTTGACAATCGGGAAACGGTGGATTTTTAAGTTTACTTCCCGGGCATAAATGGGGACAACTTGGACACAAATTAAAAGATAAATCGTCCTGTTCTCTCACTAACTTCAATCTTGATAGTTCAACAAATGCCGGATGAATAGTTGATCCTTCCCGATAAAATTTCGATAAGACATTTAAATCTTCTTTTCTTCCCATATCCGCAATTATACAATAAATATTGAGTTAGACAACCTTATAGGATAAAATATTCATTATTCAAATTTTGACTATGATTGAAAGATTTCTTACGAGAAAATCAAAAAGGGCAACCCCTCCAATTGTCCCTGAGATAACGACTATCGATGGTAAACCTTATAAAACCCCTCCGCCTGTGGAAAAAAAGGGACCGAATACCACCGGTGCTCTATTAACTATTGCAGGCGCAATCGCTACCGATGGAGGCAGAGAGATAATTGAAATCGGTTCAAGAATCGTAGTTAATGTTTTGAATGATCCTAACTTATTAAATCCTGATTGGCAGCAAAAAACACACAAGGTTGCTGAAATCGCGTCCAATGTGCTTCAAAACGTACAAGTTACATCCTCGGGTGATTTAGTACAGTATTTTGCATATGGTATGGCGCTTCTAAAAACCATCGATGTTGCTTACTTTCAAAAAAGATCTGACGTGAGAGACAAATCGATTAGAAATGTTCAGGCATTAAAAGATATATGGAATGTGCTTGGGTTTGTGTGGATGTATGATTTGCCAAAGGTTTTATCGATGCCGGCTGATGAGAGGAGCTATGCACAATGGTTTGGTATTATAGTCGGAATTGGTGTAACAGCGTTGGTTTTCAACGATATCAGGTACGGTAAACATACAATGATCAATCCCGTAATTGCGATGAGAGAAGATCTCGGACCGATACAAGAGAAAAAAGATTTTAATCCCTGAAAAACTAACTGTATGTACGAAAAGTATTATTTCTTGAATCTCTAATCACCACATCACCATTCTCAAGTTCTACTGTTTCATATCTTCCAAGTTTACCGTGAAGTATTTTTCTAGCTTTCGCAAGTTTTTCGTAATTCAGTCTCGCCTGGTCATGTGTTGTTTCTTCCTCACTTGATTTTTCAAATAATCCCGGATAGAAACTGATCGGTTCTGAGGATGGTTGATCCGTTACTTTTCCTGGAAAATAGGAATGGTTCGGTACAAAACTAACGCCTGTATATGCTTTTTTATTATCTTTTACAGCCTTACGGCATTCGTTTTCAGAAACATTACATCCTAAGATCCTTCCACCATGGGTTGCTCGTTGTACTGTCAACAACACTCTTTTGCCTGTATATCGACAATCGAGCCTGATCCCAGAACCAACTTCCGCAGAATCAGGTATTTTTAATTCATCGTCATTAGCATCTATTGAATATCGACAATAACTTTTACAATATTCATTCCAAAATATTTTTCTGTCTTTTCCATCTGCCATAATTAAATTCTTATCTTATTAGGCACCCTCTTTACATCAAATATTGTGCCATCAAACGGGATAAGCTCTTCATTATTTTGCTTTTTTTGTGGAGCGGGTACTTTGTTTTCCTCTCTTTCCCGTCCGCCATTCGAGATCCCGGTACAATATTTTCCTTTATTCTTGAAGTGGCATTCGGCCAATGGTCTTTCTCTGCCCTGTACATAAAATACTTCCATTTCCGTATAAGGATCTCTTACTTTACCTTCAAGGTTGACACAAAGACATCTTCCTTGTATTTGGGCTGTGCTATTAGTATGTAGTACTAAACCCAAGGGACAAGCACCTTCTCCTTCCCTCACTACAGGTATCTTGTATTTATGAAGACATACTTCACCCCCATGCAAGCAGCCGCTTTCTGAACCAAAATAATTCATACTTGTATTATAGGATAAATATCCTCTGTTAACAACTTTCAAACAATATGATGTAATTTAGGTCAATATGGCTCTCATGAGGTCTCAAAAGTACGGGGTTAAGAGTGTCCCGTCGCAGAGTGGTTGTACGGAAAAAGAGGTTATTTGAAGCTAATATTAAAGGGATTAGGACCTGCCACCACCATGTGCACCCCTGCCTTCCCGTGTGTCAATTCTTTGTAATAATGCATGCGAAAGCTGAGTAGATGTGTTAGCCAAACCTTTTATGTGATACAAAGCTTTTCTTTTTTGTTCTTCAGTTGCAACATTGTCAAAAACTACTGTCAGTTTACCGTCTTCACCGGGGACTAAGTAGGAACCGCCGTTGGCAATTCTTGCTTCTACTTTTGCCGATAAATGCAAACTTTCCAATACAGGTTGAAGACCTTTTTTTGCTTCTCTCCAGCTTGAGAAATTCTTTTCCATACCAATTATTTTAACATAAATGTAATAATTTTCTGTAGGACAGTTTACAAAGATATTTTGACAGGGAGTTTATGTTTAAACTGCTGACACTGCTTCACCCGGTCGCAACTACCGGTGAAGTCTTCAGGAAGTAACTTTACTGGAAGAATACTTGAAAAAAGTTAGTTTCGCGGCTTCAGTCAGAATCAAATATATTCCTGCGATCACTACGATTCTCGTAACCTGTACAAAATCGGGTTTTATAAATCCAAATACTTTATCCCCCAAGTTTGTATATGGAATCCCAAAAGTAAATCCTATCGCAATCACGGATAAAAGGATCAACAATCCCGACGCCGGTTTTGCTTTTAAGAGAAACCTTCTGCTTCTTATGGAATAAATAAAAAGTATTTCGGTTAGTACACTTCCGATGAACCAAGACGTTTGGAGAGTCTTTGCCCCGAACGGAAGGAAGCTGGCAAAGTAAATAAAATCAAATGCAGTCGAAATAGCTCCCAAAAGTAGCGATATCAGAAGAAACGACTTCAGATCGTACTTCATGGGGTATTTCAGAAGCTCGGGGTCCACATTATCAGTAGCTACAAAAATCATTGGAAAATCCGATAGCAAGTTCAGGAGAAGTAATTGTAAAGGAAGCATCGGTAAAAAATCTATAAAAAGAGAAACGAAAGCAACCGCAAAGAAATTTCCAAAATTCGATGTCATCGTCGAAGTTATATACTTTGATGTATTAATAAAAACTTTTCTGCCCTCCTCGATACCATCCATGATTACTTCCAAACCTTTTTTGAGAAGTACAATATCGGACGACTCCTTGGCCACATCAGCCGCACCCTGAACGACGATTGCCACATTAGACGCCTTAAGGGCTGGGGCATCATTAATTCCCTCCCCCAAAAAACCGACGAAATATTTTTCTTTCAATAAATTTATTATTTCGTACTTTTGCTCAGGCAAAACTCTCGCAAAGACTTGGTAATCCACAACCGCTTTGTGTTTTTCATCGATATTCAGTTTTGAAAACTCTTCACCGGTGATCACCTCATTCTCTGTCTCAATCAGATTGATTTTTTTCGCAACATCATACGCAACTTCTTTTGTATCGCCGGTTAAGATCTTAACCAAAACACCCAATTCCTTGGCTTTGGCAATTGCCAGATGTGCAGAGGGTTTTATCGGGTCGATGAAAGAAATCATTCCGATAAATTCCATCTCTTTTTCGGATTTGGATATATCAGCATTCTTTGATGGCACAGCCTTCGAGCAAACTGCCAGCACCCTTCTTCCCTCTTTCCCTTTCTCGGCTAACCATTTTTCAAAACCATTCAAATCTTTTTCCGGGATTTTACAAATATCTTTAATTTGTTCAAACGAACCTTTGCTGACAATATAATATTTTTTATCGTTTAAAACCATGCTGCTCATTCTTTTTCTGACCGGATCGAAGGGAATGCTTTTGATGATTCTGTTAAGACTTAATTCACCATTCAACCGCAGCCTGTCAATTTCCTCTTTGATTGCGTGTTCAAAAGCAATATTACCGGAATTTCTTGACATTTTTGATACAACCGACGACAAATATGCCAATATCAAAGTCTTATTAATTTTCTGTGAATAAATTTCGTCAATCGTCAATTTATTTTCCGTAAGAGTCCCTGTTTTATCACTGCAAAGGACTTTGATTTCCCCCAAGTCTTCTACAGCAGAAAGCCGCCGGACAACGACGTTTTTCTTAGTCAGTTTCGACGCCCCGATTGAAAGTGAAAAAGTTGAAACCACAGGGAGTGCTTCGGGAATTACGGAAACTGCTAGGGCAACGGAAAAAAGGGCGAGCTCGGATATACTGGGTTTTTCTTTTATCGCAAGGCTAACTGCAATTACTATAATAAGGGTTGTGGCAACAACTTTTAAAGTTAAAGCAGAAAACCTTTTTATTTCGCTTTCGAACGAGCTGGACTTGCTGGTTTTCGCGGCGAGGTCTGCAATTTTTGCATAGACCATTTTTTCACCTGTGGCAATTACAATCCCCTTACCGGATCCCCCGATTACTGTTGTTCCGGAGAATCCGATATTCCGTAGTTTATAAATATCATCTGACAATCCTTCCTGGACAATACTATATTTTTCAACCGGTAAGGACTCACCTGTTAAAACCGATTCATCTATCGACATGCTTTGGGTTTCAATAAACCTCACATCGCAGGGAAGAATATCGCCTGGTTCAAAATTAATTAAATCCCCGGGTACAAGTTCTGTCACATCAAGAATAATTTCAACGCCGTCGCGAATAATCTTCAATTTTGAGACAAGATATTTTTTCAATAATCTAATAGTTTGCTCCGAGCGGTATTCCTGATAGAACCCCAGGACTGTATTGATCAGAATAAATCCCAAAATCATACCCGAATCCACAAATTCTTTAAGGATAAATGATATAACCGATGCTCCAAAGAGAAGATACACAAAGGGAGACTTGAGCTGCCGTAAGAATATTTGGAAATAAGTAACCTGAGTTGATTTTATTGCATTCGGACCGTATATTAAGATCCTCCTTGCTGCCTCTTCAGCAGTCAAACCCTCTTTACCGCTTTTCAATTTGCCATACACTTGATTTATATCCAAACTTGCATAATCCGAATGGTTCATTAATTCATTATATTAATATGGCTTACATTTGTCATTGGTCTTAAATTGTATTTCTCCAGCAAAAAATCCAAACAAGGAGTTGATAATTCAGTGTTTTATTAAAATGTTCTAAGGAAGAAGACATCAAAAAGCTATATTTTCTGCGATCATTAAATATATTACTATATCAATACATTATTATATTAATGTATGATTATATATAAAATAGTATAACAACTGGTTATTCATCGGATGTCAATTAAAATAAGGACTTATCGTTCCCCATAACTCACAAAACCTCTCCGCTGGTAAAAAATATAATCTGGTAATATAATATGTATTATAGGACAATATGATTGATAATAAAGAAAAAATCGGTGTTGCTTACAAAGGAAATGTGGGTATGGTGTATCCGCAGGGAGAATTTGTACAAGGAATAATTGATGATTGTCCCCCAAATTCGCAATTGGTTTTATTTCCCCGCAGTTTTGACAGTCCGATCTTAATTGTTGACCGCCGCTTAAGGACTTTGGAATGGATGATTGACTGTAAAGCCGGTAAATCCACCTCTAAGCAATTTCCAAAAGTATTTTCCAATCCGGCAGAGGTTGAAGTTGTTGAAAAGGGCTTAATTACAAAAATTAGTCTGACTGATCCTCAACATTCTCTTGATAATTCCGATAAGAAAAAAATTCTTTCCATCGGATCAGATGAAAAAGTTAATTGTCCAAAGATCAATTTTTACTCAACTGCGTTTTTCGTCGAGGTAGGTAGATGCGATTATGCGTTCATTGCTCGCAGAAAATAATTGATATTAGGTTCTTCGTTTTGCTTCTTTTGCAATAGAGCCAAAATTACATTTTAAGGAGTGTTTTTATCCCGAGCAGTTTGAGGCTATTTTCAATCACTATCCCAACTGCCTTTGTTAATGATAATCGGTATTCGCTTACCTTTTTATCTTTTGTTCTTTGCTCCAAAATATCGTGCTTGTTATAAAAAGTATTATATTTCTGAGCCAGATCATAAACATAATTACATATTAAATTGGGTGAATAACTGATAGCTGAAGCCTCGACAGCTTCGGGAAAATGAAGAAGTGAACGAAGAATATTTAATTCTTCTTCGTTCAAGCTTAAAGCTGACAGACTACTGTCTACAGTTTTTTGTTTTTCTGTTATCTGTAGACTGTTGGCTGTAGACGGTTTTTTCGCTTTTTCCAAAACGCTCTGCGTTCTTGCATAAGTATATTGCAGATATGGCCCGGAATTGCCCTCCTTGGAAATACTCTCTTTAATGTCAAACTTCGTATCTTTGAGCGGTGAATTCTTCAAAAACGAATATTTTACAGCGCCTATTCCGACACTTTCGGCAATCTCTTCTTTTTCAGCTTCCGAAAGGTCTTTTCGATCCTCAACAATTTTCCTGATTTCGGCTACGACCATGTCAACAAGATCAACAGCACCGATAATTTCGCCGGTTCTCGAAGCCATTTTACCGGATTTCAGGTTTACCATTCCGAAACCGATATGTTCAAGCTTTCCTTTAAGTTCGGGCATAACTTTTTCAATAGCAGAAAAAATTACCTTGAAATACTCATTTTGTTCACTTGCGGTTGTGATAATCAGTTTGTCATATGGAAATTCTTCATATTTCAGGATCTCAAGACAAACGTCCTTTGCTTCATATGTTGGAGTATTCCTGGAAGTGATAAAAACCCGGTCGTGGAGTCCGGCTTTACTTCCTTCATAAATAACTGCACCTTCGCTTTCCGAAAATACTTTACCGATATTATTTTTAACCAATTCATATCCTTTTTGATGGACTTCCGATTCATAATAATATCGATCAAATTCAATATCTAATCTTTTTTCAAATTGTTTATAATAAGTTTTACTCCACTCTCTTGTTTTTGTAAGAATTTCCTGTACCTCCGGTACATTGTTGTAAATGTCCTGATTTAATTTATCAATTTCGTCTTTCTCCGTACCACCTTTTTCATAGGCGGCACTTCCATGCTGGTACATTAATTGGAGTAATTTAACTTTACCTTCCAGGTCCTCTGGTACCGTTGGGTTTTCTTTAAGAAATGCCCATAGACACTTTGCCACATGAGGACCAATGTCCCCTTGATAATTTGCGCGGCGAATTTCGTAGCCCGTTTCTTCCAGGATGTTTGACAGGGATGATCCCAAAATGTATGAGAACAAATGGCCGATATGGGGCAGTTTATGAGTATTCGGTTGACCAAACTCAAATGAAAGCTTTTTATTTTTATTAACAAAAAGACGACCGTAATCACTTCCCTCTTCCAAAACCCCCCGTAGAATTGTTGTCAAAGCGTCAGGTTTTAGATGGAAATTGATAAAACCCGGTCCGGCAACATCAATTTTTTCGACAACTTCAAGAAGTTCCTTATCGTTATTTAATTTATTCACTATCTCTTCTGCTAACTGACGGGGGTTGTTATAATAAGATTGCTTCGTCCCCGACAAGCTCGGATTCACAATGACATTTCCCTTATCTTCCACTCTTCCACTCTCTTGCCCTGCCAGTCCGGCAGGCGGGTCTTTTACCCCTGCAAATATTTGCATCGCTATGTTTGAGGAGTATTCTCCATACTCTTCCCTTTCAGGTACATCGAGTTTCATCACTTCCTCACCCGTTACCTTACGAAGAGAGTTTATTATTTGTGATTTAATATCCATTTTTTGATTATGAATCCTTTCGCTATCGTGAATCTCACTGGCTATTGCCTCCAAAAGGCATTGTCCTTTCGAACTTGAAAATTCCGCGTTCGACAACTGGCGCTCAAAAAAAACTGGTGCGCCTGAGAGGAATCGAACCTCCAGTCATTGGGTTAATCCGATCTGTGCCCTCGGCCAGAATTGAACTGGCATCAACAGTTCCGGAAACTGTCACTTTGTCCGTTAAGCTACGAGGGCTGAACTTCATTACCTTTAGGTATCGAAAACCCAAAGTTTTATCCTTTAAACTACAGGCGCAGGTTTAAACTGTTTATCAAATGAAAATCAATATATTTTAGCATCTTTTATGCCTTGCGTGATATAATTCGTCTCAATTATGCCAGGAAAAGAATCCTTAGGAAAGCTAGCTAGTGATTTTATTATACAGCGTGGTCGTTTGGATCTAAGTGATCCCGTCAAAAGAGAAGGGATTCTTAGGGATCCTAAGTATGGTTTTAGTGAAGAGGATATTGTAATTTTATCAGAGATAAAATACGAAAACACCTTTAGATTTTTACTTCGGGCATATACCGACCTGACGATTGCAAAACAACCTCCCAAGGGTGGTACCCAGTAGTAAATTTCTAGTCTAAAATTCTTAATACTCACCACTCACATCTCACTTCTCACAACCCATTTCTTTCTCTTAATTACTTAATTACTATATTTCCCATCTCCTACAACCTACTTCTTATTTCCTACAACCTATTTCCTACACCCTACAACTTTTCCCTACTTATTCACCCATATTTTCTCCCCATCGGTTTCTATGACAATATCCCCGCTCTCGTCCGTTCGAAATGTTTTAACATTTTGATCACTTAACATTTTCAGAATTTCCGGGCTGGGGTGGCCATAACTGTTATTTTTACCTACAGAGATCGTTGCAATCTGAGGTTGAAGAATTCTCAATAAGTTTTCGGATAAACCGTTCTTTGATCCATGATGTGGTATTTTGATATAGTTAACCGGTTTATTACCCAAATTGGTTATAAGCGAGGCTATTTCATTCGATTTTTCAGGGCTCAGGTCCCCCGTTAATATGCCGGTAAAATCCTTAAATTTAAGCTCAAATACAATTGAAAATTCATTGGGATCCATTGTCGTTGTTGAAGTCCCAAGCACCTGCCCTTCAGACTCATTATTTTTAAGGCTATTTTGTGCAATAAACTCGTGAGATGGGTTAAGTATATCCAAATACATCAAATCCAATCTATAACTATTGCCTAAGACAGGTGAAACCACTCTGGTAGGCTTACTCCCTACTGCATTTTTTAGCACTTGATAGTCATCACTGCTTGATTCAATCGAATTTGCTAAGAAATAATCAACTTTATAGTTGGCCATCACTTCTATCAGTCCAAAGTAATGGTCTTTTTGCGGGTGCGTCAGAATTACCATCTCGATTGTTCTATCCCAAAAAGGCATATATTTCGATAGACAGCCCAATACTTTATTATTCGGTCCGCCATCGATCAAAATGTCATATTTTTTATAAACAATGAGCGTTGCGTCTCCCTGTCCGACATCACAAGCAATCAGATGAAGGTTTCTCTTGCTTGTAAAGACTGATAACCAGACTGTGAGGCAACAAAGCATCAATATCGAAAAAAGTATTTTCCATTTTCTTTCCATTTTCTTTAAAAACTAATTAAACGAGGTTAACGACAGTCAAAAACCAACTCGTTAACGGATACGATAAATATAGTATCAATGTACCGATGGGTTCATATACCAGTGAAATCAAACCGGATATCATACCAATTAAGGTTATCGGTACAATTGTCCATAAAACAACTGCATTTATTAAAGGCGAGAAAATATTAAATTGTCCGAAGAAATAATAAAGAATTGGAAAAACACCAATCTGGGCAGCAAGTGTGGTTGACAGATCCTGACGGAAAGCTTTAACCGGTATCTTACGAAGCCTGTATTCAATCGGCTTTTCAAATTTTAAGATCGCAAGCGTTGCTAAGAATGAGAGCCAGAATCCCAAATCAAAAAACCATGAGGGGTTAATAAATAACATTACAAATCCTGTGAGGAATAACGATCGATAGGCAAAATTCCGTTTTCCCAACTCTTGCGCGGTAAATGCAATAGATCCCATCACACAGGCACGAACGATCGGAGCTTCAAATCCGCTTAACACTGCATACAGCCATACACCAATAATCGCAAATACTATTGCATATTGTCTTTTGATAAATAGAAGAAGGAAATTCAGGAGAAATCCCGCAACAAGTGTAACATTCATACCTGAAGCAACGACAACATGTGCGGTTCCACTGGATTTAAACTTTTCCCAAAGGTCGTACCCTATTCCTGATTTTGCTCCGAGTACCACCCCGGCAACGAGTGCCGCATGGTCTTTTGGAAGGCTTCTGTTATAAAAACCCAGAATTTTATTACGGAATTGATACACCATTCGACCCGAGATGTTTTGGACCAGTTGAGGACTTTTCAATTTATCTTTTTCGGTTACCCCAACAACAACTATTTCATCGCCATAACTAAGTTTTGGCTGTAAAGGTAAATAAAATTTATATCCCAAAAAGAAAACCCCTTGTGACGTATCATACTGTATCGGTTCGCTGGTCAATTTACCGGATAACTTAATTTTAGTCCCATCCGGCAATCTATTTTGAGAATTGTAAAATACAACAATCTTGAGACTTACAATCACAGTAATTGTGATAAAAATCACCATCTCCCGGACGTCATACTTTTTTACTTTTGTTCTTAACACGTAAGATCTTATGATTAATTAACGGTAACCAGTTCTTTTATCTTATCGAAGACATACTGCTTCAAAGCACTTTTAGTGACTAGCTCATTAATATCTGAGTAAGGCCTGTGTTCAACAATACTTTTCCCGTATACAGGGCCTATTCCGGGTAGTTTATCGAGTTCGTCAATTGACGCTGTATTAATATTGGTTAAACCTTCGTTACTGCCCCCAAAAACAGGTGATTCACTTTGATATATATCTAAATTATTAGCACTCTCTTCTTCTATTTGCTTACCGGGACCGGGAGTGTCCATATCATTCACTGACTTAATATAATACTTGGCACCGTCACTAAGTTTTGCTGCTTTGTTTACTACTTTGTCAATCCAAACAGTGTCGGCATCATCCGAAAATCCCCCGGACACAGAAATTAAGTCGATTATTCTGACATCTGAATTTTCAAAAGTATAAACTCCGGGTTTTTTAACGGCACCTGCAATTTCGACAACGATTTTGTTTTCTGTCTTTTGGCTTTCTGTAGCCGTGCTTAGAACTTCGATCTTCTGTCTTCCCGTCGGACTATCATTTTTAAGGAAGAATATCCCCAGACCCGTCAGGGTGAGCCCCAGTAAAAAAATCGCCAGCGGTACTTTATACTTGTTAATAAATTTCTCAAAATCAAACGAGGTTTTTTTGGAGTCGGTGTCCTTGTCCTCAAATTCCATATAACCATCACCATCGGTTAAGCCATCCTCATCTTTTAACATAGTCCACCTGAATCATTGTATATAGGTTTAATATAACTTCGCAACCGAAGGGGTCTTTAAAGAAATTCTCGATGAAACATCTGGTTATTTCGATCAACTGACCACATAATTCACCAGTCTACCTTCAATATAAATCTCTTTTTTAACCGTTCCTGCACTCAGCCATTTGTTTACTTTTTCATTTTCCTTGGCTAAGCTCAAAACATATTCTTTATCATTTGACTTACCAGCCTCAATTTGAATTGTGCCTCTTAGTTTTCCATTAATTTGAACCGGAATAGTTATAGTTTCCTCTTTAACCAATTCCGAATCGTATTTTGGCCATTTTGCAAGATGAATAGAACTTTTGTGACCGAGGATTTTATGCCATACCTCTTCGGTTATGTGCGGAGCAAAAGGAGCAAGTAGAAGTGCAAGAGTTTGTAGATATAGGTTGTAGGTTGTAGGTTGTAGAACCTGAGAAGTGGGTGATTCTTCCATTTTATCACCACTGAATCGCTTTATTGTCAAATTTTTTGGTTGTTTAGAAATTAGAAATTTGGAATTGGAAATTGACTCGCGGAGCGAGTTCACGTATTCCATAATCGCTGCAATTGCAGTGTTGTATTTGAATTGTTGTATCTCTTCGGTCACCTTTTTTATAGTTTGATGTTGTTTTATCTCTAATTTATTTTTATTTGTGATTTGATATTTGTCGTCTGACATTTGAAAAACTTGATAAAGTTTTTCGATAAATCTTCTCATTCCCTCGATACCGGTATCCCGGAAATCGGGATATCCATCCATCGGTCCCATGAACATCAGGTATAACCGTAAAGTATCTGCGCCGTATTTCTCCACATAATCGTCAGGGTTGACAACGTTGCCTTTGCTTTTACTCATTTTGGCACCGTCTTTTATCATCAATCCGTGTGCAAAAAAGCGCGGGAAGGGTTCGTCATTTTGGGAATCAAGATATCCCAAATCCCGCAATACTTTCCAAACGAACCGCGCGTACATAAGGTGAAGTACAGCATGCTCTGCTCCGCCGAAGTAAAGATCAACCGGAAGCCATTCCCTGGTTACCTCCGGTGACCAGGGAAGTTGTAAGTTGTCGGTTGTAAGAGGTAAGTTGTTTTTATCTTCTACTCTTCTACTCTCCTGATCTTCTATTCTTACGCTTGGATAACGAAGAAAATACCATGCACTATCAAGAAAAGTATCCGATACATCGGTTTCCCTTCTAGCAACACTTGCGCATTCCGGGCATTTAGTTTTGTAAAATTCAGGATGATTCGCCAAAGGCCCCCGGCCGTTGCCTTCAGGCTGATAATTTTGAATATCGGGAAGCTCAACAGGAAGATTCTCTTCCGGATACCAGCCTGACGATGACCAATCGTCGAAATTTCTAATTTCTAATTTCGAATTTCTAATATGTTTTTTGTAGTTATCAAATTTTTCAGATGTAAACCAACTCTTACCCTTACTCTTACAGTTACTACAAAATACCATCGGTATCGGTGGTCCCCAATATCGTTGACGGCTTATCAGCCAATCCCGAAGATGATACTGTGATTTTCTTTCCCCCCAGCCATTTTTTTCTACATCAGAGAGTATCTTTTCGTAATCTTCCGGATACTTCAAACCATTCCATGAACCGGAATCGACTAATACCCCATTCTTATTGTGGCAAAACATATAGTTATCCTTGTTGTCCCAGTCTATTTGTTCTTCAGTAACAGAAATTTCTCTTGCATAATCTTTCGCCTGCTCATTTTCATTTTCGATACTGAAAACTTTATCTTTAAAAATAACAGCTTTAAGACTTCCGTCGGTATGCACATACCAAGGACCAGATTTTAGAAACTTTTGAATGACCTCAATTAATTTGTGCTCATCTGAAGCTGGAAGAACTAATCCATAACCCCAATCAAAATAATCAGTCAGATACCAATTGTTTTTTTGAATTTCATCGGAAAAACCATCCTCCAAGCTGTTTTTTATCAAAACCGTATGCGTTTCCAAGGTCTGATCTATTACCTTATGAATCGGTAGATTAAATTTCTTCGCAAATGCAAAATCTCTTTCATCATGAGCAGGAACTGCCATAATTGCCCCTGTCCCGTAATCTGATAATACATAATCGGCTACATAAATAGGAATATCTTTCTTGGTTGCCGGATTAAGAGCAAACAATCCCGTTTCAATGCCGGTTTTTTCCTTATTTAATAGTCTGATGTCCTTTGTTTTCTTTAAGGATATATTGATATATTTTGTTACATCGTTTATTTTATCTTCAGATATATATTTAAGTAGATATTTTTGCGCATATTCCGGGGCAACCACCATAAATGTTGCACCAAATACCGTATCTGGCCGGGTTGTAAAGACTGTAATTGGTTGTAGGATACTTTGCCCTTCCGAAGCCTTGTGCGCAGGGGGGTGGGTTGTAGGTTGTAGGTTAAAAGTCAAAAGCGCCCCGGTACTTTTTCCAATCCAATTCTTTTGCGCGGTTTTTATTTTTTCCGGCCAATCAATACCCCCAAGACCGTCAAGAAGCCGGTCTGCATAATCAGTAATCCGAAACATCCACTGTTCAAGTTCTTTATCCTGAACCAAAAAGCCGCATCTTTCGCAAACCCGCATCCCCTCTTCCTCTTTAACGATCTCCCCATTCTCATCCCTTGGATCCTTACCTGCTTGGGCAGGTGTTACAACCTGTTCATCCGAAATCACAGTTTTACACGAAGGGCACCAATTTACCTTGACATATTTGCGATATGCAAGACCGCTTTTAAACAATTCAACAAATATCCACTGTGTCCATCTATAGTAATCTATATCGGACGTTGTCACTGTTTTAGTCCAATCATACTCATGACCTATCATTTTGAATTGATTCTTGAAGTGTGGCAGAGTTCTACCTAGTGTAAACCGTGGATTTTCCCCTATTTTAATCGCGTAATTTTCAGAGTGAATGCCAAACGAATCAAAACCAATCGGTTGAAAAACAGAATATCCGTTCATACGCATAAATCTCCCGTAAACGTCACTCCCTGTTGATGAAAAGATAGTTCCTACATGAACTCCTTCTGCCGAAGGATAGGGAAACATCCAAAGGTTATAAAATTTGTTTTCAGATTTATGAATATCGGGAGTGTACAGACCTTCTTTATCCCAAACTTTTTGCCAGTATTTCTCAACTTCCGAATGATTGTAGCTGATTCTTCTTGATCCGGCTTTATGTAACTTTCTAATTTCAGTCATATTTTGTACTTAATTATATGACAAAGGATTGTAAGTTCAAAGAAGAGGAAAATGAAAAAGATATTAGGAGATTAGGATATTGGGATATTAAGTAATTTGCAACTACAATCAATGCAAATATCTTATCCAAGTCCCAGCATATTCCCTAATGGTAATTATCTGCGACATTCAGCCGAATTAAAGCACCATAATTCGACTCCCCGCACTCCTTGACATTGGTGTTATACTTCCCTTCAATCAAATAATTTCGTAAGAATTACGCAGATTCCAAGCAAGTACCGGAATCGTACTATATACTTTTTTGCGACAATATTATAAGTCTTACCAGACCACCTCTAATAAGTTGTCTGGCATTTAATCCTTTTGCCCCTCCCCACCTTTAATATTTGATAAAGTCCCAACAAATTAATACAAAATACCCTTTTATTTTATTAGCAGTCAAGTAAACTGTTTGCCATCGAAGATTTTTGTCGATCTTATAATATTAATACTGAATTCTTCTATATTGTTTAATAATACGGTAATTATCTTATTCGGGAGTTTTATATCCGAAAGCAATTTGCATAATATTCTTGTAGTCAGCACATATTGGGCGTAAACCTCATTATATAATAGTATATGCATAGAATTTCATATACCTAAGAAGATATCAACTTTGCTTTCGTAGACTCTCATAACAGCATTTTCGATCTTCATATTTTTTATATCACCGCCTGAGATTTTATATTTTATAAAATCTTTTATCAGTGAGATAAAATTCGTATGTTCGGGTAAGACATCAAATCTGCCTTTATCGTTTATGGAAGTCACATATTCAACTTCACCACGAAAAATATCACCCTGCCTTTGTTTAATTGTTAAAATAAGCGGCCTGATCAGCATTTTTTATATCAGAAATAGTACTAATATATAAAAACTCATCTTCCGGTACTTTGTCATACTTACCCATAATAATTCCATTTAAATCTTTCAAGGCCACGTCCAGTAACACATAATCACCTTTTTCACCTCTTTGCGTTTCCGCAACGAAAAAGTTTTGCGTCATATAATTTTTTATTCTCTTTGCCCGGCGATAAGAAATTTGATCTTCGCGCGAGAGTTCAGCTTCCCCTACCAGTGAAACTATTCTTTCCAAACTTTCGGCACGTTTCAGAATATTTCTTGCATTTATGACAACTTCATAGTGAAATTGGCCAACCAGACCCGGATCAAGCGCAACTGATGATGAAGCCAGAATATCAACCGCCGGTACCAAACCCTGCTGGTAAATATCCCTGGAAAGAATTGCAATTGATTCCAAATAAGGGAATATTGATTGGACTGCATAGTCAAGCATATCATCAGAAGGCACATAGATGGCTTCAATCGCGCTTATTGATGCATGCTTGGTCGACGATAACCGTTCGTGGAAAGAACCCATTTCCGACTCGAGCGTGGCTTGATAGCCGTCTTCAGACGGGAGGATATTCATCAGGGTTGCAAGTTCATTACCAGCCTGGGCAAAACGGAAAACATTATCAATAAAGAACAAAACATCCTTATTCAGATCGTCGCGATAGTACTCAGCAAGCCTCACGGATGAGAATGCAGTTAGGAATCTGATTGCGGCGTTTTCTCCCATATTTCCAAATACCAGCGTTGATAAAGGCATGGCATTTGTCCTTTGTAAAGCTTCGTAAAGTTCAAGCCCCTCACGCGATCTTTCTCCCACTCCTGAAAAAATCGAGACGGTTTTCCCCTGAGCTGAACCGACGACATTGTGAAGTACTTCGGTGAGAAGCATTGTTTTACCAACTCCGGCGCCTCCGAATAAGCCCATTTTTCCTCCTTTAACCAGCGGACAGAAAATATCAACTACCTTTATCCCTGTCTGGAGAATGTTTCCGCTTTCCACCACTTCCAAATTGCTTTCCTCATTTGAATACACCGGGACCAGTTTATCAGAGAAAACTTTACCTTTATTATCAAGCGGGTTGCCGAATGCGTCCAGAACCCGCCCCAGTATCTTATTTCCAACAGGAAACTGGACAGCTTTTTGAGTATTTATAACTTTCAGACCTCTTTCAAGATTTTCCCGCCCCTTGAGGCAGAAACAATAAAAAGTATTATCTTTCTGAGACATATAAACCTGAAGCATAACTTGGCTATCTCCCTCAGACACGAGAAGGTCGTTGACCGATGGATACAAGTCATTGAATTCCACAACGACAACGTTGCCCTTTATAGCTGTAATTTTTCCTGTATTTTTTGCGTTCATTTTACATTACTGCTTGCATATACGCTGGACATAATCCCAAGTTGTTTTCGGTTTTGAATATTATGAACCAATCTGTTGCGAATAAAATTCATTTTCTTTAATTCAATGTCAATATTATTTCTCGCACGATCCATGGCCACAAATCTTGATGCATATTTAGCAAGTCGCGACTCATCAACGCTTTGCTGGAAAAGAGATGCAAATATCTGTGTTTCAAAGTACATCAATATTTTTTCCAGACTGGGTTCAAACATATAAGCAACTTTGACCTGTCCCGGTTTTTGAGACAAATCAATTCTGGAACTGACTGTGAGTTTCACCGGATCCTGTTTAATAATATTCTTAAACTCTCCGAAATAAATATCAATTTCATCATATTGAACAACATGATTAACAATCTTCCCCAACTCAACCAAATCGTCACCATAATCAGGCAGATCGAAAAAGGAATATGGCTTTCCCATCTCTTCTGATAAATACAATGACAAACCGTATCTACCTATAATCGTGATTTCACTATTGGAATTTCTTATGTCATTAATAAATAAGTTATAAGTTTTTGATATAACCTCACCATATAATCCGGCGTTAGCCGACAACAATACCGCCACAGTTTTTCCGTTATGGGGAATAAAGGTTATTTGTTTTTGTCCGCCTTTTTTCTTAGCTAATCGTTCAATTTCCTGAGAATAAGACAGTCTAACCTGGTCAAAAATGGCATTGATTTGATTCTGATAATTACGGTTCTCCAATACTCTGTCGCGATTGTTTTTCATTCTGATTGATGATATTTCCTCATATGCATTAACGAGGTTTTCAAGACTTTTTATACTTTTTATTTCTTCTGAAATTTCAGGTATGTTCGACATAATTAATACCGTTTGAAATGATCTAGTTATTTAACATTAGATATATATTGATATATATTCATTTGATTATTCTTAAGCTTATCAATGAGAGTAGAAAAAGTATTTGATTGTTCTATTAAGTCATCGATGTACTTTCTGAACTCAGGATTGCTGCGATAAAATTTATCAACCTTTAAAAGTTCATTTTTGAGTTGGGTCGGGTTTTTTTCATTCCAATAACCGGACCAAATCATGGAAAACATAATTACGCTCAAATTGTAGGGAATAATCACCCCATGGAACTGTTCCAATAGGTTTGTAATTTTATTTCCGACTAGGAGTAGCTTTTGAGTTTCCTCCGAAAGCTCAGCTCCAAAATGCATAAACTCTTTCAGTTTCTCATACTTGACCAAAAAACTGGTCAGCTTGGTTGTTAATTCCCGGGATAAGTTGCTTTGCGCTTGCCGTCCTACCCTTGTGACAGATAAGAAGGGATTAATCGGAGGCCGACGGCCTTGATTAAAATAGTCCCTATCAAAAAAAATGTGACCATCAGTCATCGCCATGAGATTGGTTTGGATGTATCCCGACAAATCACCCATCACCATTTCCGCAATCGGCATACAGGTAATCGAAACTTCTGATTCTTTACCGTTATTGGTATAACCGAAATTTCCCGCCCTTTCCAAAAGCCTCGAGTGAATATAAAAAATATCTCCCGGGTATGAATTTCTACCCGGAAATCTGCCTGACATAAGACTTATCTCCCGATAATATTTTGCATGGGCTGACAAATCATCAAATACGACAAATACATTTTTACCTTGATCTCTGAAATACTCTGCAACGGACATAGCTACATATGGCGTCAGATACACCAGCCCGGGTTGTTCATCAGGGTTTGTGGCAATCATTATTGTGTTATTAATTATTTTATTGTCCTTAAAATACAGCTCAAATGAGGCTATATCGGCTCTTCTTTTGGCTATAGAGGTATAAATGCAAATGGTTCCGAAAAGTGCCTGAGTATGCAGGCATTGAAGAAGAAATTGAGTTTTGTTGGTTTTCCGATCTCCAATTACTAATTCTCTTTGCCCTTTTCCAAGCGGTAATACCAAATCAATAACCGTCACACCTGTCACAAACGGTGCACTTACGTTTCTTCTTATTGAAAGACCGGGTGGATCTGTATCAATATATCTCGAATCAGCACTTTTCTTTTCATCAACCGACATCGAAATCATATCAATCGGGTTAAAGGTCTTACCCAGCAAGTGCTCCCCAACACTGATTCTTAAGCGGTTGTTTGTTCTTGCAACTTTTAAGCCGACATTCAAAATCCCTTTTGATAAAATGAGAACCTCAACATAATCTTCGTCTACTGAATAGACTTGTCCCAAAAGATCGTTTTCAAATATAACAATTTCCGATACATTGATTCCCGGTAGTCCCTCGACATAAACAATTGATTGAGAAATTTTCTTGATAAACCCAATTTCTTTGTACTTTTTTAAATATTCTTCAAATTTAACCATGTTAATTTTGCCTAAGATACTTATTTATAATAGCTTCCGGATCGGAGAAAAATTGATCGATAAAACTTTTTATTGAAAAATCCAGATACTTCCCTTGGTAAATAAGTACAGCCCCCCCGACATTGACGGGGTTTACTACAAATTCAATAAGAATATTTTCTGCAACATTCACCCTTAGCCATTCTGAAATTTTAATCAATGAACTTTCCGAAGGAGATTTGGATAGTTCAATCCGAATTTCAGGAAGCCCTTTCAAATAATATTCCAGGTCGTCTTTAAACTTGAGAAAATCACCACCGGTGGTTTTTTTATAATCAATATACGATTCATAGATAATATCCGATAAATTACCTTTCAACTCGGTATCAATATCGGTCCCTTGTTTATAAAGAAGCTCACTGGCATTCTCCGATTCGTACAGGAAGTCGTTTTTTGATTTGACTGTACGAATGAATTCCAATAGCTTTACGAAGTTGTAGTTCATTTTGACTTTGTCTTATTCGTAACATCATTTTTACCGCTGCTAAAGAAACTATTCCGTTTGGCTTCCTCTAAGGCCCTTATAACAAGCGCTTCTTCCTGTTTTTTTGTTAAGCTTTGTCCTATCGCTTCTGAGGCAACATTTTTGAATATATCCGTTACAATAAAATCCAGTTTCTTAAGTATTTCAGCTTTATGCGTACCGTAATCGTTTTCAAATTGGCTATACAGTTTTGTGACTCCCTGCTGGACAATTTGAGATGATTTTTCCAACTCCATCTGGATACTTGCAGATATCTTAGTGATATCCTGATCTAGCTTTACTTTGATGCTTTGCGATATATTTTGTGATATTGTATCCGATGTTTTGCTTAGATTTGCAAGCATATTTTGATATTCCACTGATTGTTCGTTAACAAGTCCTTCCAGCTTACGTATGACTACCTGTTTTTGTTCCTCCGTGATGGCTTGAGCTGATTCAATTATTTCCGAAGCTTTTTTGTAGGCTTCGTTGAGAACTTTTTGTATTTGGGTATTATCAACTTGACTACCGGTGTTTTGAAGCTCCGAATTCTGTTTTTTCAACTCTTCTGATTCAAGTTCGATTTTCGCAATTTTCTTCTGACTTTTCAGATATAAAAGTAAAAAGACAAGAAGCAGTATCGAAATTGCACTAACCAGTAAAATCAAAACATAAAAAACTTCGGAAGAAATATCCATATATTAACAATAACATAATTGGCAACAACTTTGGATGTAAAGTATGATATCTCCAATGAGGCAATGATTTTAAATTTTAATTTCTAATTTCTAATTACAAATCCCATCTTCCTAATATCTTAATATCGTAATATCTTAATTTCTTTTCCCTATTGCGTCAGAAACGGATAATCGCTTTTGTTAAGATGCGTCGTGGGCTCACCTTCCTTAAAATTAATAAGATTATGCCCCAGCATTTCAGGCGGTTTTTGGATTCCCATTAAAAATAGGATTGTCGGAGCCACATCAGCCAGCGATCCATCAGATAAGATACCGGTTTTACCTTTAAAATCGTTTTTTAAGATGAAAAAAGGGACCGGACTATTTGAATGTTCGGTATTAACACTCCCGGTGGAAGTTGTGAAGAAAAACCCTCCCGTGGGGTATGACAAAAGTTCTTCAGCATTGCCATGATCGGCTGTAACGTACATTGTACCTCCGGCTTTCAGAGTCATTGCAGTTATATCTCCCAAAGCCTTATCCACAGCTTCAACGGCTTGTATCGTCGCTTTTATATTTCCCGTATGGGCAACCATATCTGGGTTTGCAAAATTTAAAATAAAAAAATGATAGTAATCTTTCAAAATAGCTTTCTTAAATTCCTTAACTATTTTAAAAATTGACATTTCAGGCTTCTTGTCGTAAGTCGACACATTAGGACTTGAAACAATTAAGTCGTCTTCGCCGGGTAATTTCTCTTCCCGCATCCCATCCAGATAGAAAGTAACCATTCTTTCTTTTTCACTTTCGGTGAGATGAAAGTGCTTCAACCCCTGCGCGGATAAAACTTCGGGAAGAGAATTTTTTATAGTTTCCGTGGGAAAAGCTATTCCCGACACCGGAAGGTTTTTTTGATATTCGGTCATAGTTACGAAAAAAATATTCTTTGGCCACTTCTCCCTCTTGAAAGTAGGACCTTGTGCTACTTCACCTTCTTTCCTGTGTTTTTGTTTTCCATGCGGCGTATAGCCGAATTCAACCTCCTTAAGCTGCTCAAAATCAGGAAAAACAAATGCCATTGTGAGTTGTCTGGGACGGTCAATTCTGAAATTAAAAAAAATAATAGCATCGTTATCGTTTACGGTTCCGATCGGAACATTATTTTGATGTATCACAATCGGTTCAATAAATTCATCAGTTACATTTTTAGCGTATGAATTCTTAATAGCCGTAATCGGATCCGATTCGGGAACGCCCTGCCCAAGCACGATCGCCTGATATGCTTTATGTGTTCGTTCCCAGCGGGCATCCCGGTCCATAGCCCAATATCGTCCCGATATTGTAGCAATCGAAGCCACCTTAACGCTTCTCAGATAACTTTGGATATGTTCAATAACATTGATTCCGTTTGTGGGTGGTGCGTCTCTTCCGTCGGTAAAAAGATGCAACTTTACGTTAGCGAAGCTGCTTTTCCTGCAAAACTCCAAAAGTGCATATAAATGCTCTGTCGACGAATGAACATTGCCCGAACTTACCAAGCCCATCAAATGAAGCTGAGAATTGTTGTTTTTGGCATGTTTGAGAGCATCGTTAAGCGCTTTATTTTCGTAAAACGATCCGTCTTTGATGGCCATATTTATTCTTGGCAGACTTTGATAAATAACCCTGCCGGCACCGATTGTTAAATGTCCGACCTCCGAATTCCCGGCCTCATTTGCAGGAAGTCCTACTGACTCACCTGCTGCAATTAATGTGGAAACAGGATAATTTGCTTTATAGTAATCAATATTGGGTGTTTTTGAATTTATAATCGCATTTCCATCGGAAGGCGGCGCTAAGCCAAAGCCATCCATGACCAATAAGACTCCGGGTTTAATTGTTGATTTCTCAAGCTTCAACACTTCTGCTGGTGTGAGTATGGGACCTTTGTTTTTTATAAAATCTAAAATCATGTTACTTTTTATTTATGATCATGAAGTTTATCAAATTTTTTCTATGTTCAAATCAGATTAACAGAAACGCCTTTACAAAATTAATATAATATACGCCATTCCAAGACCTACCAATATAATAACTATCGTGATCAATATATGTAACATTATACTAATCTGGATCATTCTTGATGCTAATGGATTTCGACCGATAGCTTCTATTCCCGTTTTGGAGACACGACCAAAGTAAGCAAAACCCAAAACAAACGATAATAGAAGAATCAAAGCAGCCAGGACATACCTCAAAGCTGCCAATGGTTCAAAAAGAGGAGCAGATAACCCCTCCCGGAGGACGTTTATCAAATTTGACCTTGCACCTTGAAGACCCGCGGCCGGATGTATGTTGATCGCAACTAAAATTTCCCCTACTGCATTAATATCTGAATTTTCGTAGCTTTCCAGCGCATTTCCGAGAACATAGCCATTTCTGGCTGATTTTTCACCTACACCTGGCATCTCAGAAGTTGTAATAAGATCTCCTTTAACAATATTCCCGTTAACTGACCTCACCCTAGTGAGTGCTATTCCGGAAGTCTGAACCGGAACAGTATCTTCCTTATCCTCATATTCGAAAGACGCCGCCGGATTTAAGGTTACAATGCCATAGATTTCAGAATGATATTCCCCCTCGCATAAAGAAAAGAACCCGTCTTTGTTGCAAATTATGTCTCCATTTTTGAACTCCTGGTTCGGATTAATTGGAATCGGAACTGCAATACCTGAAGTATCAATCTGTGCAAATACTTGATTTGATATTGCAAAAATATAAATTAATGAACCAATTAATATAATATATTTCCTCATAACTTCATCGTATCCTTTACTATTTATAAAATCAATTATGTTCCAAATAATGATTATTTTAATTGCTTACTATTTTAATAATCTTATTATTGTTTTTTATGATATTTTATCTATGCATTTTTATTTCCGCATTGATATATTTTCCAGTATTGAAAACATAATTTGTGGCTATTTGTCCAATATTATGTATAATATTTTGTGAAAATTATTTTGCGGTAAATATAATATAGGTGTATCAATTATATTATCGAATGTCCTACGATTATTTTAAGATTTTAAATCTACATTAGAATTTAAACTCTAAAAAAAGCTTGTATAGATTGATAATTTGATCTTTATACGTGGGTAAGAACGATTTTTTACAAATTTCTTTACTGAAATCCATTTAAATCAATTCCTGAACTTCACAGAATAAGCTATGTAGTTAATATCTTTCTGATTTCAAGTACAGATATTATTTTTTATGTAAATTGCAAAACTTCTCTTGAAACGTTTAAGTAATTTCTAATTATTTTCTGCTCGTTTGAAGCTATTAAATAACATATTCCGCAATATTCCGCAGCCTTATGCATATATATCATGATAGTTTTCAGAAAATAAAATAATTAAAATTAAAAAAATGCTTAAAAAAGACAATTATTTTTTGCTATATTATCTTTTTCCCGCAACAAAATACTACAAATATCGTTTTTTAATTATCGATTAAATTCAAAGCATTGATTAAGATCGCTTCAAATATATATGCAATGATCCTCAACTTCCTTCTTTAACTGAGGCTAAACGAAATTGAGGACATATACCCTATTGACAACTATATATAAAAAATACTTAAATGAATTTGGACAATTAAAGCTAAATGTCCAATATTATTTACAAATTTACTAAAGCTAAATAATGAACACCCTGCCCAACCAAAATATCTTAAGCATAAAAGAAGCTTCATCATACCTAAAAGTTTCTCCAAAAACTCTCCGGCGTTGGGAAAAATCCGGAAAACTAATTCCCTTAAGAACTGAGGGCGGCCACAGAAGATATGATCTTTCCAAATTAGAAATGATTAAAAAAAGTTCCAGCGGAAAAAGACTGACAATCACAAAATCATACTTCAAAACTTCTCATGACATTCTGCAATCCATGCCCACTCTACCTACTCAGGAGATAAAAACGGTTGAACCAAAAATTACAATCGACAATAATTCTTATGTAGATCTCGGCGAAAATGTTAAAAAACAAATTGCAGCCGCAAAAAAGTTATTAATAAGTTTTACCATCATAGGAGTATTTTTTGCATTGGTAATTCTTACCAATAAGTATGCAAATACTTTTTATTCCGCATTAAACGCGGTAACAAAAACTAAACTTGCATATGTTTTATCTTTAAGTAAATCTAATCAAAATGAGGATAATAAAGATGAGGCAGTTCTCGCTGATACAACTCAGTTAAATACTCAGAGTTTTAAAGTCTACGTCAACTCTGATTTTGCTAAAAGTGTAAACATCTCTGAAAATCTTAATATTGATGGTGGAAACCTGACTAGCTCCGCAACGGCATTCAATCTTTTAAATACTAATGTCCAAACAATTAATATTGGTGGTGTAGCAACGGCAATTTCCTTGGGAGCTGACACAGGAACTACTACAATAAATAACAATCTATCAGTTACCGGATCAACAAATGACATTGCAGGAACATTAAATTTATCAGGCAACAGTTTGACTTCTTCGGCAGATTTAGTTATAAACCCAACAGGGGGCGGCGTTTCAGTTGGAACCGGGACAGCCGGAAGTGCCGACCTCGCAGGAGGAGATTTTTTTGTTACCGGAGATCTCGAAGTAGACGGAACATCATTCATCCCTACCCTTTCAATCGCTGGAGATGTTATAACAGATTTAACCGGATCCGGACTTTCGGTATCGGGCGGTGCTCTTCAGACAACATTGGGAACCTCAATAGATAGTTCAGAAATAACCGACAATACTATAACAGAAGCTGATCTTAGTATATCAAACACAGCCACAAACGGATTCGCACTTACTTATAACTCATCAACGGGAGGATTCACCTGGACGGATTTGGCAAGCGCCGGAGCCGGCTGGACCGATACCGGAACAACGGTATATCTGACCGATACGACCGATGAACTGGTTCTCGGTGGTACAACTCCACTTTCATCGGCAAAGTTCTCCATTGATGGCGATACTGATCAGATACAACTTCTGATCCAGGGTAATGCTACCCAGACTAATAGTTTACTTCTCCTTGAACAATCGGGAGGGACAGATGTATTCAGTGTTTCAAATACAGGCGGAGTTACAATTCTTGACGGAGGATTTATCGATTTGGCAACGATAACACATAATGATTCAGCTCCCCAGGGATTAAGACTTCCTCAAAACTCAAGCTTTATCGCCCCTTCAACCGGCGAGGGTTACATTGCTTGGGATAGCGACGATGATGCAATAGTAGTTTATGATGGATTAACTTGGCAAAATGTCTCGGGTGGTTTTGTTACAGGAAGTGCAAATGCAGGTGAAGTTACTTTTTGGTCCAGTACAAGCGGAATAACCGGAGATTCACAGTTTTATTTCGATTCAACAAATAATCTTCTCGGTGTAGGAATAGGAGCTCCAACCTCCCGACTCCATATATCAGGAACATATTCAAGCAATCCTTTGGCTTTATTGAATGAAACCGGATCAAATACCATCATAGAAGCTCAAGTTTCATCCACACCTGTCTTTCGCGTTGCAAATAGCGGTAATGTTCTTTTGACCGGAACATTAAATACAATTTCCGGAAACTTAACTCTTGATTCTGCCGGCGGAACAACAACGGTTTCGGATAATTTTGTCGTTACGGGTACTTCTGATCTTCGCGGTAATATTTCAAACTCATCCGGAAATGTTGTTATTGACGACACGGTTGATCTGGGAAGCGCGACAACCGGTATCCGAATTGCTACAACCGGCGAAATAATTGATATCGACGGAAATATTACATTAAACGAAAACACAGATATTGCAGGCAACCTCGACATAAACGGCACTTTAACATCGGGAACAGGCAACGTGTTTCAGGTTAATGCGACCGGAAATGTTCTGACGTCGGGAACAATTACCGCGGCGGTAAATTCAACTATCAATGATATAGATATAAGCGCAACCGGAGCTGTAAGCGACGTTGAATCACTAGCTCTAACAACTGCGGGAAATACCTGGGCTAATACCGGTAACCTTACTATATCCGGTGATTTGGCGGTCAATGGAGGTGGAATTTCCTCTACAGCTACAACTTTGGATGTAGATGTTGCTGACACCGGGACAATCAGATTCAGAGACGGAACGAATAATCTTCTTCAAATTATAGATGATACAACTTACGGCAGGCTTGCTTTCACACTCGCCCCTTCCCAACCGGGGAGCTGTACGGAAGGACAGCTATATGCCAACGACAACGGCAATTTATACTATTGCGAGGCGACAAATTCATGGGTTGACATCACCAATACAGGCGGAAATGTATCCGGGTCAGCGTCTTCCGGGCAGGTAACTTATTGGGATGGCTTAAATTCAATCACAGGGACTGCTAATTTCTTCTTTGATGCGGCAAACGAATTATTGGGAGTTGGTATCGGAGCACCAACTTCGCAGCTTCATGTATCGGGAACGTATTCAACTAATCCCCTGGTTGTTTTTAATGAAACAGGATCAAATATTCCACTTGAAATTCAGGTTTCTACTACACCGGTTGCCAGATTTACTAACGCAGGCGGATTAAACATAACGGGAACTCTCGGCACCCTATCAGGCAATTTGACAATTGATTCCGCAGGAACAACTGAAGTAACAGACAATCTTAATGCCAACGCAGGCGTTGATATCACGGGAGCCAATCTGACTGTAGGCGGTGCCAACTTCACAGTTGTACCCGCCTCGGGAGATGTAACTACTGCCGGAACTGTCACACTTCCAAATGCAAATACTTTAACCGGAACTACAAATTACGTCCAATTCAGTAAAGGTATATCCGTTGGAAATGGAACTGTTTACTATCTCAATAATTCAGGGAATTTGAATGCAAATCAGGGAACTTTTGCAGGAACACTCGACGCGAACGGACAGGCTGACCTTGGCGATGGTGGAGATACTGTCACCGTATCAGGCACAACCATTTCCCTGACCTCAAACGGAGCAACAAATGATATTACGTTGTTGAGTGCAGATGATATCAGCTTCGACGATCTTCAACTAGCTTCTCCGGTTACAATTTCCGATGTAGATTCAGCCCTACCCAACTCGAACACCGGAATTGTTGATGCTATAAATGACGCCTGGAATGCAGCCATTGGAGGAGGCGGCGGAACTTGGACTCTGGATAACAATACTATTTATCCGACGATATTGGGAAATCGGGTCGGGATTGGTACTACTACAGATACAGATATTATTTCAAAATTATATGTAACAAGTGGTGATACGCAACTTACCGGAAAAGCACTGGCAATCTTTAACCAGACAGAAAGCGCGGATATATTGACGGCTTCAGCATCAGGAAACCCAAAGTTTACTATTACTGATGCGGGTAATATTCAATTCCATCAGGCAAGTTCAATTACCACAACCACCGGAAACTTAACATTAAACTCAGCCGGTTCTACAGTATTTGCTGATGATTTGAGCTGGACTGAAGGCTCCCCAACTTTAACATTAAATGACGGCGTCACATTAAATATTTCTGACGGATCACAAAATTTACTAACGCTCACCGACCAGGGATCAAGTGCTGATCTGACAGTTTCCGGAAATTTGACAGTATCTGGAGGCACAATCTTAAGCGCTTCAACTGCCAATCTGTTAAATACAGTTTCATCTGTGATTAATTTCGGTGGAGCTGCGACAAGCTTGAATATTGCCGACGCTGCCATAACAGGAACGGTTGACATCGGCGGTGTTACTGCTGACGGAGCATCTACTGTAAACATCGCAACAAACTCATCTACCGGTGACACTATAGCTATCGGAAATAACGCAGCTGCCACTAGTTTGTCTTTAACCGGCGGCGACGCTTGGAATATGTCCTCCGGCGGAGTCTTAACTTTATCTGCTGACTCGGCTCAGACAACGGCAATCGTTATCACCGATACAGATTACGATAACTCTTTGTCTATAGCCGACAATGACATTCTCGGTTCCACCGCCGATATTAATTTTGATAATTTTGATGTCACCGGATCTTCCGGAAATATAACATCTGCTGGAGATCTGGCCGTAAACGGCGGAGACTTGACATCAACTGCGACAACTTTTAATTTTGATATCGGCAACACCGGAACTCTTCGGTTCAGAGACGGAACAAATATTCTTGCATCTGTGCGTGATGGCGGTTCAAACGGAATAATTTTTGTCGGTACGACCGCAAGCGCTCCGGGCAGCTGTACCGAAGGTGAAATTTATACAAATTCGGCTGACGGAAATATTTATTACTGCGAAGATACCAACAGCTGGGTTGATTTGACTCCCGGTGGAGGCGGCGGAGTAACCGGATCGGGTGCGAATAACAGGGTTGCTATTTGGGATTCTTCAAGTTCGATTACATACACTGACAACCTCGCTTGGGACAGGACAAACCTGAGGCTCGGTATCGGCCAAAGCTCACCCATAACCAAACTCCACGTCGGATATGCCGAAACCGGAAAAGCGCTTGTCATATTGGATGAGTTGGGAGATCAAAATATCCTGACTGCCTCAGCTTCCGGAACAACGGTATTCAACCTTGACAGAAGTGGTAATGTTTCTCTCATCAATCAGGGAGATATCAGGTTCTACGATTCAGACGGCAGCAATTACACCGGCTTCCAGGCACCCAGCAACTTAACGACAAATACCGTTTACACACTCCCAACAGGTTCGGCAAGCTCAGCCGATTATGTTTTAACTTGGCAATCGGGTGATGTATTACAATGGAAGGAATTAACCGGAGTTGGCGGAGCCGGTGATATCACTGCTGTTGGAGACGTCGGGTCAGGTCCAGCATTCACAGGTTCGGATTCAGGTAATAATTTATGGTTTGAAGGAGTTACTTCTGATACATTTGATGTCCAACTTACCGCACATGATCCGACAGTTAATGCTCTTATTACTCTCCCCGATCAGACTGGATATGTCGCTTTGATGCAGCCGGATAATCCGGAAACTGCAACTAAATCAGCCGCCTCGGTACTTTGGTTTAACGAAACCGGAGGCGGAACTCCGAATTTGATTGAAATGGAAGTTGGAGGTACCGATACATTCGTTGTTGACAATACCGGCAGTATCACAACTGCAAATAATGCCACATTAACCGGAAACCTTGCAGTTAACGGCGATAATATAACAAGCGATTCAAATCTCACTTTGAATGCATCCGGGTATGTCAGAGTTGGTGATACGACGACACCGAGTCAGGCAAACGGTGATGACGACCTTTATATCGAAGGCGATCTTGAGGTTGATGGAATTATATATGATGTTAACGGAAATATAATTGCCGCCTATTGGAACAAATCCGCCGGTGTACTTTCCCCTACTACCACGACCGATGCGGTTGCTGCAACAACAAGCGCAACAACTGTCGCAACCTTTACTGCAACCGGAACAAATACAGCCTTAAGAGCGGGTGGAGCGTCAGCCGGAAATTTCCTGACAGTTGGTCCGACCGGTATTTTGGCTCTCGGAAACAGCGAATCGATAGATAACACAACTGCCGATGACATTATCGCATTTATCGGTAGCGGCGGATCGGACAACACCGATTTATATGTAAATCTTGACGGAACATACCCGGTACTTTATTCCAATACCGATACCGCTATCGGAATTGATGACGATCTAACATTTGTGGGAGCTCAAGCAATAACAACCAGCACAGGTAATTTGACTCTCAGCCCTGCCGGAAATTTGGTTATTAATACAGCAACCGTCGACACCTCCAACCAGGCTACCAATTTCGATTTGATAAATGCAAATGCCGGAGCTCTGACTTTTGAATCATCACTCCTTCGCCTTGATACGCAAAACACTTCCGTTGAAGTAACAGGAACCACCAACCTCGGAGATGGAGGTACAACCAATTATGCGCAATTTAACACGACAGGAGATTTATCATTCTTCGGTACCGCAAATACAATAACGGGGCCGGGGGCAAACGGCTTAACTCTTACCAACACATCGGGTCAACTGCAGCTTATAACCGTAACCTCAGGCGAACTTGACCTGACATCAGCCGGACTAATGGACGTTAATGCGGGCGCAAATCTTGATATTGATGTAACGGGTACTTATGACATGCTGTCAACCGGTGCTTTCTCGATTGACGGAACGGGAGCAAGTAATTTAAGCGCATCTTCAGGCAACCTAACTCTTTCAACTATCTCATCCGGTGATTTGATACTTACATCCGCAGGACTAGTGGACGTTAATTCCTCAGCGGGAGTAACAATTGATTCCGGTTCAGGGGGTACCGCTGATATCGCCTTGACTGCTTTTGATGATCTTACTTTTGATGATTCAGTCCAAACAACGGTAATCCCCTTCTCAAATGATGATGACAGTTTGGATACTCCTACCAACGCAATTGTTGATGCCATAAACGAAGCTTACAACGCCGCAATCGGCGGCGGCGGCGGGACCTGGACTCTGGATAACAATACTATTTATCCGACAACTCTTGGAAACCGGGTAGGCATTGGTACTGTCGACGACACAGCGATCATTTCAAAACTGTATATTACAAGCGGAGCAAGTCAGCTTACGGGAAAAGCTCTGGCAATTTTCGACCAAACTGAGTCGCAGGATATTCTGACCGCATCTTTTTCGGGTACTCCCCGATTAACAGTCACAAGTGCCGGAAATCTGCAATTCCACCAGGCAAGCTCAATCACAACCACAACCGGCAATTTGACTATCGACTCGGCAGGAACAACAATACTTTCCGACAGTGTTAATGTTTCGGGAAATCTTGATACGGAAGGGACTTTGACTTCCGGTACATCGAATGCTTTCCAGGTTGATGCGAACGGAAATATTTCTACATCTGGTACGACCGGATTGACATTCTCAGGAAATGAAGCAGATATTCTTTTCTCATCAACCGGTACGCATTTAATATCTGCATCCTCAGGTACTTTACAAATAGGTGCATATACACTCGGCGGTACAGTTAGCGGAAACAGTCAAACAATCTCAGGTCTCGGTACATTAAGCTTCGGAACCGGTAATGTCAGTATTAACGGTACAACCGTAGGAATTACTACCGACACTGATCTTCTTTCACTTGCATCTGGGGTTCTTACCGTGAACGGTGATATTCGAATTCCCAACGCCGGAGGTGCAACTCTTGAAGTCGGAGGCGGAGTCACAGGAGTTGCCTATAACACATTTGCCATTGCCGGAGATGTTGTTGATGAAGCGGCAATGAATGCTGCCAATGATGTATACATCGGCGGAGATCTTGAAGTTGATGGAATAATCTACAGCGATTCGGTTTATGGAAATTATACTGAAGGCTCAATAATTTTCGCCGGTCCTTCTGGCATCCTCACTCAGGATAATACAAACTTTTTCTGGGACGATACAAATAACCTTCTCGGAATTCAAGAAGGCTCCCCTTCTCATGTGCTTGAAGTCAACGGTACATATCAGGGTAATGCATTAGTCGCACTTATTGAAACCGGAAGCAATGATATATTGGTTGCCTCCGCAGGTGCAACAACAAGAGCAAGAATAACAAATGACGGGAATCTTTATATAACGGGAACCCTTAATACTATTTCAGGGAATTTGACAATTGATTCCGCAGGCGGAACAACAACAATCGCAGACACGGTTAATCTAGGATCGGCATCAACAGGTGTTCAGGTTGCAACATCAGGCCAAATTCAAGACATAGATGGCAATCTGGTACTTCTACCGGCATCTACATTTTCACTTCAGCTGGCATCAGCAACAACCGGAGTATCAATAAGCGAAGCCGGGGTTGTTGCCGATATTGATGGTAATTTGGTACTTGCCGATACAGTTGATATCGGTTCCGCCGCAAATGGAATCAGAGTTGATGCAGACGGAGTAATTCTTGATATTGACGATGCGGCAGTTTCGATAAACGATGATCTTTCGGTAACCGGAGATTTGACTGTTACAGGCGGCGACGTTTTGGGACCATCAGGGGAAAACATTGATCTTGGGGAAGCTACATCAAATACAATCACTTTTTATATTTCAGGCAACGGCGAGCTGGCACTAGGAGGAACCGCGTTAACTCCTGCTGTTGCAACCGGATTAGATCTTGGTTCCGCCACCCTTCCCTTCCAGGATTTGATACTTTCCAGCAACTTCAATGTGGGTGGCATAACAGGAACTGGTTATAATGCAATCTCAGATTCGGGAACTGCAAGCTTTGCTTCAACTGACAATGATTTATACATCGAGGACATCTTGGAAGTTGGAGGAACTTTGTATGTCGGAGGAACTCCCATTTCGACGACATCTCTTTGGGCAAATACCGCAAATGTTTATCATCCGGCAGGAGCCTACGCGAGCGTGGTTGATGTGGCAATCGGTGGAACTTCAACCGCATCAGCCGATTTCTTATTCAGAAACATTGCAACAGGGATTCCAACATTTTATGCTCCAGCGGCAGTTGCTATCGATTTCCCGGAGTTTGACGTTTCATCAGCAGACGGATCAATAACAATAAACGATGGATCTGATGCCGGACAAGTATCTGTTGAAGGAACTATTCTGGATGTCAACAGCCTGACATTCGCTGTAGCAGGTGAAATCGCAGTCGCAAATACAAATGCACTTACGTTGAATGTGGCAGGCGGCGATAATTCAGCCGAAGATTTGATAATTACAGCCAACAATACAGCGCTTGACTCAAGCGGACTTCTGTCAACAGCTGATCTGACGCTTGGAAGAAACGATACAAGCGCAACTATTGGTGTTGCTGACTCAGAAAACCTGACTGTTAACGTCGCAGGCGGCGACGCAGCCGGTGAAGATTTGATATTAACTGCCAATAACTTGACACTTCTTGCAACAGGGGCGTTGTCAATTACTCCTGACGCAGCCTTAACGACGGGAATTGATCTTACAAATGCTAACCTTGTTAACGGTCTTGCGCTGAATGATAACTTTGTTTTATTTAACAATATAAGAGTATTTGAAGGAACAACCGGACTTCTTACTTTCGAGAATACTGCTGGAAATGATTTATTCAATCTGACTGTCGAATCTAATTATGGTAACGCTACCGCATCCGGTTCACTTGCCTCAAATACCGGAATTGTCGGAATTAATTCTGATGGATCCGCAAGTAATATTTTAACTTACGGAACAATTGCTGCCGATGCAGCAGGCGGAGATCTTTTTTGGGGTAATAAATTAGTTTGTGACGCGTCGGAATCTAACTGTGGTTGGGTTACAACGGGAGGGTCAGGGTCTTCAAAATGGACTGAACTTTCAAATCTATTGTATCCAACGAATGCGGCAACCTTAAGTGTTGCAGTTGGAACCGCAACCCAATCGGAGATGCACGGACTCTTTACCGTCTCGGGAAACCGCCCGGGTCGTGCTCTTGCAATCTTCAATGATACCGGAGCTGACCAAAATATCCTGACTGCTTCGGCATCAGGAACAACCGTTGCCAACTTGGACAGGTCAGGCAATTTATCACTTTTGACTCAAGGCGATCTCCGATTGTATGATTCCGACAATACAAATTACACCGGCTGGACAGCACCAACTAACGTCACACAAACCCGAGCCTATGCCCTACCCGGAGCTGATGGTGTTTCCGGTCAGGTTCTTTCTACCAACAATGACGGTTCAACTTCCTGGATTAATGTCTCAGCCGGAGCAGGCGGAATTGGCGGAACGGGAGCCGATAACCGGGTTGCTTTCTGGGACAGCAATAACAGTTTAAGCAGTGATGCAGATTTCGCATGGAACAGGACGAGTGAACTATTAGGGATCGGTACAACTCCTGTATCAAAACTCGATGTCTCCGGAGCTGTAACTGGTAAAGCACTTGTTTCTCTGACCGAAACAGGAGACCAAAATATCCTGACTGCATCCAGTTCGGCAACCACAACCGTATTTAATTTGAATAGATCAGGTAATATTCAGGTCGCCGCAAGTCAGGGGATAGATACGCTTTCAGCCGGAGCACTTAATTTGGGTGTAACTAATGCAACATCAATAGTTGCCGGATCGGTTGGCGCACTTGTATCGTTTACGATTAACTCCTCCGGTACCGGTGATACGACAGTAGTCTTACCGGACGGTGCCATCTCCTCCTCTGAAATTCTTAACGATTCACTAACAACTGACGATTTGAACGCAACATTAACATTTGATGACGGAGATTACCTTGATTTATCAGCAATAGTTCAATCTAATGCAACAAACGAAGGCTTTCGTCTTCCAAGCATAAGTAACTTAAGTAACGAACCCAATGATCCCGGGTTTATTGCATATGACACATCTTCAAATTTGGTCAGATTCTATAACGGATCAAGTTGGCAGGATTTTTCGGGGGCATCCACTACCCTACAGCAAGCATATGACAATGATACAGATACCGGAGATGTTGTAATTGCGCTTTCCGGAAACGACGACTCGCTAATATTTCGAAATCCTGCCAGTTCGGGGACCGATTCAAGTTTTGTTTTGCAATTGGAACAATTAAACACTTCCGGGAATGCTACCGGACTTGATATAAATAATCTCGGATTAGGAGTCGGGTTGGATTTATCCTCCAATTCAGGCGGACAGGCTGCTTTAATAGTTGATAAATTAGCCGGATCCAGCGGCGACATTCTAACCGCTTCCTCATCGGGTACTTTCAGATTTAGTGTTGAAAGCGATGGGGACCTAAGACTTGCAAATTCTGCTTTAATATCAAACGTTAGCGATGGAACACTTTCTTTAACTGAACCTACAATTCAATTTGTCGGTTCCACTGCACTTGATTTTGATTCCCCTATCATAAACCTTGAGACTCAAGCAACTGATCTTGAATTAAATACTATTGCTAATGCATTAACAATCTCCGACGGTTCTACCAACTATCTTGATATTGATACGGGGGCAGGAGCCGAAGCAATAACCCTTGGTAATTCAACAGTAGATCTTACCTTTGATGCAACAGGCGGATCAAATGTATTCTTTAGCGATTACGCTGATTGTGAGTATCTCTACACCGCAGGATCAGGAGTCTTAAGCTGCGGAACATCGGTTCCTGCAACAACAGCTGATATCTACTGGACACAAAACGATGCACTGGGAGTTCTTTATCCCAAGAATTCAACTGTTGACCTTTTGGTCGGAGGAGTATCAACGGCATCAGCTTTATTTAAAGTTGAAGGCCTGACAGGTAATGCCTCAATGTCTGGAACATTGACTACTAGCACAATTCGACCTCCAACAGGTCCATTGACATTTCAGTATAAAAGTGGAGCCGATACCTGGGGTAACGCACTGACAATTGATGATGTAACGGGTTATGTGGGAATTGGAACAACCACTCCAACCAGCCGACTCACCGTTAACCAATCATCTGACCTAACAGTCAGTGATCCAAATACATATGGTTTTAATTTGTTAAATCAAGGTAACGGTAATTTAACTATAGGTTCAGATAGTACATATGCCTACATTCAATCTTGGGGTTCAAAACCAATCCAAATCAATAATGCCGGTAACAATACCCTATTAAACGTCACTACTGGAAATGTGGGAATAAGAACGACAAATCCTACTCACCAATTAACTCTTGGTACGCCAGAAACGCCCATTATTAGTGATGCTGCTGGGGCAAAATTTGCTGTCTACAATACTGGGGGTATCTACGGAATTTGGCGTGATACGACTGATGATGCCGAGGCTCTTATTGGGGTAGATTCCGCAGGTGTTATTGTTGGCGCAATGACTGATGATGAATTAAGATTCAAGGCTGGTAACAATGCGGGTACAGGGAATATAGAGTACATGAGAATAGAAAGAGGCGGTGACGTAGGTATCCGTACAACCATTCCTGACGCAGCTCTGGAAATCAATCACGCAACGGGTGATAATCTTCGACTTACATATAATGATTCTGATGGAGGTGCATCAGCTTACACAGACTTCTCTCTTTCAGTAACAGGTGATTTAACACTTGATTCGGCAGGCGGAGATATAATCTTTTCTGATGCGGATGTATTAAATATCGGAGGATCAGGAGATGACGTTACCTTTAATGCAATTGGAGACGATACGGCTAATGCAAACGGAACATGGATGGATTCTGATAATGACCTTTACATAGAAGGAAACCTGGAGGTTGATGGAGCGATTTATCAAGCCAATAATCAAGTCTGTGATACCTCCGGTAACTGTTCCGGTACTGCAGGCGGATCAAAGTGGCAGTTGGGTTCTGACAGTAAAGAAATCGCTCCATATAATCTGACACTCGATACAATGTTCGGAGGAATTGCAACATCATCAGCACATCTTCGGATAGCAGGGATTGAAACAGCTGCCGGAAATATATTAGACATTAACTCTGATACTATAACAACGGGAGTAGTTGCGGATCTGAACGCTTCTGCATTAATAAGCGGAGATATTCTCAAGCTCTCAACCACCGGCAACACTTGGACAACAGGAAAACTTCTTGATGTTACATCCGACGCTACATCGCTGACGTCCGGTAACCTTGGACTCTTTGATTGGAGTCCCAGTGCTTGGGCAACGGCATCAGGAGATCTTTTCAAAATAAACTTGGGTCAGTATGGAGATACGACAGGAAACTTATTTGCAATATATGATAATGGTACAGAACTATTCTCTGTTGATACGGCAAAAATCACATCAGCTATCCCCCATGAATTCACATCGGCCGGTGACGTTTCCTTTGCTTATGATGCCAATTTCACCAACCAAACTGCATCACAAATCGAGACAAAGGCGCCATTCACAATACTTGTGGGAGATAACTACGAATCCAATAACTTAACTTTGTCTACGTATAACTCGGGCAATATTCTTCTTAACACAGGTTCAACCGGGGGTAAAGTTTCAATCGGATCAAGCATATCTCCAACCGGACTTTTAACGGTCGATAATTCCTCAACAAATGCTTATGACAAAGCACTTGTAATTTTGAATCAGGACGAAGCACAGAACATTATTACTGCATCTTCCTCAGGTACAACTGTCTTTAATCTTTCAAGTACCGGTACTCTCGAACTTAGAAGCTCAACCAGCAATGCCGACAGGTTATTACTTCAGCCATACAGTACAACAGGAGCAACATTCACAGGAACAATCACGTCAGCCGATCTTACCAGTGAAGATAAAACCTGGACATTTCCGGATGCAACGGGAACTGTTTGTATCTCAACCGGCAACTGTTCCGGTTCAGCAGGAGGGAGTAAATGGCAGCTGGGATCTGATAGTAAAGAGATTGCTCCGTATAATCTGACACTCGATGTCATGTTCGGAGGAATTGCAAGCGCTTCTGCCCAGGCAAGAATCCAGGCAAATGGAGAGATACTTGTAACTCCGACTGCCACATTGGCAACTGCCTTGGATCTTACAGATACTGACATAACAACAGGTATTAGCATGGGAGAAAATGATATCACGGGTACCGACTGGACTATTTCAAATACATCTGATGTTGCTGAGGGATTAACATTTACTCTCGGCGGTGGAGTCGGATTTGATATCACTGGAGCCTCCACTCAGGACTTCAGGGTTACAAATACGGGTGGATCGATCGCACTTAATTCATCTGAAGCAGCTGCTGATGCAATACTTCTTAACGCATCCGATGCAGCCGGAGGAATTGATATTAACTTCGGAA
>Ga0209751_10000079_pt1 | contig 91863 bp, 77 predicted proteins | sample RifCSP13_1_FD_184019 | JGI IMG/M metagenome (GOLD analysis project Ga0209751, IMG submission 184019) | Soil microbial communities from Rifle, Colorado - Rifle CSP2_sed 13_1 (SPAdes) (version 2) | ecosystem: Environmental > Terrestrial > Deep subsurface > Rock core/Sediment | place: Rifle...
CCGCTTCTTCTCCCCTAGAACTTTCAGCGGGTCGTCCTTCCCCATGGCGGTCGCCGTTGTATGCCCGGATTCCTTATATAACGTGTGAGGGGCTCAGCCCTCGGCTTCCGCGGGCTCCGGCTCCGGCCCCGCAAACCGCGACCGCACGGCCATCTCCGCGATCTTCTGGAACGCGGTCTCCACGTTCTCCCCCGTGCGCGCGCTCGTGAGCAGATACGGAGAGGCGTACACTTCGCACATCGCGAGGATGTCGTCCTCCTCGATCCGGACGTGCTCCGTCATGTCCCTCTTGTTCGCGAGCACGATCATCGGGACCTGCCCGATCGAAGAGTTGATCCCGTCCATCCAGTCGTTCAGGGCGTCGAGGGTCTCCGGGCGCGTCATGTCGCACACCGCCAGGATCCCCCGCGACCGGGAGAAGTACGCCTCCTTGTACAGGGACATGAAGTCCCGCCGGCCCATGATGTCCCAAACGAGCATGTGGAGCTTGTACAGGGTCCCGTCGATCGGGCCGAGGTCCACGACCTTCTTGCTGACCATCGTCCCGACCGTGCGGAGGTACTTCTCGTCGAACTGGGAGAACACGAACCTCCGGATCAGGGAGGTCTTGCCGACGCCCTCCTCGCCGACGAGGCAGATCTTCATCTTCACGCTCTTCGTCGGAAAGTCGGGCGTGGTCCGTCCCCGGGCGCGATAGCAAGGGGGGTTCACTTGAACCTTTCCGTCTCAGTCGCGGCGAGCGGGAAAGATGCCCTCCGTGGGTCGGGTTCCGCCCTTCGGGAACCTTTTTGGAGTCGGACGGAGTTGCGCCGCCATCCGCAGGAGGGGGCATATGTCCCGAACCTTTGGTCCTCGAATCGTGCGTCGGTTGGAAGGATGGGGACGCTTACGGGCTCTGTCGCTCTTGGTCGCGATCGTGTCCGTTCTGGGATTGGCGGCGGTTCCGTCGACCACCCGGGGAGGGGATGCGCCCCCGAAGCCGCTCGATGTGGTCCTTGTCTACGAGGACTTCGAGGGGGCGTTCCCGGGGTCGTGGACCGTAGGGGATTCCGATGGCGCGAGCGGACTCGATTACTGGGACGACACGAACTATCGCGCATTCGCCGGGTCTTGGAGCGGGTGGTCCGCGGAGATCGGGTGGAACGACAATTGGGGGAACTGGAACAACGTCGTCCACGAGTACGACGACGACATGGCGGCGTACATGTACATCCCGATCGACCTCAGCGGGTACGCGGAGGGACGGATCGAGTACTGGTACTGGGTCGATGCGGAGAGCTGCTGCGACGGTCTCGAGGTCATGTACTTTGACGGGGGCGCCTGGTACTACCGCGACCAACACACGGGCTGGGGCGGCAGCTGGCAGTTCTCGTCGTGGACGTTCCCGGCGACGGCGACAGGGGTCGGCTTGAACTTCTTCACCGACGGCTCCGTGATTGGCGAGGGCGCCTACGTCGACGAAGTGCAAGTGTGGGGCGTCACCCCGGCCGTCTCCTGCTCCACGACCGTCTCACCCCCGGTCGGCCTCGAGGGCACGACGACGTTCTCGTTCACCGCGTCCGCCTCGGGCGGCTCGCCCCCGTACGCGTACGTCTGGACCTTCGATGACGGCGCGACATCCACGGCGCAGAACCCCACCCATGCGTACGCGAGCCAGGGCACGTACTTCCCCTCGGTCGTCGTCACGGACTTCTTCGGAGCGATGTGCGCTCGCGCAACGGCGGCGATTGTCGTCGGCCACGCCGGACCGATCTCGGTGCAGGTCACGCCGGCAACGGCGTCCGTCGATCCCGGGAAGACGCAAACGGTGACCGTGCGGGTCACGGACGTCGCGGGCCACGACGTCACGTCCCTCAGCACCATCACATGGACCGTCTCGAAGGCGAGCTGTGGGGCGGTGACGTCCGCCACGGGAGCCTCGACGACGTTCCGGGCCGCGGACGGGGGCGCGGGCGAGCAGTGTCAGGTGACCGCCGCCGCGGTGTTCTCCACGTGGACGGGCGGCGGCTCGGCCTCCGTGACGGTCACCGGGATGCCGCTTTGGATGATCGGGACGATCCTCGCGATTGTCGTGATCGTGCCCCTGCTCCTCGCGGCGCTCCTGTTGATGAAGCGTCGGAAGCGACAGGGCGTCGTCGTGCCGACGACCTCGACGAACCAGCCCATGCCGGCCGGACCGCCCTACCAACAGGCGCCGACGATGCCGGGGATGCAGCCGATGACCGGACCTCCCGCCGGCGGTGCGCCCGGCGAGGTGCCGACGATGCCCCAGGCAGCGCCGCAACCGATGCCCGGTTACGCCGGCCCACCTGCCCAGCCCTCTGCTCCCGTGTGTCCGCGTTGCGGTCGTCCGATCCAGTACGTGCAACAGTATGCGCGCTGGTACTGCCCGTCGGAGGGAACGTATCTCTAGGGCGTCGCGACACGCGCAGGTTGGCGGTGGTCCCTGGCCGGACGGTCCGGGTCGCTCGCGCCGGCGCCGCGGTTCCCGTGGCTCACGGGGCGGGCGGCGGGCTCGACGGAGGCGGCGGTCCCTGGCCGGGCCAGTCTTGGGGCGTCGCCGGCTGCGCCGGTGGCATGGGGGACTGCACGGAGGGCACGATCGGTGCCGGCACCTGCGTCTGCGGATACACCGGCTGCTGTCTCTTTCTCCGCCGGAGCAGGAGGACCGCAAGGAGGATCGCCGCGAGGATCGCCCCGAGGAGGATCGGGATCCACAGGCCGGACGTGATCAGGGCGTCCTTCTCCCGCCAGTTCGCGGTCACGGTCCTCGGTCCGTTCATCGTGACCGTCACGACCGAGCCGATGCCAGACGCATCCCCGGTCCAGCCCGTGAACTCCCACGTCCGCCCCGCCTCGGTGACCTGGCCCGCGGGGAGGGTCACGGTCGCGACGTCGTACTGGTCGTACCAGCCGCCGCCCGCCGCGGTCCCGTGGCTCGAGGTGACCGTCAACAGGTACTGCGTCTGCCACGCGGCGGTGACCGCCTTCGGGCCGTCCATGCGGATCGTCTGGTTCGGGTTCGCGGACGAGACGTCCCCCGTCCACGCGGCGAACGCGTACCGCGTCCCCGGGCTCCCGTCGACGTATAGCTCCGCCGAAGCGGTCGCGTACGCGTTCAGGTCGTACCATCCGTCGCCGGTGACGCCGCCGTTCGCGGACTGGATCGTGAGGAGGACCTGGGTCTGCCAGTTCGCGGTGACCGTCTTCGGCTCGTCCATGAACACGAGCACGGACGGCGAGGTCGAGCTAATCGCGCCGCTCCAGTCCGTGAAGCGGTACTGCCATCCGGGCGCGCCCGCCTGCGGGCTCGTGACCGTGACCGTCGCGGACGTCCCCAGGTTGTACCATCCCGCGCCCGTGACCCCACCCTGCGCGGAGTTCACCGTGAGCTGGACCTGCGTCGAGAACGTGGCCGTGTACGCGGCGGACGCGGAGACGTCGATGACGTGGCTGATCGCCCCGCCGTCGCTCCAGCTCGCATACGTGTACTGCCAACCGGGCGCGCCGGTCTGCGGGGAGGGGACCGTGATCGTGTGGAACCCGGGCGTGACCCAATACGTCGCGGGAGAGACCCGCGTCACCCCGTCGAGCGTGACCCGGAGCCCGGCGGGACTCGTGGTGAGCGTGACGTCGATCCCTCCGCCCGCGCCGGGGGTCGTGTAGTAGATGTCGGGCGTGCCGCCGCGCTCATCCGTCCACGTGACGGCCGGGTACCACGTGCCGCCGCGGTCCTGCGTCGTGACCGCGAGCTCGGGCCGCGTCGTCGACGGGAGGCTCCCGACGTCGGAGATCGTCACCGGGGAGCTCCAGTCCGCGTTCGTCGTCAGCGTGACCGGGGCCTGCGTGTGGAACACAGCGCCTGCCGTGTCGTGCGCGACGAGGTAGTAGGAGCCGCCAATCGTCGTGCTCGTCGAACCTGCGCCGTCCACGGACACGGCCGGGCGTGTACCGGCGGTCGGGAGGAAGTCCCACGTCCCGGTGAAGGATGCGAGGTCGCGCGGATCCGGGATCTGCGCCCACGTGACCTGGTCCAGGTTCGTGCTGTACGCGAGGAGGAGGGAGCTGCCATCGTGCGCGGACGCGGTCATCGGCGGGGACCAAGCGTTACTGTACCACTGGGCGCGCGCGCCCCACGATGCCCCGTGATTCTGCGACCACTCCGCGTATCCGGCGCTCGGAGGGAACGTCGCCCCGCCGCGGTAGAAGAGGTACACGCGGTCCACGCCATCGGAACCCTTCTGAACCGTGATGTCCGGCTGGTACCGCACGTCCGTGGCGCCCAACCCGCTCTCGTACCACGTCCAGGTGACTCCGTCGTCCATGGAGCGAGCCACCGCCACGTTCCAGTCGTTCGCGCTGAGCGTGCCCGCGAGGGCGACGTACTGGATGTTGTTCGTCCCGTTCCAGTACTCCGACACAATCCGAGGTCGCTCGCAGTACACGCCGCAGGGGAGGACCGTCCGGACCGTCCACGTGAGAAGGTCGTCGGAGTACGCGACGCGGATCGGCGTCGCGCCCGAGGTCCCAAACGCGTAGGCCACGAAGGTCCGGCCCGTGAACGGGTCCTGGGCGATCGAGGGTGTGACCTCGTCCGTCGCCGAGTTCACGACCGGCACGGGGGCGGCCCACGTCAGCCCTCCGTCGTTGGATTCCGTGAAGAAGATGTCGTAATTCCCGGCGCCGTTCGCCTGGTACGCCATGTACAGGTTTCCGTTCGCAGCGGTCGTGACGGCCGGGTCGGACTCAGCGTAGCCCGGGTCCGTCGCGACGGGCACGTCCGGGATCCATCCGGTGCCCCCCGCCGCCAGGAGGCCCGGGACCGCGTCCGAGGCCGAAGCGCTCGGCACCGCGGCGAGGCCGGCGAAGACGCTCGTCAAGAGGACCGCGACCAGGGACCATTTCGCACAATCGTTCACAATCCGGCGACTCGCTCGGGACGTCGGTCTATCGTTCGGCACGTTCCGCCCTCCCGTCTGGGGCTGACGGGTCGGCGATTTTTCGGGGTATAAACGCTTCGCGCCCAGTCCGGATTCCGAGAATCAGCCTGGGTGCCTACGGGGCGAAGTGCAGAATGTCCGTGATGTTTCCGATGCGCTCCCCCTCGCGGCGGAGGACGGGACGGACCCGAAGGCCCCGCTTCGCCCGGTCCGGCGACACCGCCAAACGATGGACGAGCCCCCCGTGGATCCCCTTCCATCGGACGAGGGCCCAGACCTGCGGTGCCGCCAAGCGCTCGCCTCGCTCGTCCACGTGGACGACGGTCACCGCTTCCACGGTCGCGGGTCCCTCGACGGGCCTCCAGTCCGACAGCGCCCCGAGGCACTCCTCGCAGTACGTCCGCGGCGGGAGGTACGCGAGGTCGCACGATGCGCACCGCGCCGCCAAGATTCGCCCGGTGTCCCGCAGCTCCGTGAAGAACCGCTCGCCCGCGACGCCCGTCGTGTACAGGTAGTCCGCCTCCATGTCGCCCTTCCACGCGCGGAACGCCTCCGCGCGCGTCGTCCGCTCCCGGAACGTCATCCCTCTCCCTCCCGGAGCGGCCGCCAGTACCGGATGTCCCGCACGCTCCCCACGCGGTCCTCTCGCGGCCGCCACACGGCCTTCACGCGCAACCCGATCCGGATCGTCTCCGGCGTGACCTCCCCGAAGTAGTGCATGATCCCCATCTTCGGGGACGCGCCGTCCACGCTCACGACGCCCACGTAGATCGGCTCCTCGATCCGCTTCGCGTCGAGGTCGATGTAGGAGATGCTGTACGTCTCGATCGTCCCCGTGTCCTTCACGAACGTCCACGCGTCCGTCGGTCGGAAGCACTCCTCGCAGAACATCCGCGGCGGGAACAGTATCCGCTTGCACTTGTTGCACGTCCGTGCGATCAGGCGGCCCTCTTGGAGTTCCGCCAGGAACCGGGACATCGCTTCGCCCGCGGACCACGCGTACTTCACCTCCGGCCGGAAGCGCACGCTCGTGACCTTCTCGTAGAACTCCTTCGCGCCCAGCTCCACGCCCGGCCACTTCTGGACCTTCGCGGTCATGCGCGCATCACCACCACGGACGAGAACTGCATGAGGTCGCCCCACGCGTTCGTCACCCCGGTGCGGATCTCGTGCGGGATCTGGCGTTTCCCCGCCTGTCCCGAGAGCTGCCAGTACAGCTCGCCTACCTTGATCCCCATCGTGGCGGCGATCGGGTTGCCGACGCCGAGGAGACCGCCGCTCGGGCACGTCGGCAGGTCCCCGTCCCGCTGGGTCACGCCCTCGCGGGTCAGGACGGGCGCCTCGCCCTTCTTGCAGAGCCCGAGGCCCTCCATGTGGTGCAGCTCCTTGTAGTCGAACGGGTCGTATGGCTCCGCGAAGTCGATCTGCTTCCGCGGATTGTCGATCCGCGCCTGCTTGTACGCCATCTTCGACGCGCGCGCCAGGTACTCGGGGAAGTACAGGTCGCGGTCCGTCCAGAACGTCGTGTCGATCGCCCATCCGACGCCGGAGAACCACACGGGGGACTCGACCTTGTGCTTCCGGACGAAATCCTCCGAGGCGATCACGAGCGCGCTCGCGCCGTCGCTCGGCGGCGAGATGTCCAGGCGGTGGACGGGCCATGCCATGACCTCGGAGTTCTTCACGTCGTCGACGGTGATGTGCGGGTCCGCGAGCTGCGCGCACGGATGGTCCGCGGCGTTCCGTTTGTTCTTCACCGCCACGGCGGCGATGTCGTCGTAGTCGATGCCGTGCACCGTCATGTACCGGTTCATCTCCATCGCGAAGATCCACACGAGGTTCGGCTTCAGCGGGCGGTCGAGGATTGGGTCCCAGATGTGGCCGAACACGGACTGGGCGTGCGGCTGGCACGAAGACATCTTCTCCTCGTTCACGACGAGGACGCAGTCGAACATCCCGGAGGCGACGTGGTAGTACCCCGCGATCGGCGCGAACACGGCCGTTCCGCCGCCCGTGTAGACGCGCACGTACGGCTTCCCCTTGCCGCCGCAGCCGTCGAGGACGTTCTCGCCCTTCATGTGGATCCCGTCGAACGCGTCCGGCGCAGAGCCGTACACGACCGCGTCGACGTCGTCGATCGTGAGCCCCGCGGAATCCAAGGCCATCCGCGACGCCTCCCAGCACATCTCCTTCGGCGTCTCCATGAGCCGGCGGCGGAACAGCGTCATGCCCGCCCCGATGCACGCCGCCTTCCTCATCGGGCCACCCCCAGGACCGCCACGCCTCCGCTCGTCGTCGGCACGCCCCGCCACGACGCCGCGAGCCCCACGCGCGCCCGGTCGACCTGGTTCGGCCCCGCCTGCCCCCTCAGCTGCAGCGCGACTTCCGCGACGCGGTGGAGGCCGGAGGCCTCGATCACGTTCCCGCAGCCCAGGGAGCCGCCGCTCGGGTTCACGGGGAGCTTGCCGCCAAGGTCGAAGTCGCCGCGCCGGACGGCGTTGGCGGTGTCGCCCCGCTTCGAGATTCCGAGGGCCTCGAGGTGCTGCAGCTCTTTGTAAGAGAACTTGTCGTCGACCTCGGCGAGGTCGGCCTCGCGCGGGTTCCGCAGCTTCGCCATCGCGTACGCCATCTTGGCGGCGTCCTGCGCGTACCTCGCGACGTCCCAGGACCGCGTCTCCAGCCACGGCGTGTCCGAGGACCAGCCGACGCCGCGGATCCAGACGGGCTGCGCAGCCATCTTCCGCGCCCGAGCCTCCGCCGCCAGGACGAGGACGACCGCGGTGTCCGCGAGGCGGGCGATGTCCAGTTCCTTGACGGGTGTCGCGACCGGTGCCGATGCGAGGACCTCGTCGGCCTCGATCCGGGCCCCGTACGCGCCGCGCTCGTTCGTCATCGCGTTCTGGCGGTTCTTCGCGACCACCGCCGCACAGTCCTTCTCCGCGACCTTGCTCGCCCGCAGGTACGCGTCCATCTCCAGGCCGGCGACGTAGTACGGGTGGCCGCCGAGCGGCTTGTTCCAGATCGGGTCCATCGCGTGCCGCACGACCCCGTGGTACGTGAGGAGGTCGGAGATTTTGCTGTGGGCCTCCACGGCCACGAGGTCCGCGAGCCCCGCCTGGATCTGCATGACGCCCTGCGCGAGCCCGTGGATCCCGTCGCCGGGGATGGTGCACGCGGGACGAAGGACCGCCCCGATCTGGTCGGGGGTGAACTCGTCGAAGATCCCGAACCCCTCCCAGTAGTCCTCCGCGCACGTGATGAACGAGCCCACGTCCGTCCGCGGGTCCACGTCCGCGTCCGCGTACGCGCGGCTCGCCGCCTCGAACATGATCTCCTTCCAGCTGTACTCTGGCGTCACGGGACGGAAGGGGACGATCCCGATTCCAACGATGCCCACGCGCATGCCTCGGCCCCGATGGCGGCGGAACGCGGAGAACGGCATAAGGCTTCGTCCATTATCCCTACATAGGAGACCTGTCGAGCGTCACGGTACGCTCCCGGCGGGGCCGCCCGGGCCTGCCATCCAAAGCTCTTTACCGAGTCCCGCCTTCGCCGGGGCCGGGAGTGGAGTGACATGGCCGGTGAATTCGAAGCGGCAATCCTGTTCCTCGTCGCCCTGTTCCTCCTGATCGTCCTCGCGTCGGCGATCAAGGTCGTGCGGGAGTACGAGCGCCGGGTGGTCTTCCGGCTCGGCCGCCTCTTAGGGACGAAGGGGCCCGGGATCGTGATCATCATCCCGATCTTCGACCGGACCGTCCTCGTGGACCTCCGGACGCTGGCGGTGGACGTGCCGAAGCAGCAGATCGTGACGCGGGACAACGTGAGCGTGCAGGTCGACGCGGTCGTCTACTACCGCGTGTTCGACCCGATCAAGGCGGTCATCCAGGTGCAGAACTACCTCCTCGCGACGAACCTCCTCGCGCAGACGACCCTGCGGGACATCCTCGGGCAGGTCGAGCTCGACGACCTCCTCAGCAAGCGGGAGAACCTGAACAAGCGGATCCAAGAGCAACTCGACATCGCGACGGACCCGTGGGGGATCAAGGTCTCCCAGGTCACGATGCGGGACGTCTCCCTCCCGGACACGATGGTCCGGGCGATTGCGAAGCAGGCGGAGGCGGAGCGGGAACGCCGGTCCCGCGTGATCATGGCGGACGGCGAGTTCCAGGCCGCGCAGAAGATGCTCGAGGCCGCGCAGCTGTACCAGGGCGCGCCGGCGGCGATGAAGCTGCGGGAACTCCAGAACCTCGCGGAGATCTCCCGGGAGAAGAACCTGATCGTCGTCGTCCCCTCCGAGGTTCACGGGACGGGCGAGGTCGCGGCCCTGACGAGCGCCCTGAACGCCAGGAAGCCGGAGCGGAAGTGACGGGGGGAACCGGAGGGATGCGGGCGGGTCTCGCGGCCCTGTCCGTCCTCGTCCTCGCCGCCGTCCTCCTCCCCGGTGTCCGCGCCCAAGAGGGACCGGTCCTCGTCGCACAGATCGACGGGGAAATCACCCGCGCGACCGTGGAGTACGTGAAGGCGGCGATCCAGGTCGCGGAGGCGGACGGGGCGCGCGCCCTCGTGTTCCGGCTCGACACGCCAGGCGGGGGACTGCAGGAGACTCAGGAGATCCAGCGAGCGTTCCTCGCGACCCGCGTGCCGGTCGTCGGGTGGGTCGCGCCCTCCGGCGGGAACGCGTGGAGCGCCGGGACGATCCTCCTCCTCACGACGGACTTCGCCGCGATGGCGCCGTTCACGGTCATCGGGTCCGTCCAGCCGGTCACCGTCACGGGCGAGCCCGTCACGGATTCCAAGATCATCAACGCGATCGAGGCGAGCCTGGAGGAACAGCTCCGGCTCCACGACCGGGACACGAACGTGACCGTCGGCGGCCAGACGATGCCGATCGCGCAGGCGTTCGTCGAGCGGAACTTGAACGTGAACGCGGACGAGGCCTTCTCCCTCGGGTTGATCGAAGCCGTCGCCTCCTCTGTTGAGGGCCTGCTCGCCGCCGCGGACGGGTTCTCCCTCCCGCAAAGCCTCACTGACGCACACGCGCACAAGCCCGCCGCCATCGATGTCGCGGGAGCCCCCGTCCGGGAGTTCAACGTACCAATCGGCGTCGCGTTCTTCGCGCTGGTCGCGAACCCAATCGTGTCGGGCCTTCTTCTCCTCCTGGGAATCTACGCGATCATCTTCGGGATCAGCGCCCCCGGGCACGGCGCGGAGATCGCGGGGGTCATCATGGTCGCCCTTGGCGTCCTCGGCCTCGGTCTCGCCGCAAACCTCGTGGGCGTCTTCCTGCTCGTGCTCGGCATCGCGTTCCTTGTCGTCGAGGCGAAGACGCCCGGGTTCGGCGTATGGGGCGTGTCCGGCGTCCTCTGCATCGTCCTGGGCACGCTGTTCCTCGCCCCGATTGCCCCGCCGCAGTTCCTCCTCTCCCGCGACGCACAGCTCGTGATCCTCGCGGCGTTGCTCACGCCGACCGCGGCGTTCGGCGCCTTCCTTCTCTTCGGAATGTACAAGGTGATGCAAGTGCGGAGGCGGAAGCCGATCATCGGCGAGTTCGTCGGCGAGGAAGCGGAGACGTGGGATCCCATCCCGGCGGGCGGACGAGGATACATCCTGTACCAAGGGGAGATGTGGCTCGCGACGGCTGCCGAGGAGCTGCAGCGGGGGGAGAAGGTCGTCATCACCGCCAAGGAGGGACCGCTCCTGACGGTCCAGAGGAAGGCGCCACCGCCGCCACAAGCTACATAATCCGCGTTCCCGATGATCGCGCGTGCCGCTCTACTACTTCGACGTGGAGTCGGAGGGCGAGGACCCCCAGCAGGACCGTCTCGTCACGGTCCAATTCCACCAGCTCGGGGACGACCTCCGTCCCGTGGGACCCTTCACGATCCTTGCGGAGTGGGAGTGGGGCGAGAAGGAAATGCTCCGGACCGTGATGCAGAAGGGAGTCCTCGACACGACATGGGACTTCGTGCCCGTCGGGAACCGGCTCCGGTTCGACTTGACGTTCCTCATCGAGCGCGCAACGCACCATCGCCTCCGGGAGTGGACGCCCGGCGAGCTCCGCCGGTTCTGGTTCGAGAAGGCGATGCTCGACCTCGGGAACGTCCTCGTCCTGATGAACGCGGGCAAGTTCGAGGGCTCGTCGATCGGGAACTTCGTGGACAAGCGCCCGAGCGGGGACGTGCCCCTCCTCTACCGCCAAGGGAAGTTCGCGGAGATCCTCGAGTACGTGACGCGCGAGAAAGACGTCACCCTCGCCCTGCTCGCGGAACTGCGATCCATGCTCACGACGTTCGGCGAGCGGAAACGGCGCGCGCAAGGTGAAAAGCCCTAATACCCTGCCCGGCATCGCAGCGCCCGTGGACTTCCGCGAATCGGAGCAGGCGGCGTTGCTGCGCAAGACCGTGCGCGAATTCGCCGAGCGGGAGATCGCGCCCGTGGCGCGGGAGTTCGACGCCTCCGGCGAGTTCCCGGTGAAATCGGTCGCGCAGATGGGGGAGCTCGGCCTCCTCGGGATGGTCGCGCCGCAGGAGTACGGCGGGACGGGCGCGAGCGCCCTCGAACTGTGCGTGGCGGTGGAGGAGGTCGCCCGGGTGGACGGGGGCCACGCCCTGATCATGGCCGCGCACAACTCCCTGTGCACGGGGAACATCCTGATCGCCGGGACGGAGGAGCAGAAGCGGAGGTACGTCCCGGATTTGGCGGCGGGGAAGAAGATGGGCGCGTGGGGGCTTACGGAGCCGTCCGTCGGGAGCGACGCGGCGGGGATGAAGACCGCCGCCGAACGAGACGCGAAGGGTTGGGTGCTGAACGGGGCGAAGAACCTGATCACGAACGCCCCCGTCGCGGGCACGTTCGTCATCACCGCCAAGACGGACCCGGAGAAGGGGAGCCACGGCGTGAGCGCGTTCATCGTGGAGAAGGGCACGCCCGGCCTCCACATCGGGAAGATCGAGGACAAGCTCGGGATGCGCGCGAGCGCGACGTCCCAGGTCCTCCTGGAGGATTGTCGCGTGCCCGGGGAGAACCTCCTCGGGGAGGAGGGCGAGGGCTACGTGAACGCGCTGAAGACGCTCGATGGCGGCCGCCTCGGGATCGGGGCGCTCGGCGTCGGGCTCGCGCAGGGCGCGTACGAGGAGTCCGTGAAGTACGCGAAGGAGCGGCAGCAGTTCGGCCATCCGATCGCGGACTTCCAGGCGGTCCAGTGGAAGCTCGCGGACATGGCGGTGAAGATCGACGCCGCGCGGATGCTCGTGTACCGGGCCGCGTGGCTGAAGGACCAGGGGCGGCCGTACAAGAAGGAGGCCGCGATGGGGAAGCTGTACGCGAGCGAGGCCGCGATGTGGGTCACGACTCAGGCCGTGCAGGTCCACGGCGGGTACGGATACATCAAGGACTACCCGGTCGAGCGGATGTTCCGCGACGCGAAGCTGTGCGAAATCGGGGAGGGGACGAGCGAGATCCAGCGGCTCGTGATCGCGCGGGAGCTCCTCGGCGCGTAGCCTGCACAGTCAAGACTCCAAACCTTCGCTTCCTCTGATTGTTACATGTACGCCTAAAGCCTTTCCCGGTGGGGGAAGTGCGATGCCCGGAAGGAGGAAGCAGCTGCGCGGTAGCGCGAAGGACCCGGACGCGTGGCTCGACGAGGAGTGGCTGACCGAGGAGGATCGGAGGAGGTACATGGGCAAGTGGATTGTGGCATACCAGGGAGAGATCCTCGGGGTCGGAAGAACTCCGGAGGCGGCCGAGCGACGGGCCAGGGTCACAGGGAAGGTTCCTTCCGATGCGGACGTGTACTTCGAGTGGCTCGCACCGCCTTCCCTCATCTTCTAGCAGGTCCGAGATGGCTGAGGTCTACGCGTGTACCACTCCTCCGGTTGGCTGTCTCCCGTTCGCATCCCCGTCGAGGTCCCCTCGGAGCCCCTGCGACTTCCCTTCGGGGTTCTCGGGAGGGAAGGCTTCTTCGAGGCGTTCGACGTGGCGTTCCTCCTCGGGCCGAACCCCGAGCGTGGGATGTTCTGTCTCTCCCCGGTCGAACGTCGGTACAGGCGTCGGCCCGCCGCGCGCGAGAACGACAATGCGCGGGCGCGCACTCGAATTGCGGCCTAGCGCCGCTCCATGCTGTAGAGCATGTACTGGTTCCCGTCCGGGTCCTTGATCCGCAGCCGGACGCCGCCCCAGTCCTGCTTCTCCGCCTTCGCGCTGATTGCGACACCCTGCGCGCGGAGCTTCTCCTCGACCTTGTACGCGTCGTCGACCCCGATCCCGATCCCGGAATCCTCCCCGATGTGCGCCATGTCCGTGTCGTAGTCCGCGGGGTTCTCGTACATCTCCCGGGTCGGCGTAAACGGCATGACCGCGGTCTGTTTCGGACCGAGCTGGTACACGTAGAAGTCCCCCTCCATGCCCTCCTCGCCCGGGACCTTCTTCGCCTTGAATCCGAGGGACTTGAACCACGCGCCCGCCTTTGCCGCGTCCCGCGAGACGACGGTCACCCACGCGACGGACTGGAGGCCCGTACGCCTCACCTTCGGCCGCGGCTCCTGGGAGATGAACAGGACGTTCCCGTCGGGATCCCAGAACCGCGCGAACGTGTCCGAGCTCTTCTCGACCTTGACGCCGCGGGCGCTGAGCTGCTCCACCGTCTTCGCGAGGTTCGAGGTCTGGAACCCGATCCCCGTCACGATCCCGACGGACTTCAGGTTCGCCTCGTACATCTCCGGGCCCCACTTCGGGTCCGGCTGCCACAGGTCGATCCCCGCGTCCTCGCCGCCCTTCGTCACGCCGAGCTGCAGGTACGCCATGTTCCTCATCTCCGACCGCACCTTCAGCCCGATCTTCCGCGTGTAGAACGTCCTCGCGAGCTTCTGGTTCCGCGTGAAGACGTCCAACTCCGTGATGCGCTGCAGTTTCGCCATGGGTGCTCCCCCGGCCCGAGAAAGCTGTGGCAGGGGATAAAGGAGTCGCATTCCCGGCACGCTTATCGTCCGCCCGGCCATCCTTCGATTGATGGTCCGCGCGAAGAAGCCGCTGCGGAAGCGCGACGGCCGCCCCGGTCCTCCGGAGGGGTACCCGAAGGACCCGGTGAAGTACGCGGACCCGGCGAACTGGAAATACCCCGTCCACACCGCGTTCCACGCGCGCGCGGCGCGGCGGTACTTCAACGACGTCCGGAACCGGGGGAAGTACGACGAGGCGGAGCAGGCGTACATCGACAAGAAGATCAAGGAGGCGCTCGCGAAGTTCGGCGTCGCCGCCAAGATCAAGGGGGGCGTCGAGGAGCGGGAGTCGGACATCATCGAGGAGGACGTCCCGCTCCAGAAGCCGCTCGAGGAGATGACGCTCGACGAGCTGTTGAAGGTCCTCCTCGGCACGGACCGCCTCGGGCGCGCGGAGGCGATCGACGAATCCCTTGTGCAGTTCACGAAGCGCGGGAGCACGATCGTGAACGCGGACGTGAAGGACTACACGGTTTCCTTGGACCTGATGAACAAGACGATCTACCACGACTGCACGGACTGGACGCAGAACCGCGCGAAGGCGAAGCTGTTCTGCAAGCACGTCGGGCGGTTCTTCCTCAGCCTGAAGCCGGGCGAGGCAACGGACGTGCTTCGGTCGCTTCTCCGAGAACGCGATCGATGGGTGTTCGACGTCGCGTGAGCCGACGCCGGGGAAACGCTTATCAATCCCCCAACTCCCTGTGGAGTCGGGGTCGGGGTTATGCGGGGGCGAGTGCTCGGGCTCATCGCCATCCTTGTCGTCTCCATAGTGGTGGCGACGTCAGCCTTCGTGGGACCGGCTGGGCGCGATGTCCCATTGGAGAGGCCAGTGGATGGCTCCTCAGAACCGCCAGCGGAACCTCTCGTTCCTCCGGATGGCCCGGACGTGTGGGTCCACCAGAGGTTCCAGGAAGATCGGCTCCCCTGGGAGATTGATCGGTACATCCAGACTCTTGAGGAGTATGAGGAGCTCATTGTTGAATACTACGGGCGTCAGGGCATCGAGGTCCACGACGTTTCGTTCGAGGACGCGAGCGCGTACTGCTACGCTATCGGCTGTGGCGGGTACATCGTGTACCTGCTCATCGTTACCGACGACCTCGACGAGATGAAGGCCTTCGGGTACGAGATGGGAGGGCCGTAGGCCCGCGTCAGAGTCTCGTGAAGTCTCGGTCCGCGTCCGGGTCGCGTCTCTTCGGTGGCGGGGGCAGGGGCACCGCGGGTTCCTCGAGGTCCTCATCATCGTCAGGCGGCGGTGGCGCGGGCACGTGTAGCTTCTTATGACAGTGCGGGCACTCCTCCTCGTCGAGGCACGCGGAGCACAGCCAGGCGCCGCACGCGTGGTGGGACACCGCCTTCGCCTTGTGGGGGTGGCACGTCCTCGGCTCGCGGACTTCCTCTGCCTTCTTTGGCGGCGGAACCCCAGCCCTCGGGATTGGCGGCGCGGGAGCGTTTGTTGGAGCCGCCGGAGCTTTCGGTTCGTGGTGGACGGGCGCCTTCGGGATCTCGGGGGCGGGCCGCACCGCGGGCTTTGGCGGTACCTTCGTCGTCACGCGGTACGCGCCGCCGTGGAAGATCTTCAGCGAGGTCTCGAGCCGCTTCGCCTCCCAGATTCCGAGGTTCAGCTGCCGCGCGAGGTGCACGAGGTCCCACTCCTCCTTCGGGAGGTCGAGCGCCATCCGGAGGAGCGCGTCCATGTGCGCGTCCGGCGTCGCGTCGACGTCCGCGTCCGCGACGTTCCGGATGTAGCCCCACATCTCCCGGACCTCGGACACGTCCGCCTGCGGCGCGATCATCGCCAACTGGTAGCGGTCGACGTCCCGCGGGCTGTCGACCATCTTGAGGGCGACGGAGGAGATCGCCTCGAACTGGCGGAGCTTCTCCGGCGGGAGGTCCGCGGGCAGGACCTTCGGCACCTCCGTGAGGTACGCGATCACGTCGTCGAGGAGCACGAATGGGACGCCCGCGCCGCGGAACGCCTCCTCGCGCGTGGCGGTCCGCCCGTTCGCGCGTTCCCAGGCGAGGACGCGACGCGCGTGGTCCTCCACGAGCTGGCGGTGCCGGCCTGCTTCCGCGTCCCGCTTCCCTGTGGCGGCGACATCGTACTGGGAGTCAAGTTTCAGCGCGTAGTCGAAGCAGCGGAGGGCGTCCTCGTATCGCCCCAGGTGGCTGAGGGCGAGGCCCTTCGAGGCCCACACGGACTTGTCCACGGGGTCGAGGGCGATCCCCTTGTCGTAGGCCGCGACCGCCGGTTCCCACTGCGCGGACCGCTCGAGGGCGAACGCCTTGAGGGTCCACAGCTCCTTGTCGTTCGGCCGGAGCTGGAGCGCGCGTTCGTACGCGTCTGCGGCCTCCGGGAACTGGTTCAGCTTCACGTGCGCGAGCCCCTTCGCCCGCCACACCTTCGGGTCCTTCGCGTCGAGCGCAACCGCGCGCGTGAACGCCTCGAGCGCCTCGGCGTCCTTCGCGAGGACCTGGAGCGCGGCGCCCTTCATGCCCCACGTCGGGGCGTCGCGGGAGTCCACCGCCAACGCAGCCTCCAAGAGCGGGATCGCGTCGTCCGCGCGGCTCTCCTTCAGGAAGACGGACGCCTTCACGCGGAGCGCGACGGGGTCCTTCGGCTGCTGCTCGAGGACGACCTCGGCGCACTGGAGGGCCTCGTTCGCCTTGTCGAGCGCGAGGAGGGCGAGCGCCTTCCCGTCGAGGAACTCCGGGTTCGCGGACTCGAGGAGGAGGCCGTCGTCGAAGACCCGGAGCGCCTGCGCGTGCCGCCCGACTTCGTTGAGGGCGCGACCCTTGTGCAGGAGCGCCGTCCGGTCGCCGGGGTTCAGGGAAAGCGTGTGGTCGAAGCACTCGACCGCGTCCGCGTGTCTCCCCGCGCGGTACAGGCCCATGCCCTTCGCGTTCCACGACTTCCGGTCCATCGGGTCGATCGCGATCGCGGCGTCGAACGCCTTCTCCGCGTCGTCGAGGCGCCCGGAGGACTCCAGGGCGAACGCCTTCTCCCGCCACGCTTCCGCGTCCCCCGCGTCGAGGGCCAGGAGCTCGTCGCACACCTTCGCGATCCCCTCGTAGTCCCTCATCGCGGCGAGGACCTCGCGCTTCATCCGGAGGAGGTCGCGGTCTCCCGGAGAGATGTGGATCGCCTTGTTGATCGCGGCGAGCGCCTCCCGCGGCCGGTTCACCGCGAGCGCGAGTCGGGCGCGCTCCCTCCACGCCTTCGGGTCCCGCGCGTGGACCGCCACGATCTCGCCGGTGACCGCGTACGCGTCGTCCGGTTTCCGGAGGAGCTCGAGCGCTTCCTTCTTCCCATCGAGCGCCCCGAGGTCTGCGGGGTGTTCCTTGAGCGTCGTGTCGAACGCGAGGAGGGCCTCGTCGTGCCGCCCGACCTTGAGGAGCGTCTGCCCCTTTCGGACCGCATACGCGACATTGCCCGGGTCGATCCCGAGCGCGCGGTCGTACGAGTCCACGGCCTCCTCGAAGCGCTCGAGCCACGCGAGGGCGGCGCCGCGGGAGAACCATACGCGGGCGTCCCGTGCGTCGAGCTGCAGGGCGCGGTCGTACGCCGCGACGGCGTCCTCGTACCGCTTCGCCCCCTCCAGCGCGAGCCCCTTCCCGAACCATGCGCGCTTCTCGTTCGGCGCGAGCCCGAGGCACGACTCGTACGCCGCCACCGCCTCCGCGTACTGCGCGAGCTGCCCGAGCGCGGTCCCGAGGCCGTACCACGCGTCCGCGTTCCCGGGCTCGTGGGCGATCGCCTGGCGGTAGGAAGTGACGGCGTCCTCGAAGTGCGCCATCCGGACTTGGACGTCCCCGCGGCGGTGCCACGCGGAGCCATCGCCGGGCGCGAGCGCGACCGCGCGGTCGTACGCGTCGAGGGCGTCCGTCCAGTCCCCCAGCGCCTCGAGCGCGCCCGCGTGGTCCAACCACGACGCGACGTCGTTCGGGTCGAGGTGCAGGATCTCCCGCGTGACGCGGGCGAGGAGCTTCGGTTCGTTCGTCGCCTTCAGGCAGTCCCGCTTCCCGCGGAGCGCCTCGGGGTCGTCGATGTCCACGGCCAACGCGGCCTCGTACGTCCGGAGGGCGTGCTGCGGGTCCCCGAGCATCCGCAGGGCGAGGCCCTTGTCCTTGAGCGCGCGCGCGTCCCGCCTCTCGAGCCGGAGGACCGCGTCGCTCGCGGCGTTCAGCTCCCGCCACCGGGACAGGTCCTTCACGAGCTGCGCCTTCGTGCGGAGCGCCGCCAAATCGGAGGGGAGTTTCGCGAGGAACGCGTCGATCGCCGCCACCGCGTCCGCCTTGTGGCCGAGCTGCACGAGGACGTGGCCGCGGTCAAAGAGGGTCTCGAGGTTCTCCGGGTCTGCCGCCAGAATCGCATCGCACGCGCCGAGGGCGTCCTCCCACCGCTGGAGCGCGAGGAGGGACTTCTTCCGTCCCGTGAGCGCCGCCGAGTCTTTCGGGAGGAGCGCGAGGACGGCGTCGAACGCCTGGACCGCGACGTCGTACTGCTTCAGCTCCGCGAGCATGGACCCCTTCTCCCGCCACGCGTCCGCGTCGTCCGGCGCGCGCTGCAGGGCCGCGTCGTAGCTCGCGGCGGCCTGCTCCCAGTTCCCGAGCGCGCGGCAGATCGCCCCCCGCTCGCGCCACAGGGTCGGGTCTTCGTCGTCGATCTCGAGCGCCTTCTCGATCGACTGGAGCGCGCGGTCCGGCTGGCGGGACCGGAGGAGGACGTCCGCGCGGCCCCGCCACGCGGCGGTGTTCCGCGGGTTCAAGCGAAGGACCTGCTCGTACGAGGCGATCGCCTCCTCCCGCCGCTCCACGGAGCGGAGCGCCTCCGCCCGGCGGAACCAGAGGTCCGCGTCCTTCGGCCGGGCGCGGAGGATCTTGTCGTACGCCTCGATGTCCCGCGGGTCGATCGCGAGGACGGAGGACCAGCACCGGATCGCGTCCTCGATGTGGCCCTGCGCGGCGAGGACGTCCCCCTTGTCCGCCCAAACCTCCTTCCGGTTCGGCTCCGCGCGGAGCGCCTGGTCGAAGCACGCGATCGCGCGGTCCGCCTGCCCGCGGCTCGCGAGGATCAGTCCGTAGTAGTGGAGCGCGTCTGGGTGCGCGGGGTTGAGCTTGAGCCCGCCGAGGACCGCCCGCTCGGCCTCCGCGACGCGGCCCAGGTGGTAGAGCGCGCGGTCCTCGGCGGCGAACCGGGTCGCGAACTCTCCGCGGAGGCGAGAGATTCCGGGCGCGGCCTGGTTCAGGAACTCCAACACTCGCAGGAACGCCGCGGTCGCCCGAGCGTCCGCGCCGCGGTCGTACATGGCCCGGGCGTGGGCCTCCAGGCGAGCGGCTCTTGCGAGGAGACGGCTCTCGCGATCGAAGAGGCTGCGGAAGGGTCCCATCCCACTCCCTTCTGACGCTCGAGCCGTAGCCGGCTCACTCGATTTATACCCTTCGGTCAGCCGTTTGTCGGACGCGGGCGCGTGGGGCCGTGGGGAGGCTTCATGAGACGCGCCGGGTTTCGGCGGCACGTGGCAGACCCCATCCTGGTGGTGTATGCAATCGGGCTCCCTGCCATCGGCACGTTGGCGGCGGTGGTCGCCGCTTGGACCTCCTGGAGTTCGGCGACCCGCGGGATGGCCGCAGCCGAGAAGAGACAGTGGATCGGCCGGTTCCTCGTCTTCCTTCAGCTCCCGTTCTTCATGATCCTGTTCGGTCTGGTTCTGTTCGTCCTGTTCCTCGGGCGCGCGGGTCGGCCGAGTGGTCAGACCGAGTGGGCCGCCCTCGCGTACGGGATTTCGGGGATGTTGACGGGGTTCGCATTTGCGATCGTGTTCCGCGGCGGGGTCGCACACTCGATCGCGGTGTCCCGGGATTTCGGCCGTGTCCTGGTGTTGGCGACGCTGCCCGAGACCGTGGCGCTGTTCGGGTTCTCCCTGGCCTTCCTGATTCTGGGCCAGTCCGCGCCCGACGACCCCATCTCGATCGGCGTCGTCGTCGAGGCGTCGCGGACCGCGGCCCTGTGGATGATTGCGGGCTCGTTCGTCGCCCCGGTCGAAGCCTACGCGATGGTCGCATATTGGCGGTTCGAATCCTTGAAGCGCTGGACGCGCGCCATCGTCATCGGCGCTCTACTAAAGGTCCCCCTGGTCATCGCGTACGCCCTCGCGTTCCTGGCGCTTGGTCCCCTGTAGCCTCCCGTGTTGTGCGCGGCGGGACGGGCCTAGACTTCGCCCTGTCGCCGGCACACCGCGACGAGGTCCCCGGCGAACGCGGCCGCGGCCTTGGCGGTGATGTGGGGCATCACGACGATCCGGAGGGCGCTCGGATGTCGGGCGGTGCTCACCCGCCAGCCCTTGGTCTCGAGCGCGCGCTGCACGGCCGAGATGTCCTTCAAGCGCACCGCCACGATGTTCATCACGGGTTCGATCGCAAGCGGAAGGCCCGCGTCCGTCGCGCGGTCCGCGATCGTCTGGGTGTTCGCCATGCACCGCCGTACGATTTGGCGGTAGCCCGCGCGCCCGAGAGACCGCATCGCGGCGTAGGCGGCCGCCACGCCCGCGCTGTTCCGCGTCCCGAGCAGGGACGTCTGGTACAGGCTCGTGAGGTACGGGGACTCCACGGCGATCTGCGCAAAGTGCTCTGCACGGCGCACGATGAGGTGCGAGGCGGGGATCGTCGCCATCCCCATCTTGTGCGCGTCGAGGACGAGGGAGCTCACTCCCCGCACGCGGAAGTCCCAGTGGGGGACGCGGGACCCGTGCCCGAGGAACGGGAGGACGAAGCCGCCAAACGCCGCATCGACATGGAGGAACGCGCGGTCCTCGCACACCTCGCCGATCTCGTCGATCGGGTCGACCTGCCCGAGCTCCGTCGTCCCCGCCACCGCCACGACGGCGGCAACGTCCCTCGTCATCCTGCGCCGCAGCCCGTCCACATCCATCTTGTACGCGTCGTCGAGTCCGACCTCGACGAGACGCATCCCGAGCAGATCCGCGGCCTTGCGGACGGAGAAGTGCGCGCTCTTGGCGGCGATCACCGTGCGCTTCCGGGTGACGTTCCGCGCCATCCACAGGGCCGTGACGTTCCCCTCCGTCGCGCCCGAGACCGTGAGGCCGCCGAGGTTCCTTCCATGGAGGAGCGTCGCGAGCATCCGGAGCGTCTCGCGCTCGAGCCGCCACGTCCCCTTGTACAGTCCGGGGTTCCCGAGGTTTGCCTCGAGGAACATCGCGTGCGCCCGTTTCGCAATCGGAAGAGGTTCTGTGCACATGCTCGCGAAGATGCGGGAGTCCCGAAACTGCAGGTCCTCGTCGCTCGCCTCGCGGAGTTCCCTCAGGACGGTGCGCGGGTCCACGCCACGCTCCTTCACAGGCGGCGGGGATTGCCCTCGGGGGAATAAGGGATGCGACGGTCAGATCGCCTCGACGATGGGGATGTCCGCCTCGAACCTCGGGAGGAGACCCGCGACGGCGTCGAACGTCTCCACGTGGCGCCGCACGTCCTCCTCCGTGTGCTGCACGGAAACCGTCCACTGCTCGTCGGGGCCATTCGCCATCGGGATCACGCCGCGGTTCAGCATCGCGGTGTCGTACCCCCACCACTTGCCCACGTCGACGTCGAGGAACGACCGCCAGTCCGTCACCGGCCGCGGGCCGAAGAAGACCGCGCCGCTCTGCCCCATGTACTGCGCGAAGCCGCCGACGTGCCGATCCTCGAGGACGTTCGCATATCCCTTGCCGAGCTCGTCCCCGAGCGCCGCGACCGTCGTCATCGCCTTCTTCGTGAGGATCTTCTCCAGGGTGACGCGCGTCGCCGCCACGGACAGCGGGTTCGCGTTGAACGTGCCCGCGTGGGACAGGACGCCCGGCTCGACCGCCTCCAGGACCTTGGCGCGGCCCCCCACGGCGGCGACCGGGAAGCCGCCGCCGATCGCCTTCCCGAGGACCTTCAGGTCCGGCCGCACGCGGAACACCTCCTCTGCGCCGCCGTAGAACTTCCCGCCCGTCTTCACCTCGTCAAAGATCAGGAGGGCGCCGAGGCGGTCGCACAGCTTCCGGAGGCCCGAGAGGAACCCGCGCTGCGGGAGGACGAAGCCCATGTTCATCGGAATCGGCTCGAGGATGATCGCCGCCAACTCCTCCGCGTGCTCCTCCGCGATCGCCTCCGTCGCCGCCAGGTCGTTGAACGGCGCGACGTATGTGTGGCGGGTCGCGTGGGGGACGAGGCCCGTGGACGCGGGCACTGTCGTCGGCCTCCGCGGATCCCCCGCCTTCTCGGACGTCGGCTTGATGCTCGCGAGGAGCGCGTCGCTCGACCCGTGGTAGCACCCCTCGAACTTCAGGAAACCCATGCGGTCCGTGGCGGCGCGGGCGAAGCGGAGGGCGAACATCGTCGCGTCCATGCCCGTGTTCGAGAGCTTCACGCGGTCGAGGTGATAGCGGGCGCACAGGTGGTCGCACAGTCTGGCGGTATGCTCCGCCTCGTACCCGTAGATTACGCCGTCGCCGAGCTGGCGGTGGATCGCGTCGACGAGCCTGGGATGGGCGTGTCCCGTCACGAGGGCGCCGAACGCCATCGCGAAGTCGAGGTACTCGTTCCCGTCGACGTCCCAGACCCGCGTGCCCCGTGCGCGGCGCACATAGAGCGGGTACGGATCCTGGGCGCGGTAGTTGCTGTGGACGCCGAACGGCGTCCGTTTCCTCGTGGCCTCAAAGAGCTTTGCGGACGACGGCGTCCGCTTCTCGAACTTCCGGATCTGCTCGCGCAACGCGGTGCTGGCGGCGGGTCCTCGTGCCTCGATCGTAACACCCGGGGCCGGGAGGCGGTGCGGCTCACATAACGCTTCCCGATAGAGTATATGACGTCCACGCCTCGTCCGCCCGTTGGAACGCGCGATCTAGTGGTTCGCCGGAACCCCCGGCTTCGTGGTCAGGAGTGCGGAGGTTCGTCGGAACGTCAATCCTAGGAGGAACATGCCGGTCGAGAAGACACTCCCCCATGCGGCGAGTGCAACCACCGCAGCTCCCTGCGCCTGCGTCGAGCCGAAGGGAATCGCAAGGATGGCGACAAGGCCTCCAATCCCCATGAACCCATGGATCAGGAAGAGCCAGCGGAGGGCCGCCTCCACCCTCGTCCCCCCAAACAGGGGGAACGCCGCCAACGTCGCGAGTCCGAGGAAGAAGTATCCGAGGACGTCCGTCGCGAGGACGACGGATCCTGGGTTCGAAGCCACCCACGGCGCAAGCCCGCTGAAGTCGCCACTGTGGATGCTGCCGCGGACAATGGTGAGTTGGATCGTGTAGTTCACGCTCACGATCGTCGCGTACGGGATCGTGAACGCGGCGGCGAGCTGACCGAGGATTCGGCGATTCTCTGGCGCAAGGGATTGGAGGCAAGCGAACGCCGCCACGATGAAAGGCGCGGGGATCAGCCAGAGGACGTAGGGAAGGAGCTCGATGTCCTGAAACCCCGCGGCGTAGTCCGCTAAGGACACGTACGGACGGTTCCCGACCGCGAGGAGCGCGGGGACGGAGGCGGCAACCGAGATGGCGGCTGCCACAGCGCACCAGAATCCGATTCGCGCAGCGACCGCCCGATTCCGGTCCTCGGCGGGGGTCATGCAGGTGCCTCTCGAGGACTCGATGTATGTTCCTCTTATGAGCCCTCGTGCAGAGAATCCCGCTGGCATCGACGCCACTCAGCGCAACCCATATGACAGGCTCGCTCCTTCCGGACACGGACGTGAGGCGGTGGGTTCTGTAGTCCTCCCGGAGGTCGCGTCGAACTACGGACGCCTCCGTCACTTCCTTGGCGGCAGGTGGATCGAGGACCCCGGCGAATCCTTGGCGGTGATGAACCCCGCCACAGCGAAGGAAATCGCGCAGGTCCCGCTGGCGGCGAAGGAGATTGTCCGCGCAGCGGTCGGAGCCGCAAAGGAAGCGTCCTCCTCGTGGCGGGAGACACCGCCGCTGGAGCGCGCGCGGAGGTTCTTCGCCTTCCGCGACCTCATGATCCGCGACGCGGACGTCCTCGCGCGGATCATTTCCCAGGATCAAGGCAAGACGATCGAGGAGGCCCGCGCGGAGGTCCAGCGGGCGATCGAGAACGTGGAGGTCGCCGCCGGGGTCCCGTCCCTCATGATGGGCTATGGCCTCGAGGACGGGGCCGCGAAAGGAATGGATGAGGAGGTCGTCGCGCAACCTCTCGGCGTTTTCGCGGGAATTACGCCGTTCAACTTCCCCCTCATGGTCGCGTTCTGGTTCCTCCCGTACGCGCTCGCGACCGGGAACACGTACGTGCTGAAACCGTCGGAGCAGGACCCCGTCGTGTGGACGCGGATCATGGACCTGTTCGCGGAGGCGGGCTTCCCGCCGGGTGTCGTGAACCTCGTCCACGGGGCGCGGGAGACCGCGGAGGCCCTGATCGACCACCCGGACTTGCAGGGCGTCTCGTTCGTCGGATCCACGCCGGTCGCGAAGGCCGTGTACGCGCGCGCGGGGTCGCGGGGGATCCGGGCGCAGTGCGGCGGAGGCGCGAAGAACGTCCTCGTCGTGATGCCCGACGCCCGGCTCGACCAGACCGTGGAGGCGGTCCTGAACAGCGCGTACGGCATGGCGGGACAGCGGTGCCTCGCGGGGTCCGCGGTCGTGGCGGTCGGGGACGCGCACGACTCGTTCCTCGACAAGTTCCGGCGCGCGGCGGAGCGGATGCGCCTCGGGTATGGGCTCGACCCCGCAACGGACATGGGGCCCGTCGTGTCCGACGCCGCCAAATCACGAGTCACGTCCTTCGTGGAGACAGGTGAATCCGAGGGAGCGGAACTCGTCCTCGACGGGAGAACCGCCAAGGTCGCGGAGTACCCTGGCTATTTCGTCGGTCCGACGATTTTCGATGGCGTGGCGGGGAACATGCGTGTCGCGCGTGAGGAGATCTTCGGGCCCGTCCTCGGGGTCCGCGAAGTCCACACGCTGGACGAGGCAATCGAGGCGATTCACGAGAGCCCGTACGGGAACGCGGCGTCGATCTTCACGGAGAGCGGTGCGGCCGCCCGGCGGTTCCGGTACGAGGTGCGGTGCGGGAACATCGGGGTGAACGTGGGCGTCGCGGCTCCGATCGCGTACTTCCCGTTCGGCGGCGCGCGAGAGTCGTTCTTCGGGGTCCTCCACGGGCAGGGGCGGGACGCAGTCCGGTTCTTCACCCGGCATAAGGTCGTCATTTCGCGGTGGTCGTGACCGGAGACTTGCGAAAGCTACATTACGAATCCCCGCCCTCAGGGGAACGTCCCATCCACAAGGGGAGGATCATCGTGGCGCAGGAGTACCGAAACTTCGTCGGCGGACAGTGGGTCGAGGCCGCGAGCGGCGAGACCATGGAGGTCCTGAATCCCGCGACCTCGAAAGTGATCGCGGAGGTCCCGAAGTGCGGCGTCGAGGACACGAAGGCCGCGATCGACGCGGCGCGGGAGGCGTTCGACAGTGGCCCGTGGGGCCGCACGACCCCGGGCGAGCGCGCATCGTACCTCCTGAAGCTCGCGGACCTTATCGAGAAAGAGGCGGACCGGCTCGCGGTCCTCGAGACAACGAACCAGGGGAAGACGATCAAGCAGGCGCGGGACGGGGACATCCCCTTTAGCGCCGACAACCTTCGGTTCTTCGCCGGCGCCGCGCGCTCCCTGACGTCCGCCGCCGCAGGTGAGTATGCGGGCGGGCTCACAGGCACCTCGTTCCTCCGCCGCGAGCCCGTAGGTGTCGTCGGGTCGATCACCCCGTGGAACTACCCGCTCATGATGTCGGTGTGGAAACTCGGCCCCGCGCTGGCGGCGGGGAACACGGCCGTCATCAAACCGGCTTCGTACACGCCCCTCACGACGATCGAGATGGGGAAGCTCATCGAGAAGGCCGGCTTCCCGCCGGGCGTCGTGAACGTGATCACGGGGCCGGGGAGCGTCATCGGCGACGCGCTCGTCTCGAGCCCGGACGTGGACATGGTCTCCCTCACGGGCGACACCGCCACGGGCCGGAAGATCTTCGAGGCCGCCGCGCGGGCGATCAAGCGCGTGCACCTCGAGCTCGGCGGCAAGGCGCCGTTCGTCGTGTTCGGGGACGCGGACCTCGACGCTGCTGCGAAAGGGGCCGTGGCGGCGGGCTTCGTGAACACGGGGCAGGACTGCACGCAGGCGTGCCGGTTCATCGTGCAGGAGAAGGTGTACGACAAGTTCGCGAAGAAGCTCGTGGACGAGGCGCGGACCGTGAAGGTCGGGGACCCGCAGTCCCGGGAGACGGACATGGGGCCGCTCGTGTCGAAGGCGCAGCGGGAGAAGGTCGAGTCGTACGTGAAGATCGGGAAGGACGCGGGCGCGACGGTCGCGCTCGGGGGGAAGCGGCCGAAGGGGAAGGCCTTCGACAGTGGCTTCTTCTACGAGCCGACCGTGCTCACGGGCTGCGACCGGGACATGCGCGTCGTTCGGGAGGAGATCTTCGGGCCCGTCCTCACCGTGGAGCCATTCCTGGACGAGACGGACGCGATCGCCCGGGCGAACGACGTCGCGTACGGCCTGTACAGCAGCGTGTGGACGCGGGACGTCGGACGGGCGATGCGGGTCGCGCGGAGCCTGCGCGCGGGCGCCGTGGAGATCAACGACCACCTCCCGATCGTGTCCGAGATGCCCCACGGCGGGTACAAGCAGAGCGGGTTCGGGAAGGACCTGAGCTTGCACTCCGTGGAGGACTACACGAACCTGAAGCACGTGTACGTGGACCTCACGGACGCGCCGCGGAAGGGGTGGCACTACATCACGTACGGGAAGGCGTGAAATCCGCTCGGGCCAGGATCTGGCGGCCTCTCATCTGCGCGGGCTACGAGGCTGGTTCTTGGAGCCGGCTATGCGCTCGTCCAGCTGGAGCCGTAGGTATCGCTGGGCCCAAGGGCTCGCGGCATGGGGAATGCTGAAAGTGATGCAACCGGCCATGAAGAGCCCGATGAACGCCAGGAACATGAATTGACGCCCTTCCGGTGTCAGGGTGTCGCTGCTGCTCCCTCCGAGGAGGAGCAGGAGAAGGCTGAGGCCGATGGAAAGCAGGCCAAAGAAGTGCCAGCTCCCGGCTTGATTACTCCTGCCGCCGTTTGTCGCCTTACGACCAGGCGCACGGTTCACACGTGGTGCAAAGGCAGGGCATGTATTAACTCGTGGCGCCTACGTCGAGGCGAGTCCCGGGAAGCGAGCCTCGGTCCCGACGCGACGGGCCATTCCACCGCGGAGGACGAGCGCAAGCCTTATCCGGTAGGAATTCCTACCATAGGGTTAGAATGAAGCGGAAGGTCGGGCCGAAGGGCCAGATCGTGATCCCAAAGGAGATCCGCGAGACGCTCGGCGTGAAGGAGGGGATGACGATGGTCTTCTCGGTGTCCGGCGACGTCATCGAGCTGCGACCCGAGCCTAGACCCGAAGAGATTCTTCGGAGGTTCCTCACCGTGAAGGGCAAGAGGATTCGAGGGCGGGTCGACTGGAAGGCCGTACTGGACGAGGAATACGAAGTGCCGGCGGGCAAGTAATGTACGCCGACGCGGGGGTGTTCGTCCTCTCGCTCGTAGCGGACGAGCGGGCACGCCACGCATCCGCGTCGAGGTCGTTCCTCGAAGCCGTCGTCCTTGGGAGACGGACCGTGACGACGTCAACGCTGACATGGGACGAGGTCGTCTACGTCGTCCGTCGGCTCCTGGGGGTGGAGGACTCGCGGGCGAAGGCGGAGGAGCTGCTCGCGCTCCCGAACGTATCGTGGATTCCCGCAGACTCGACCGTGATCCGTGCGGCGTCGACGCTCTACCGCGACCTGCCGATTCGTCCGAGGGACGCGATTCATGCGGCCTCCGCCCTGCAGAGCCGAGAGGAGGAAATCCTTTCCGAGGACGAGGTGTTCAACCGCGTCCCCGGCCTGCGTCGGGTCTGGCCACCGCCCTGATGCTACGCCCACGCCACGAGGACGATTCCCGCCACGAACGCGAACAGCCCGAGGACGATCCGCGGCGTCATCCGCTCCTTCAACACGATCGCCGCCGCCAACGTCGCAATCACCGGATAGCTCCCCGCCACGGGCGTGACGAGGGACGCCGGCCCCGACGTGTACGCGTAGTTCACCGCGAACGCGCTCACGGCCCCCGAGAAGAGCGTGTACGCGATTAGGGAATTCGTCCTCCGGTCGAGTGCCGCCGGGTCACCCTTTCGCCCCCGCCACGCGAAGTACGTCGTCCCGACGATTGCGTTCACGACCGCATACCACAGGAACAGGTTCGCCTCCCCGATCGTCCCGATGCTCACCTTCACGGCCCCGCCCCAGAGGCCCCACAGCACGAAGCCGAGGATTGCGAATGCGGCCGCGCGGGAAATGATCCGCCCATCCTTTCGCGGCTCGTACGCCACGAGGACGACGACGAGGAGCAGGAGTACGACGCCGAACGCTTGCACCCCCGTGATCGTCTCCCCCAGGATTGTCACCCCGAGGACGACGGTGAGCGCGGGGTACGCGGCTGTCACGGTGCCGACGACGCTCACAGTCCCCACCGCCAACCCCTCGTAGAAGAACAGGTAGCCGACGATTCCCGTCAACGCCGCGAACAGCGCGACCGCCACCGCGCCTACGTCCCAAGACCACGGCAACCTCGGAAGGGTGAGGCCGATGAGCAGGAACGTCGCGGCCTCCACGAGCGCGGCCCAGAAGAACATCCGCGTCGCCCCCGCGCGGTCCGTCGACGGTTTGGCGGTGAGGGTGCCCGTGCCCCACAGCGCGACGCTGAGGAGCGCCCACGGAAGCCACTCCGCCGCCATCGCGCCCGGAGGAGGGGCGTCCGTCAAAAGGTTGCTGTCGCGTATGTCGAGAACCTATATAGCGGGTCCAAGCCTTCGCGCGCTCGGGGGACCCCGTGCGGATTCTCATCCTTGGCGGCGGCGGTGCGATGGCCCGCGCGATCGCCCGGGATCTCCTCTCGAACCGGAGGGTCGAACGAGTTGGCATCGCGGACCTCGACGGGACCCGCGCGAAGGATGCCGCCAACGCGCTGAAGACGGACCGCGCAGAGCCGTTGGCGGTGGACGTGCGCGAGGCGGACCGCCTGCGCCGCGTCGTCGCCGAGTGGGACGTGGCGATCAACGCGACGTGGTACGAGTTGAACCTGGACGTGATGCTCCCGTGCATCGCCGCGGGCGTGCACTACGTGGACCTCGGCGGGCTGTACCACATGACCCTCAAGCAGCTGCAGCACGACGGCGCCGCCAAAGATGCGGGCGTCACCTGCCTGATCGGGATGGGCTCGACGCCGGGCACGATGAACCTCATGGCGGCGCACGCCGCCTCAAAGCTCGACCGGATCCAGGGGATGACGCTGCGGAGCGGCGCGAAGGTCGTGAAGGGGAAGCTCGAGGGCTTCTTCGCCCCCTACTCGATCCGCACGATCCTCGATGAGTTCACGCTGGACACGCCCGTCCTCCGCGGGGGCAGGATGCGGTTCCTTCCCGCACTGACAGAGGCCGCGTTTGACATGCCGGAGCCCGTCGGCCCGTCCCAGGGCGTCCTGACGATCCACTCCGAGCTCGCGACGCTCCCGCAAAACCTCGGAAAGGGCATCCAGGACCTGGACTTCGGCGTCGCGCTCGCGCCGGAGTTCGCGGCCACGCTGAAGGCGATTGTGAAGGCGGGGCTTGCGTCGCGCGAACCGGTCCGCGCCGGCGGTCAGGAGGTCGTTCCGTACAAGGTGACGGCCGCCGCCATCGATGCGCTCCCGAAGCCGGAGGGCACGCTCCTCGACGTCGACGTCATGCGGGTCACCGCCACGGGGACGCGGGACGGAGAGCCTGCGATGGTGACCGTGGATTCCATCGGGCATCCGAATCGGAAGTGGAACATGGACGGCGGGACGCTCGCGACGGGAACGCCCGCCTCGATCGGGGCGCAATGGGTCGCGGAGGGAAAGGTCCGCGCGCGCGGGGTCGTGCCGCCGGAATTGGCGGTGGATGGCCGTGCGTACTTCCGGGAACTCGGGCGCGGCCGCCCCTTCGAGGTCATCGAACGGGACGAGCTCGAACGCGAAGTCACGAAGGGATGAACATGGGGAAGACGAAGAGCGAGGCGCTGAAGGCGGAGCGGGACGCGGTGATCGCGAAGTCCGTGCGGACCGCGATGGACCTGTTCGTCGCGGAGGCGACGGGCCACACGATCCGGGACGTGGAGGGCCGCGAATACCTGGACTTCACGGGCGGGATCGGCGTGCACACGACGGGGCACCGACCGGAGGCCGTGATCCGCGCGCTGAAGGAGCAGCTCGACCGGTACCTGCACCTCTGCGTGATGGTCTTCAACTACGAGCCATACGTGGAGCTCGCGAAGCGGCTGCGTGCAATCTCCCCAATGAAGGACGCGAAGAGCGCGTTCTTCAATTCCGGCTCCGAGGCGATTGAGAACGCCGTGAAGACCGCGCGGGCGTTCACGAAGCGCCCGGGCGTGATCTCGTTCCGGAACGCGTTCCACGGCCGCACGTTCATGTGCCTCTCCCTCACTGGGAAGTACAAGCCGTACAAGGTCGGGTTCGAGCCGTTCATGCCCCACGTGTACCAGGCGTCGTTCCCGTACCATTACCGGTGTTCGGACGAGCACGACGAATCCGAGTGCGCGGAGCGGCATCTCGCGACGGTCGAGGACATCTTCCATTCACAGGCCGCCGCGGACAAGATCGCTGCGATCGTCGTGGAGCCCGTGCAGGGCGAGGGCGGGTTCATCGTGCCGCCAAAGGAGTTCTTCGTCGGACTGCGAAAGCTCTGCGACGCGAACGGCATCGTGTTGGTGGACGACGAGGTGCAGGCGGGGATGGGCCGCACGGGGAAGATGTTCGCGATCGAACACTTCCGGACGACGCCAGACCTCATCACAACCGCCAAGGCGCTCGGCGCGGGCCTCCCGATCAGCGGGCTCACGGGGAAGCCCGAGGTCATGGATGCGCCCGTCCCCGGCTCGATTGGCGGCACCTATGGAGGGAATCCGCTTGCGTGCGTCGCGGCGATCGAGAACCTGAAGCTCATCGAGAAGGCGATCTCGAACGCCTCGAAGGTGGAACGGGTGATGACGAAGCGGCTCGACGAGATCGCGGAAGGGCATGTGCTCGTCGGCGAGCACCGCGGCCTCGGCCCGATGCGCGCGATCGAGCTCGTGAAGGACCGGCGGACGAAGGTCCCTGCCGCGGACGAGGCGAAAGCGGTGCAGCGCGAGGCCCGGGAACGGGGCGTCCTCCTCCTGACGGCGGGCACGCTCGACAACGTGATCCGACTCCTGCCGCCCCTGACGACGCCCGTGGACGTGCTCGAGAAGGGGCTCGACGTCCTCGACAGCGCGTTGGCGGCGGTGGAGCAATCCGTGCGCTGAGCACTCACGCCACGGATTTCGGCGGGAATGCCGATTTTCCTCCATCGCTGCCCAATCCTTGCGCGAACGTTCTCACCCGTGAAAACACGGGTGCGTGAAGGATACCGCGCGGACGCCGCGAAACGTATATGGTGAATCAGAGCCTTCCGGGACCCGGGCAGTGCGCGGGGGCGGGGGTCGCACTTCTGCTTCCGCCGAGGAGGCGGTGAAAAATGAAAGCAGCGGTAGGCGTCGTGGTGCTTGCCCTCTTGGCAAGCGGTGTCTTCCTGGCCGGGATCGGGAGCGTGTCCACGAGCGCCGCGGACAATCGGTCCGTCGAACCGATGCGGACGGGGACGTATGCGTGGTCGTTCTACGACTTCTTCAACGTCCCGTACGACACCTGGTGGACGGACACGAGCCAGCGGCCGCGCGTGTACGGCGACGTGATCCTGTCGAACACGTATCCCTACACGAACTGGTACCCGTGGGCCGGCGATCGGTACGACTCGACGATTTACACGATGTACCGAATCGACATGTCCGTGACGGGCACGAACGCGTGGTCGTCGGGGACGCCCGTGATCCTCCCGCAGTTCGGGACGGGTGCGACGGACCCGATCACGGTTGACTGGTACATGCAGTACGTGTCGAACACGAGGCGCGAGCAGTTGTCCAGTTCGGGATGTTTCATCAACAAGGGGAGCATGGACGGCTTCATCATGGAGACGGCGTCGTCGTTCACGATGACCCACGCGACCGCGGAGCGGATCTTCGGCGTCACGGGGGACCCCGCGACGTGGTGGGCAGCGAACACGGCCGCGGGATGCACGTCCTACGGCGCCCTCGAGACGAAGTGGGAGACGTGGCTCAGCGATCTCGGGAACGGCGCGTTCGACATCTTCAACTCGTTCGAGTACACGTACAGCCCGTGGTACACGGAGGTCACGTACTCGATCGTCGGCAACGAGGTGACCGTGAAGCTGCAGCACATCACCTGGGGCATCGAGGTCCTGATGGCTCGGTGGATGTATTGGGGCACGACGACGTACGAGTCCATGGGGACGCCCGCGGGATGGTGGCCCTGGGAGCTCGCGTGGTTCGAGGACTTCCACCTGACGGGCACCCTCGGGACGAGCGCCTCGGACCTCCACCTCACGAGTGCGATGGCGTACCACCTGTCGGCGTCCGCCCTCGGCGGTGCGGACGGCGTCATCGGGACCGGCGGGGACGACACGCCGACGTGGGTGTTCCAACCATACCTGACGGACTACCTGTACTCGGGCGGCTCCCACCCCGTTTCCGAGCTCGACGCGTACATCGGGCGGGAGATGCTGAAGACGACGCCCGGGTCGAGGTACTATGGCGACATGGGCGTGTACACGTTCGTCCCGAAGGAGTGGGACCTGCTCGCGGGCGAGACCGTGACGTGGGACTTCCCGGACGGGGACGTCCTCTGGTACAACCCGCAGTCCCCGGAGAACTCCGACCCCGCGACCCTAATCGCCTCGATGGGTCCGCTCACCTTGGCGAACCGGATTCCGAGCGGGTTCGGCACGTGGGACGAGGCAACGAACTCCCTCACCGTGACGGGCCCCCTCGACGGCACGCTGCCGGCGAATCCGGACTACGGGACGCCCTGGGTCGAGGTCGGCCCCGAGACGCCCTCCGGGACGCCGGACTACCTCGCGGACCTCGTGCGGCGGAGCGCGTGGCCGGAGCGGCACCACTATGTGATCGGCGCGGACGCGGACGGCACCCTCCTGCTCTACGGGAAGGCGCAGAACCTCGGCGGGAGGGACACCGCGGTCTCCGTGCGCTTCACGGTGAGCAAGGGCGGGAACTCGTGGACCGTGGACTCCGAGACGCGGGTCCTTTCGCCCGGCCAGCGCTGGGACTTCACCGCCGGGCTGATGGGCCTGACGCCGGGGAAGTACAGCGTCGTCGCGCAGGCGTGGTACGACACGAACGGGGACGGCGTGCCGGACACCGCGGGCGCGAAGATGAAGTCCTTCTCGTTCTCCGCCGTGCCGTGATTTGAATCGGGGGCCTTCGCGCCCCCCACTTCCCCTTTTCTATCCTTACGGGATACCGCGAGTGCCCAGCGTTCGACGGCCGCGCAAACGTCTATTTATAGAACGAGGAGCATCCACGGACCCGGGGAGGATTCTCGTGGCGCAAAGCACGGAAGCACCCGCCGTTCCCGAGGCACCCACGGCACCCGCGGCCCCGCCGCCGGAGCCGGAGAAGAAGCGGAAGAAGTGGCTCGCGCTGATTGTCGCGCTCGTCGTCCTCGTGGCGGCGATCGGGATCACCGCGGTCCTGCTCTCCCAGCCCGCGTCGCCACCGGGACGGGTCTTGGACCGCGTGGAGGTCGTCCCGCCGACCGCCTCGATCGAGGTCGGTGAGGCGAAGGTGTACACCGCGCGCGCGTTCGACGCCGCGGGGGCGTCGATTGCCTTCTCCGAGATTTCGGTCGCGTGGTCCGTCGCGCCGACGACCTTGGGCACGTTCAATAACATCACGATTCCAAACACGATGTTCACGGGCGCCGAGGTCGGGGCTGGCACGATCACGGCGACGGTCACGTTCGCGGGGCAGACGAAGTCCGGGACCGCGTCTGTGGAGGTGCGGCCCGTCCCGAACTGGGCGGCGGAGATCCGCCTCGTCGGGCTGCCCGCGTCGGCGAAGGTCGGTGCCGCCATGACCGCGACCGTGGAGGTCTACGATCGGTTCGCACAGTTGTACGCCGACTACACGGGCACCGTCACGTTCACCTCGAATCCCCCGGCGGGCGCGACGCTCCCCCTCGACTACACGTTCCTGGCGGCGGATGCAGGCTCGCGGACCTTCACGTCCGCGTTCTCGTTCTCGGCCGCGGGCACGTACGACGTCACGGTCGAGGACACCGGTAACGCGACCCTGTCGGACACCGCGACGGTCGCCGTGAACCCGCCCCAGGCGCCGACCGCGCGCGCGACCGCCACGGAGAACCAGTTCACGGTCACGTTCGACGGGTCCACGTCCACGGACCCGGACGGGACGATCGCCACGTACGCGTGGGACTTCGGGGACACGACGACGGGCACCGGGCAGATCGTCGTGCACACGTACGCGGCGCAAGGGGACTACACGGTCGGCTTGGCGGTGACGGACGACGACGGCCTCACGGGTGCGACAACGCTCCCGGTCCGGCTGTGGCCACCCGTGGCGGCGTTCACGGTCGCGCACGCGGGCTTCCGCGTCGACGTCGACGCCTTCGGGACGACGGATGTGGACGCGAACATCGTCTCCTACGCGTGGGACTGGGGCGACGGTTCCCCCGCCGGCAGCGGCGTCACGGCGACGCACACGTACGCGGCGGAGAACACGTACACGATCACCCTTACTGTGACGGACGCGGACAGCTTCGTGGACGCGGTGTCCCAGACGTTCGCCCTCCTCCGGCCGATGGCGAGCTTCACCGCCGCGATTCCGATCGACACGGTCTCGGTCGACGCCTCGGCGTCCACCGACGACGGGACGATCGTCTCCTACGCGTGGGACTGGGGCGACGGTTCCCCCGCCGGCATCGGCGTCACCGCGGTGCACACGTACACGACCGCCGGGGCCAAGGCGATCCTGCTGACGGTCACGGACGACGTAGGGCTCCAGGCCATCGCCACGAGGACCGTGACCCCGCGGTTTTCCCCCGTCGCCTGCTTCACGGTCTCCACGAACCTCCTCGACCTGAGCGTCGACGCGAGCTGCACGTCGGACGTGGACGCGAACATCGCGTCGTACGCGTGGGACTGGGGCGACGGTTCCCCCGCGGGGAACGGCGTGACGGCCACGCACACGTACGCGCTCCCCGGCACCTACACGGTGACCCTGAACGTCACGGACGCGGACGGGCTCTGGGACACGGTCTCGCGGGACGTGACGGTGAGCGGATCGCTGATCCCGCCCGTCGCCTGCTTCTCCCTCCTCTTGAATGGAGCGCAGGAGCGGATCGAGGTCGACGCGGGCTGTTCCTCCGACGCGGACGGGACAATCGTCTCCTACGCGTGGGACTGGGGCGACGGTTCCCCCGCCGGCAGCGGCCTCACCGCCACCCACGCATACGCCGCCAACGGGTCGTACACAGTCACCTTAACGGTCACGGACGACGACGCGCTCACGGACGCCCTCACGCAGGCGGCGTCATGGTTCCCGCCCTGGGCGTGTTTCTCCGCGACGCAGCTGATTTGGGACGTCACGGTCGACGGCGGCTGTTCCGTCGACGGCGACGGGGCGATCACCGCCTACGCGTGGGACTGGGGCGACGGTTCCCCCGCGGGCAGCGGCGTCACCGCCGGGCACACGTACAACGCGCGGGGCACATACACGATCCGTCTCGCCGTCACGGACGCCGACGGGTTCGTGCGCACCGCGACGCGGGACGTCTCGTTCAACCCGCCCACGGCGCGGTTCGAGGTCTCGACCCTGAGCCTGACCGTGAACGTGGACGGGTCCGCCTCGACCGACTCCGACGGGACGATCACGACCTATGAGTGGCAGTGGGGCGACGGCGCCCCGGCGGACTTCGGCGTGACCCGGGTACACACGTATACAGCGCCGGGCGTGTTCACGATCACCCTCTTCGTGTACGACGACGACGGGCTGATGGACTTCGCGCAGAAGGACGTGAGCGTGAACACCACGTCCCTCGACTACACGTTCTACGACTTCTTCAACGTCCCCCTCGATACGTGGTGGACGGACAACACCCAGCGGCAGCGCGTGTACGGGGACGTCGTCCTGAACAACGCGTACCCGTACATCACGTGGTACCCGTGGGCGGGGGACCGGAACGACCCGACGATCTACACGATGTACCGGATGCACGTCGACGGGCGGAACCTCCCCGGCTACTCGATCGACGACCCCGTGATCCTACCGCGGTTCGGGCCCAACCAGCCGGGCGGGTCCGTGCAGATCGACCTGTACCTGCAGTACGTGTCGAACACGCGGCGCACGCAGCTCTCCGGGCAGGGGTGCTTCATCAACCAGGGGCAGATGGATGGGTTCATCATGGAGGTCGCCGGGACGTACCGGATGAACACGTCGACGTCGCGAGAGCTGTTCAACGTCGTGGGCGACCCCGCGACGTGGTGGCCCGCGAACACATCGCCCGGGTGCACGATGTATGGCGCCTTCGAGACTCAGTATGAGGACTGGTTGATCGCCCAAGGGAACCTGAACTACGACATCTACAACGCGTTCGAGTACACGTACTCGCCGTGGTACACGGACATCACGGCGACGTACGACGCGGTCAACGACCTCACGACCGTGAACTTCCACCACATCACGTGGGGCGCCGAGGTCCTGTACGCGCGGTGGTTCTACTGGGGAACGTCGGACTACCTCGGTGGACCCCCGGTGGGCTGGTGGGGCCAGGAGCTCGGCTGGTTCGAGGACGCGACGCTGAACATGACGATCACGACGGACATCGACACGCTCTCCTTCACGACCGCGATCGCGTACCATTTCAACAACGTCGGGACGGGCGGGGCGGACAACACGTGGCGAACGGCGGACGACAACTCCACGTGGATCTGGGAGCCGTACCTGATGGACTACCTGTACGCGAGCCCGGCGCACACGCGGTCCGAGCTCACGCCGTACATGGGCCGCACGTATCTGCACGCGCAGGTCGGGAGCCAGTACTACGGGCAGCAGTACCAGTACGACTACGTCCCGAACACGTGGAACCTGAAGCTCGGGGAGACGTGGACGTTCCGGTTCCCGTCGGGACCGGTGTGGTTCTACGACCCTGTCGCGAGCGTCGAGAACTCGAACCCCGCGAGCCTCGTGCACTACGCCGCGAGGATGACGCTCGGCTCGACGATCCCGCCCGCACTCGGGCAGTGGAGTCCGACGGAGAACACGCTGCGGATTGTGGGGCCCACGAGCATCAACGCGCCGCCGAACCCGGACTTTGGGCAGCCGCAGGTCGTGATGCGCCCCGCGTGAGCGGGAGGCCCCCCTGCAGAGCGTGAGCGCTCGCCCGCGATCTCCAGAGGGATTGGCGGCAATCTAGAAATAGCGCCCGTCCGGTCCGGTTCCCCGCAGGGTGTTCCTCATGGCGGGAGGAGACGTGCAACCCGGGGCTCCGGCGAAGAAGCGATGGCGCGTCCCCCTGGTCGTTGTCGTTCTGCTCCTGGCAATGGGCGGCGTCGCCGCGTACATCCTGACGGCAAACCGCGCGCCCGTGGCGGCATTCGACTACACGGTCGACGGCCTCGACGTATCCTTCGACGCGGGGGACTCCTCGGACCCGGACGGCCGCATCGCGACATACGCGTGGGACTTCGGGGACGGGGCGACCGGGACGGGATTGACCACAACGCATTCCTACGCCGCACCGGGCGGCAAGACGGTCACCCTCACGGTCACGGACGATCGCGGCGCCACGGGGTCTGGGACGCAGACCGTCGAAATCTCGAACCTGCCCGTCGCGCGGTTCACCGCGACCCGTGACCTGATGCACGCCGACGTGGACGGTTCTGCCTCCCTGGCGTTTGACGGCACGATTACCGCCTACTCGTGGAACTGGGGCGACGGTACACCCGCCGGAGTCGGCGTCACCGCGTCACACGACTACACGACCCCAGGACGCTACGACATCACCCTCACGGTCACGGATTCGAGTGGCGGCGGCGACACCGCAACGCGGACGGTGAGCGTCTCCACGACGACCGTCGACTACCGGATGTACGACTTCTTCCAGATCCCGTACGCGGAGTGGTGGTCCTCTCTCCGCGGGCCCGTGTACGGGGACATCGTCCTCCGGAACCAAGCCCCGTACACGAACCTGTACCCGTGGGCGGAGGACCTGAACGACACGTTCGTGTACACGAACTTCCGCGAGGACGTCGTGGGACGGAACGTTCTCGGGTATTCTGTGGAGAACCCCGTCTTCTTCCCGGTCCTCAACGCGAGCGTCCCGAGCCCAATCGGCGCCACGATGGACGTGGACTGGTACCTCCAGTACATCGACACGCCGCGGAAGAGCCAGCTGACGTCGGACGGGTGGTTCATCTCGAACGGGTGGATGGACGGCTTCCTGAGCGAGTGGACCGCGTACCTCACGATGGACTACGACACGTCGCAGCGGATCTTCAACGTCTCCGGAGACCCCGCCGCCTGGTGGGCGGCGAACACCGTCGCGGGCGCGAGCCAGGGATGGCTCGACAACCTCTACGGTGCGTGGTACGAGTCGTACGGGAAGGACATCTACGATGTCTGGAGCGCGTTCGAGTGGTACTACACGCTTTTCTACGTGGACGTTTCCGCACAGGTCCTCCCGGGCCCCGGCGGGACGAATACGACGGTCGCGAAGGTCTACATGATCACGTGGGGCCAGGAGGTCCTCCTCGCGCGGTGGTTCTACTGGGGCACGGGCGCGTACCCGGACGGGACGCCGAGCGGGTGGCGGCGGGAGGAGGTCGGCTGGTTCGAGGACTTCACGTTCAACGCGACGATCGGGGAATCGATGGACTTCACGATGTCCGCGATCATGGGCTACCAGTTCACCGCGCTCGGCACCGTCGGGCCGGACGGGCAGTGGGACACGGCGGACGACGAGGCGATTTGGGCGTGGATCCCGCAGCTCATGGACTACCTGTACTCCACGCCGGGCCACCCGAAGGCAGAACTCGACGCTTGGACAGGTCTCCAAGTCGTGAACGCTCGTCCAGGCACGCCGCACTACGGACAGCCGTACCGAGTCGACGTCGCGTACGTCGCATGGGACCTGAAAGCGGGGGAGACGCTCACCCTCGAGTTCCCGACGACGGACGTCGCGTGGTACCGGCCCTACACGTCGTACTGGGACCCGGGCCTGAGCACGCCCGTGTTCGACGTGTTCCTCGCTCCCGCACGGTTCCGCGGCTTCGTGCCAGCGACGGTCGGGACGTGGAACGACGCGACGATGACGGGCGAGATCCTCGGGCCGTTGACGGTCGGCGGCGGGAGCCCGCCGCTCGAGGGGTTGCCCCGGTTCGAGTTTGCGCCGCGGACGTGATCAGCCGAACTTGATCCGGTTCCACGCGGGGATGTACACGTCCTGCGTCGCGTCGACTCCAACGTCCACCTGGTAGTCGCATCGCCGGAGCGTGTCCGCGGTCGGGTAGATCCGCGTGTCTAGGCGCGGGTCGTACCCGTTCGCGTAGGCGGTGAGCTGCTCATAAGCGAGGTCGTTCGGCGTCGCGTACAGGTTCCAGTCCGTGATTGCTGCGCCCTGGTCGACGCGGAGGAAGAAGTTGATGAACTCGTGCGCGAGCCACAGGTTAGTTGCCTTCGAGTGGATCACCGCGTTGTCAATCCACCGCGCTGAGCCCTCCTTCGGCACGACGTAGCTCACGTGGGGGACCGTGTTCGAGTACGGTTGGATCGCGTAGATCACGTCGCCGGACCACGCCTGGTTCGCGTACGTGACGTTCTGGACGAGGTACGGTCCCTGGTTGACGGTATTGAACGCGAGGAGGCGGGGCTTAATCTGACTCTTGAGCACGTCCTCGACGGTCGAAATCTTGGCGTCCTCCGTAACGTTCTCCGTCCACTGGTACTCGCCATTGTACGGTGTGGCGGGGTTCCCCGGGATCGCCGTCGGCGTCAAGCCGCCGCCAACTTGCTCGTCCCAGCCGGCGAGCTTCATCCCTGCCCCGAGGACTTCGCGCATGTCGTCGAGCATCATGAGCTTGTCCTGGAGGTTCTGCGCATTCCACGATGCCTGTCGGAACACGTCCCACCCGAGCGAGTCCATGTCCGCCTCGGTGAAGACATCCGTGTTGAAGCCGACTCCCGTCGTGCCCCACTGGTACGGGACCGCGATCCGATTCCCGTTCGAGCGGAACGCGTACGGCGTGCCCTGGCGGGTCCGGAAATCCCCGAGGGGGACCCCGTCGTCGAGGTTCACGAGGTTCGGGAGCCAATCCCCGTTCATGTTGTACAACAGCCCCGCACGGTCCATGATTTGCGCAGTGTAGTTCGTCGGGAACATCACGTCGTACCGTCGCCCGGACTGCGTGATCCACGTGAACAACTCCTCGTTGCTCGCGTAGATGTCGATTCGCACATCGATTGTCCGCCCGTACTTCTCCAGGATGTAGTTCTTGAACGCGACGATGAACGACCCGGGCCAGTAGTCGTACCACTGCGCAACGCGCAGCTCGTTCGAACGGAACTCCCCTTCGTTCACTTTCGTGTAGTCCACGACCCCGGGAGCGACCTCCCACGGGCGGTCGTTCGTCGCGCCCCGGAACCATCCGAGCAACCCGCCCGCCGCGACCGTCGCCCCGACCGCACCGGCCGCCGCGAGACCCAGGTAGAGGAACCGCCGGCGGGAGACGCCCTCTCCCTCGGCCTCCTCTTCCTCCTCGTCCTGGCTCTCGTCGACTCGCTCTTCCTCGTCCTCCATAGAACGCTCCCCCGCGGAGCCCGTTGGGCCCATCGCCGCCAACCGATTTAACCCCTTCATCGCTCCTTATAAGGGTCAGGCGACCACAACGACGTTTTCTGTACGCCACCCGAGGGTGACCCGGCTCCCGATCGCCGCGAACTCCCCGAGGTTCCGGATCTGCACCTGCGCCGTCACGCGATGTCCCGAATCGAGTTCCACGATCAGCTTCCCAGACGCCCCCGTGTACACTTCATCGACGACCTTCCCCTCGAACCGGTTCTCGCACGACTGCGCGTCCGGACCGACGCGAACCTTTTCCGGACGGATCGCGAGGGTCACGCGGCCCCCGGCCTCAAGGCCGTCCCCCGGCGCGAGGGAGACGATGCCACCGTGGTCCACGCGCGCAAGCGCGCCGACGTCCGCGACGGTGCCGTCGAGGAGGTTCGTCTCGCCGATGAAGCTCGCGACGAACTTCGTCGCCGGACGCTCGTAGATGTCCCGCGCGTCCCCGATCTGGTCGACGCGCCCCTTGTTCATGATCCCGATGTCGTCCGACATCGTGAGCGCCTCCTCCTGGTCGTGCGTGACGAAGATGAACGTAATCCCCACGCGCTTCTGGAGCTTCTTCAGCTCGACCTGCATCGCCTTCCGGAGCTTCAGGTCCAGCGCGCCGAGCGGCTCGTCGAGGAGGAGGACCCGCGGCTCCGTGACGAGCGCGCGGGCGAGGGCGATGCGTTGCCGCTCGCCGCCGCTGAGCTGCCAGATCCTCCGCTTCCCGTAGCCCGGGAGCTCCACGAGCGCGAGCGCCTCTCCGACCTTCTTCGCGATCACGTCCGCCGCCTGGCGGCGCATCTTGAGGCCGAACGCGATGTTCCCCGCGACATCGAGGTGCGGGAACAGGGCGAGGGACTGGAACACCATGCTCGTATTCCGACGGTACGGGGGCAGGTGCGTGACCTTCTTCCCGCCCAGGAGCACGTCTCCCTTCGTCGGCTTCTCCAACCCGCCGATCATCCGGAGGACCGTCGACTTCCCGCTCCCGCTCGGGCCGAGGAGGGTGAAGAACCGGCCGCGCTCGATTGTGAAGGAGACGTCGGTCACCGCGTTGACGGTGTTGTCGAAGACCTTCGTCAGACCGCGGACCTCGACGTCGACCTCCAGGTCCAGCTCACCGGGTGCGGGAGGCCGGGATTCTATAAAACCCCTCCCGGGATGCCCGCGGGACTCCGGGGCATCCGTCCCTCTGGCGGTCTATATATCCCCTGGGGGCGTTGCCCGGCGCGGGCCGGGAGGACACGCCGTTTGAGCGCATCGCCGGGGCGCGGGTCGACTCCCGGGAAGGGGCCCGCCACGGCGAAGGTCCGGAAGCGCCGCCGCCCCGCGGGTCCGAGCGTCCGGGCGAAGGCGGCGTCGATCCTCGGGCTGCCCGTCGGCTGGCTCGTCGCCTTCCTGATCCTGCCGCTCGTGATGGTCGCGGTCGTCGGGTTTGCGACGCTCGACCGGAACTATCTCCTCACGTTCAGCCCGTACACGTTCGAGAACTACCTCACGGTCCTGAACCTGCAGGGAGGCCCGATCCTGCTCCTGGGCCGGAGCCTCGTCCTGTCCGTCGCCGCCACGCTCTGGTCCCTCGTCGTCGGCTACGCGATCGCGTATTACATCGCGCGGCTCGCCGCCGAGAAGTGGCGGGGGACCCTGATGGCGCTCGTCGTAATCCCGTTCTGGGTCACGTTCATCGTGCGGATCTACGGGCTCACGCTGTTCGTGCGCCCGGACGGGATCATCGATTCCGGGTTCCAGACCGTGGGCCTCGCAGGCATCGGCGACTGGTTCGTCCAGAACTTCGGCCTCGGCACGGATGCGATCCTAGTCTTCACCCTCGTGTACGTGTGGCTCCCGTTCATGGTCCTGCCGCTGTTCACCTCCCTGAGCAAGCTCGACCCGCAGCTCCTGGAGGCCGCGTCGGACCTCGGGGCGTCACGGCTCCGCGCGTTCTGGAACGTGACGCTGCCGCTGAGCCTCCCCGGGATCATCACCGGCTCCATCTTCGTGTTCATCACGACGCTCGGGAGCTTCGTCGAGCCGGACTTCCTGGGGGCGTCGCCGATGATCGGAAACTACGTCTACACCCAGTTCAGCCTGCTCGGCGGCATCCCCCTCGGCGCCGCGGCGTCCATGTTCATCATCATCTCGACGATGCTGTTCGTGAGCGTCTACGCGCGGTACGCGGAGATCGAGGCCTCCGGCGTGTCCGCGGCGCGGAAGGAGAAGTCGCCGATGGGCCGGACGACGCGGCTCCTGCTCTTCGTCGCGGCGGCGGCGATTCTGGCCCCGATCTCCGTGCTGGCCCTGCTTCGGAGCGTGCAGCCCCGGTCGCTCCTCGAGGTCTTCGACGTTGTCGCCGCGGCCGTCGCGGTCCTGGCCATGGCGGCGCACGGGTTGTACGAGGCGGAGGAGCGCCTCGGGCGTCCCCCGATGCGCGCGCGGTACGTCCGCACCGATGCGATCGCGTTTCTCTTGGTCTCAATCGCCGCCTGGATCCTCGTGCGGACCCTGTCGTACGCATCCGAAGTCTCCTCCCGCCTCTCCATGGAGGGCGGCGCCCTCGTCGTCCTCGGGCTGCTTGCGGCGACCTTCGCGGGTCACGCGGGGCTTCGGTTGCCCCCAAGGCGACAAGGTCTCGGGGACCAAGCCCTCCGGAACGTTCGACGGTTCCTCCTCACGGGACCGCATCTCTTCGGGTATCTCGTGGTCCGTTCGGGGCGCCTCCTCCGGCGGGCGATGGTGCTCGTCAAGGCGGCGTTCGCGTGGTTCGCGGACCACTTCGGTCGGCGGGCACTCCCCGTGTTCGATGCGCTCGCGGAGCGGCACGGCCGCAAGATCCTCGCGCTAATCACCCTCTTCTCGATGCTCGTGTTCTTCGTCCCGCTGTTGCTCATGGCCGCGTTCTCGTTCACCGCCGGGTTCAACCCCGCCGCGTTCGAGGGCTTCTCCCTCCGCTGGTACGTCGGCGGCGGCGCGGTCGAGCGGGACGCCCTGTTCAAGGACGCCGCAGTCCTCACCGCGCTCGGGAACAGCGTGATCCTCGGCATCACGTCCGCGTTCCTCTCCCTCTTTCTGGGCCTCTTGGCGGCGTTCGCAATCGACCGGTACGCGTTCCGGGGCAAGCCGGTGCTGAACAACGCCATGTACCTCGGCCTCGTGATCCCGAGCATCGTCCTCGGGATCTCCCTCTCGATCCTCGTGCGGCTGGCGAACGATGTCGTGCTCAGCCCCGCGTTCGGGACCCGGTGGGACTTCGGCCTCCTCTCCCTCGTCGTCGGCCACACGACGTTCAACATTCCCCTCGCGACCCTCGTCCTCCTGATCAGCTTTCGGGAGTTCGACCGGTCCCTCGAGGAGGCCGCGATGAACCTCGGCGCGGGGCCGCTCACGACGTTCTTCCGCGTCACGCTCCCGAACATCAAGGCGGGGATCGTGTCCACGCTCCTGCTCACGTTCACGTTCTCGTTCGACGAGTACCCCGTGTCCGTGTTCCTGGCGGGATCGGATCCCACGTACCCGATCGTCGCGTACGGGATCCTGTCGCGGAAGATCCCCACGCCGGAGGCGAACGCCGCGGCGACCCTGATCCTCGTGATCTCCGTGGTCTTCGTGCTCCTTGCGACGAAGGTACAGAAGGGCGGCGCGATCTTCCGGATCTAAACGGCGAGGTAGCCGCCGTCCACCGCCAGGTCCGCTCCCGTGAGGAACGCGGCGTCGTCCGAACACACGTACAGGACCGCGCGGGCGACGTCCTCCGGCGTCCCGAGGCGGCCGATTGGATGGCGCGCGACCTCCCGCCGCTCCGCCGCCCGAGGCTTCGGCTGCTCCGCAAGCCACTCGTCGTACATCGGCGTCCGGATCACGCCGGGGCTGACCGCGTTCACGCGGATCCGGTCCCTCGCGAACTCCACCGCCAGGACGCGCGTGAGTGCGAGCGCACCGCCCTTCGAGGCCGCGTACGCGGATTCCCCCTCCACCGCGACGTGGCCGCTCACGGAGCAGTTGTTCACGATCACGCCGCCGCCCCGCCTTCGCATGATGGGGACGACGGCCTTGGCGGTGAGGAAGTATCCCTTCAAGTTCGCCGCCAGGAGGTGGTCCCACTCCCGCTCCGTGGTTCGTTCCGCCGCCTTCTGCAGGTAGAGGCCTGCGTTGTTGAACAGGATGTCGATGCCGCCAAACGCGCGGGCCGTCCGCTGCACGGCGGCGCGCACGTCTCCCGCCTTGGACATATCTGCGCGGAAGTACCGGACCTGGGAGGACGTCTTCCGGAGCGCCCGCTCCGCGCGACGGCCGCGGTCCGGGTCGCGTCCCGTGATCGCAACGCGCGCTCCCTCCTCGAGGAACGCCCTCGCAGTCGCAAGCCCGATTCCTTCGGTCCCCCCCGTCACGAGGACCGACCTCCCAGCGAAGCGCATCACGAGCGCCCCGTGCGACCCAGGTTCTACGGGACCGGTCTTTCCCATCGAATTCTCCGTCCCGCGTGGGGCGTCCCCTACGCCTGGAGAGCGACCTTGTGGCGGTGGTGGTTCGCGATGCCCGCGTGGTTCGCCGCGCTCTTCGCGCGCGCCCGGCGCCGGACCTCGCCCTGGATCGCCGCCAGCGCATCGTCCGCGACGGAGAGCGCGCGCTGGACGTCCTCCTCCGTGTGCTCGGAGCAGAGGAACGCCCGCTCGCCCGTGTTCGGAATCCCGAACAGGACGTCGTTCCCGAGGCAGTGGATGAACCAGTTCCACCACCGCCGGGTGTTCGCCGCCATCGTGTCGCGGAAGTCGCGGATTTCGTCCTTCGTCGTGAAGTAGATCGTCCCCATCGAGCCGACCCATTCGACCCACGCGGGGATCCGTCGGTCGTCCGCGAGGTCCTGCAGCCCCTTGAACAGGTGCCGGCCGAGCGTGTTGATCCGGTCGTAGATCTCCGGGTTGTCCCGCAGGGTCTGCACGCACTTCATCCCCGCCGCCACGCTGACCGGGTGGCCGTTGTACGTGCCCGCGTGGAACGCGCCGTGCTTCCACTCGCCCGGCTCCAGGATGTCCATGATCTGCGCCTCGCCGCCGAAGCCCGCGAGCTGGAACCCGCCGCCCGCGATCTTGCCGAACGTCGTGAGGTCCGGCCTCACCCCGTAGTACTCCTGCGCACCCCCGTACGCGAGCCGGAAGCCCGTGAGGACCTCGTCGAAGATCAGGACGATGCCGAGCCTCCGCGTGATCCGACGGAGGTGGTTCAGGTAGTGGTTCTTCGGGATCACGACGCCGGGCCCGCACAGGACCGGCTCGATGATCACCGCCGCCAGTTCCTCCGCGTTCTGTTCGAGGATTTCGGCGGTCGTCTCGACGTCGTTGTACGGGAAGATCACCGTGTTCTCCGTCACCACCTTCGGAATCCCGCGACCGAACGGGATCGGCCGGAACGACTCGCCCATCGAGCGTCGCGCCGGGTAGTCCACCTCGAGGCTCTGGAGCACGTAGTCGTGCGCCCCGTGGTACGCACCCTCCGCCTTCGCAATCTTGTCCTTGCCCGTGTACGCGCGCGCGACGCGGAGCGCGTGCATCGTCGCCTCCGTACCGCTGTTCGCGACGCGGACCTTCTTCATCCCGAACGCGGCCCGCACAGTCTCGCAGTACTGGATGAACAGCGGGGTGCTCACGCCCAGCATCGAGCTCGACTCCAGCTGGCGGATTACCTCGAGCGCGATGTCCCGGTTGTTGTGGCCGAGGATCAGGGCCCCGAAGCCCGTCATGAAGTCCAGGATCTTGTTCCCGTCCACGTCGTACAAGTAGCCGCCGTCCCCGTACTCCACGTAGAACGGGTGGGGCCGGAACCAGCGGATGTTCGACTCGACGCCGCCCGGCGTGCTACGCCTCGCGCGCTTGAACAGCTGCGCGGAGGTCCGGTGCTTTGCGAGATACCGTCGGCTGTACCGCTGGGATGGCATTGGGTTCACCCCCCTTCCTGGGCCCTCGGAGAGGCGTGGGAGCCAGCCGGTGGGGGAACCGAAACGCCGCCGCGATCCCTCTCGCCGCACGGGTTCCGGGTTGCCGCCCTGGCTCACCCAGGTCGGGCACACATCATACGGGCGGGATTCTATGAATAGCTTTCGCGAGTACCGTAGGATGCCCCATGGATGCCCGTCCAGGGGTCCGGTCCGACGGGGTCGGACGGCCTCCCATAAATATTTGGTCAGGGCCAATTAAATACCCCGGGGGTCCCCGTCGAACGAGCCGTCCCGCCTTTATAAGGGGCAGTCTCCGGCAATTATCGGCACGGGTGCATGAAAATGCGGCCTCGATTCGGCGTACGCCGATGAGACTTACGTCAACTCGTTCTCGCGGACAATCCGTTCTTGGACGACCACGTCGCGGCCCGCGAGGCGCTCGAAGACCGCTCTCGGATTGAGTTGCTCGGGGACGAGGACGCCCGGACGGATCCCCGCCCGGTCCAGCATCAGGAGCGCGCCGACGCCCGCGCCCGTCCCCGTGAGCCACGCGGTGCCCGTCGTCCCGTGCCGCCTCGCCGCGCGCGCGTGGTCCATCGAGGACCACACGGTGTGGACGACCCGCTGGGCCTCCCGGCGGCCCGCGACCTCGACGAGGATGGACGCCTGCCCCGTGATCTGGCCCGCCAACGAGCCCGGCGGCGGGATCGTCGCGAGGAACGCGCGCCGCAGGTTCGGCTCCTCCATGATCCCTGCAGCCTTCACGAACTGGAGCGTCCGGACCGTGTCCGGGAGGAGCGCGAGCCGGAAGTCCACGTACCGCGGCCGCTTCCCGAGGAACTTCGGGATCGTCTCGACCTCCTCGTGGTTCACGTGGTACACGGGGACGGGACCGACGGGTTGCGGGAACGGGTACTCCTCGCGACCGCTGAACGGCGGGACCTTCGTCCACCGGCCGTCCTCGTACACGAGGAGTAGCTCGATCGTCTCCTGCACGAACGTCTCCGGGCTGAAGAGGCAGATGAACGGGTACTCGTCGGAGTGGGCGGTCTCCCCGTCGCGGATCTTCACGGACTCCACGTCGTCCATGCCGTCCGCGGCGTGACGCGCGAACACGTTCGCGAATCCGGGATCCTCGCCCATTCCCAGGAGGGCCGTCCGTCCCGCCCGCCGCCACTTCGCATCGAGCGCGAGCTGGTCCTTCCCGCCGCCCGCGAGGTCCATGTAGTCCACCCCCGCCTCGAGCGCGGCGTCCATCACCGCCAGGTTGAACCTCGGCAGAGCCGCGTTGATCACGAGCGACACCCCTCGGACCGCGTCGCGGAGAGCGTGATCATCGGCGAGGTCGAGCCGGAGTGGTCGCACCTTCTTCGACTTGACAGTGCGCGCGAGTCCCTTGGCGGCGTCGAGGTTCACGTCCGCCGCCACGAGCTCACGCACTTGGCGGGAAGCGGCGAGATGCTTCGCCGTCACGGTGCCGACTGCGCCGCAGCCGAGGAGCAGAACCCGGGTCTTCGTTTTGGACGCGATGGTGTCGAACCGGGGGGAGGACACGGCGGGGATACATAACCCCTCCCGCCAAGGAAAATATACCCGCGCCGGCCGAGTGCAGGTGGCGGGATTTGAACCCGCGCATCAGGCTCTCTCCGGGCGCTGCGCCCGTGGAAGGCCTGTATCCTGACCAGGCTAGATGACACCTGCCCGGCGCGCGGAAGCGTCGCGTCCGTCTTTAAGGTTCGGAGCGAAAAAGGGTGACAGGCGGTGAGTTGGAGGAACTCCCGCCCATCGGGATGGGACTCTTCGGAGCCAGCGAGTTAATCGTCATCGTCGAGCTCTTCGTCGAACTCGACGGCGCAGCCGTACGCGCGGTACACATCCTCCCACCCGCACGGGTCCGGTTCCATTGCAACCGCGATCATGTTCGTCCTCAGGTCCGACGGATGCCTGGCGGGGATAAAGGGGTGAGCAGGGGAGAGGTCGGTGAAAGTACTCGCGTCCTCGGCGAGTCATGCGCCTTCGGCAGCGGCGAAAGTGTTCGGGCTCTACGCCTGCGCAACGCCCATCCGGTCGAGGATTACGCGGCCAATCAAGGCGGCGATCGCGCCTGCGACGATCACCCCGAAGTCCCACAGGCCCATGAGGACGAAGAGGATCGCGACGCCGATCAGCACGAAGAGGACCCCGAGCCACACCTTCTCGGAGATCTCGGGGTCGAGGAGGTACAGCGCCCCGAGGAGGAGGAAGAAGATGATCAGCGCCCCCCCGACCGCCGTCAGCGGGTCCAGGACCGCCACGCCGCGGCATCTGGGGGATTCTATTAAACCTTCTTGGCGGCGCGGTGCCGGACCTTCACCGCCTCCCCGCGCTTTAGGTCGACCATCTCCCTCGGGTTCATCGCCGCCACGCCGACCGCGCGGACGTCGCGCCCGTGCCGGACGACGACCTCGTCGCCCACGCGGATCCGCCCGTCGGCGGCGGTGACGCCGACCGCGAACACGCTCCCCTCCGGACGGAAGTCCTCGATCTCGACCCAGTGGACGTCCCGCTCCGAGAGCCACGCCCCGCCGTCGAGGGTCAGGGAGAGCTTCCCGAGTTCCGTGAACATCCCGACCTGGGTGCGGTCACGGAACACCCGCACGTACGGGTACCGGCCGCGGAATGTCGCGCCATCGAGGAGCCCGGCCCCCTCCGGCCCGAACTGGAAGATCGCGGAATTCCGGAGGTCCTCGCGCACGCGCGCGTGAGCGGATGCCTTCGGGAGGTCGCGGAGCGCCTCCCGGAGCGCGGCCGTCAGCGCCGCCAACGACGCGTCGTCCGTCGTCGACGCCTTGGCGGTGAACACCGCGTCGGGGACGACTTCGCGGACGAACGGCGCCTCCGTGACGACGTGCGCGACGACCGCGTCGTACGGGTTCCGGTCGAGGAACCCGCGGAGGTCCTCCTGCAGGATCGCGACCTCGTCGCGGCTCCAGTCCCCCGTCACGGGCACGTCGTAGTGCGCGACCGGATAGGCGCGCTCGAGCTCCCGCGGCACGACCCCGAACGGGGACGTGACGATGACCTCGTGCACCGCGTGCGCATTCCCCGTTCGCCAGATGGCCTCGCGGAACCGTCGGTGGCTCTTCGACTCCGCGTACGGCTTCCGCGCAGAGCACGGGAGGAGGACGAGGACGCGCGCGCTCGGGGGCTTCGCGTACCGCTCCACGAGCCGGCGGCGGAACCGCAGGACCTCGGGCCGCCAAAGGGACTGCGGCGTGTACGCGAAGACGGGCCCGCCCGCGACGGGCGCGTGGTATTCCTGCCACTCGCCGTGCCGCAAGTCCATCTCCCGGAGGACCGCGGTGGACCAGGGGTCGTTCACCGCGCGGCGCTCCGCGAGCTCCCGGAACCGCCCCGCGCGGATCGCCATCGCGACATACCGGGCCTCGTTCACCAGGGCGCGGCCGTTGTGGCCCTCGACGTCCTTGGCGGCGCCGTCCGCGCAGGAGGGGCACGAGCAAGCGGACGCGTCGACCTCCTCCCGGGCCCAGGAACCGTCCGGTGTGTGGAATCGGCCGAGGGTGGACTCGAACGCGATCCGCGTGGAGTCGACAAGGTCGACGCCGCACGACGCGAGGATCGCAATGTTCCCGGGCACGGCGAGCCCGGGGACGTACAGGAGGCGCGCGTACCCCATCGCCCTCCGGAGCTCGATCGTCGCCGCCGCGAACGCTTTTGGGCGCCGGAGGAATGCGACGGCGTCCCCGAGGACGACGACTTCGGCCTCCAGGTGGGCCTCCACGTCTTTGGCGGTGGTCGCGACGACGACGGGCCCGGGTGCGCTCGCGGGTCGCTCGAGGTCCGGCAGCGTGGAAGGCTTCGCCGCGTCCGCAGGGATTGCGAGGGCCGCGTCGCCCGTCCGCGGGCGATAGATGCTGCCGCGGTCGAGGAACGTCGGTCGCGCGTCGTCGAGGGGCGTCTCGCTGAGCAGGAGGTCGGCGAAGGCGGGCGCGGGATGGCGTGGAGTCACCGCGAACAGGACGTCGGGCGTCGCCAGCGCCCCGCCGACCGTCGTCCACCGACCGGTCCGCGCGGTTCCGTGACGGGCTGTGACTTCAAACACGCGCCCGGAGCCACGGATTCCCGTAAAGCGTTTTCCACTGGAAGCCGAGGCATCCGAGTCTCAAAACAAGAACATGTTCCAAACCGTTTGATGAGCTGGCTGCGCCCGTGCCCCCGCCGGAGGCTGGGGCAGAGTGGATCCCGATCCGTACCCGAAGGAGCCGAACTGAAATTAGGACGCGGGGCTAACGTCTCCCGTCGGCTTGCGCGAAGGTCCTTGCACGAGGGCTTCCGCGAGCGAGGAGAGAGACTCTTGAGCCTCTTGAACGAGCGTAGCGACTCGCAGGCGTTTGGCGACATCAATGGTTTCGCGCAACATCTGCGCCGCCGCGTCCGTTTCCCCGTTTCGCGCAAACAGGTGGGATGCAACCCGAGCGCTCTTGGCGTACTCCAAGTCGTGACCACCCTCCCGAAGCCGCCGCAAGCCGCCCAGAATCTGCTGTCTTGCGAAGTGCCACTTTGCACGCTTCTCGAGGATTAGTCCCGTGTAGAACTGCACGAGGGCCTCCATTTCGGGCTCGTGGAGCTTGCGGAAGATGGAGTCCGCTTCCTTGAGGTGAGACTCCGCCCTAAGCAGTTCGTCCTGTCGCAGATACGAGAGGGCCGCGTTGTAGAGCCCGTAGGCGAGCATGCGCAGGTCACCGATTCGCCGTGCCGTCTCGATGCCGTTCTCGTACGACAGCATCGCTTCATCGAACCGTTTCAGTTGATAGAGCGTAGTCCCCAAGGCGATCTGGAAGCGGGCCTGCAGGTGAACATCCGCAAGGCCTTCCGCGATGGCGAGGGCGCGCTGCTTTCGCTCCAGTGAGCTGGGGAAGTCGCCCCGGGAGGCCATGAGTCGCGAGAACGCGAAATGGGCCTCCGCCTCTAAGTCGCGAAGGCCTTCGCCATGGGCGAGTTCAATCGCCTTGTCATAGAACCGTTCTGCGCGGGCCAAGTCCTCGCGGGACTCAGTCAGCTGGCCCATGGCCAACAGCGCGCTCGCCTGCCCTTCCGCATGCTCCAGGGAACGGTACAGCCGCAGGGCGGCATCGATGTGCTGCTCCGCATCCGCAGCCTTCCCCTCCCGCCGGAGAATGTCGCCCAGGTACCGGTGCGCCTCCGCGATTTTCGGCTGGAGCGAGGGCTCGTCCGGGAGCCGGAGGATTTCCCCGAAGAGGGCCACGGCGAGGTCGAGCTCTCCGCGGAAGTCCAGGACCCGCGCTTTCAGGAGGCGGAGCTCCGCGGCGTGGGCGACCTCCTCGACCATCGGGATCAGCCGCTCCAGCAGGCGTAGGACTTCCTCCGTCCGTCCGCTCTTCAGGATCGCCTTCCGCTCCTTGACCGCCAGCCGCGTCGCGCTCGTGAACTCCTCCGCCTCGACGAGGTGGTAGAGGGCCTCGAGCGGGTCCGGGTTCGGGTGCGCGAGCTGGAAGTGCGCCGCGTGGCGGTGGTACCGCCGCCGCTCCTGGGGCGTCATCATCTCCAGGAAGAACGTGCGGAGCACGTCGTGGAGCTCGAAGACGCGGGCGGACACCTCCCGGAGGAGGGACTGCTCGACGAGGCCTCGAACCGTCCCCGCGTCGACGCCCTCGTCCACGAACAGGGCGTCCGCGTAGACGGGCTCGCGGAACACGGACGCGACCATGAGGATCTTCGCTTCCGCGTCCGTGAGCCGGGAGAGGAGCTCCTCCTGGAGGTACTTCTGGATGTCCTGGGTGTGGAACGGAGACGCGGAGTCCACGAGCTCTAGGAACAGCGGATGGCCCCTCGTGAGCCGGACGAGGCCCTCCGCATCCTCCGCCTCGATCGGGAGGTTGCGGGCCTGCAGGATCCGCACGCCACTCTCCGGGTCCAGGCCCTTGAGGGCCAGCTCGCGGACGACGCCCTTGACCCGGACCTCCCTCCGGTCGTAGAAGGGATGGACGTGCCGCCCCGCCACGAGGAGCTTCACCCCCTCCACGGACTCGATCGCGGCCTGGAGCCCGTAGAACATGTTCCGAATTTGAGGCTCCGCGTTGTGGTAGTCGTCGTACACGAGCACCGCCGGGAGCCCCGCGAGGTCCGTCCCGAGGATCGAGACGACGTCCTCGAGGTCCGCGGTGGGCTTCGCCTCGAGGTACTGCGCGAGCTGCCGCCGCCCCAGCCGGTTCAGGAAGTCCGCGAGCTGCTGGAGGACGTTCCGCAGGGTCGTCCAGTCCATGATCCGGTGGAACAGAACGTGGCGGTGGCCCCGCCAGTCCTCGATCTTCCGCGCGAGGAGGGTCGTCTTCCCGATCCCCGTGATCCCCGTGACGACGAGGACCCGCTCCCCGGGCGCCTCAAGCCACGAATCGATCTCGGAGAGTTCCTTCTCGCGTCCGAAGAAGTACCGGAGCCGCGGGACCCGGTCCACGAGTTCCACGAACGTCCCCCGCTGGACGGGGCGGAACGTCGTCGCGTCGAACACCCCCTCGCTGACGTGGGTGACGACGTCCAGCATCGTCGCGTAGTCCGGGAGGAGCTTGGGCACCTGGCCGACCTTCAGGCGGCGCTCCGCGCCGCTCCCATCGCGGAACGCGATCACTTCCTCCTCGACCTCGAGGCGCTTCCGGTTCGCGGTCTGGACGCCTTTGTCCGTGAGGAGGTACACGGTCCGGCGGAGCTTCCCGGACGGGACGTGGGCCCGCTGGGCGCGGACCAGCCCCTCCCGCTGGAGGCGGCGGATCGCCTTGGACACGGTGCTCCGCCCGAGGGCGATGCCGTCCGCGATCCCGAACTGGGTGATGTCGTCCGGCTGCTCGAACTCGCCCTCCCGGCCGACGTATTCGAGGAGGTGGAGGAGGAGTCGGTCTGCCGTCGTGAAGTACAACTTCCGCTTGTAGTAGCGGGACCTCCCCGGCATCCGGACCCTGCTTGGAACGGATTGCCGGTGCGCTATTTAAAGGAACGCGAAATGAGAACATGTTCCGATAATCTACAAATACCGTCCCGGGGAACGTCCACTTCCCATGGAAGCCCTCGTGCAGGTCCCGACGTTGGGGGGTATCCTGCTCGTCGACGAGCGGAAGCCGGAGATGAGCTACCGCCTGCTGGAGCAGCGCTCGCGGCACCGGAAGGCGGTCCTGTGCATCACCCGCGAGCCCCCGGAGCGGGTGGCCCGCCGCCACCCGATGCCGTCCGCGGAGCACTACTGGCTCATCACGGGCGACGGCGACCGGTCCGTCGACCCGTTCCGCCTCGACCGCATGCAGGAGCTCGTCGACCGGTTCCTCGTGGAGAACCCGCAGGGAAGCGTGCTGATCGACGGCGTCGAGCTCCTCATGGTGATGAATTCGTACGAGCAGGTCCGGGACTTCCTCGCGGCCCTCCAGTCGAAGATGCAGGATCACCACACAGACTGCCTCGTGCCGATCGACACGCGGACCCTGACCGTGAACGAGCTGCGGGAGCTCCGGGACGTGTTCCCGATGGTTCGAGGCGACGCCCGCTCGTAGTCACTCGATCAGGACGCTGTTCCGCTCGAGGTACGCCAGCTCGCGCCCGTCGAACGCTCGCTCGTCCACGGACAGGATCAGGATGCAGCGCCGCTGCATGACGATCTCGCGGAGCGTCTCGACGAACTTCATGATCCGCGGGAAGTCGTTGTTGATCATGAGGTACTCGAGCCCATCGAGGAGGACGATGGCCCGACGGTCCGACTCCGTGAAGCCGTTGATCAGGGTCGTGAGCGCGCCGAGGTTGTGCGGGTCCACGTAGTCCCGGCCGAGGGTCGTGGACAGCCAGACGACGCGGAGCGTCTTCGGCCCGTGCCGCTTCTCCACGTGGTTCGGATGCTGCCGAGTGATGTACAGCCCCTCGAACCCGCGGTCGAGCGCGTCCGCGAACTTCGCCCACGCCTTCCCGGGCTTCCGCTCCTTGACCAGGTAGGCCCGACCCTCCTCCAGCTCTCGCCTCCGACCGAACGCGATCGCCTCGAAGAGGGCGTCCTCACCGTTCTCCACGGCTCCGCTCGAGGGCCCTGGCTGGGCCCGTTCGCGACGAGCCGCGCGGACCTCTCATATACGTGCCGCGGTCAGTATCAGTTCCGAGAAGGAAGCGCGGCGGCGCCCGCGATACCTTTAACTGAACGCCTCCGCGTGCCCGCCTCCGTGCCCGTCCGGGTGGCGGTGATCGGGAGCTCCGCCTTGTCGCACCTCGAGGGGCTGCGGGACGTCGCCGCCAACGCGATGGACACGCCGTACGGCCCGCCGTCGTCGCCCGTCGTCGTGGGGCGGCTCGGGAGCGTGCGGGTCGCCTTCCTCGCGCGACACGGGGAGACGCGCTCCGTGCCGCCGCACCGGGTGAACCACCGCGCAAACCTCTGGGCGCTCAAGGAGGTCGGGGTCCAGCGGATCCTGGCGACGTCGTCCGTGGGATCGCTCAAGAAGGCCATCCGCCCGGGCACGCTCGCGATCCCGCACGACTACATCTCCCTCTGGGAGATCCCGACCTTCCACGACGACAAGCCCGTCCATGCGACGCCCGCCCTGGATCAGGGAATCCGGACGGCGGTGCTGTCCGCCGCGAAACGCATGGGAGCCCGGGTCCGGTCCCGCGCGGTATACGCGCAGACCCTCGGCCCGCGGCTCGAGACGAAGGCAGAGATCCGGCTCCTCGCGGACTACGCGGACCTCGTCGGTATGACGATGGCGTCCGAGGCGACGCTGGCCGCGGAGCTCGGCCTCGCGTACGCGAGCCTCTGCACCGTGGACAACTACGCGCACGGGATCACGCCGACGCCCTTGACCTTCGACGCGATCCGGAAGAAACAGGAAGAGAACGCGCACGCGGTCGCGCGGCTCCTCGAACCGACGCTCCGCATCCTGGTCGCGGAGGAATAGGTTTTATGGAGGCCGGGGCATCGGCCCCGCCGTGAGCCTGTCGATCCGCGACGCGCTCCTGCCGGACGGGCGGCGGACCGCGGTCCACGTGGAGGGGAACCGGATCGCCGCGATCGGGGGCGAGCGGAAGGCGGACGTCGTCCTCGACGGTCGCGGGAAGGCCCTCCTGCCCGGACTCGTGAACGGCCACACGCACGCGGCGATGACGCTCCTCCGCGGCTTCGCGGACGAGATGGACCTGCAGGCGTGGTTGTCCACGAGGATCTGGCCCGCGGAGGCGAAGCTGACGCCGGACCACACTTACTGGGGAACAAAGCTCGCGTGCCTGGAGATGATTAAGTCCGGCACGACGTGCTTCAACGATATGTACTTCCACATGGACCGCGCGGCGGAGGCCGTCGCGGAGATGGGCATCCGCGCGGTCCTCAGCGAGGGCTTCATCGACCTCCACAGCGCGGAGCGCGCCGCGTCCGAGTTCCGGAAGGCCCGGGACGTCGTCCGCACGATCGAGGGGATGGGGAACCCGCGCGTCGTCCCCGCCCTCGGTCCGCATGCGATTTACACGGTGTCCGAGGACTCGCTCCGGGAGATGGCGCGGTGGGCGGGCGAGGGAAGGTACCGGATCCACATCCACCTCTCCGAGACGAAGGCAGAAGTCGACGGCTCCCGGAAGGACCACGGGAAGTCGCCGCCGGAGTACCTCGACGCGCTCGGACTCCTGGGCCCGAACGTCGTGGCCGCGCACGGCTGCTGGGTCGACGACGCGGAGGTCCGGACCCTCGCCCAGCGCGGCGTGAGCGTCGCCCACTGCCCCGTGTCGAACATGAAACTCGCGACCGGGCGCGCGATGCCGTGGGCCGCGATGCGCGCCGCGGGCGTCAATCTCTCCCTGGGCACGGACGGCGCCGCGTCGAACAACAACCTGGACATGTTTCAGACGATGAAGGTCACCGCGCTGCTCCACAAGTTCGCGACGGACCGCCCGACGACCGCCACCGCCAAGGAGGTATTCGACGCCGCCACGGTCGGCGGGGCGCGGGCCCTGGGCGTGGACGCGGGGGCCGTCGAGGTGGGCCGGTTGGCCGACCTCGTGCTGATCGACCTCCGTCGCCCCGAGCTCACGCCGATGCACGACCTCGTGTCGAACGTCGTGTACGCCGCCACGAGCGACTGCGTCGACACGGTGATCTGCGACGGGCGCGTCGTCATGGAGTCCCGCCGCGTGCCGGGCGAGGCCGGGATCCTGGAGCGGTGCTCGAAGCTGGCGGTGGACCTCGCGGGGGGCTGACGTGGCCCTGGACAAGCTGCGGGCGAGCCTGCGGGACTGCCCCGTCGTGCGGTTCGGGGACTACGAGTACTTCGTCCACCCAATCACGGACGGCATCCCCCTCGGGCGCCCCGAGGTCCTCGCGGAGGTCGTGGAGGAGATCGTCCGCGTCGGGGACTGGGATTGCGACAAGATCACGACCGCGGAGTCGATGGGCTTCCCGCTGGCGGCGGCGGTTAGCCTCCGGGTCGGGAAGCCGTACGTGTTCCTGCGGAAGCGCAAGTACGGCCTTCCGGGCGAGGTCAGCGTGGCGCAGGTCACCGGGTACAGCAAGGCTAACCTGTTCGTGAACAATATCCGCGCGGGAGACCGCGTAGTGTTCGTGGACGACGTGATCTCGACCGGCGGAACGCTTCGCGCGATCGTCCAGGCGCTGCGCGGGATCGGCGCCCATCTCACGGACGTGGTCATCGTCTTCGAGAAGACCCGGGAGAAGGTGAGGCTCGAGCGGGAGCTCGGGATCCCGATCAAGACGCTAATGAAGGTCGAGGTCGTGGACGGGAAGGTCGTCGAGCGCTGAGCCGTCTCAGTTTTGATACGGGGGCCGCAACCGACATACGCCCCAGCTTTCTTGGCGGCCCGAGATGGCCACACGCCAGCCCATGCGCGAAGCCGGGAAGGTCAACGGCCTGCAACGCCGGAGAGGGTTCCGCGGTCCGCGCGTCCGCCTCCCCCACGGCGCCCCGACGTCCCTCATCGCGGCCGGCGCGGGGTTGTACGCGATTGCCCTCGCCTTCCCGCTCGTCCTCCACCAGGCAAGCGCGATCGTGTTCGCGGGCGCCGTGCTGGGGACCGCCTTGCTCCTCGTCGGTCTTCACGTCCGATGGACGAGGGCGCGACCTGCGGGTCAGTAATGTCCCTTTTCTTCTTTCGGGCCGCGCCCCGTGCGCGGATACCGAAGGCGCCTCTATTCCTCACGCGGGCGAGCGTTCCGGACGTTCTGAAAAACGATGATGTTCACGTCCATCGTGTCGTCGTCCGCCTTCTCGAACCGAACCGTCCGACCCTCGTTGAGGATCTTGTGCAGTCGGATTCGCATAGTCCGGTTGTTTCTCGCGCTGACCTCATAAAAGCGCGGGAGTGAGTATCCCCGACGAGAATCAAAGGCCTACTGGCGCAGGAGATCCATGCCGTTCCAGTCGCCGCCGAAGTCCTTCACGACCCCGGTCGCGAGCTGGAACCGCGCGCGCAGACGGCCGTTCTCGAAGAAGATGTACGCGTTCTTGAGGCACGAGGAGTAGAGGTTCTTCCGCTTCCCCTTCTGCGTCAGGATGCGGTCCACGCACACGATCAGGCCCGCCTCCTCGAGGGTCCGGATCTTCCGGTAGCACGCCGCGATCGGGATCCCGTACCGCTGGCTGATCTCCTGCGCGCTGATCCGGCGCTTGTACGTGGCGAGGAGGATCTTCGCGGAGTATTCGTCCGTCAGAAGCTGAGACGCCTGCAACGGGCTCATGTCCGTCGATTGTCCGTTCTCAGGCAGATCCCCGTTTCCTTCCGTCTCGAACCCCATAGGGCTCCACTGCGCATGCGGGCTATATAAAATATCCGCCGTGATTCTCACGCAGGAGAGTGGGTCCCCGGGTTGATTCTCACGCGATGCGGGCGCCGTTGAGCTCGATCCACTTCCCGTTGATGTCCTTCTCGTAGTCGAAGTCGAACTTCACGCGGAAGACGCCCTCTTCGTACACGAGCTGGGCGGACCGCAGGAGGGACCGGTACAGCTTCATCGTCTTGCCCTTCGGCGTCGTCACGATTTCCGCGACGCGCAGGAACCCCGCGCTCTCGAGCTCGTGGATCTTGCGGTAGCACGCCGCGATCGGGATGTCGTACTTGTCGCTGATCTCCTGCACGGACCGTGGCTGGACCTGCGTCGCGACGAGGATGCGTTCGGCGTACTCGTCCGTGAGGAGACGCGAAATGTCTTTCTCCCGCATCTGTTCGTTCCGATGCGGCGCTCCTCTTAAAGGGTTATCTATGCCAATATCGGATCTGAGACTTAGGTCACACAATCGGCGTGAGGACGGCGTGCGGGACGCCCGATTCATAGGAGAACGTGAGGTTGAACAGCTCCGTGTACGGCTTCTGTCCGAAGAGGAGGATCGAGCCGTTCACGTTCTCGACTTTCAGGTGGATGTGCGAGAGGTTCGCGAGGTTCTGCCGGCTCTTCGTGAGCGGGCTCGTCTTCCCGACGAGGATGTCGTGGCCCCGGCGGACCGCGGACAGGTGGCCGGTCATCTGCGTGAGGACGTTCTCTCCGTACACGGACTCGAGCGTGTCGAAGGCGAGGAACGAGAGGAACGGGTGCTTGTTCCCGGGGAGCCGATACTCCACGTTGCTCCACTTCAGGTCCGTGTCGACGTTGGAGCCCTCCATGTGGAGCGCGTTCTTGCCGCCCTCAAGGGTGCCGAGCGGCGACGACTCGAACACGCGGACGTGCTGGTCGAACACGCCGGGCTTCAGGTACGGTCCCATCCGCTCGTGGACGATTTCGGCCGTGGACTTCTGCGCCGGGACGTACGCGACGCCGCGCCCGAGGGAGGCGAAGTTCCCGATGAGGCCGAGGTGCAATCCATCCACGAAATCGCTCGGGACGTCGGGGTCGACCTCCAGCGCCACGAAGGTGCCGAGCGGAAGGCCGCCCGTGATCTGGTCGAGCGCCGGATGGCCCCAGGACACGATGTCCCTCGCGAGGTCCGGCACGGGCGCCCACGTCCCCGGCTTCGGCGGCGCCGGCGGGATCCGATTCGTGAACGCGCGGATTCGTCCGTCCTTGAGCGTGTACAGGTACCGGTGCTGACGCACCTCCGTCCCGCGCAACTTCTCGATCGTCATCACGCGCAGGCGGCGGCCGGCGTGCTCCTCGCTCGCGAACCGCACGACGCCGTCCCCCAGGTAGTCGAGCCGCGTCTCCCCCGTGCTCTCCAGGACGTACAGGACGTTCGCGTTCCCCTTCTCGACGAGGTCCTTCTGGAGCGTGTTCATGAGTTTGCTCGCGACGATTCCGTACCGCTCGCTGAGCCCGTCGATGCTGTCGACGAGGACGAGCGTGTTCTGCGGGAGGTTCCGCTCCACCTCGTCGTACGCAAGGTCGATCTCCGGGAGGTCGGACCCGAGGTCGAAAATGATCGAGTCCCCCGCGACCTCGCCCTCCCCGACCTTCTGGTACACCTCGTCGCCCTCCTGCCCCATCTCGACCTTCCCCTCGAGCTTCTGCAGCTCCGTGCGGTCGACCTTCATCTTCCCCTTTGCCTCGCCCTCCGACGCGGCCTCATGCGGGAGACGCTGGATCCGCTGCTGCTTCCGGTCGCGGAGCCACGGGAACTGGAGGTACAGGCTCTCGTCGCTCACGCGGATGCTCATGTAGTACGACCGCGTCTCTTCTCCGAGCTCCTCCGCGAGCTGGAGGGCGAACGTCGTCTTCCCCGTCCCCGCGGAGCCCTTCACAATCAGGGAGTGACCGCCCGGCGCACGGAAGAACTGCGTCAGTTCCTCGGGAATGCCCGCCTCCTTCATCCGGTGACCTCGGTCGAAAACACGGCACCCTGTTGAATACCTTTGCTCCCCGGTTATCAGGCGACGAGCGTCGGACCCTGGCGGTGGAAACACTTATAGTGGCCTTCGGGCATTCGCGCGGCGCGGCACGGGATGGGATTCCGAGTTCCTTGCGGCATCCGGGGCCAGCGCGCTGACTCGCCGGACCGGAGGCCTTGGCGGTGATCGACTCCGAGGGGAAGTCCGGCGCGGTCGGTGACGCCTCGACGGTCGCGGAGGGCGATCGCGTCCGCCTCAAGTTCCTCTACCCGAACGGGGCCGTCGAAATCCTCGAGTGCACGTGGCTCGCGGCGAGCACCCTCGGAGCGCCGGAGAACCCGCACGCGGGCTGGCTCGTCGTCTCCGCGGATGACCGCGTCCTGTGGAAGCCGCTCTCCCATCTGATCCAGCTCGAGGTCCTGGAGTCGAACGGCGAGGGGCGGAACGGGCGTCGCGGGAATGGGAACGGGCACGCGGACTATCACCGCTGACGGACCAGGTCCAGGAACCGAAGCGCGTCGTCGTACATCGTCACGTTGTTGAACAGGACCCACGCGTCGTCCACCTCGTCGCAGAATCCCAAGAGCTTCCGGAGATCCTCGTCCGTGTAGGCGTACGCGTACATCTTCGGCCCAGGCGGGGAACCGTGGAGGCGGTAGTACGCGCGCGGTTGGTCCACGAGTTCCCGCGCGAACGGGTCCGTCGCGTGCTGGAGGCCGAGGTCCTCGCAGATTCGCTCGACGACGTGAAGGGGCCACGGGCCCCGGGGCTCCCATGCAAGGACGAAGCTTCCACGGTCGATGCTTCGGAAGAACGCGTACAGGTTCTCCTTGTTTCGCGGGATCGGGCCGAAGGAGTCCGGCGTCTGGAAGACGATGACGGTCGCGCGCAGCGCCTCGCACACGGCCTTCGTCCGCCGCCATGCGTCGAACACTTCCTCCGTGGGCCGGAACGCACCGTACCGCGACGACCTCTCCGGGGGAATCGCGAGTCGTGCCTTTCGGTACGTCGGGGACGAGGGTTCGTGGGTGATGAGCTGCCAGGCTTTGGCGGTGAACTCGAACTCGTCAGGCGCCTTCCGGCGCCAACCCTCTGCCGTCCGTGCTTTCGGCGGCTTGTAGAATGTCTGCTGGATCTCGAGGAGCTCGAACTCACGGAACACGCCCGCTTGCGACTTCGCGAAGCCACAGATCCCGACCTTCACTGCCACGACGCCCCATCCCGTCCGGCCTCCAAAGCACTTTCCCGTCTCCCGAGAGAGCCCTAATAAGGCGCGGTCCAGTTCTCGCCCGCGTGCGAAACGATGATGTGGCCGAGGCGCTCAACGAGATTGCGGACCTCCTCGAACTCTCGGGGGACGAGGACCGATTCCGACCAATCTCATACCGCCGCGCGGCGCGGGGCGTGGAGGGCCTTCCGGGGGCGATCGAGGACCTTGCCAACCAGGGGCGCCTTGATGAGATCCCCGGCGTCGGGAAGGGCATCGCCGCCAAGATCAAGCAGTTCCTCACGGAGGGGAAGATCGACGAACTCGAGCGCCTCCGCACGGTGTTCCCCCCCGGCCTGATGGAGATCATGCGGATCCCGGACATCGGGCCGAAGACCGCGCGCCGCCTCTTCGTCGAGCTCAAAGTGACGAGCCTCGCCGACCTCCGGAAGGTCGCGGAATCGGGTCGCCTCCGAAAGGTGAAGGGCTTCGGGGAGAAGACGGAGCAGAACATCCTCAAGGGCATCGGGCTCGTGGAGTCCGCGAAGGGCCGCCATCTCCTCGGGACCGTCCTCCCCGTCGCGGAGATGATCGTGCAGCACATCCGGACGAACGCGCCCGTGGACAACGTCGCCTACGGCGGGAGCGTGCGTCGCATGCGGGAGAGCGTCGGCGACCTCGACATCTTGGCGACGACTACGGAGGCCGCGTCGGTCACGAAGGCATTCCTCGCCTTCCCGATGGTCCGCGACGTCGTGATGTCCGGGGACACGAAGTCGACGGTCGTCGTGGGCGTTGGCGGCGAACGCCTGCAGGTGGACCTCCGCGTCCTCGAGCCGCGGAGCTGGGGCTCCGGGTTGCAGTACTTCACGGGGAACAAGGACCACAACATCAAGCTCCGGACGATGGCACAGAAGGCCAGGCTCAAGCTGAACGAATACGGAGTCTTCCGCGAGGAGGAGCAGGTCGCGGGGGCCACGGAGGAGGACGTGTACCGGACGCTCGGGCTGCCCTACATCGAGCCAGAGATGCGCGAGGACACCGGGGAGATCGAGGCGGCGTCGAAGGGCGAACTTCCTCATCTCGTGACCCTGCAGGACATCCGCGGCGACCTCCACGCGCACACGAATCTCTCCGACGGCGTGAACACCCTCGAGGAGATGGGGGCGGCCGCTCGCGCGCGCGGGTACGCGTACCTCGGGATCTCGGACCACAGCCCCTCCCTGCGCGTCGCGAACGGCCTTTCCGAGGAAAACCTGCGGATCCACGTGGCCCACATCCGGGAGTACAACCGCCAGAGCCCGGACCTCAAACTCTTGGCGGGGACGGAGTGCGACATCCTCGCGGACGGGACGATGGACTACCCGGACCACGTCTTGCGGGACTTGGACTACGTGATCGGTTCGGTCCACACGAGCTTCAAGATGCCGGAGAAGGAGATGACGGCGCGCGTGATCCGCGCCATGGAGAACGAGCACGTGGACATCCTCGCCCATCCCACGGCGCGGAAGATCGGCCAGCGCGAGGGCATCACCCTCGACATGGACCGCGTCATGGACGCGGCCGCGGACACGGGCACGGTCCTCGAGCTCAACGCGTATCCCGATCGGATGGACCTGAACGGTCCGCACGCGAAGCTCGCGAAGCAACGAGGCGCGAAGCTGATCGTGAACACGGACAGCCACACGACGGACCAGCTCGGCTTCATGCGACTCGGCGTAGGCTCCGCGCGGCGCGGGTGGCTCGCGACGTCGGACGTCGTGAACACGATGTCCTACGAGGAGATCCTGCGCTTCTTCGGTCGTCCCGTCTGAGCGACCGCAAGAGCGGCGCGCAGAACCCTTCGGTCGTTCGCGTAGGGGAGGACCTTGGCGGCGGTCGCGGCCTCCGTCCAGCGGTACGCGTCGAACCCGGGCTCGAGGCGCACCTTGCCCCCGCGCCGCCGCGCCGCGAAGTACACGACGCGTTTGTTATAGTTCACGTCGTCCGGCGGCCAGTAGAGGGAGTACCGAATCTCCAGGGCCTTCGGGCCGATATCGACGGTCAGGCCGCACTCCTCTCGGACCTCCCGGAGGGCCGCCTCCCGCGTGGTTTCCCCGCGCTCAATCCCTCCCTTGGGGAAGCACCACGTCCCTTCGTCGGATCGTCGGAGGAGGAAGACGCGTCCGCGGTCGTCGAGCACGACGCAGCCCGCCGAGGTCGTCGGGAGAGTCCTCCGATCCTTCCGCGGTTTTCCGGCGACTCTTCGCGGCCGTACGAACCCGGACGCCGTGCGCGCCCGCGCGAGGTCCCGGATGAGGGTCGGGAGGAGGGCTCGGTTGTACAGCACGGCCGCGGGATGATACGTCGCGAGGATCCGCCGGCCTCCGCGCGTGACCCAACGACCCCGGATCGATGCAAACTTTTCCTCGGCTCCGAGGAGGTCATGGACCGCGGACGCACCCAGGGCAACGACGACCCTCGGGCGGACAGCGGCGAGTTGCGCCTCCAGGTAGGGCCGACACGCGGCCATCTCCGAGGGACTCGGCCTCCGGTTGCCGGGCGGTCGGCATTTCACCGCGTTCGTGATGAACGTGAGTTCGCGGACGATCCCCGCCTTGCGCAGCGCCTCATCGAGGATCCGGCCCGCGGCGCCGACGAACGGCCGACCCGCGCGGTCCTCGCTCCACCCGGGTGCTTCGCCGACGAGCGCGATCCGGGAACCGGGCGCTCCTTCGCCGGGGACCGCCACGGTCCGCGACTCGTGGAGTTCGCAGCGGGTGCACCGCCGGATTCGCGCCGCCAACGCCGCCAGATCGCGCGGCAACTCCCGGCCCGCCATCCCACCGCCAATGGCGGCGACTAGGAAAAGGTTGCGAGGTCAACCGCCGCCGGACCCCAGGAGGTCCGCGCTCGACTCCGTGAGCGCCTTCGGGTCGAGGAGCTTCTCCGCCTCCTCCCGCTTGAGGATGCCCTTCTCGATCACGAGTTCCTTCACGGTCTTCCCCGTGCGCATCGACTCCTTCGCGAGCTCCGCGGCCTTGTCGTAGCCGATGATCGGGTTGAGGCGCGTCACGATGGCGGTGCTCAGCTCCGCGTCCCGCCGGATCTTGTCGAGGTTCGGTTGGAGGCCCTCAATGCACTTTTCCCGGAACACCTCGCTCGCCCGCGCGAGGAGGTGGACGGACTGCAGGAGGTTGTGGGCCATCACGGGCATCATCGTGTTCAGGTCGAGGTTGCTCGCGAGCCCGCTCGCCGCGACCGCCGCGTCGTTCCCGTAGACCTGAACGCACACTTGGATGAGCGCCTCGGGGATTACCGGGTTCACCTTCCCCGGCATGATCGACGACCCCGGCTGCAGCTCCGGGAGCTTCAGCTCCGCGATCCCCGTGCGGGGCCCGGAGCCCATCCATCGGATGTCGTCTGCGATCTTGAACAGGCTCGCCGCCACGGTGCGAAGCGCCCCGCTCGCCTCGATGAGCGCGTCCTGCGCAGCCTGCGCCTCGAACGCGTTCGGCGCGCGGACGAGCGGGAGCCGGGTCTCCGCCGCTAGGCGCCGAATCGCCTTCCCAGGCATCTCCGGGTGCGCGTTGATCCCTGTGCCGACGGCCGTGCCGCCGAGCGCGAGTTCCGCAAGGTGGCGGTACGTCGCGCGCACGCGCGCGGCCCCGTGCTCGACCTGGCTCGCGTATCCGGAGAACTCTTGGCCGAGCCGGATCGGGGTCGCGTCCATGAGGTGCGTCCGCCCGGACTTCACGATCCCGTCCCACGCGCGCGCCTTAACCGCGAGGGCCTCGCACAGCCGCTCCAGGGCCGGGAGGAGCTCCCGGTCGAGCGAGAGGAGGACCGCCACGTGGATCGCGGTCGGGATCACGTCGTTGCTCGATTGGCCCATGTTCACGTGGTCGTTCGGGTGCACGGGCTTCTTCGAGCCTATGGTGCCCCCGAGGGCGAGGTTGGCGAGGTTCGCGATGACCTCGTTCGCGTTCGTGTTCGTCGACGTCCCGGAGCCCGTCTGGTAGATGTCGAGCGGGAACTGCGCGTCGTGTTGGCCCGCGGCGACGTCCCTCGCGGCCTTCGCGATCACGTCCCCGAGCTTCCGGTCCAGGAGGCCGAGCTCGACGTTCGCCTCCGCGCACGCGGCCTTCACGAGGCCGAGGGCCTCGATGAAGACCCGCGGGAACCGGAAGCCGCTGATCGGGAAGTTCTCGACCGCCCGCTGCGTCGACGCCCCCCAGAGCGCGCCCGCCGGGACCTTGACCTCCCCCATCGTGTCCTTCTCGGTTCGGAATTCGGACATGGGAACCGCGGGACGTACGGGGCCGCGGGTTGAAAAGGTGTTGCCCTTACTCTATGGGTCGCGAGGCAGCCCGGGCCGCCAACGTCTCCAACGCGGAGCGGTCGAACCCAATGATCGTCGTCTTCCCGTCCGTGACGACGGGGACGCCGAGCTGTCCCGAGATCGAGAGGAGCTCCTGCACGAGCGCGCGGTCCTTCGACACGTCAATCTCCTCGAACGGGACGCCCGTCTCCCGCAGGAGCGCCTTCGCCTGCTTGCACCACGGGCACGTGGGCGTCGTGTACACCTTGGCGAGCACGGCGGCCTCGGAACCGTGGGGGCGGCGTATAAGGGTTCGGGGCTACCGGGACTTCCGGGAGTGGCGGAGCTCGCGGAGGTGTCGGATTTTCGGGAGGAGCTTGTCCATCTTCCGCTCGTACTTCGCGATCACGCGCTCGTACTTCTTCTTCCGGTCCGGGTCGACGCGCATGTCCGACTGCGCTTCCTTGATCCGGTGGTGGTACTCCGTCTCGATCGCCGTCAGCCGCTTGATCCTCAGGTCGATTCGTTCCGTGTCGGGCACGGGCACCCCCCCGCGCTCACGCCTGCGTCCTCTGCCTCCGATGCAGCGCCAGGTCGAGCACGCCGTCGTGCAGCGTCCAGCGCACGTCCGGCTCCGCTTCGCACGGGAGCTCCACGACGCGCTGCAGGGGCTTCGCCCCCTCGATCTCCACGAGCATCAGGCGGCCGGAGACGCGGGTCTTCACGGCCGTCGGCACCCGCCCGCCGAGGTCCATCGTCACGTACATGTCGTCCCCGTTCGCGACGACGTCCGGCCCCGGCAGCCCCGGGTCCGCGGGGACCTGCACGAGGAAACGCTTCGGCGTCGCGTCGTCCGGCTTGACGCGGCCCGCGAACCCGCGCACGAAGGGCTCCGGGTCGTGTCCGTGTTTCCCCTGGACGGCGTCTGAGAGCATGCGGTTGATCATCCGACGCACCTCGTCAAACTCGTCCTCGGTCCCCATCGGACTCCCCAACCCACCTGGCGAGGTGGACCCTGGGAAGGAATTGGCCGGGTGGCTATAATAACGTTTAGGCGGTGGGGCCGCTGGACGGCGCATCTGCGGGCTTCTCGGGCGTCGCAGGCTTCGGCGACGCGGCCGGGGCCGCTGCGGGCGCCTTCACCGGCGTCGCCGGCCTCGGGGGCGCCGCCTTCTCGGGTTGCACGGAGGATCGGGGGTTCGGGATCCCGCCCTCGACCTGCGCGATCCGCTCCTGAAGGAACCGCCAGCGGGGGATGCCCACGTATTCCACGCGGCCGTCGATGACGATTGCGGGGCCGAACTGCAGCTTGTGCTGCGCGAGCATCGCCTTGGCGGCGTCGCCCTCGACCTCGACGACCTTCACGTCGGGACGGGCCTTGCGGAGGCGCTCCGCGAACTCGCGGACCCGCTCGACTTGGTGGCCCTGGATGGAGTGGACGAACGTGACCTGCACGATTCGTGCGGAAGCGCGGGGTCGTCTTAAACCTTGGCGGCCCTCATTGGTAGTCGCCGCGGATCAGCTTCTTGATGTACGGCGTCAGGGTCCGCGCGATCGTCATGTTCCCGTCCCACTTCTCGATTGCATCCGGGTGGCTCGCCTCCATCTCCGAGATGCACTTCTCGATTTCCGGGCGGAAGTTCTCGGTGCCGTCGCCCTGGACCATGGCGGCGAGGATCAACCACTTCCCGCGTCCGATGAGGATGTGCATCTCCCCGAACGTGAGCTCATCGAGTTCGCCTTCCTCGGAGCGGAACGAGTCCTTCACGAAGGATTGCACGGCCGTCAGCATGCCGCTCAGGATGTCCGTGTCGATGTCCGGCTTCAGGCGCCGCGTCTCGTGCTTGATCAGGATGCCGTCGCGGTAGAGCAGGAAGACGTCGTCGATCGTCGCGGTGCTCTCCGGCTTCGCGGCGGCGACGGGGACCTCCGGCTTCCCCCGCACGCCGAGGCGCCGCACGACGATGAGGAGGGTGCCGCCGATCGCGGCGGCGATGACCGCGATGATCCACAGGAAGTCGTTGGCCCCCGGGCCCCCACCGGCCGTCGTCCCGGCGGTCTGGAACGAGAACGTCACGGTCGTGAGGGGATTCCCCGCCATGTCCTTCGCGCGGGAGTCTACGACGACGACGTATGTCGCACCCGCCTCCAGCTCGAGGTCCGGGCGGAACGTCACGGTCCGGTTGTCCGCGCTCCACGTGAACGCGCCCGTCATGGATGGGTTCAGCGCGAACCCTTGCTCCACGGACGTGCGGTTCATCGGCTCATCGAACGCAATGACGATCATCGGTGTCGTGTTCGTCCCGGAACCCCGCGGCCCCGAGCTCGTGACCGTTGGACTCGTCGCGTCGATCCGGAACGTCACGGACCCCGGCGTCTCGTCGAGGCCCGCGAGGTCCGTCGTGTAGAAGTCCATCGTGTACGACCCATCCGTCGCGACGGTCACAGGCCCCGTGTACGTCTGCCACGGCCCGCCGTTCACGCGGTACGTCGTCGCCGCAGGTCCGCTCGCGGGGTCGCTGGCCGTCAGGGTCACCGTCACGGCGCCCCTCCGCCATCCGTTGTCGCCCGGGGTCCCCGCGAGGCTCGCGGTGGTCGACGGCGGCGTCGTGTCGATGTTGAACGTGAGCGTCCGGTCCGTCTCCATGAGGCCGGCGTAGTCGTGCCCGTGGTAGTCGACCGTGTGCGCCCCGTCGCCGGATACTGCGAACGGGCCCGCATACGTCTGCCAGGCCCCGCCGTCGACCCGGTAGTCGATTCGCTCCACGCCGCTCGTCGCGTCCGTGGCGGAAAGGGTGACGGTGACATCGCTGATCCACCAGCCGCCCGCGCCCGCGGTGCCGGTCGGGACGGCATTGGAGGTCGGAGGCGTGATGTCCACGATCGTCCACGTGTCGTTCCCCGGCGACGCGAGCTCCACGTTCCCCGCCCGGTCCTTCGCGAGGGAGCGGAAGGCGTACGCGTGCCCGTCGACGCCCGTGTAGGCCCCCGTCGTGGCGGTCGTGTCCACGAGCCCGGCCACGTTCGTCCACACGCCGCCGTTGTCGCTGACCTGAATCGTGTACTTCTGAACGTCCGTCGTGTTCGCCGCGGGCCCCCATGTGAGTGGGATCGTGAGGCTCGGCGTGTACGTCGGGAGCGGCGCGACCGTGGAGTACGGCGGCGAGACGTCGACGACCGTCCACGTATCGTTGCCCGCGGGCACGGGCTCCACGTTCCCCGCGAAGTCCGTCGCAGCGGACCGGAATTCGTACGTGTGACCGTCCACGCCCGTGTAAGGGCTGGACAGGAGGGTCGTGGTCGGGATCCACGTGATCCACGAGCCGCCGTTGTCCCGGACGTCGATCCGGTACGAGGCGACGTCGTCCGCCTCCCGCCACCAGGACACGGGGAACGTCAGGACGGTTTGGTACTGGGCGAGCGGGAGGACCCACGACTCCGGCGCCCAGATGTCCACGAACGTGAACGTGTCGTTCGTCGCGGGCGGGCTCTCGACGTTTCCGGCGACGTCCGTTGCGATCGACCGGAACTGGTACACGCCCCAGGGCTGGCTGGCGGTGAACATGCCGCTCGTCTGCGCCACGTCCACGAGCCAGTTCGTCCACCCGAAGCCGCGGTGGAACTGCACCGTGTATGTCGCGATGTCCGTGACGCCCGGGTCGGGCGCCCACGAGACGAGGAAAGTCTGGGTCGTCGTCCAGAGTGGGAGCGCCGCCACGGCGGATCCGGGCAGCGCAGAGTTCACGATCGTCCACGTGTCGTTGCCCGCGGGGGCGGTTTCGACGTTGCCCGCGAAGTCCGTTGCGATCGACCGGAACGCGTACGTGTGGCCCTCGAGGCCGTTGAACGTCGAGGACGTGGCGGTCGTCGCCGGGATCCAGGCGGTCCATCCGCTGCCATCGTCGTTGACCTCGATGCGATAGGATGCGACGTCCGTCGTGCCCGGGAGCGGTCCCCACAGGACGGCGAAGGAGAGGGTCCGCGTGTAGAGCGGGAGTCCCGCGACCGCGGACTCGGGCGCCGCGACGTCGACGAGGGTCCACGTGTCGTTCGTCGCAGGCGCGACCTCGACGTTGCCCGCTCGGTCCGTTGCGAGGGATCGGAACTGGTAGACGCCCGAGGGCGGACTCGCCGTGAAGACCGCGCTCGTGACCGTGACGTCCACGAGCCAATTCGTCCATCCCGCTCCGTTGTTGTACTGGACCGTGTACCGGGCGATGTCCGTCACGCCCGGGTCCGGTGCCCAGCTCACCATGAACGACGCCGTGGTCGTGTACGCGGGCAGGGTCGCGACCGCGGACCCCGGCCGGACCGTGTCGACGATCGTCCACGTCTCGTTCGCGTTGGGCCCCGGTTCCTGGTTCCCTGCGAGGTCGTCCGCGATCGTCGCGAACTCGTACGTGCCGTCCCCGACGGTCGTGAACGAGAAGGTGCCGGAGGGCATCGCGGGCTGCGTCGCGTAGGGCGTCCAACCCGCGCCGTCCTTCCGGTAGTACAGGCTGATCGAGTCCAGGCCGGAGCCGCTGCCGTCCGACGCGGTGTACCCAACGGTGAACGTCGAGACCGTCGTGTACGGGTTCAGCGGATCCGCGGTGGACGTCGGGTCGTCCTCGTCGATCATCACGAACGTCTGCGTGTTGCTCGACGCCATGTCCACGGTCCTCGGGTTGCTCGCGAAGTTGTAGGAGAGGTAGGAGATCGTCACGTCGTTCCGGACGTCGTCCGGCGCGTTGGCGGTGTTCACGTACACCCGGTCCGTCGTGAGGAGCCACTCCTCGTACCCCGTGGCGGAGACGAAGTTCCACACCGGGGTGCCGTCCTCCTCGACGAGGACCGTCGCGCCCGTGACCCGCGTCAGGCCGTCCGGCCAGTAGAGGTCGACGGCGAGGTAGTTCTGGACCGTGAGCGTGGCGGTGGCCTCGACGGCGAGCTTGGCGGCGTCGAAGAGCGTGTTGATCGTCGTCCCGTCCGCGAAGTCCCCCGCCCAAATGTCGAGTGTCCCCACGAAACCGATCGTGGCGTTCTCGATCGTGAACGTCGTCTGCGCCCCGGACGTCCCTTCCATGTAGAACCCAACCGCGTAGGATGCGAGGGTGGGCGGTCCCGCGCCCGCCGCCCCGGCCGACGCGAAGACGACGCTGTCCCCCGCGGACCAACCGCCGGGGACGACGAACGCGGACACTCCCGCGGCGTCTCCCCCGCGCCCTCCGTCGGACCCGTCGTTCGAGTCCCCGCCGTCACCGCCCTGGAGGTTCCAGAGCGCGTCGCCGCCGAGGTACGGCGCCGCGAGGGCGATCGTGATCCCGGTCGCGGTCCCGCCTGCGCCCCCGGCGCGCAGCCCCACGGCACCGCCGCCGCCGAAGATGTCCTGGATCCAATTGCTCGTCACGCTCGTCGCGTTGTAGTTCCCGTCCCCTTTGCCGAGGACGTATGCGCCCGACGCGTTCCCGCCAGCCCCTCCGGCCCCGCCTCGGCCTCCGTCCCCGCCAACGACATTCCACACGGAGTCCGTGTGGACGACCGAGAGGCCAGCGGCGGCGTTCACCGCGATGCCCGCCGCGGCGCCCCCGGGGCCGCCGTCCCCGTTCCCGAGGCCCGTCGTGCTGTTCCCCCCGAAGCCCCCGCGGACGCTGGAGATCGTGTTGCCGCTCGCATCGCCATCGGTCGCATCGAACGTGAAGATCCCGAAGGCGTCGCCTCCGGGCCCTCCGGTCCCGTCCGGGCCCGTGCCGTCGCCGCCGCTCCCGCCCACGCCGCCCATCACGGAATCCACCCAGTTCCCCGACCAAAGCCCGGAATTCACGATTGCGAGGGCCTCAATTCCAGCGGCATCGCCGCCGTCGCCGCCCTTCCCGCCCGTCGCGGTCCCAAGTCCGCCGCCGCCCGAGCCGCCGCGGCCCGCGACGAGGTTCGAGATCGTGTTGTCCCCAACGTCGGCCGTGTCCACCGCCCCGACGACGATACCGGCCGCTGGACCGCCGTCGCCTCCCCGGCCGCCGATGCCGGCGAAGTTCGCAGCACCGTCGCCGCCCCGGCCGCCGAAGATCGCGCCGATCGCGTTCTCCCGCACGGTTGCGGACGGCACGTTGTCGATCAGGATCGCGAGGGCGAGCCCCCCGTTCCCGCCGGGGTTTCCCGCCACGATCGCGTTCGCGCCACGGGTTCCCTGGATGCCGGACACCGTGTTTCGCCACAGGTCCGCGGTCGTGCCGCTCGAAACGCGAATCGCGGAGGCGATCAACCCGCCGGTGTTCGTGATCGTGTTGTCCGAGATCATGGGAGCGCCGCCGCCGCTCGCTTGAATCCCGGTCCCGGTGCCGTTCACTTGGTTCCGGAGGACCTGCGCGTCCGAGCCCTGCGCGTAGATGCCGGTCGTCGCCCCGTCGATTACGTTGTCCGAGACCGTCGGGACGCCGCCGTTGACCTGGATTCCCGTCAGGGTCTGGCGCACCGTGTTGGAGATGATCGAGACGTCCGAGTCCTGCGCGTAGATCCCGATCGTCGCCCGGTCGATCACGTTCCCCCAGATCCAGTAGTTCGACCGGACCACGTAGAAGCCGTAGAACGCGATCCCCACGTAGTTGCTCCCGATCCAAGGGGAGCTGTCGATTGCGCTCACGGGACGCTCGAACCGGTCGAACGTCGCCCGGTCCACGCTCCCCGTGGAGCTCGCGTTGAACTGGATGCCCTGCGGCGGGAAGACCGACGCGGTGTTGTTCTCCCGGAAGTCGACCTCGTTCCCCGGGAAGCCTTGGACGATCAGCCTCCCCTCCACGAAGAGCGCACGACCCGGGTCCATCTTGACGGTCGTGCCCTGCACGATGTCGAGGGTCACGCCCGACTTCACGGTGACGTGCTGCGTGATCACGTACTCGTTGTCCGCGATGCCCCACGTCGTGTCCGAGGTGATCGCGCCCGCCACGTACGTGACCGCGGTCACGGGCGGCGCCGTCCACAGAAGCACGCCGAACGAGGCGGCGAGGATCGCGGCGACGGTCGCAACGCTCAGGCTCCGAGGTCTTCGACGAGGGGCGTCCATGGGAACAGCTTCCCGCGGGCAGCGGACTTCCGGCTCTCGCGGGTCTCTATATGAGATACGTGGTGCAGTTATCGCACGGGATAACGGGGCATTCTTGGGAACGAGAACATCGCGGAACCGTTAAGTACGGCGGCGGTGGACGCGGGCTCGTGCTGCTCGTGGTCGCGTCCGCAGCGGACGAGGCGAGCATGAACATCCGCGACCGACTCCGGGAGATTGGCGGTTGGTCCGAGGCGGGGACGTTCGACGGGAGCCCGGTGTGGCGGCGGGAGGACCGTCTCCTCGTCACGATCCGGGAGCACCACCTGTTCGTTGATGACGTCGACCGACGGGTCCGCGACGCGTTGGCGGTGGCGCCGGACGCGGTCGTGTACGTGTCGAAGCACCGGGCAGCGAGCGGGCAGGACAGCCTCACGGTCCACCCGATCGGGAACTGGCGCGACGCGGACTTTGGCGGCAGACCCGGCGTTGTCGTGCCCGCGGCCCCGGGGTTGATGACGGACGCGCTCCGGCGCGTGGCCGCGGAGGGGAAGGCCCTCGGGTACGCGGTCACCTACGAGGCGACGCACCACGGCCCTTACCTCGAGACGCCGACGTTCTACATCGAGGTCGGGACGAGCCCGGAGGCGTGGGGGGACGCGCGCGCTGCGGCGGTCCTCGCCCATGCGGTCGTCGCGGCGACGGACCCGGGCGACCCCGTTGCGATCGGCGTTGGCGGCGGGCACTATGTCCCGCGGATTACGGACGTGGCCCTCGCGCGCCGCGTCTCCTTCGGACACATCGCGCCGTCCCACGCGCTGGAGCCGCCGAACTACGAGGCGCTCGCGCGGGCGATTGAACGGACGCGTGGCGCGAAGTACGTGTACCTCCACAGGAAGGCGATCACGAAGCCCCTCGCGCGAGAACTGGAGTCGTTCTTCGCGGACCGCGGACTCGAGTCCGTCCACGAGGCCGACCTGCCACCGCTGCCGGGAGCGGGGACGGAAAGGATTTAACGCCGCGCCGGGTTCCCCGCGCGAACAGGTTGGGGACCATGCTCAAGGAGTGCCGCTCCCACGGGTATTTCCGCGACGAGTTCTGCCCGATGTGCGGGAGCGAGGCGAAGTTCCTCCTGAATGATCAGGAGGTCGAGATGCTCGGCCGGACGATGGCGGGCGTGCTCCGACACTTCCCGGAGCGGTACGACCTGGAGATGGACAAGAACGGGTGGATCGACCTGCGGGACTTCATCACGGCGCTCCAGACCCGGAACCGTCGCCTCCGATTCCTGAAGCCGCACCACGTCGTGGGGCTGATCGAGACGGACCCGAAGGGCCGGTACCAGTTCCAGGACGGGCGGATCCGCGCGACGTACGGGCACACGTTCGACGTGGAGCTCGACCTGCCGACGGAGAACATCCCGGACGTGCTGTTCTACCCGACCTCGGAGGAGGAGTGGCCGAAGATCCAGGCGGACGGGCTAAAGCCCGCGGACCGGAAGATGGTCCACCTCAGTCGCACATATGAGGCCGCGCTCGAGGCGGGCCGCGTGAGGAATCCGAGCCCCGCGATCCTCGAGATCGACACGAAGGGCGCGCGCGAGAGCGGCATCGTCATCATGAAGGCGGGGAAGACCGTGTACCTCACGAACGCGGTCCCGCCGCCGTTCCTGCGGCGGAGCGAGCGCGTGCCGGAGGAGCTCGCGCCGGGGGAATGACCCCCTCGTTCCTTCCCGTGAAAATCGGTCTGCATATAACGCACGGATATCTTTATACCCGGGACTCCGATGCGGCGGCATAGGGATGGTGAGCGATTGGTAACCGGCCTGAACATCATCGGTGCGAACAAGGCCCTTCAGGACCACTGGATCAAGCGGGTCATCGCTTTCATAATCGATGCGATCATCGTCTGGATCGTCTCGTTCCTCATCGTGGTCGTCGCGTTTCCGATCTGGTGGGCCGGGGGTGGCTTCGGCGGCCTCTTCTTCGGTCTCGGCGCGGTGCTCCTCGCCCTGTTCACGATCCTCTACTGGCTGATCCAGGAAGGGTTCATGGGCGGCACGATCGGCAAGAAGATTATGGGCCTCCGCGTCGTCGGCACGACCGGCCAGATGGACGTCGTCAAGGCCGCGATCCGGAACGTCACGAAGATCCACTTCCTCCTCCTGCTCTTGGACTGGATCGTCGGGCTCGCGACGGAGGGGGATCCCCGCCAGAAGTTCACGGACCGGTTCGCGGGGACGACCGTCGTGCGGACGGACCAGCACGCGTACCTCGAGGAGCAGTTCCGGCAGATGGCGACGCCGCCTCCGCACCCGCAGGCGCCCGGATACGCCCCCGCAGGCTGGGGCCAGCAGGCGCCACCGCCCGGATACCAGCCCCCGCAGCAGGCTCCGCCCGCGTATCAGCCGCCGCAGCAGGCGCCCGCCGCGCAGCCGCCGGCGGGCGGATGGCCGGGACAGCAGCCGCCGACCCAGGCCGGCTGGCCGCAGCACCAGTGGAACGAATCGGGCCAGCTCGTGCAGCAGGCACGGTTCTGCAGCGCGTGCGGTGGGCCGCTCGTGCCGCGCGGCGACGGCCGCATGGTCTGCAGCCGGTGCGGCGCGGTCTACTAGAGCGGGATTCCCTGCGCGCGCCGGGCCAGCAGGAACACGAGCGGGGCAACGAAAGCCGCCAGGGAGTAGGCGATGGCCTGGCTCGTGAAATTGAACGTTACTAGGAGGAGGGCGGAGATCGCCCAGAACGTCAGGACTGTCCCTGTGACGTTCATCCGGCGGGCCCGGCGCATTCCAACGTCCTTGGGGACGCCGGACTCGAAATACGCAGACGTCAGGGTCACGGCGCTCGTGAGGAACAGCACGATGGAGGATAGGAGAAACAGCACGGTCACCGACTCGGCGATGACGAGCCCATCGGTCATCTCCCGCGGCTTGCCCGTCAGGACGTTGATGGAAAGGATCAACCCGATCGAGGAGAGACCTCCCATGAAAATCGCCAGCGACGTTAGCCGGGCGTTCGCGGTGTCCGCCTCGACCATGACCCTAAGCGGACTCCGCCGTATAAAGCCGCCACGAATCGGAGGCCGCCGCCTCACGTGACAATCGCGTCGAGCTTGCCCGCTTCGATTGCGGTCCGAACCTCGAGGGCGATGCGGCGCCCCGTGCTCATAGTCCGCCGCCAAAGGGCGTTCCCGTAGGGGTGCCCGACGGACATGTGGACGTTCGTCCCGCCGCCAATCCGCGGCGCGACGTCGTAGATGTGCACGTCGAGGTCCTTGTCGACGCACGTCTGCAGGGTGAAGGGCCCGATGATGCCCGGCGGATGGTACTCCCGCGTCGCCGCCACGTACCGCTCCGCGATGTCGAACACTTGGTTCAGCGAGGACTCGCGGAGGGTCGCGGCGTTGTGGCCCACGACCGTGTACTCCGGCGTCCGCTGGTGCTCCGGGAGCGCGAGCTGCTGGTCCGCGGGGAGGCGCACGTGCCCGTCGAGGGACGTCTCGAACCGCCAATCGATCCCGAGGAGTTCGAGCCGCTCGCCGACCTCCTGGAGCGGGCTGTAGAAGAAGTCGAAGTTGAACACCGGGCCGACGATGTACCGCTCGATCCGGGCCTCCGCCAAGTCCTTCTTGTCGATCACGTCCTCCCGAAGCAGCTTCTCCGACTTCTCCCGGTACTCCTTGGTCGACGCCGCGGTGAAGAACCCGCGTTCGAGCTTCTTCGTCTTGTGCGGGAGCTTCACGATCACGAGGCCGTCGATGTCCTTCGGGTCGTCAATCTTCTCGGGGAACGGAAGCTTCGCCTTCTCGAGGAGCCAGTAGTACGACCTCCGCTCCGTCCGTTCCTCCGTGCGCAGGAGCTGGCGGGAGCCGAAGAGCGGGACGAGGAAGTCCTCCTCTACCGCGTCGACGCCGGCGTAGCTCGTGAGGGACCGGTTCGGCACGAAGATCGCGTTCTGGCCGCGCAGGGCGCGGAGCGTCTTCTCGTAGGTGACGTGCGCGAACTTGTCCAGCACGATTGCCTCGTCGACGACGCCCTTGATCACGCGCCCACCCTTCCCGCGGGTCGCCTTGAAGTAGCGCGTGTACGGGGCCTCGCGCCCGCGCTCGCACACGACGAGGGTGCGGAAGCCCTCCTCGACGGCGCCATCGCACACGTCGAGGGCGCTGTGCGATCCGACCGCAGCGATGCGGACGTCGTCGAGGTCGTAGTCCTCGAGAAGTTCGAGAATCCGCTCCCGCGCAATCAAGCCTACACCCCCGGTTTGGCGGCGATGGGATGGACCGTATAAAGGCTTGCGGCCCGCTATCTTAATCTCGCCTCCCACGATGCGCGCGCCGATGCCGGAGGCGAAGTGGTGGGGCTGGGGCGACCCCGCACGATCCGACTCGATCGGGTCCCTGCCCGAGCTCCGAGCGTTTCTCCGAGACGCGTTGGACCTCCCGGAAGGGATCGAGCCGCTCCGAGTCCCAGACCCCGAGTCGATTCGCCTGCCGACGAGCCGCTTGGCGGCGGAGGATGCAGGGAAGCTGCGCGGAATCGTGGGCCAAGATGCCGCCGACAACTCCCCGATGACGCGACTCTCCCACGCCTACGGAAAGGCGTATCGGGATCTCGTGCGGCTGCGTCTCGGCGACGTGGCGGCCGCCCCCGACGTCGTCCTGTTCCCGGGGTCTGAGTCTGACATCGGCAAGGTCCTCGCGTTCTGCGCGGAGCGCGGCATCGCCGTCGTCCCGTTCGGCGGGGGGACGAGCGTCGTCGGCGGCGTCGAGGTGGCCGACCCCGCGCGGCCCCACGTGACCCTCGACCTGCGCCGCATGGCCCGCCTCCTCGGGGTCGACGGGACGTCCCTCACGGCTACCGCCGAGGCCGGGATTCTTGGTCCTGCACTGGAGGCCCACCTCGCCGCACAGGGCGTCGGCTTGGGCCACTTCCCGCAGAGCTTCGAGTACTCGACACTCGGGGGCTGGATCGCTTCGCGCTCGACCGGTGCGTTCTCGAATCGATACGGGAAGATCGAGGACCTCGTCGTCGACGTCCGCCTCTTCGCGCCGACGGGCATCCACGACCTCCACGGCCGACCGCGCCACGCGATGGGGCCGGACCTCCTCTCGTTGGCGGTCGGCTCCGAGGGGACGCTCGGGGTGATCACGCGGGCGACGGTCCGCGTGCACCGCACGCCCGAGGCCCGGAAGTTCGAATCCGTGCTGTTCCCCGGCTTCGGGGTCGGCCTCGAGGCCCTCCGGGGGATGGCGCAGGAGGGCGTGCCCGCGGACCTCGCATACCTGGACGACGAGGACGAGACCCGCCTGTCCGTGGCGGCGGCGGGGGGAGGGAAGAAGACCGCGACCGCGCTCCTCCGCGCGCGGGGCATCGTCCTCGACCGCGCGGCCCTCGCGTACTTCGGGTACGAAGGCAGTCGGTTGAGCGTGTCGCGACGCTTTGGACTCGGGCGCGCGTACTGGCGTCCCGGCGTGGCCGCGGGTCCCGGGCCCGCGGAGCGGTGGATGGAGAGCCGGTTCGTCGCCCCGTATGTCCGCGACTCCCTGATCGAGAACCGCGTCCTCGTCGACACGGTCGAGACCGCGGCCCTGTGGTCGAACGTGGAGCGCGTCCACGGCGGCGTCCGGGCGGCGTTTCACGACGCGGTCGGTGACGTCCCCGGGTGGATCGGATGCCACATCTCTCACACCTACTCGGAGGGCGCGTCCCTGTACTTCACGTTCATGGCCCGGCAACGACGGGGCGAGGAGCTCGCGCAGTACGACGCCGTGAAACGCGCGGTCACCCGCGCGATCTTGGACTGCGGCGGCCAGCTCAGCCACCACCACGGAATCGGCTCGGAACACGCGCCGTACTTCCGCGAGGCGATCGGGGAGGAGAACTGGCGGCTCCTGCGTGAACTGAAGCGCGCGATGGACCCCCGCGGGATCATGAACCCCGGCAAGCTGTTCCCGGTGAGCGCGTGAGGGACGAGTTCTCCGCGTGGACGCGCGCGCGGAACCTCGAGGCGATGGCGGCGCGGCCGCTCGACGTCCTCGTGATCGGCGGGGGGATCGTGGGCTCGTGGATTGCGTTCGCTGCGGCGCTCCGCGGGCACCGCGTGGGCCTCGTTGAGAAGGGCGACTTCGCGAGCGGGACGAGCGGAAAGACGTCGCGCCTTGTCCACGGTGGACTCCGGTACCTCCAGCAGTTCCGACTCGGCGTCGTCCGCGAGGCGGCCCGGGAGCGGGACGTCCTCCTTCGGATCGCGCCGGACCTCGTGAAGCCCCTCACGTTCCTTCTCCCGGTGTATCGGCATCGGGGGCCGAAGGGCTGGCAGCTCCGGATCGGGCTGTGGCTCTACGACGCGTTCTCCCGCGAGAAGGTCCTCCCGAGGCGGCGATGGCTCACCCGGGAGGAGTCGCTCGGCCGGGAGCCCGCGCTGTCTCCCGCGGGCCTCCGCGCGGGGGCGCTGTACTCCGACGCCCTGACGAACGACGCGCGGCTCGTGCTCCGCGTGATACGCAACGCCGCCAACGCGGGCACGCTTGTGGCGAACTATGCGAAGGTCACGGAGGTGATCCGTGAGGACGGACGCGTGCGCGGGGCGTGGATCCTCGACGAGGAAACGGGGCACCGCCACGAGGTCCGCGCCACCGTCGTCGTGAACGCGACGGGTGCGTGGGCCGCCGACCTGCAACGCGAGGACCGCCGCCTGAAGCTCCGGCCCACGAAGGGCATCCACCTCCTCGTGCGCCGATCGAGGCTCGGGAACACGGGTGCCGTTGTCCTCCCGACACACGACGGCCGGATCATCTTCGTGCTCCCCTGGGGCGACCTCACGCTCGTCGGCACGACAGACACGGACCACCGCCAAGGCCGGGAGCACGTCGAAGCGGACTCGCCGGACGTCGAGTATCTGCTCCGCGCTGTGAACGAGGGCTTCCCGCGCGCCCGACTCACCGCCAAGGATGTCGTGGGCACGTACGCGGGGCTGCGACCGCTGATCGACACGGGCGAGGCCCGGGAGTCCGACATCTCGCGGAAGCACGAGGTCCTCGTGGACCCGGACGGGCTCGTCACGGTCGCGGGCGGGAAGCTCACGACGGCCCGGGCGATGGCGGACGACGTGCTCCGGCGGATCGCGGGGTTCCTGCCGACGCCGCCGAAGGTCGCGGAGACCTCGACCAAGGAATTGTCTGGCACCGAACCAGACGCCCATGATGTCCGGAAGTCGGCCGTCGACGCGGCCCGCCACGAGATGGCTCTCCATGTGGACGACGTCCTCGTGCGGAGGCTCGGGCTCTTCTACGAGCGCCCCGATCACGGGCTCTCGTTGGCGGCCGAGGTGATGGACGCGATCGGAGATGAGTTGCACTGGGACGCGGACCGGCGGGCGAAGGAGCTCGTGCGATATCGCGCTCTCGTGGCGGCGAACGAGCGGTGGCGGGAGGGTTTGCGTGACTGACGTCGCGATCGTCGCGAACCCCCGTGCCGCGAACGGTCGGGCGGGGCGGTCCGCGAGGAAGCTGGAGCGCATCCTCACCGCCAACGGGCTTCGTGCGACGCTCAGGCTCACCGCCGGTCCGGGGGACGCGACGCGGCTCGCCCGGGAGGCCGTGGCGGCGAAGGCGGACGTGCTCTTGGCGGTGGGAGGCGACGGGACCCTGAACGAGGTCGTGAACGGTTTCCTCCCGACCCGCGCGCAGGGCCCCTCGGAGACCGCGCTCGCGATCGCGCCCGTGGGGACGGGGACGGACTTCGCGAAGACCGTGCGCCAGTCGGCAGATCCGGACGAGATCCTTGCGCGGATCCGATCGGATCGCCGTCGCGAGATCGACGTGGGGCGCGCGGAATTCCCCACTTTGGATGGCGCGCCGAACGAACGCTACTTCGTCAACATCGCGGAGTTCGGCTCCGGCGGCGCGGTCGTGGAGAAGGTGAACCGCACGACGAAGGTCCTTGGCGGGAAGATGTCGTTCCTGCTCGCGATCCTTTCCGTGATGCCGAAGTACGTGAACACGCGTGTCTCTTGGCGGCTCGACGACGGGACGGCGGGCGAGGGCGTCGTGAACAACTTCGTCGTCGCGAACGGCAGGTACTTTGGCGGCGGTCTACTGCCCGCGCCGAACGCGGAGCTCGACGACGGCCTCTTCGACGTCGTGGTCTTCGGGGACATGGACTGGAAGACGATCCGCCGCCACCTGAAGGACCTGCGTCAGGGCACGCACCTCGCGATGAAGGAGGTCGCGTTCCACCGCGCGCGCGAGGTGACGGTCGAGAGCCGCGAGCGCGCGTTCCTCGACCTCGACGGGGAGCTCGTGGGCGTGGACCCGACGCGATTCGAGATTGTGCCAAAGGTGATCGACCTCCTCGTGTAATGTGCACGGTGTCGCAGGGTCCCCTCCAGGCCGCCATCATCGCAGCAACTCACCGGGGGCTGTCCAAAGTTTCTTAACCTTCCCGCGTCATCGGTGCGGTCCGAGGGGGGTCGACGATTGCACGGGCTCGACAGGACCCTAGGCTCGGTTCCGACGGCAGCGCGACTGGACGTCCCTGCCTCGGGTGTGTGACTTTGTGAAAGCTCTGACAGCACATGCGCGCGCGTGGACAATCGTGACGGTGCTCGCCCTGACCGTGATCCCTTCGATCGTGCCTCGAGCCGCGGCTCAGGACGTTCTATGGACCCGCCAGTTCGGCACGTCGGCCAACGACCGAGCCACCGCCGTCGCCGTCGATGCCTCCGGGGTCTACTTCGCCGGATTCACGCCCGGCACGCTCCCCGGCCAGACGAGCGCCGGCGGCCTAGACGCGTTCCTCCGCAAGTACGACGGGAGCGGGAACGAGGTGTGGACCCGCCAGTTCGGCACGCCGGTCGGCGACAACGCCTACGCCGTCGCCGTCGACGCCTCCGGGATCTACGTCGCCGGATCCACGGGGGGCACGCTCCCCGGCCAGACGAGCGCTGGCGCCTCGGACCCGTTCCTCCGCCAGTACGACCGGAGCGGGAACGAGGTGTGGACCCGCCAGTTCGGCACGCCGTCCGTCGAAAACGCCCAAGCCGTCGCCGTCGACGCCTCCGGGATCTACGTCGCCGGATCCACGGGGGGCACGTTCCCCGGCCAGACGAGCGCCGGCAGCTACGACGCGTTCCTCCGCAAGTACGACCGGAGCGGGAACGAGGTATGGACCCGCCAGTTCGGCTCGTTGAACGTCGACCTAGCCCTCGCGGTCACCGTCGATGCCTCCGGGATCTCCGTCGCGGGGACCACGTACGGCACGCTCCCCGGCCAGACGAGCGCCGGCGGCTCGGACGCGTTCCTCCGCACGTACGACGGGAGCGGGAACGAGGTGTGGACCCGCCAGTTCGGCACGTCGACGACCGACTTTGCCTACGCCGTCGCCGCCAACGCTTCCGGGGTCCACGTCGCCGGATACACAGATGGCACGCTCCCCGGCCAGACGAGCGCTGGCGCCTCGGACCCGTTCCTCCGCCAGTACGACGGGAGCGGGAACGAGGTGTGGACCCGCCAGTTCGGCACGCCGTCCATCGAAAACGCCCAAGCCGTCGCCGTCGACGCCTCCGGGATCTACGTCGCCGGATTCACGGGGGGCACGTTCCCCGGCCAGGCGAGCGCCGGCGGCCTAGACGCGTTCCTCCGCAAGTACGACGGGAGCGGGAACGAGGTGTGGACCCGCCAGTTCGGCACGCCGGGCAGCGACAGCGCCTACGCCGTCGCCGTCGACGCCTCCGGGGTCTACGTCGCCGGAGACACGGGGGGCACGTTCCCCGGCCAGACGAGCGCCGGCAGCGACGACGCGTTCCTCGTCCGCGTCGTGGAGGCCCCCGATTCACCTCAGTCCCTTCTCGCGACAGCGAGCGACCGGAGGGTCGTCCTGACGTGGGACGCGCCCGCGTTCGAGGGCCGCCCGCAGCTGACCGCGTACCGCGTCTACCGGGGCACGACTCCCGGGGTCGTCGCGCTCGTCGCCGTCCTCGACGCCGGCATCCGGAGGTACGTGGACCTGGACGTAGCGAACGGCGTCACGTATTATTACGCCGTCACCGGCACGAACGGGATCGGGGAGACGCCCCCCACGAACGTCTCCGCGATGCCGAAGGGGCCGCCTCCGCTCGCGCTAACCTCGCCCGCCGAGGGGCTCCTGACGAACCGTCTCGCGGTGAACGTATCCGGGACGACGGAGTCCGGCGCGACGGTCACCGTGGACGGGGCCAGCGTGGCGGTGGACCCGGCCGGCGCGTTCAATACGAGCGTCGCCCTGGTGGAGGGCCCGAACGTAATCACGGTCGTCGCGACGGATGCGGGGGGGAACACCGCGACAGTGACGCGGTCCGTCACGCGTGACTCGACATCCCCCTCGCTCACAGTCGCCGCCCCCCTGGACGGTTCCCTGTGGCCGACATCAATCGTTCGCGTGGCCGGCACGGCCGAGCCCGGCGCGGACCTCAGCCTGAATGGGATTCGCCTCACCGTCGACGCGGCGGGCGCGTGGCAGGTCGACCTCGCGCTCGCGGACGGGGTCCACGCGATCACCGCGCGCGCGGTCGACGCCGCGGGCAACGCGGCGACCGTCACCCGCACGATCACGGTCGACACGATCCTGCCCGTCCTCACTCTGACTTCGCCTTCGAGCGCGCTCACAAACCTCGCGAGCATTGGCGTCTCGGGGACGGTCGACGACGTGACGGCGAGGGTCACGGTGAACGGCGCCCTCGTGACCGTGGGCCCCGGAGGGACGTTCGCGACGACGGTCGCGCTCGTTGAGGGGCCGAACGCGATCGCGGTCGTCGCCACGGATTTGGCGGGGAACGCCGCGACTGCAGTGCGGGCAATCACGCTGGACTCGATCGCGCCTGTCGTGACGGTAACCGCACCTGCTTCGAGCGTGACGACAAATCAGGCGTACGTCGTCGTGAGCGGCACTATGGACGATCCGACAGCGACCGTCCTCGTGAACGGAATCGAGGTCCGTCCGGACGCGAGCGGTGCGTGGTCCCTCGCGCTCCCCTTGGGGGAGGGGGCGAACGCGATTACCGTGTCCGCGGTCGACGCGGCGGGCAACCGGGCCTCTGATGTGACGCGGTCCGTGACGTACGCGCCCGCCGGGGGGCCGGGGAGTGAGGTCGCCTCGAACACCCAGGCGATCAACACCTTGTTCATGACCTTGGCGGTGGGTCTCCTCGTCGTGGCAGTCGTGCTCGCGACCCTGCAGGTGATGTTGTACCGGAGGCTGAACCGAAAGTTGCAAAGTCCGGGGGACGCCCCTTCAGCGCCCGAGGACAAGGAAGGACTGTAGCTAGAGTTCCGCACCGGCCGGTTCAATCCCGCTACGACATCGACGAATCCGTTGTGCAGAAGCTGGGGGCGGTGGCTCTCGGGGAACCCTCCTTTCCGTCCACACCTCGGGAACTGAGGAGGGGGCCTACCGCATTCGCCTCCGCTTCGCCTGAAGGGGTGCGCGGTGTCCCCATGGCCTGCTCAGAGGGAAGTAGCTCGAAGACGAAGCCGGACCGTCAGACTTAGTCCGAAGACTTCGATTCGGCCGAGCGGCGCTTCTGGATGTCCGCCCACGGGTCGCGCAGGGTCACGGTCCTGTTCACGACGAGGCGCTCCCCGGTCGTGTCCGGGTCCACGCAGAAGTACCCGAGCCGCTCGAACTGGAACCGGTCGAACGGCCTGAGGTCTCGGACGGCGGGTTCGACCTTGCACCGGGGGAGGACCTCCATGGACTTCGAGTTCAGGAAGTCCGTAAAGTCCGCCCGCTGTCCCATCGGGTCCGGCACGGTGAAAAGCCGGTCGTACAGCCGGACCTCCGTGTCGACCGCGTGCGCCGCGGAGACCCAGTGGATCGTGGACTTCACCTTGCGCCCGTCCGGGGCGTTCCCGCCGCGCGTCGACGGGTCGACCGTGCACCGGAGCTCGACGACCTGCCCGTCCTCCTTGACTGCCTCCCGACACGTGACGAGGTACGCGGACCGGAATCGGACTTCGCGCCCCGGCGCGAGCCGGTAGAACTCCTTCGGCGGCTCCTCCATGAAGTCGTCGCGCTCGACGTACAAGACGCGGGAGAACGGGACCTTGCGCGTCCCGGCGCCCGGGTCCTCCGGGTTGTTCGCGACATCGAACTCCTCGGTCTGCCCGTCCGGGACGTTCTCGAGGACGACGCGGAGCGGGCGGAGGACGCCCAGGAACCGCGGGGACGTCCGGTTGAGGTCCTCCCGTAGGCAGTGCTCCAAGAACTCGACGTCGACCGTGCTCTGCGTCTTCGCGACGCCGATGCGGTCGCAGAACGTGCGGATCGCGGACGGCGAGTAGCCACGGCGCCGGAGGCCGCGAATCGTCGGGAGGCGCGGGTCGTCCCAGCCGCGCACGCGCCCGCTCTCCACGAGCTGGAGCAGCACGCGCTTGCTCATCACCGTGTACGTGAGCGCGAGGCGAGCGAACTCGATCTGCTGCGGGTGGTGGACGCCGAGCGCGTCGAGGTACCAGTCGTACAGCGGGCGGTGGTCCTCGAACTCGAGGGTGCAGATCGAGTGCGTAATCCCCTCGATCGAGTCCTCGAGCCCGTGGGCCCAGTCGTACGTCGGATAGAGGCACCACGCGTCCCCGGTGTTGTGGTGCGACGCGTGCAGGATGCGGTACATCACGGGGTCGCGCATGTTGAGGTTCGGGTGGGCCATGTCGATCTTCGCGCGGAGGACCCGCGCACCGTCCGGGAACTCGCCCGCCCGCATCCGTTCGAGCAGGTCGAGGTTCTCCGCGACGGAGCGATTCCGGTGAGGGCTTTCCTTCCCGGGAGACGTCAGCGTGCCGCGGTGCTCGCGGATCTCGTCCGCGGACAGGTCGTCGACGAACGCCTTCCCTGCCTTCACGAGCTGGACCGCGTACGCGTGCATCTGCGCGAAGTAGTTCGACGCGAAGAAGAGCCGGTCGCCCCAGTCGAAGCCGAGCCACCGCACGTCGTCCTTGATCGCCTGGACGTACTCCGCCTCCTCCTTGAGCGGGTTCGTGTCGTCGAAGCGGAGGTTGCACAGGCCTCCGTAGTCCGCAGCAATCCCGAAGTTCAGGCAGATCGACTTCGCGTGCCCGATGTGCAGGTACCCGTTCGGCTCCGGTGGGAAACGCGCGCGGACAGCGCCGCCAAAACGCCCCGTGCGGTTGTGCTCGTCGATGATCTTTCGGATGAAGTCTTTCGGCGGTTCCTCGGGCATTTCGCCTCACCGACGGGCACAGCCCCGGTCGGAATCGAACCGACGCCAAGAGATCCAGAGTCTCTTATGCTACCATTACACCACGGGGCTTCATCGCGGGGAAGCCCGGGGTGCGTCTTAGCGTTATCGCGGAGCGATGGATAGCCCCGGACAGATTCGAACTGCCGCCACGAGGTCCCCCCTCCGCGCTGCGCGCGGATCCAGAGCCTCGTATCCTTGACCGCTAGACCACGGGGCTGCGCAAGGTGCTAGTTCCAGGTTCCTCTTAACGATTTCCCGGCGCCACGGTTAAGGGCATGAGGTGTGATGTCGGAAGGTGGATCCGCTGAAGCCCGTGCTCGATGAAATCTCCATCCACGTCTCGAACCTCAAGAAGTCCCGGACTTTCTATGTAGACCACCTGGGCTTCGGCGTCGAATACGAGGGTGAAGACTTCCTCGTACTGACGACCGGCGGCACGAAGGTCCTGCTCCACGCTGCGGCCGAACCGCCAACGATCGCCGACGTCATCCTTCAGGTCCGCGTGGAGGACGTCGATCGCCTCCACGACGCACTCGGGACGCTGGGCGTGCGGTTTTCGCGAGCGCCCGTCGACGTGAGCCACGAAGGGGATCCATGGAGCCCCCGAAGGGAAGCGCGTCTCCGCGATCCGGACGGATACGACATCGCACTGTTCAGCCCGAAGCGAAAGGCCTGACACCCGCCTTCCCAGCGAACCGTTATGCCGCAACTCCCGATGCGGCTCCCGGGGAACGACATGTTCGGGAAGGACCACTTGAAGGGACGCGTCGTCCTGATCACGGGCGGCGGAACGGGTCTGGGCCGCGCGATGGCGCTGCGGTTCGCGGGGCTCGGGGCAAGCGTGTTCCTTGTCGGTCGACGGGAGGAGCCCCTCCGGGAAGCGGTCGAGGGACTCCACCGCCAAAACGGACGCGCGTCATGTGCGACCGCGGACGTGCGCGACTTCGACGCGGTCGAGAGGGCAATCGACGCCGCGGCCAAGGAGGTCGGCCTCCCCGACACCCTTGTGAACAACGCCGCCGGGAACTTCCTCGCGCGGACGGAGGGGCTCTCCCCGAACGGGTTCAACGCGGTCGTTGACATCGTCCTCCGCGGGACGTTCCACTGCACGCTCGCGCTCGCCCGCCGGTGGATCGCCGCCAAGAGCGGCGGTACGGTCCTGAACATCGTGGCGACGTACGCCTCCTCCGGCGCGGGCTCCGGCTTCGTCGTCCCCTCCGCGTGCGCGAAAGCGGGCGTGCTCGCGATGACTCGTTCGTTGGCGGTGGAGTGGGCCCGCCACCGGATCCGGTGCAACGCGATCGCGCCCGGACCATTCCCGACGGAAGGCGCGTGGTCCCGGCTCATGCCCTCGAAGGAGTGGGAGGAGCACATGCTCGCGCACCACCCGATGCACCGATTCGGGCGGCCCGAGGAGCTCGCGGACTTGGCGGTGTATCTCATCAGCAAGGAGTCCGAGTACGTGAACGGGGAGTGCGTCGTGATCGACGGCGGCCAGTGGCTGCGCGGCGCGGGGCAGTTCAACGAACTCGTGGACTTGCCCGACGAGGCGTGGGAGGCGATGGAAGCCGCGCGGAAGGCGAGCAAGGCGGAATAGCGGGCTGGAACCTGGGCAGCACGACCAACGGTCAACACGCAGACGCGGGGCGGCGGAAAGCGCGTGGCGAGGTCTCTCCTCCATAGAGATGGGCGGCAACCGCCAATATTAGCCTCCCGGAGACATCCACGGACTCCGCGGACGCGTCCCTGCGTCACCTGGACGCCGAGACTATTCCCCCTAGACGCGGAGGCCCCCGCCAGACGCTCCCCGGAACCCCCTTTCCGTGTCCATCCGTCAAAGTCACGCGGCTGGGAGTCGCCCCGACACATTGACCGGTCCCATGGACACGTCCGGGACGCGACTTAGACGTCCGGGGACATCCCGAACGTGTCTGGGACGTTGCTCCCTGCGTCCGGGAGGTCAGTTTCCGCGGCCCGAAAACCGGCGTCGGCGACGCGACGTTCCAGCCCTGGTGTCTGCGAAGGAAGCGGGGTATCGCGACGGGCGGGCGAGGACCAGAGCCGGGGCGAGTCCCGGCGGCTGCAGGGGAGGAATGGGGCGGACCTTCTCGGCGATGAGGTTGGCGGCGAGGTGTGAGGATCATCGCGCCCCCAGGCGAGCCAACCCTCAAGTACGCCGGTTGTCGTCGAGCGCCCATGAGAATCGGCATCCTCGGCAGCGGCGACGTGGGGAGGGCCCTCGGACTCGGCTTCGCGTCCAAGGGCCATGATGTGATGATTGGCACGCGGCACCCGGACAAGCCCGAGCTCGCGGAGTGGCGGGAGGGCGCGGGGAAGCGCGCAGCCGTCGGCTCGTTTGCGGAGGCCGCGGAACATGGGGAGGTCATCGTTCTGTGCACCCTCGGTCAAGCGGCGGAAGCCGCGATCGACTTGGCGGGAACGACCCGGTTCGACGGCAAGGTCGTGATCGACGTCACGAACCCCCTCGACCTCTCCAAGGGAATGCCGCCGGGGCTCTTCGTCGGCACGACGGACTCCCTCGGGGAGCAGATCCAGCGAAAGCTGCCGAAGGCGAAGGTCGTCAAAGCGCTGAACATCGTGAGCAACGCGACGATGGTGAACCCGAAGATGAAGGACGGCCTCCCGGACATGATGATCGCGGGGAACGACGCAGGCGCGAAGGGCGCGGTGGCGGGCCTCCTGAAGGAGTTCGGCTGGGGCGATCCGATCGACGTGGGCGGCATCGACGGCGCGCGATACCTCGAGGCGATGGTCCCGCTCTGGGTCCGCGTCTGCCAGGCCGTCGGATCCTGGTCCGTCGCGTGGAAGGTCCTGAAGTCCTAGGACGACGCCTCGCGGACGCGGTCCAGCACGAAGGTCTTGTCGAGCACGGCCAGGAACGGCGCGGCTCTCGGCCCGCGTTCCTTCCCGAGGAGGACGAGGTACAGGGCTCGGAAGAAGTCGCCCGTCTTCACCGGGAGCGTCCCGCTCGACGTGAGGGCGACCATGCTGTCCTTGATCGCGTCCTCCCGCCACTCGATCGTGGATGCGCGGTCGAACCACATCGCCAGCGCTCTCCTGGCGGGCCCGTCGAGCGCGGACCGCACGTCGTCCGTGAGGGCCTCGAGGAGCACGACCCGGTTCTCCGGTGCGTATCGCTCGACCCACGCCTGCGCCTGCGCGAGCCGCCGCTCGATCCGCGTGCGCTCCGCGCCCGTGAGATTCGCCCGGAGCACGCCCGTGTCCTGAAGCCGCCCGAGGACCCATTCGACGCGCCCCGCCTCCGGCGCGATCTGCGACAGATACGCGGCGTGGCGGTATGGCAGCGTGAACGGCGGACTCGATGGCGGGGGCGCCATCATCGCCAGCGCGTACGTGCGCGCCCGGAGCTGCTCCTCCTCCGACTTCCCGCCGCCAAAGTGCGCGCGCTCGCCCTCGTCGAACCCGTCATGGTACGCGTCCACCTTGGTGAGGTCCAGGACGATCCGACGGCCGTGGGGCACGGACAGGTACGTGTACCGGAGGACGTCCGGGTCGCCAACGGCGGCCCACGTCGCGGGCCCGAACCCGATCGCATCGCTGCTCCCCATGTCCCCGAGGTCCTGCCCGCGCTCCCCGTACCCGACCCACTCGTAAGCGATGCCGAACGGCGGCGTGAAGCCCATGACCGACTGCGCGATCTCCTTGCACGAGTCCCGCGAGCCGCCCGGCGCGGCGTGGTCCTTCCCGAACGGCTCGACGTCCACGCGGAGGACCTTCCAGATCGCGGGCCACTCGAGCCGCCAATTCAGCTTCCCGAGCTCGAGGGGCGAGCGGCCGCGGTCCCCGCACTCGCACTCGTAGTCCGCAGACTCCGTGCCGTTGATCCGCACCGCCTTCGCGTTTCCGACGCGCTTGCACGCGTTGCAGTACGGCTCGAACGGGATCCAGCCCTCCGGGTACGGGCGCCGCGCGCGGTACTTGTTCACGACCGCGCGGACCTCCGAGAACTTTCCCGCCACCTCCGCGATCAGCGCGCGCATCTCCTCGCGGCGGTACAGCTCCGTCGTGCTCGTGATGTGGACGTCCGGCGCGTACGCCGGGAGGTACTCGGAGAACTCCGCCCAGTAGTGGTCGACCCAGTTCCCGTGGCACCCGTGCGGGTCCGGGACGTCGATCAGGCGCCGCCCGACGTACTGCTTCCCCTCGTCCCCGGGGAACCGCGAGAGCTGCCACTCCTTCCCCTTCCACTGGTCCTGCGTGTACTGCACGAGGCCCTGGGTGACGCGCCGCCCCTCGTCCCGGAGTGCGCGGGCGAGGCAATGGCTCAGGACGATCTCGCCGCGCAGTCGGCCGACATGCTGCAGGCCGGAGACGCTGAGGCCGCCATTGATCACGAGCTCGCGCTTGGGCTCGATGAAGGCCTTGACCTCGCCGAGGAGCTCGTCGAACCAGTGGACCATTCGGCCACGCATCCCATCTTCCGCTATTTCGCTTTCGCCCGGTGTCCCGTCCGCCGTTGCACACGAGGTGGCGCATGCTTAAGGAGAAGGGGAACCCTCCGGGGCTCATGCCGCGCCGGGCGCCCCGGCCCGCGATGCCTCGCCATCTTGTGACGGACCGGCTCATACTGAGGCCGTTGCGCGCTGAGGACGCCCGGCCATTCATCCGGATGTACAACGACCGGAGGATGTGGTCGCACTTGCCCGAAGGCGTCTGGAGGAAAGGAGGACGCAAGGCGATCCAGGCCTGGCGTCGGCGGAACCGAGCCAAGCAGGCGTATCACTTCATCATCCGGACGCGCGGGGAAGACGACTTTGTCGGGGAGATCGCGATTCATTCCATTCACTGGGGCTCCCGACACGGCGAATTGGGCTACCACATCGAGCGATCCCAGTGGGGTCGCGGGTACGCGACGGAGGCGTCGTTGGCACTCGTGCGGTGGAGTTTCGACCGCGCGCGGCTCCATCGGCTGGAGGCCGTAGTGTCAGAGGGGAACGCCGCCTCGGTCCGCGTCCTCAGGAAACTCGGTTTCCGGAAAGAGGGACGCAGATCGGAACGAGTCCGCTTGGGGAAGCGATGGGTGGCGGAGCTGGAGTATGGGATCATTTCCTCCGATTTCCGGCGCGGGGGCCGCCGCCTCACGTGATCGCGCGGGCCCGCACGAGCGCGCGGAGCGGGACGCCGAGGAGTTCGTTCTTCTCCGTCTTGTTCACGAGCACGACCGCGAGGACCGCCTGCCCGTCCGCCTCTTGGATGTCGTTGATCGCGCCGCTGATCGTGTCGCCCGAGGACATCACGTCGTCGACGATCACGACCTTCTTCCCCTCGACGGACGCATAGTTCGAGGACCACGCGCCACCGCCGCCACGGGTCTCGCTCGGTCGGTAGATCGCGAGCTCACTCCCCATGTCCTCGCTGATCAGCGTCGCGTACGGGATCCCGTTGATCGCGATGCCGGCGACCGTGTCGGGCTCGACGCCGGACTTCTCGGCCTCCTCGAGGATCAAGTCCGTCATCGCCGCCGCCACGAACCCGATCCGGTTTCCGAAGACGCCGACGGAGCGCCAGCCGATCTTCACGTCCTTCGGCGGCTCGCCGCCTTT
>Ga0209751_10000082_pt1 | contig 90182 bp, 91 predicted proteins | sample RifCSP13_1_FD_184019 | JGI IMG/M metagenome (GOLD analysis project Ga0209751, IMG submission 184019) | Soil microbial communities from Rifle, Colorado - Rifle CSP2_sed 13_1 (SPAdes) (version 2) | ecosystem: Environmental > Terrestrial > Deep subsurface > Rock core/Sediment | place: Rifle...
GCTCTACTACATCACGCCGCAGGTGTGGGCGTGGCGTGCGGGCCGGCTCGGCACGATGGCCCGGGTGATCACCCGGGCCGCCGTGATTCTTCCGTTCGAGGAGGCGCTGCTCCGGTCGCACGGCGTGGACGCGACCTTCGTAGGCCATCCGCTGCTCGACCGGGCGCGTGAGCTGCCGGAACCGGCCGACGCCCGGAGGCGCCTCGGCCTGGACGCTCGTGCCGAAGTGCTCGCGCTCTTTCCGGGGAGTCGCGCGCAGGAGATCGAGCGGCACCTCGAGCGATGCGTAGCGGTGGCGGCCGAGCTCGAGCGGCGGCGGCCCGGCCTTCGCGTGGTCGTGAGCGCGGCGCCGACCGTCCGTCTCGACGAGCGACGCGTGCCCTATCCCATCGTGCGCTCCTCCTCGCTCGAGTTGATGCGGGCCGCCGACGTCGCGCTGTGCAAGAGCGGGACGACCACGCTCGAGGCCGCCGTGGCCGGCTGCCCGTGCGCCATCGTGTACCGCACGAGCCCGCTGAGCTACGCGATCGCGCGGTCCCTGGTGCGGATCCCCCGGATCGGGCTCCTGAACATCGTGGCGGGGCGGCGCGTCGCGCCCGAGTTCGTGCAAGGGGACTTCGAGCCCGCGCGCGTGGCCGACGCCCTCGATCCGCTTTTCGCCGCGGACGCGCCGGCGCGCCGCGCCATGCTCGCCGGCCTCGCCGAAGTGCGCGCGAAGCTCGGCACGCCGGGTGCGGCGGCGCGCGTGGCACGGATGGCGGCGGACCTGGCGGGATCGTGACGGAGCGCTCCGCGGACTGGCGGCTGGGCCTGGCCGTGACGCTCGGCCGCGCCGCGCTCGCGCTGCTCGCGCGCACCTGGCGCTTTCGCGCGCGCAACCCGGAGGAGTGGGAGCGGCTCCGCGCCGAGCGGAAGCCGTTCGTGTTCGTCCTCTGGCACGGCGGGCTCCTGCCGCTCACCTATTGGCACCGTGGCCGGGACATCGCGGTGCTCATCAGCCAGCACCGTGACGGGGAGATCATCGCGCGCGTGGTGCGCGCGTGGGGCTACCGTACGATCCGCGGTTCGACGACGCGCGGCGGCGGCCGCGCGCTGCTCGAGATGATCCGCGAACTCGAAGCGGGTGCGGTGGTCGCCGTCACCCCGGATGGCCCGCGGGGGCCCGCGCGCCAGTTTCAGCCCGGCGCGCTCGTCGCGGCACAGCGCGCGCGCGTCCCGGTCGTTCCGATCGCGGTGCGGGTGGATCGCGCGTGGCGATTCACGAGCTGGGATGTGTTCCTGGTGCCGAAGCCGTTCGCCCGGGTCACGATTGCGTGGGGCGACCCGACGAGCGTGCGCGGTTCGACGCCCCGTGAAGCGGCGGACGAGGCTTCTCGCTTCGAAACGCTGATGCGCACCACGCAGGAACGCGCCGATGCGTGACCGCGCGCTCAACCACGTCTGGGAGTCGGGCGCCCCGGACGCGCGCCTCGCCCGCGCCGTGCTGGCGCCGTTCGGCTGGGCGTTCGGCGCCGCCGTCGCGATTCGCAACCTGGCGTACGACCGTGCCTGGCTGCCGCAGCACGCGCTGGCGCTCCCGGCGATCGCGGTGGGGAATCTGACGGTCGGGGGCACGGGCAAGACGCCCGTCTCGGCGTGGCTCGCCGCGCGGCTTCGCGCGCGCGGCGCGCGTCCCGCGATCGTGCTTCGCGGCTACGGCGGCGACGAGCCGCTCGTGCACGCGCGACTGAACCCCGATGTCCTCGTGCTCGCCGACGCCGACCGGGTGCGCGCGGCGATACGCGCGCGCGAGGCGGGGGCGACGGTCGTGGTCCTCGACGACGGGTTCCAGCACCGCCGGGCGAAGCGCGACGCCGACCTCGTGCTGCTCTCCGCCGACCGCTTCGGGCCCGTGCGGCTCCTCCCCGCGGGACCCTGGCGCGAGCCGCTCGCCGCGCTCGGGCGCGCGAGCGCGGTCGTGGTCACGCGGAAGAGCGCGTCGCGCATCCGGGCGCGAGAACTGCTCGCGCACGCGATGCGCTTCGCGCCGCGCGCGGCCGGCGCGCTCGTGCACCTGCCGGTGGACGCGCTCGTGGCGTGCGCGGGGGATGCGCGCCGCGACGCCGTCGCGCTCGCCGGGACGGACGTCCTCGCGATCACCGCAATCGCCGACGCGCGCCCGTTCGAATCGCAGTTGCGCGCGCTCGGCGCACGCGTGCAGAGCGCGGCGTATGACGATCACCACCTGTTCACCGTCCTGGATGCCGAGGCGCTCGCGCGGCGCGCGACGCGCGTGGCGTGGGTTGTGTGCACGCTGAAGGACGCGGTGAAGCTCGAGCCGGTCTGGCCTCGCGCAGGGCCGCCGTTGTGGTATCTTTCTCAGCGCGTCTCCGTGGAAGCGGGCGCCGATGCTCTCGAGGCGCTCATCGCCGGTGTGATCTCCCGGACGGCGCCTTGACGGCTTCACTACGCCGGCCCATGCTGGCTCAACGACCGAATCCGAATGGCTCCCGAGCTGCTGCTGCCGACCAACTCGATCGTTCACCCCGACAAGGATCGCTTTCTCCACGAGGAGAACCCCTTCGAGGCGATGATGTCCCGCTTCGACCGGGCGGCGGAGCTGCTCGACCTCGAGCCGGGCATCTACAAGGTGCTCCGGCACGCGGAAAAGCAGATCATCACGTCGATTCCGGTGATGATGGACGGCGGCGAAGTCGATGTGTTCACCGGGTTTCGCGTGCTCTACAACACGTCGCGCGGCCCGGCCAAGGGTGGCATCCGCTTCGACAGCGCCGTGACGCTCAACGAAGTGACAGCGCTCGCCGCGTGGATGACCTGGAAGTGCGCGGTCGTCAACATCCCGTTCGGCGGTGCCAAGGGCGGCGTGGTCTGCGACCCGCTGAAGATGAGTGTCGGCGAGCTCGAGCGACTGACGCGCCGGTACACCGCGTCCATCATCGCGACGCTCGGCCCCGACTCCGACGTTCCCGCGCCCGACGTCAACACGAACGAGCGCGTGATGGCGTGGATCATGGACACGTACTCGATGCACGTCCGCCACACCGTCACGGCCGTCGTCACGGGGAAGCCCGTCGAAATGGGTGGCTCCCTGGGGCGCCGCGAGGCGACCGGCCGCGGGTGCATGATCGTCGCGAAGGAAGCGCTGGCACATCTCGGGATGGACGTGAAGGGCGCCACGGTCGCCATCCAGGGGTTCGGCAACGTCGGGTCCATCGGCGCGCAGCTCCTCCAGCGCGAGGGGTGCAAGGTGGTCGCGATCAGCGACCGCACGTGCGGTCTGCATAACAAGGCCGGGTTCGACGTGGACGACGCGATTGCGTGGGTCGCGGCGCACCAGACGCTCGAGGGCTATCCGAAGGGGTCGCGCTTGACGAACGACGAGCTCCTCACGCTTGACGTGGACGTGCTGCTCCCCGCCGCGCTCGAGAACGTCATCACGACGAAGAACGCCGCCTCCATCCGGGCGAAAGTCATCTGCGAGGGCGCCAACGGGCCGACCACGGCGGCCGCGGACACGATCCTCGAGGAGAAGGGGATCTTCGTCGTGCCGGACATCCTCGCCAACGCGGGCGGCGTCACCGTGTCGTACTTCGAGTGGGTGCAGGACCGCGGCGGCTACTTCTGGACGGAGCAGACGGTCAACGACCGGCTCACCGAGATCATGCAGGGGTCCTTCCGCGCCGTGCTCCAGCTCGCGAAGCAGCACAAGGTGAACATGCGCACCGCGGCGTACATGCTCGCGATCAGCCGCGTGGCGACGGTGCACCGTCTGCGCGGGATCTATGCCTGACGCGCGTTGCGGTCGGTGAAGGTCATCGTCGCCGCGGTCGGGAAGCCGCGTCATCCGGCGCTTGCCGCGGCGATTCGGGAGTTCGAGCAGCGAGCGGAGCGCTACTGGCCGCTGGAGGTGCACGAGGTCCGCGGGGAGCCGGCGAAGGCGGTCTCCGCGGACCTCGTGCGCGTGCGGGAAGGCGAGCGGCTGGCGAAGGTGCTGCCACGCTCGGCGCACGTCGTCGCGTGCGATCCCGGCGGATCCTCGATGACCTCGGAGGAGTTCAGTGGATGGCTCCAGAAGGAGCGGGAGCGCGGACGCGACGTGGCCTTCGTAATCGGCGGGGCGTTCGGCCTCTCTGACGCGGTGCGCCGCTCGGCGCGCGAGCGGCTGGCCCTCGCGCCCTGGACGCTCTCGCACGAGCTGGCGCGCCTCGTGCTCGCCGAACAGCTCTATCGCGCGGGGACCATCGTGCGACGCGAGCCGTACCACAAGTGAACGCCGGAGTACGGACGCGGTGAGCGCGCCACGGGTGCTGGCCGAACCGATCGGCGGGAGCGCGCTCTGCCGGGCCGCGCTCGACGGCACGGCGCCGGGGGGCTGGTACCTGCCGCGACCGCGCGGCGCGGACGAGTGGCGCAGTCACGCCGAGGCGGTGCGGAGCGCGTTTCCGGGAGCCCGCTGGCTGGAGACGCTGCGCCCCGCGATCGCCGCGAGCGGGCCGGCCGCCGAGCGGATCGAGCGGGTCGCGGCGGGCCGCGGCGTGCTCGTCACGTCCGGGCAGCAGCCCGGGTTGTTCGGCGGACCCACCTACACGTGGCTGAAGGCCATCTCGGCCCTGGCCTTTGCCGACCGGCTGGAACGCGAGACCGGGATTCCCACGGCGCCTGTTTTCTGGGCGGCGACCGACGACGCCGACTTCGAGGAGGCGAGCGTCACGACCGTGTCGCTCGGCACGGAGACCCGCCGCATCGCCATCACCCGGGAAGGACCCGACGGGCTGGTGATGGCGCAGATGCCGCTTGGCGACGTATCCGCTCAGCTCGCCGCGCTCGTCGAGGCCGCCGGGTCGGCATCGCAGGCGGTCGTGCTCGGCGCGCTGCGCGCGTCGTACCACAAGGACGCGACAGTCGGAGGGGCCTTCGTGTCGTTTCTCCGCGCCGTGCTCGAGCCGCTCGGCATTGCCGTGATTGATGCGTGGCATCCCGCGGTGCGCTCAGCGGCGCGCCCGACGATGGTGGAGGCGCTGGGGCGCGCGGCCGCCATCGACGAGGCCGTCGCGCTTCGCAACGTCTCCATCGAGCGCGCGGGCTATCGGGTGCAGGTCGCGCGCGTGCCGCGCCTGTCGCTCGTGTTTCGCAGCACGGTCGGCGTCAAGGAGCGCGTCCCGCTCGCGCAGGCCGCCGATGCGGCGCACCGGGAGCATCTGGTGCTGTCGCCGAACGTGCTGCTGCGGCCCATCGTCGAGCGCCGGCTCCTGCCGTCGGTCGCGTACCTGGGCGGACCTTCCGAGATCGCCTACTTCGCGCAGGTGGGCGCGGTGGCCGAAGCGATCGGCGCCGCCCTGCCGCTCGTCCTGCCACGCTGGTCCGCGACCCTCATCGAGCCGTCGGTGGACCGCATGCTGGGGCGTCTCGGCATGGTGCTCGAGGACGTGCGGACGCCGCACGTGGCGGAGCGGCGGATCGGCGAGCGGGCGATGCCGGCCGCGGTCCGTGACGCCCTCGAACATCTCCGAAGCGCGATTGATGAGCGCGTGGACGTCGTCGCGGGTGCGATGCAGTCCGGCTCGCTGGTGAGCCGCGAGGTGCTGGAAGGGGCGCGCGCGCAACTGCGCCACCGGGCCGACCGTCTCGAGCGGCGGATCCGCGCGGCCGCGACGCGGGGAGAAGCCGCGGCCGTGCGCGACCTCGCCGCGATCCGCGCGGCGTTGATGCCGAGCGGAGTGCGCCAGGAACGACGGCTCTGTCTCGTGCCGTTGCTCGCGCGGCACGGAGACCTCCTGATTGCGCAGCTCAAGGCCGGAGCGGCGCTGCACGCGGGCGCGCTGTTCGGCGCCAAGTGAGCGAGAACGCGCGCGGACGCGCGGGCGGCGGTGCCGCGCTCGTTGCCGCGGGCATTCTGGTCAGCCGGCTGTTCGGGCTGGTTCGCAATCGCCTGCTCGGCCACTTCCTCGGCACCGGCGAGGCCGCCGACGCGTTCGCGGCCGCGATCCGGATTCCCAACGTCCTCCAGAACCTCTTTGGCGAGGGCGTGCTCTCGGCGTCGTTCATCCCCGTGTACGCGCGACTTGTCGCCGAGGGGGACGAGGCCGAGGCCGGCCGCGTCGCCGGCGCCGTCGGCGCGCTGCTCGGACTCGTCAGTGCCGTGCTGGTGCTCCTCGGCATCCTGCTCGCGCCGATGGCGATTCCGCTCATCGCCCCCGGCTTCTCGGGCGAGAAGCGCGAGCTGACGATTCTGCTGGTCCAGGTGCTGTTCCCCGGCGTCGGCCTTCTCGTGCTCTCGGCGTGGGCGCTCGGCGTGCTCAACTCGCATCGCCGGTTCTTTCTGTCGTATGCGTCACCCGTCGCGATGAACCTGGTGATGATCGCCGCGCTCCTCTGGCTCGGGCCGGCGTCGTCGGGCACGATGCCGGGCGAGGCGCATCTGGCGACGATGCTCGCGTGGGCGTCGGTGATCGGGAGCGCGCTGCAGTTCGCGGTGCAGCTGCCCACCGTCTGGCGCGTGGAACGGCGCTTGCGCTTCGACCTCGATGTGCGGCGCGCGCCCGTGCGGACGGTGATGACGAACTTCATCCCCGTGTTCGCGGGCCGGGGCGTCGTCCAGATCAGCGCGTACGTGGACGGGCTGATCGCGTCGCTCGTCTCCGCCGGCGCGGTGGCCGTCCTCGGCTATGCGCAGGTGATCGCGGTGCTCCCCGTGTCGCTCTTCGGGATGTCCGTGTCGGCGGCGGAGTTGCCGGCGATGTCGGGCGAACGTGGGAGTGAGGACGCGGTCGCCGCGGCACTGCGCCGCCGCCTGCGCGACGGGCTGCGGCGCATCGCGTTCTACGTGGTGCCGTCCGCCGCGCTCTTTCTCGCGCTCGGCGACGTGGTGGGCGCCACGCTCTACGAGACGGGCCAGTTCACGCGGCGCGACGTGGTGTGGCTCTGGGGCGTGCTGGCTGGTTCCGCGGTCGGCCTGCTGGCGGGCACGCTGGGGCGGCTTTACGCCTCCACGTGGTACGCGCTCCGCAACACGCGGACGCCGCTGGTGTACGCGCTGGCGCGGGTGACGCTGGGGCTCGCGCTGGGTCTCATCGCCGCGCTCTGGCTCCCCGCGCGGCTCGGTCTCGACGCCAAATGGGGCGTTGCGGGGCTCACCGCCGCCTCCGGCATTGCCGCGTGGCTGGAGTTCGCGCTTCTCAGGCGCTCGATCGAGCGCCGCATCGGGGCGGCCTCCGTGGAGCTGCGGTACGTCGCCGTGCTCTGGCTCTGCGCGCTCGGCGCCGCGATGCCGGCGTGGGGGGTGAAGCTCGCGCTCGGTGTCGGGCGGCCGGTGGTGCTCGGGGTCGCGGCGCTCGCGCTCTACGGCGCGACCTACCTCATCCTGACCGCCGCCGTCGGTGTGCCGGAATCCGGAGAGGTTCGCGCGCGGCTCGCGCGCCTCACAGGCCGGCGCTGAGCGGGCGCTAGATTCCGGGCATGGCTCCGTCGCCCGCCATTCCGGACGCGGTCTCGCAGAAGCTGTCGCACCTCCCCGACACGCCCGGCGTCTACCTCTGGAAGGGAGGCGACGGCGGCGTGCTGTACGTCGGCAAGGCGAAGCGCCTCCGCGCGCGCGTGCGGAGCTACTGCACGGGGGACCACGGGGAGAATCCGAAGACGCGCGCGCTGATGCAGCAGGTGACCGACCTCGAGACGATCGTCGTGCCGAGCGAGGCGCACGCGCTGGTCCTCGAGCACAACCTGATCAAGGAGCACCGGCCGCGCTTCAACATCGTCCTTCGCGACGACAAGTCGTACCCGTACGTGAAGGTCACGGTGCAGGAGCCGTATCCCCGGGTGTTCGTGACGCGTCGCCTCGTGGACGACGGCGGCCGCTATTTCGGCCCGTACACCGACGTCGGTGCGATGCGCCGCGCGCTCAACGTGGTGAAGCGCATCTTCACGGTGCGCTCGTGCCGCTACGACATGCCGCGAGAGGTGCCCGAGCGCGCGTGCCTCGATTACTACATCAGGCGGTGCAAGGCACCGTGCATTGGTGCGCAGTCGCTCGCCGACTACCGGGCGATGATCGACGAGGTCCTCTTGTTTCTCGACGGGCGTACGCACGAGGTGGTGCGGCGCGTACGCGAGCGGATGCAGGCGGCCTCCGACGCGATGGATTACGAGCGTGCGGCCGAGCTGCGCGATGCGCTCGCGCATCTCCAGCGAATGGAGGAGCCGACGGTCGTGCTCGAGGTCCAGGGCGGCGATCGCGACGTGGTGGGCTACGCGCGGGACGGCGAGGATGTCTGCGTGGCGGTCCTGCGGGTCCGCGGCGGCAAGCTGCTCGCGCGCGAGCATCGCTTTCTCGAGCACATCGAGAGCGAGCCCGACGCCGACGTGCTCCGCGCTTTCCTGCTCTCGAGCTACCTCCACGCGTCGGAACGCGCGCGCGAACTGCTCCTGCCATTCGATTTCGAGGATCGCGTGCTCTTCGAGGAGGCGGCGCGGGACACGCGGGTCCGCCTCCCGTCGCGCGGCCCGCGGCGCGAACTGCTCGACCTCGCGGAGCAGAACGCGCGGCACCTGCTCGAGGAGTTCAAGCTCGCGGGGATGGAGGCCGATGAGCGCGCCGCCGACCCCGTGTACGATCTCGGCCGCGAACTCGGCCTGCAGAAGATCCCACGCGCGCTGGTCTGTTTCGACAACTCGACGGCCCAGGGGAAGGAGAGCGTCGGCGCGATCGTGTGGTTCGAGAACGGACGCCCGCGACGCGGCGAATACCGCACCATGCGCGTGCGGACCGCGGACGAGTCCGCGGGCCCGGACGACTTCGCCGCCATGCGCGAGGTCGTGCACCGGTTTTTCCGGCGCCGCCTCGACGAGGCGAAGCCGATGCCCGACCTGGTCGTGGTGGACGGGGGGCGCGGGCAGCTGGGCGCCGCGGCCGCGGCGCTCGCCGCGCTGAATCTCGACCGGCTTCCCGTGATCGCGCTGGCGAAGCGGGAGGAGGACGTCTTCGTCCTCGGCCGGTCCGAGCCGCTGAGGCTGCCGCGCCGGTCGCCGGCCCTCCGGCTCCTGCAGCAGGCGCGGGACGAGGCGCATCGCGCCGCCGTCACGTATCACCGCAAGCGCCGCACGATGCGCACGGTGACCTCGGAGCTGCTGCGCATCCCGGGTGTCGGGCCCGTCCGGCGGCGCACGCTGCTGACGGCGTTCGGCAGCATTCAGGGCGTGCGAGACGCGACGCCCGCGCAGATCGCCGCGCTCCCGGGCTGGTCGCTCAAGGCGGCGGAAGCACTCCTCGCGTCACTCCGCCGATCGGATCCCACGGCGCCTCCGAGCGAGACGCCCGCGCCGCGCCCGGCGATCACCCCTCATCCTGACACCGACCAATGACCGCCGCATCCTGGACGCTCCATTGTTCCTCGTGCACCTATACCGCGCACGGCGACCGGCTCGCCTCGCTCTGTCCGGACTGTGGCCAGCCGCTCACGGTGCGGCTCAGCCCCGTTCCGCGCGGGGCGATCGGCACCGACTGCTCGATGTGGCGCTACGACGCGGCGCTCCCCGTGCTGCCGACGGAGGCGCGCGCGACGATCGGCGAGGGGATGACCCCGCTGATCGAGCTGCCGCATCTGGCCGCCGAAACGGGTGTCCGCCGCCTCTGGGTCAAGGACGAAGGGCAGAACCCCACGGCGAGCTTCAAGGCGCGCGGGCTCTCCATGGCCGTCACGCGCGCGCGGGCGCTCGGCGTGCCGGGGCTCTGCGTGCCGACGGCGGGGAACGCGGGCATCGCCCTCGCGGCGTACGCAGCCGCGGCGCGCATGCGCGCGCGCATCTACGCGCCGGCCACCACGCCACCACCGATACTCGGCAGCATTCGCGCCTACGGCGCGGAACTCGAGCTGGTGGACGGCCACATCGGCGATGCCGGCAAGGCCACGATGCAGTTCGCCAAGGAGAGCGGCTTCTTCAACGTCGCCACCGTCCGCGAGCCCTACCGCGTCGAAGGGATGAAGACGATGGGCTACGAGGTCGCCGAGCAGCTCGGGTGGCGGCTCCCGGATGCGATCGTGTACCCGACGGGCGGCGGCGAAGGCACGATCGGCATCTGGAAGGCGATCGGGGAGATGCTCGAGTGGGGCTGGCTCCCGAAGGGGACGCCGCGTCCGAAGATGGTCGTCGCGCAGGCAGCGGGGTGCGCGCCGCTCGTGCGCGCGATCGAGCAGGGCGCCGATCGCGCGACGCCGTGGGAGCATCCCGTGACGTACGCCGCCGGGCTGCGCGTGCCGGGTCCGCTCGGTGACCGGTGGGTGCTGCGCACCGTGCGCGAGAGCGGTGGCGGCGCCTATGCGGCGGAAGAGGACGAGATCCGTGCCGCCACGTTCCGCCTCGCCTCGACGAGCGGCATGGACGCGGCGCCCGAGGGAGGCTGCGGACTCGCCGTGGCCAGGCGCATGGTCGCCGCCGACCTCGTCTCCCCTGATGCGGAGGTCGTCGTCTTCAACACGGGTTCGGGCGCGTCGTACCGTTGGTGACGCCGCGGCGCCGGCGGCGCCGGCCGGAGTAGATTAGGACCATGACACGGATCGCGATCCTCGACCCGTTCTCCGGAATCTCCGGCGACATGACGCTCGGGGCGCTCCTCGACCTCGGGCTGGACGCCGAGTGGCTCCGCGCGCTCCCCGCTGCGCTCGGCCTCGACGCGATCGACGTGCGCCTCGAGCGGGTAACGCGCGGCGCGATCGCGAGCTGGAAGGTGGACTTCGACATTCCGCCGCAGCCGCACGGCCGGCACCTCACGCAGATTGTCGCGATTGTGGATGCGGCCCCGGCGCCGGACCGCGTCAAGACGCGCGCACGGGCGGCGTTCGAGGCGGTCGCGACGGTGGAGGCGGAGATTCACGGCACCACTGCCGAGCGGGTGCACCTGCACGAAGTGGGTGCGGTGGATGCGATCCTCGACATCGTCGGCGCGATCTGGGGGCTCGAGCTCCTGGGCATCGAGCGCGTGCACTGCGGCGTCATTGCACTGGGCGACGGATTCGTGGAGAGCGCGCACGGCCGGCTCGCGGTCCCGGCCCCGGCCACACTGCGCCTGCTCGAAGGATTCGAGGTGCGGCTGGGGCCGGAGGCGAGCGGCGAGCTCACCACGCCGACGGGCGCCGCGCTCGTGAAGGTGCTCTCGAGCGGGGCGGCACCGTTCACGTTCCGTCCGCTGGCGAGCGGATACGGGGCGGGGGCGCGAGACCCCGCCGGACGCGCCAACGTGCTGCGCATCGTGCTCGCCGAGACCGACGACGTGCCCGGCGACGTCGAGACGGTGGAGCTGCTCGCGGCGGACGTGGACGACATGGCCGGCGAGTATCTCGCCGCCGCGGCGGAGTCGTTGCGGGAGGCGGGAGCGCTCGACGTCACGCTGCTCCAGACCGTGATGAAGAAAGGGCGTCCGGCCGTCCGCATCGAGGTGCTCTGCCGCCCGGGGGATGTGGACCGTCTCGAGAACGTGCTGCTCACGGAGAGCAGCACCATCGGCGTGCGCCGCAGCACGGTTTCGCGCCGCGTCCTCGCGCGCGAGCAGCGCACAGTGGAGGTTTTCGGCCGGCCCGTGACGATCAAGTCGGTCTCACTCCCCGGAGGCGGCCAACGGGCCAAGGCCGAGTACGAGGACGTCCGTCGGGTCGCGCGGGAGTCGGGCCGCACGACGGCGGAAGTGCTCGACGCGATCGCGAAGCGCACCTGATCGCGAGCACGCCGATCGTTTCAGCCGCCGTCGTGGACGGCCGAATAACCTCGGAAGTCATTCAACCGTCTTGACTTCGCTGTGGTCGGCTGACAACTTACATCAATGGTCAGGATCGCCCGGATACACGCTGGAAGCATCGCCGGCTCGCTCGGGCTGGTTGCCGGCACCGAGCTGGTCGCCGTCAACGGGCGTGCGCTCGACGACTTCCTCGACTGGGAGTTCCTGAGCGCCGACGATGCGCTCGAGATCGAGGCGACGCTTCCGAGCGGCGAACGCGTCATCCTCGACGTCGAGCGTCCGGAGCACGAGCCCTTCGGGCTTGAGCTCGAGCCGCCGGCCGTGCGGCGGTGCGCGAACCGATGCGAGTTCTGCTTCGTCGAGGGGCTCCCGAAGGGGCTGCGCCGCGCGCTGTACATTCGCGACGACGACTACCGACTGTCGTTCGCCTACGGGAACTTCGCGACGCTCTCGAACCTCAAGGACAAGGACGTCGCGCGGATCCTGGCGTACCGGCTGTCGCCGCTCTACGTCTCGGTGCATGCCACGGACTGGGAGGCGCGCAAGCGACTGCTCAACAATCCGCGCGTCCCCGACGTCCTGCGACAGCTCGCGTCGCTCGCCTCCGGTGGCATCCAGTTCCACTGTCAGATGGTGATCGTGCCCGGCGTGAACGATGGCGCGGTGCTCGAGCGCTCGCTCACCGACCTGTGGGCGCTGGGCGACGCGGCGCTGACCGTGGCAATCGTGCCGGTCGGCCTTACGCAGTTCTCGCATCTCTACACCGGTCAACCGATGGACGCCGCGGATGCCGGACGCCTCCTCGAGACGGCCGAGCGGTGGGGGGAGCGATCGCGTGCCGCGCGTGGGGAGACGTGGGTGATGGGGTCCGATGAGCTGTACCTGCTCGCCGGCCGCGACCTCCCCGGCCCCGAGTTCTACGGAGACTTTGCGCAGGTCGAGAACGGCGTGGGCGCGGTGGCGGCGCTGCGCGAGCGCGTCGCCGAGGGACTCACTCGACTGCCGCGCCTCGACGGCCGGCGCGTCGGCGTCGTGACGGGCACGGCGATGGCGCCCCTCATGCCGCCGCTGCTCGAGCGTCTCTCGCTCACCACGGGCGCGCACTTTGAGCTCATGGCGATCCCCAACTCGCTCTTTGGTCCGACGACCACGACGGCCGGTCTGCTGGTGGGCGCGGACATCCGGCGCGCCCTCGAGGGTCGCACCGACCTCGATCTGGCGTTGATTCCCGCCGAGACGATCAACGACGACGGGCTCTTCCTCGACGACGAGCGTTTCGATGCGCTCCGCGACGCGCTCACGATGCCGGTGCGCGCGTCGTACGACTTCGTGGACGTGCTCGCGGGAGAGCCGTTCGGCGTCGGCGTCGCCGCGCAGGGGGCCGCGTGAGCCTGCCCGTCGTCGCGATCGTCGGTCGCCCGAACGTTGGCAAGTCCGCGCTCTTCAACCGGCTGGTCGGCGGGGACGCCGCGATCGTGAGCGAGGAGGCCGGGACTACACGCGACCGGCACTTCGCGCGTGCCGAATGGAACCGTCGCGCGTTCTGGCTCGTGGACACCGGCGGCCTGCGTGAGGATTCCGACGTCCCGCTCGACGTGGAGATTCGCCGGCAGGTGCACTCGGCGATCGCCGAAGCCGACCTCCTGCTGCTCGTGCTCGACGCACAGGTGGGCGTGCATCCGAGCGACGCGCGGGTTGTCGAGCTCTTGCGCGAGTCGGGAAAGCCGTGGCTCGTGGTGGCCAACAAGGTGGACGATCCACAGACCGCGGACTTCTACGAGTTCTACAAGCTCGGTGCGGGCCCGCCTCTCCCGGTGTCGGCGCAGAACGGCCGGATGACCGGCGATCTGCTCGACGAGGTCGTCCGTGCGCTCCCTCCGCCGGCCGCGCCCGAGGCGGGCGACGATCTCCGGGTCGCGGTCGTCGGCCGGCCGAATGTCGGGAAGTCATCGTTCATCAACAAGCTGTTGGGGGAGGAGCGCCTCGTCGTTGCCGTGGAGGCCGGGACGACCCGCGACGCGATCGACACGCCGTTCATCTATCACGGCCGGCGGCTCGTGTTCGTGGATACGGCGGGCCTCCGCCGCCAGTCCCGGGTGGAGGACGGGGTCGAGTTCTATTCGTCGCTGCGCACGCGGCGGGCGATCGACCGGTCGGACATCTGCCTTCTGCTGGTTGACGCGACGGAAGGACTGCACAACCAGGACCTCAAGATCGCGACGCTGGCGTGGGACGCCGGTCGCGGCCTCATCCTCGTTGTGAACAAGTGGGACATCCGGGAGGAGAAGCACGACAAGTCGGCCGCGCACTTCGAGAAGGAGTGTATCGAGAAGGCGCCGTACCTGCGATTCGTGCCCTTTCTCTTCGCCTCGGCCCGCACGGGGCTGCGCGTGGCGAAGGTGCTCGACCTCATCGCCGAAGTGGACGCGGAGCGCACGAAACGCGTCTCGACCTCGCAGGTGAACCAGGCGCTCCAGCAGCTCGTCGCGCGGCGGCAGCCGCCCCAGGCGGCGGGGCGCGAGGTGAAGCTCAACTACGCCACGCAGGTGGAAACGAGCCCGCCCGCGATCGCGGTGTTCGGCAACAATCCGGAGCTCGTACAGGAGCACTACGTACGCTACCTGCAGAACGGGTTCCGGGCGTTCTGGGGCTTCCGGGGAAGTCCGTTGCGGATTCTCCTGCGGCGCAAGACGGGCGCGAGCCGGAACTGAGTATCCACTCGTGCATCCCGCGCTCGGCCTCCTCATCGCGTACCTCCTCGGGTCGGTACCGTCGGCGTATCTCGCGGGCCGCGTGTGGAAGGGCGTTGACCTGCGCACCGTGGGCTCGGGCAACCTCGGCGCGACGAACGTCTACCGGGCGCTGGGGGTGCGGGCTGCGCTGGTGGTGCTGGCGCTGGACGCGGCGAAGGGCGCGGTGCCCGTGTTCTTCCTGCCGCGTCTCCTGCTATCCGGGGGAGCGCCGGGCGCGGCCGAGCCCTGGTGGGCACTCGCGTATGGCGGGGCGGCCATCGTCGGGCATGCGAAGCCGGTCTTCCTGCTCTGGCGCGGGGGAGGGAAGGGCGTCGCGACGGCCGCCGGGATGTTCGGCGTGCTCGCGCCTGTGCCGCTCGCGTGCACCGCGGCGCTTTGCGCGGCGGTGGTCTGGTACAGCGGCTACATGTCGCTGGGCTCCGTGGTGGCGGCGATTCTGTTCCCGTTGCTCGTGTGGCTGGAGGGGGGCGTCGCGCCCACGTTCTGGGCGAGCCTCCTTGTGGGCGCGTTCGTCGTCTGGTCGCACCGGTCGAACCTCCGGCGACTGCGCGCGGGCACGGAGCACCCGCTCTTCCCGAAGCGGCACGGCACGGAGCGGGAGCCGTGAAATGCGCCGTCGTCGGGGCGGGCGCCTGGGGCACGGCGCTCGCGAACGTGCTCGCCGACAATGGGCACACGGTGCTCGTGTGGGCGTTCGAGCCCGACGTCGCCGAGGCGATCACTGAAGGCCACGAGAATCCGCGATTCCTCCCGGGTGTGGCCATCAATCCCGAAGTGCGCGCGACGCCGGACAAAGCGGCGGCGGTCACGGGGGCCGAGCTGGTGGTGTACGCGACGCCCAGCCATGTTCTGCGCGACCTTGCGTCGTCGGCCCGTGCCTGCCTCCCGGCGCGCGCCACCGTCGTGGTGGCGACCAAGGGAATCGAGCGGGACCGCCTCTCGCTGATGACGTCCGTGATCGCCGAGGAGCTGCCGGGGCGGCCGATCGTGGTGCTGTCGGGCCCGAGCTTCGCGGCGGAGGTGGCGGCGCGGCAGCCGACGGCGATCGTCGCGGCGAGCACGCGCGCCGACGCAGCGACGTGCGTGCAGGAGGCGTTCAGCTCGCCGAGCTTTCGCGTGTACACGCACGATGACGTCACGGGCGTGGCGCTTGGCGGCGCGCTCAAGAACATCATGGCGGTGGCGACGGGGATCTCCGACGGGCTGGGGCTCGGCTTCAACGCGCGTGCGGCGCTCATCACGCGCGGCCTCGCCGAGATGATGCGGCTTGGCGTCCGGCTCGGCGCTCGGCCCGCGACGTTCGCCGGGCTCGCCGGCGTCGGCGACCTCGTGCTGACCTGCACCGGCGCGCTCTCGCGCAACCGCACGGTCGGACTCGAGATCGGGCGCGGCGCGACGCTCAACGAGGTGCTCGCCGGGCGCGAGACGGTGGCGGAGGGAATCGTCACGACGGAAAGCGCGAGGGCGCTGGCCGAGCGGGAGGGTATCGAAATGCCGATCGTCAACGCGGTCCACCGGGTACTGTTCGAGCGCCAGCCGGCGCGCTGGGCACTCGTCGAGCTGATGACGCGCGGATTGCGCGGAGAGGAGGACTGATGGCGGCGCACGGGCACGCCAGGCCGGAGCCGGTGCAGGAGTTCTTTTCCATCGGCGAGGTCTGTGAGCTCACCCAGCTCAAGCCGCACGTGCTGCGCTACTGGGAGAGCCAGTTCAGATTCCTGAGCCCGGCCAAGAACCGCTCGGGCAACCGCGTGTACCAGCGCCGCGAGATCGAGCTCGTCCTGCTCGTGAAGCGCCTGCTGTACACGGAGAAGTACACCATTCAGGGGGCGAGGCAGAAGCTGGACGAGTACCGCAAGGGCGAGGGGGTGCGGCCCGCGGCGCGCGCGGGGCTCGACGCCGAGACGGTGCACCTCCTCGAGCGAGATCTGCGCGAGCTCCTCGAGCTCCTCGAGACGGAACCTCGCTGATGCTGCTCCTCTGCACGAACGACGACGGCATCCTCGCACGCGGCCTCGAGTGCCTCGAGCGGTCCGCGAGGCCCCTCGGCGACGTGTTCGTGGTGGCGCCGGACCGCGAGCAGAGCGCGACGAGCCACTCGTTGACTCTGCATCACCCCCTGCGCCCGGTGCGGCTTGGCGAGAACCGGTGGCAGGTGGACGGCACGCCGACCGACTGCGTGCTGCTCGCGATCGAGGCGCTGATGCCGGCGCGCCCGGACTTTGTGCTCAGCGGCGTGAACCACGGCCCGAACATGGGGGAAGACGTCCTCTACTCCGGCACGGTCGCCGCCGCGATGGAGGGACTGGCGCTCGGGGTGCCGGCAATCGCGTTCAGCTTCGCCGGGAAGCACGCCCTTTCCGACGGTTCGCTGCTGGAGCAGCACGTGGAGGGGCTCTCGCGTTTGCTGGCGCACCTGACGTCGCTCCCGGACTTTCCACCGCACACGCTGCTCAACGTGAACGTTCCGGCGATCCCGGTCGCGATGCTCCGGGGCGTCAAGCTGACGAAGCTCGGACAGCGCGTCTTCTCCGATTCCATTCGCAAGATGGAGGACCCGTGGGGCCGGCCGATCTACTGGGTCGGCGGCGGCTCCGTCACGTGGACGGACGACGAAGGCACCGACGTCCGGGCGGTCGAGGCGGGATACGTCTCGGTCACGCCGCTGCATCTCGACGTCACGCACCGCGCGCGCCTCGACGACGCGGAGCGCTGGTGGCGAGCCCCGTAGGCCGCCAATACGGCGGCGCGCGCGCGCGCCTGCTCGACGCGCTGCGCGAAAAGGGCGTGCGCGACCTCGCCGTGCTGCGCGCGTTCGACCTCACGCCCAGGCATCTGTTCGTGCCCTCGGGCGTGCAGCACCGCGCCTACGACGACACGGCGCTCCCGATCGGCAACGGGCAGACCATCAGCCAGCCCTCGGTGCATGCACGGGTGCTGGCGATGCTCGCCTTCCAGGGGTCGGAGCGTGTGCTCGAGGTCGGCACCGGATCCGGCTATCAGACGATCCTGCTCGCCCATCTCGCCGCCCAGGTCTTCAGCGTGGAGCGCCTCGCGGCGCTGCTCGACCGCGCGCGCGACGTGATCCGGCTCTGTGGTGTGTCGAACGTGTCGCTGATGCTGGGCGACGGCACGTACGGCTGGCGGGCCTTCGCGCCGTATGACGCGATCCTGGTGAGCGCGGCGGGCCCCGAGGTGCCACCGCCGCTTCTCGAGCAGCTCGCCGACGGTGGCCGGTTGCTCGCCCCGGTCGGCACGCGCGAGACGCAGCGGCTCGTGCTCGTGACTCGCCGCGGGACGTCGTTCGCGCGCGAGGAGCTCGACCCCGTGCGCTTCGTCCCCCTCGTGGGAGATCATGGATGGACGGCGTAGGGGAGTCCGGAGCGCGCATCGAGGTTCGCGTGACGGTCCACGGACGCGTGCAGGGCGTGGGGTACCGATGGTACGCGCGCGAGGCGGCGAGGACGCTCGGCGTGGACGGGTGGGCGAGCAATCTCCCCGACGGGTCGGTGCTCGTCGAAGCCGGCGGCGCGGCGGCGGCGATCGAAGCCTTCCTCGACGCGCTGCGCGCGGGCCCGCCCCACGCCAGCGTCACCGAAGTGCGTCGCCACCCGCGCAGCTCCGGCAGTCCCTTGCCTGCGCGTTTCACGATCCTCCATTGAGGCGAATGCCGATGACCGCCGCAGAGCGCCGCGCCGTCGCGGACGATGTCCGTCGCGCCGTGCGCGACGTCCCCGATTTCCCGAAGCCGGGCATTCTGTTCAAGGACATCACGCCGGTGTTGCTCGATCCTGCGCTCTTCGCGCGCGCGACCGCGGCGGTCGCCGCGCCGTTCACGGGGCAGGGCATCACCCACGTCGTCGCGATCGAGAGCCGCGGCTTCATTCTGGGCGCGCCGGTCGCGCAACTGCTGGGCGCGTCATTCGTTCCGGTGCGCAAGCCCGGCAAACTGCCGTATACGACCGTGCGAGAGGAGTACGCGCTCGAGTACGGCACCGATGCGCTGGAGATGCACGCCGATGCGATGCGCGCGGCGCACCACGTGCTCGTCGTGGACGATGTGCTCGCCACGGGCGGGACGGCGGCGGCCACCTGCCGTCTGATCGAGCGGGCCGGGGCGCACGTGAGCGCGTGCGCGTTCCTGATCGAGCTGGGCTTCCTGAACGGGCGCGGCGCGATCGGACCCCGCCGCATCGAGGCACTCGTCGCGTACTGACCGGCGACGGCGGGCACCGCCTTTCCGCGGTGCACGGCCCCCGCTACCGTTCAGGGGACGCCCCCGTAGCTCAGGTGGATAGAGCAAGCGTTTCCTAAACGCTAGGTCGCCTGTTCGAATCAGGCCGGGGGCATTGAAGGGCGGCGAAGGGCGACGGGTGAAGGGCGAAGGCCGAACGGTGACGGGCGAGGCGTGGGGGAGGGGGGAGGAGCGAGCCGAGCCGTTCTCCTTGCTGCGCGGCCTTGACATACCCCACCCGGGTATGTACGTTGCAGCCGGACTCCGGGAGGGAGCGATGTCGCTCGACAAGTGGCTCGTCCTCGCGGCCGGCGTCGGCGCCATCGCGTGGCTGAACTGGCACTTCTTCCGCGCCGTGCGGCGCAGCGGGACCGCGAGCGCCGCGGTGAGTGGGATGCAGGAAGTGCTCATCACCGTGCGGGGCGGGTACGATCCCGCCGAGATCCACGTCAGGGCCGGCGCACCCGTGCGGCTCGTCTTCGACCGTCAGGAGACGTCGAGCTGCTCCGAGGAGGTCGTCCTCGGCGACTTCGGGATCCGGAAGTTCCTCCCCGCGCATGAGCGGACCGCCGTCGAGCTCACCGTCCCAGCCAAGGGGCGGTACGCGATCACGTGCGGCATGAGCATGCTGCACGGCACGCTCGTCGCGGAGTGAGGTGGACATCGTGCCTCGCGCCGCACTCCCCGTGATGGGCCACGCGCCATCGGCGCCATCGGCCGGGTCCACGTCGAGCGGCCGGACGATCGAGATCCCCGTCTCGGGCATGCACTGCGCCGCCTGCACGGGACGCGTCCGGAGCGCACTCGAACAGACGCCCGGAGTCGCGCGCGCGGTCGTCAATCTCCTGACCAACAGCGCGACGGTCGCCTTCGACGAGGGGGCCGTCACGCCGGAGCACCTCGTCGAACGCATCCGCTCCACCGGCTACGGCGCCGAGCTGCCTGCGCCCACACGCACCGCGGCGGACGAGCAGGCACGGCAGGATGCCGCGCGCCGTGACGAGTATCTCGACTACCGCCGGAAAGGGGCGGCGAGCTTCGTCATCGGCGCCGCCATGATGTTCCTGCCGATGAACGCCAGGGTTGCGTGGGCACAGCTCGCCGTGACCTCCGTCGTGATGCTCTGGGCCGGCCGGCATTTCTACACGCGCGCGTGGATCGCCTTCCGCCATCACTCGGCGGACATGAATACGCTCATCGCCGTGGGCACGCTCGCGGCATACCTGTTCTCGGTGACCGCCACCGCGGCGCCCGGCATCTTCACGCGCGCGGGCCTCATGCCCGACCTCTACTTCGAGGCGGTCGTCATCATCATTGCGCTGATTCTCGTGGGGAACGCGCTCGAGGCGCGCGCGAAAGGAGAGACCGCGGGTGCGATCCGGCGGCTCATCGGGTTGCAGCCGAAGACCGCGCGCGTCCTGCGCGACGGTCGCGAGACGGACCTCCCGGTGGACCAGGTGGTGCAAGGCGACGTCCTGCTCGTGCGGCCCGGTGAGCGCATTCCCGTGGACGGGGAGGTCGTCAGCGGGTCGAGCGCCGTGGACGAATCCATGCTCACGGGCGAGCCGATGCCCGTCGAGAAGAAGACCGGCGACCGCGTCGTGGGCGGGACGATCAACCGCACCGGCGCCTTCCGATACCGCGCGACCACGCTCGGCGCCGCCAGCGTGCTCGCGCGCATCGTCAGGATGATGAAGGAGGCGCAGGGCACGCGCGCACCGATGCAGCGGCTGGCCGACCGGATCAGCGCGGTCTTCGTCCCGGCGGTGCTCTCGATCGCTGTGGCGACGTTCGTGATCTGGTACCTCGTGCTGGGCGGCCCAGGCCTGGTGCGTGCGCTCGTCTCGGCCGTGGCCGTGCTCATCATCGCCTGTCCGTGCGCGATGGGGCTCGCGGTCCCCACCGCCGTGATGGTCGCCACGGGCAAGGGCGCCGACCTCGGGGTGCTCATCAAGGGGGGCGAGGCGCTCGAGCGCGCGGGGACGGTCACCACGGTCGTGCTCGACAAGACGGGCACCGTCACGGCGGGAGCGCCGGCCGTGACCGACGTGCGGCGGGCGCCCCACGCGACCGTGGACGAGCCGACGATGCTCCGGCTGCTCGCGGCCCTCGAATCCAGCTCGGAGCATCCGCTCGCTGCGGCGGTCGTGGCGCACGCGACGTCGCGGGGGCTCAGCGTTCCCGCGGCCGGCTCGTTCGAGGCGTTCGCGGGTCGCGGCGCGATCGGCGTCGTCGAGGGCCGCGCCGTCAGCGCGGGCAACGCCGCGCTGATGGCGGAGTGGGGAATGGATGTCGCGCCGCTCGGGCGCGAAGCGGACGCGCTCGCGGAGCAGGCGAAGACCGTCGTCTACGTCGGCGTGGACGGGCGGCTGGCGGGCCTGGTCGCGGTCGCCGACCCGCTCAAACCCACGTCGGCCGAAGCCGTGCGGCGACTGGGCGCCCTCGGCCTCGAGGTGGTGCTCCTGACGGGTGACCAGCCCCGCGCGGCGGATGCCGTTGCGCGCGCGGCGGGAATCGGCCGCGCGATCGCCGGCGTCCTCCCGGAGGGGAAGCGCGACGAGATCGCGCGCCTGCAGCGCGAAGGCGGCATCGTGGCGATGGTGGGCGACGGCATCAACGACGCGCCGGCGCTCGCGCAGGCCGACGTGGGCATCGCCATCGGCACCGGGAGCGACATCGCGATTGAGGCGGGCGACATCACCCTGATGCGGGGCGACCTCCGGGCCGCCGCGCACGCCATCGAGTTGTCGCGCGCGACGGCGCGCACGATGCGCCAGAACCTCTTCTGGGCCTTTGCGTACAACACGATCGGGATTCCGCTCGCCGCCGGGGCGCTGTATCCGGTCCTCGGCCTGCTCCTGAGTCCGGTCGTCGCGAGCGCGGCGATGGCGCTCAGTTCCGTGAGCGTCGTGACCAACAGCTTGCGGCTCCGTCGCTTCAGACCGACCTGACCAATCACCCCGACCCACCCGTCACGATGACGCCCAGGCACGATTCCTCCTCTCGTCGCAAAGCGCACGGCGTGGACGCCGCGGCCAAGGCCCGGAATCTGGCGCGGCTCCGCCGCATCGAAGGCCAGGTGCGCGGGGTGCACAAGATGGTGGTGGAGGACCGATACTGCGCCGACATCCTGGTCCAGATCAGCGCGGTGCACGAGGCGCTCCGCGGCGTGGGCCGGGAACTGATGCGGAATCACCTGACGCACTGCGCGACGGCGGCGATGAAGGGAGGCGCGCGGCGGGCGGCCGCGATGCACGACGAGATTCTGGAGCTGATGTACACGCACGTGCGTTGAGCGGCTCCCCACGAGCGCCACGGGCGGTTAGGTTTCGACGACGCCGGCGGGTGAGTCCCGACGCGCGCGACTCCGAACCACGGAACTGATGACGAAGACCGGAGAGGCGGCCCGGCCGCCGAGGGATCTGGACACCGACTCGTTGCTCGACACCATTCGCGCGAGAAGGCGAGAAATCACGATCGGCGTGATCGCTCTGGCCGCGATCGGCGGCACGTTCTACGTCTGGCGCGAATCGGTGCTCAAGAAGGAGGAGAACGCGGAACGCGCGTTGAACACCGCCGCCAACTCCTACTACTCGGGCAACAAGGCGCTCGCGCAGAGCGACCTCGAGAGGATGGTGGTCCGGTACGGCGATACGTCGGCAGGCGTGCAGGGCGCGATGCTGCTGGCGCAGATTCTCTACGAAGGCGGCAAGTGGCCCGAAGGGATCGCGAAGCTCGAAGCGGCTGCCGCCAGGTCCTCGGGCCGCAGGTTCAGCGCCGCCCTCCAAGGGCTGATCGCGACGGGCTTCGCCGACCAGCAGAAGTACGACGACGCGGCCAAGCACTACCTCAGAGCCTCGGACGAAGCGCCGTTTCCGGCCGACAAGGATCTTTACCGGGCGGACGCGGCACGCATCCTGATGCTGGCCGGGAAGCAGGATGACGCCCGGAAGATCTGGGCCGCTCTCGCCTCGAAGCTCGACTCGCCGGTGCTCGGCGAGGCGAAGATCCGACTGGGCGAGCTCTCAGTCGTTCCTCCAGCGAAGAACTGACCTGGCGCGACGCGGGGCGGACCCGCCCATCCTGACCCAAGGCACGAATGCTGCACTACGTATAATATGTATTATGTAAATCTTTGGGATGGCATCGTGTGGAAAGGTCTGTTGATTCAGCCCCTCAGACCTCGCCGAGCTCCCCGAGGAAGACAATTCGTCCCTCACCCCGGAGCGATGGCCTGACCTCAGACCCGTGGTGGCTCACTGTGGCGGTCAGGATGCGTCCTGAGCGTGTTTGGAGGCTGGTCCGCGCTCCGCTGAGTCGCCAGGCCTCGAGCAACACGCCTGTGGCCACGGAACCCGTTCCACACGCCAGGGTTTCCGCCTCCACTCCCCGTTCGTAGGTCCGGATTCGCCAGCGCCCCTGGCCGACGGGGGTTACGAAGTTGACGTTTGCGCCTTCGGGGAGGCTCGGATGGTTCCTGAGGGCCCGGCCCCTTCGCACCACGTCCACGCTGTCCAACTCCTCGACCAGAACGACGAGGTGCGGAACGCCGCTGTCCGCGAAACCCATCCGGGACTCGCCCGCCGCGAGGGCGATGCCCGCCTCGGGCCGCAGTCCCCTGACGGGTTGCAGGTCTATCTCGGGGATGCCGTCGCTCAGCCGTGCCGCGATGACGCCGGCGTCAGTGGCGAAGCGGAAACCTGTGGCGGGTCCGATCCCCAGTTCGACGGCGAGTCGGGTGCTGCAGAGCGACGCGTTTCCGCACAGTTCCGCGAGGCTCCCATCTCGGTTGAAGTAGCGGATCCTAAATGCTTCCCTGTCATCGGTTAGGATGAAGACGAGGCCGTCCGCGCCGATACCGGTGCCGCGTGCACAGAGCCGATCAATGCGCTCGGGAGTCTCGAGATCCCCCGGCGGCTGCTCCCGCGCGTCGAAGAAGAGGAAGTCGTTCCCCGATCCGCTCATCTTCCAGAATCGGCGCCCGGCCGGGATTGTCACACGCGCCCCACCAAGGCCCACCAGCGGAGACGCCATACCATCCAGACGGCCTCCCCGACGATCCCCTTGTTCATCTTGCTCATCCCGTGCGTCCGATCGCTGAAGACGATCGGGATCTCGATCCCCTTGAAGCCCTTCCGGAAGGCGCGAAAGCTCATCTCGATCTGGAACGCGTAGCCGTTCGACCGCACCTCACGCAGATCGATCGCCGCGAGTACGCGACGATGGAAACACTTGAAGCCTCCGGTGGCGTCCCACAGGCGCATGCCCGTCACGATGCGCGCGTACACGTTGGCGCCGTAACTCAGCAGCAGCCGGCGGATCGGCCAGTTCACCACGGTGACATTGCCGTCGAGGTAACGCGACCCGAGCACGAAATCGGCGCGCTGCGCGGCTTCGAGAAAAAGGGGCAGGTGCGCGGGGTCGTGCGAGAAGTCCGCGTCCATCTCGAAGATGTACTCGTACTGCGGACGCTCCAGCGCCCAGGTGAAGCCGTCGCGGTACGCGGTGCCTAGGCCGAGTTTCTCCGGGCGGCGCATCAGGTGCACCCGCGACTCCCCGCGCGCGATCTCTTCCACGAGATCGCCCGTCCGGTCCGGCGAGCTGTCATCCACGATCAGCATCTCGAGACGTGAATCCTGCGCCAGCACCGCCTCGATCAGGCGCCGGATGTTGTCCCGTTCGTTGAACGTGGGGACGATGACGAGCGCCTTCTCGCTCATCAGCTTGCGCGCTCCCTCGCTCGCGACGGGCGGGCCTGCTCCTCGCGCCCGGGCGCGTTCCGGGGCGACCCGCGGGGCAACCACCTCGAGAGAACTCCGGCGAGCACGGCCAGCATCGAAAGCGCGAGCGCCGCGAGCGTGATCACCTTCCCGGTCCGATAGCTCTCGCTCGAGAACACCAGCTCCACCTGCCTGGCTCCCTCCGGAAGTGGAATCCCCATCAGCACGAGGTCGGCGCGTTCGACCGCCACGGGCTTACCATCGACGCTCGCGCGCCACCCCGGGTAGTAGTTCTCCGAGACCACCAGCGCCGATCCTCTCGGCGCGGGCGCGCTCAGCGCGAGGGCGATGCGGCCCGGCTCGTAGCTGGTCGTTCGCACCGAGAGGTCGAGGGGCGAGGGCAGCGTCGTCAGGCGCACGGCCTCGACCTGCGACGACTCGTCGAAGAGCGCGACGCTGCGCACGGGGAAGCCCGGGTTGTGGACGGCCTCGCGCACCGACGCGTCCGGAAACTTCATGATCACGGGCGCGACCCACGCGAACGGGTGCTCGCCCGGGAGCAGGAAGAGCGAGACGAACGTACCCGCGGCGTTCTTCACCGGCCCCACGAGGCGCCTTGCTCCCGGAATGGGCATCGTGTCGCTGTTCGTGAGGAGGAATTCCGTGTTCGTCAGCGCCCAGAACGTCGGATTGCCGAGCTGGTCGTAGGGCTGCTGCACGCTCCCGAGCTGCTGGTAGCGCCCGAGCTCGTTGCCGTGATACCCCGTCGTGATCCGGACGCGGTGCGTCATCAGCGCGTCGCGGTCGAGGAACGGGTCGTACGGGTTCATCGGGAGACTCCGCAGCCCCGTGGCCAGCACGCGCGCGGGTTGCGAGAGCTTCTTCAGGAACTCCACGGCCGGGTCGCTCGCGTAGATGACCGACGGAGGCGGCGAGAACTCCCAGTAGAGGCGCTCGATGCTCCAGAGGTCGGCGGCACACACCGCCGCCAGAATCCAGCCGGCCAGCCGCGGCGCGATCACGCCGCGCACCAGGAGGAGCATGGCGCCGGCGGCCAGCGCTACGAAGGCGAACGAGCGAAGCGCGCCAAGGCGCACCGCCGGCGCGTTGGCCTCTATGCGATCCGCGAGCTGCGGCACGGCGGAGACGGCCTGCGCCATCGCGGTGAACCCACCCGCGAGAGCGAAGAGCGTGACGAGCGCCGCGCCGATCAGCCAGCCGTACGCGTACCTCGCGGCGAGTTGCCGGGCGAGCAGCCGCTCGGTTCCCAGCGCCGCGAACACCGCGACGGCGAACGTCGTGAGGAAGAAGATCGTGCTCGGGGCGCGGAAGAACTGTGTGCCCGGCACGATCGCGTAGATGAGCTTGAAGACGGGAGTGCTGCTCCCAAGCGCCCAGAGCAGCGTGACCGCGGCGAACGCCGCCCAGAACCGGAGCAGCCGCTTCCGTGCGCCGGTCCAGCCGGCGCCGAACGCCGCGCCGGCGAGCACGAGGACCCCTGCCCCGACGTATTCGCTGTGAAAGTGAATCCCGTTCCGGCCCCAGTAGCTGGCGAGGATGCCGGAGAAGTGCGGCAGATAGGTGTTGATCAGCTCTTCGAGCGGAAAGGAGAACTGCGTGGCGGACTCGTAGTCCCATCCGCCGGCGCGCGGCGACCAATCCACGTACTCGCGGACCGGCAGGTACTGAATCGCGCCGATGAGTCCGCCCAGGAGCACCGCGCCGAGCGCGAGCGCGAGGCGCCGGACCGCGACGACGTTGGGGAGCCTCTCGGTCTCGACGCCCGCGAACGCGACGAAGAGCGCCCACGCCGCGGCACCGAGCAGGAGGTACTGGAGGAGCTGCGGATGCGGAGTGAGCACCGCGAGACCCGTGACGAGCGCCAGCACGCCCCACGCCCACTTCCGGCCGTCACGCACGCCCCGGGTGATCACGAGGAGCGTCAGCGGAAAGAGCGCCGAGACGAAGAGCTTGCCGTCGTGCCCCGCCGAAAGGAGCGAGGAGACGAACCCGCCCATCATGTACGCGACGCCACCCACGAGCGCAGCGAAGAACGAGAGCCGCGCGGCGTGACGCAGGAACCAGTAGGTGGCGAGGCCGCACAGGAAGAAGTGCAGGATCATCCCCCACGTCATCGCCACGTCAGTCGGCAACACGAGCCGGAGCAGGAAGGTCGGGTAGAAGATGTCGCCGTGCATGGCGGCGACGTACGGCATTCCACCGAAGAGGTAAGGGTTCCACTGCGGAAACCCACCGTGCGACTGGAGATAACGGGCCGCGAACTCGCGGAATGCGTAGCCGGCCTTGTACTGGTCGCTGTTGAAGTTGACGAGGAACCGGCCGGCGAGCGCGGGATAGGCGAGCGAGAGCGCGCAGAGCGCATAGGTGAGCGTCGCCCAGAGCGCGGCGAATCGTGGCGCTTCCGGTGCGACCGGGGCGTCGGCGAACGCGCGCGAGGCTTCCTTACGAGCCATGTTTCTGGTTCCGGTGGTCGGCGCCTCGCGCGCGTCCGAGCGCGAGGAGGATGAGCCCCGGCGCGGCCTCGAGCACCGTGAGCCAGAGCCGGGAGACGACGACGAGGATCACCGCTCCCGCGCCCGAGGCCAAACCTGCAAGCGGGAGCAGTTTCGCCAGCACACCCTCCCGCACGCCGAGTCCGCCCGGCGCGAAGAGCGCGAGGTAGCCGCTCAGGTACGAGAGGGTGAAAACTGCCGTGTAGGACGACGTCCTGCCAGCGGCTTCGCCGAACAGCGCGATCGCCAGTTCGCGGAACGCGATGCCGTAGAGGCTCCAGGCGAGCGCGCAGCCCGCGACCGCGTAGACGATGGCGAGCGGCGGGATGCGGGGCTCCGGGATCTCGCGTCCCGTGAGGCGCTGCGCGAGGCGCGCCAGCGGCGGCAGGAGCCACGGCGTCGCGGCGACGGCCGCGAGGAACACGACGACCCCGACGGCGAAGCCGGGGCCCGCGAGCCGGCGCGAGCCGGCGAGTCCCACGACGAGACCGGCGGCGAGGAGATTCGCGAGATTCACGACGAGCGACGAGCCGACGGCCGCGACGCTCGAGACGCCCGCGCGCTGCGCGAGCGCGCCCATCGCGCCGATCTGCCAGATCTTCCCTGGCACGTAGCGGCCGAGGTTCGAGACGAACCAGATGCGGGCCGCGGCGCGCCACGGGAGCCGGGCGCCCCACGCGATCACCGTCTGCCGCCACGTCTCGATGAGCACGGCGTAGCTCGCGAGTACCCACAGCGCCGACACCGCCAGGAGCCACCAGTTCGGGTGCAGCGCGGCGGGGAGCGCCAGGAGGTCCCGCCACTGACCGACGACCTGGGCGGTGAAGTACCAGACGGCGGCCGCGAAGAACGCGACCTGCGCGGCGAGCCACCACTGCCTACGCGACACGCGTCACCGCCCGGTCATAGAGCGCCCGGTAGCGCGCGGCCACGCTGGCCGGCGCGAAGCGCGCGAGCGCACGAATGCGACCGGCGCGGCCGAGCGCGGCGCCGCGATCCGCACGGGCCAGGAGCGCGTCCATCGCCGCCGCAAGCGCGCGCGCGTCGCCCGGAGGCGCGAGCAGTCCGGTCTCTCCCTCGGCCACGACGTCGGTGAGCCCGCCCGAGCGACACGCGATCACCGGTGCCTCGCACAGGTGCGCTTCGACCGCTACGAGCCCGAGCCCCTCGTGCTCGCTCGGGACGACGACGGCCGTCGCCGACCGGTAGAACGGCACGAGTTCGGGTTGCGCACGCGCGCCGTGAAAGACGACGCGCGTGGCGAGTCCGAGTCGCACGACCCGCGCTTCGAGCGCGGCGCGGTCCGGCCCGTCGCCCACCACGTCGAGCGACGCGCCGCCGGCCGAGACCGCGAGCGCCTCGAGCAGCAGCGCGATGCCCTTCTGCGCGTTGAGGCGGCCCACGAAGAGCATTCGCGCCGCGTGCCGGCTCCCGCCCGGCGTGAAGAGTGCCACGTCGGCCGGCATCGGCTCGACGGCGACCTCGCGTCCCGGCGCCATCACGCGCGCCTCGCCCGCGAGCCATCCGCTCACGGCGGTCACCGCTGCGCACCGCGCCACGACGTGGCGAAAGAGGATCGGTGCCACGCGGTTCGTGCGCGCGAGGCGGATGTCACTGCCGTGCAGCGTGGCCACGATCGGAAGCGACCTCGGTGCCCCGAGCGCGACCACGCCGCCGGGAAACCACCAGTGCGCGTGCACGATGTCGGGCGCGAGCCGGGTGACGTCGTACCGCACGGCGACGCAGCCGCGCGCGAGCAGCGCCGCCATCTTGGCGTAGCCGCCCGGCGACCCGCGCACCTGCTCGGCCATCGTACCCGTGTAGGCGAGCGTCTGCCACCGGGCGGGGGCATAGCGGAACCGGCGAACGGGTATGCCCTCGACGGAGTCCGCGTCGGGCAACCCCTCCGCCGCGGGCGCGAGGACGCGAACGTCGGTCCGCGCCTCGGCCAGCGCCTGCGCCAGCCGCAGAATGAACGCGCCCGCCACGTCCCCGCTCCACCGCGGGAACGAATGCGTGACGAACAGGACGCGCACGTGTCGTGAGGCTTGCGGGACTCAGCGGGGCGGCGCCCCGCGCTCCGCGTCGAGCCGGCGCTGGAGCTCGCGCTGCTCGGCGCGGAGCACCGCGATCTGCTCGCCCAGGAGGCCGGTCGCGAAGAACACCGAGCCGAGGAGGAGGCACGTCTGCACCACGGTCCAGACCGCGCGCACGCCGATTCCCTGCGCGAAGTAGAGCGCCAGGGCGATCACGCCGGCGAGGAAGCCCACCGCGAACAGCCCGGCGCCGAGCATGCCGAATGCGAGCAGCGGCTTCTGCGCGAAGCGCAGCTCGAACCACACCGAGAGCAGGTCGAGGATGCCGACGGGGATGCGCGAGAGCCCGAACTTCGACTTGCCGGCGTGCCTGGGATAGAGCGGCACGGGGACCTCGGTCACCGTGAAACCCTTCGCGGCGGCCAGGACGATCATGTACCGGTGCCAATCGGGACGCGCCGGCTGCACGTCCATGATTTCGCGGCGGTACGCCTTGACGTTGTTCAGGTCACGCACCGGAATGCGAAAGAGCACGCGCGAGAGCGCATTGTACACGCGGGACACGAAGGCCTTCTCGTAGCTCCCCTGCTTGAAGCCGGTCACCATGTCCGCTTCGCCGGCGAAGATCGGCGCGACGAGGCGCGGGATGTCCTCGGGCTTGAACTGCAGGTCGGCGGGATAGAACACGAGCACGTCGGCGGCCGAGGCGAGGTACCCGCTGCGCAAGGCATCGGCGATCCCGCGCTGGCTCCGGTGGCGCACCGTGCGCAGAAACGCGTACCTGGCCTTCAACTCCTCGAGCACGCGCGCCGTGCCGTCGGTGGATCCGTCGTCCACGACGATCACCTCATAGCGCGCCTTCTGGCCGCGAATGGTCTCCTCGAACAGTCGCAGCAGGAGCGGCAGGTTCTCCGCCTCGTCCTTGGCCGGAACCAGGACGGAAACCTCGACGCCCGACGGCGCGCGGTCTGCCGGCAACGGGGAACCGGTCGCCGGCGTCATACGCGCTTCCTCATGCGGGCGGAGAGGACGCCCAGCTGGTCCCGGTACTTCGCCACGGTCCGGCGCGCGATGTGCACGCCCTCCTTCTCGAGGATCTCCACGATGGCCTGGTCCGTGAGGGGGGCTCTGGCGTCCTCATCGCTCACCAGTTCTTCGATCGTCGCCTTGATGCCGCGCGCCGACACGTCCTCGCCGCCGGCCGTCGAGAGACCCGACGAGAAGAAGAACTTGAGCGGCAGCACGCCGCGCGGCGTCTGCACGTACTTCTCGTTCGTCACCCGGCTCACCGTGGACTCGTGCATCCCGATCGCGTCGGCGACCTCGCGAAGGGTCAACGGCTTCAGCTGCTTCACGCCCTTGTCGAAGAAGTCGCGCTGCCGGTCCACGATATAGTGCATCACCTTGAGCATCGTCTGGCGCCGTTGTTCGATTGCCTGGATGAGCCACTGGGCCGCGTTGAGCTTGCTCGAGATGAACTCCTTGCTTTCCCCTTCGAACCGCTTCTTGTCGCGCGCCAGCGCCTGATACGTTCGGCTCAGCTTGAGGCGCGGCACGTTGGAGTCATTGATGAAGACGAGGTACTGCCCGTCAATCTTCTCGACCACGAGATCGGGCACGACGTAGTTGTCCTGCCGGCCGGACTTCGCCAGGCCCGGCTTCGGGTTGAGCTTGGCGACCTCGTCGGCCGCGTGCTGCACCTCCGCTGGAGCGCAACCGACCTTGCGGGCGACGTCGCTCCAGCGGTGGGCAATGAGCTCGTCGAAGAACTCGCGCACCAGACGATCGGCGAGCGAGCCGGTGCGGCCCGCCTCGCGCAGTTGCAGAAGGAGGCACTCGCGCAGATCGCGCGCGCCGATCCCCGGCGGATCGAGGCGCTGGATGATGCCGAGCATCTCCTCCGCCTCGACCATCGTGAAGAACGGGAGCGGCTTGCCGTCGAGCCCCTCGTGTTCGGCGGCGCTCGTCACGACGTGGTTGATCCCTTCGAGGATCTCCTCGAGCGACGCCGAGAGGTAGCCCTCATCGTTGATGTTGCCGATGAACTCGTCGGCGAGCAGCAGTTGGCGAGGCGTGAGGTCGAGCAGCTGGATCTGCTGCCGGAGGTGATCGTCGAGACCCTCCGCGGCGACGGGAACGGCCTCGTACCGCTCGCGATCGTCGTGCAGCTCGCGCACACCCCCTTCGGGCTCGAAGCCGTTGAGGAGGATCGTCTCCCAGTCGGTCTCTTCCTGCGCCTTGGCCACGGGCGGCTCCTCCGCGGCCTCGCTCGTCACCTCGTCCTCGCCCTCAGCCGTCTCCCCCGTCGTCTCTTCGTCGTCCTCCTCCTCGACCATCTCGAGGAACGGGTTCGTGAGCAGCTCCTGCTTGAGGTGCTGCTGCAAGTCGAGAAGGGGCATGTAGAGCATGTCCATCGCCTGGTACAGGCGAGGGTTGATCTTGAGCTCCTGCCCAAGGCGGACCGACTGGCTGAGGCCGGCCTTCATCCGCTCCGCTCCGGTGGCGGATCCGCGACGGCCGTCACGGAGGCAGGCGAAGCCCCGCCGTCTCCGCGCTCCGCGCGGAACCTCGAGCGGAGTCGCGCGGTGAGCGTCGGCCCGAGGTAGATGTCCGCGACGGTGTCGTCGAAGACCAGCTCGTGCACGGTCCCCGACACCTTCAGTTGCCCATCGAAGAGGATGTACGCGCGGTCCACGATGTCGAGGGTCTGCTCGACGTTGTGGTCCGAGATCAGCACGCCGATGCCGCGGTGCCGCAAGCTCGCGACGATCTGCTGGATGTCGTGCACGGCGATCGGGTCCACGCCGGCGAACGGCTCGTCGAGCATCATGAACTTGGGGCTCGTGACGAGCGCGCGGGTGATCTCGAGCCGCCGCCGCTCGCCGCCTGAGAGCGCGTATGCCTTGTTGTGCCGGAGGTGTTTGAGCCCGAGCTCATCGAGCAGCCCCTCGAGGCGCGCCTCGCGTTCGGGCCGCGCGATCGGCAGCGTCTCGAGGATGGCCAGCAGGTTCTCCTCCACCGTGAGCTTGCGGAAGACGGAGGGCTCCTGGGACAGGTAGCCGATGCCGCGTCGCGCGCGACGGTACATCGGCTCCTGTGTGATGTCGCGCCCGTCGAAGAGGATCCGGCCCGCGGCGGGCGGGATGAGGCCGACGATCATGTAGAACGTGGTGGTCTTCCCCGCCCCGTTGGGGCCGAGGAGGCCGACGATCTCGCCCTGCCGGAGCTGGAGCGCGACGTCGTTCACCACACGGCGGTGGCGGTAGATCTTCACGAGTCCCTGGGCCTCGAGCAGGCTCGATCCCTCGATGCGCGGCGCCGCGGCGACGCGGCGCGCGGCCGGATGCTCGCCCGTCTGTCGCAACGCCTCCGACAGTTCGCCGCGCACGTCGCGCACGGTGCTCCAGAGGGCGGGCGCGATCCGGAGCGCGCTGGCGGTCACGTCGAGCGCGGCGTCCGGCGGTTCCAGCGCGCCCGCGCTGACGAGGCGCGGCACGACGACCTGCGCCAGGTGGTCGCGGACCTCGTCGAGGCTCAGGCGCCCCGCCTCGGCATCGGCGTCGCGCCCCTCGGCCCGCATCGTCGCGAGGTAGTCGGTGCGCAGGCGCACGGCCACGTCGTGGAACGCGGCGGTGCCCGCGTCGTCGGCGACGCCGACGAGCGCCAGGAGCGTGAGCGCGGCCGAGCGGTCGCCGGCCGCGTAGCGCTCGACGATCGCGCGCAGGTGCTCGTGCACGCCCGGTGCCCCGTTGCCGCTCACGGTTGCCCGCCCGCCGGTTTCTTCGTGGTCGCGCGCACCGCGCTGTCGAGTGCCGCCTTCGCGCGCGCACTGTCCGGGACCGCCTCGAGGTAGATCCCGGAGACCTTGTCCTTCACGTTCACGTTGCGCACTTGCCCATTCCTGAAGTCCACGGTGATCCGGCGCCCCGTGACGTAGTTGATGTTCGGGCGGCCCGTCCGGTCGGCTTCGCTCGGGGCGTCCTGGTAGAAGGAGGCCGCCGGCGACGCGAGCGACCCGGTGGCGACGATCTGCCTGACGGCGGGCTTCCCCGCCGTATCGCCGGCCGCGGCGACAGAGTCGAAGCGGGCCACGATGGTGTCGCCGAGGAGAAAGTCCGGCTCGACGGAGACGATCCGGGTGGAATCTGGGCGGCTCTCGGCGCGCGCGTGGCGCACCGCGCGCATCTCCCGCAGCACTTGCCCCGGCATCACCACGTCAATCGAGTCGGCGGTCATGTCCTGTCCCTTCGCGTGGGCCGAGGCGCGCTTCGCGCCCCACGCGTAGGCCCTCGCGAGCTTCTCGTCGGCGATCCGGAGGTCAATCGTGTCGGCCTCGAGCGTGACATCTTCGCTCGTCGCCCGCGCGTTCGCGAAGCTCTTGACGCGCTGCACTTGGCGCTGTCTGGAGAACACCTCGATCGCGCCGCCCTCGAGCGCGAACTTCCGCTCGCCGCGTCCGACGACCTTCGGCGTGAGCGTGAGCCTCGCAAACTCGCGGCCATTGTCGAGGAACGCCGAGTCGCTCGTGGCCAGCAGGTCCGAGCGCTCGATCACCACGCGTCCCTTCGCGTACACGAGGGAGTCATTGTCCGAGATCACGCGGTCCGCCTGGAGACTCACGGAGTCCTTCGCGCCGGGTCCGGCATCCTTCGGGCTCAACCAGACGTTCGGGCGCGACTCGGCGGTGAGTCTCGACCGATCCCGGACGCCGCGAGCGACCCGCAGGTACTCCGCGCGAGGACCACGGAAGCGCGTACCCGTGCTCGTCACGCCCGAGACGTTGCCTTCGGCGACCAGCCGCTCCTCGGCGGTGAAATACGTGATGAGGTCGGCGTCGAGCTTCAGCCGCGCCTCGGTGTAGTGCACGTGCCCGATGAGAATCAGCTTCTTGTCGTCGCCCCAGTGCTCGGCGCTGTCGGAGCGCAGGCGCTGGTCGGTGCCCTCGCACCGGGCATTGAACCCGCCGCCGTAGAACGTGTTGTACGCGCCGCTGAAGGTCCTGACGATTGCCGAGTGGGAAGGGACGCCCTTCAACGTCACGCCTGTGAAAATCACGACGCATTCGCGAGACGGCTGACCGGCCGCGGACGCCGGCACGTTCTGCCCCTCGAGCGCGGCCACGGCGCCCAGTGTGAGGAAGAGAGCGCCGCACGGCGCGGCGAACGGCGGGGTCACGGCGCTCATCGGTCGGGAATCGTCACGGGGCCCGTCTTCGCGCGAATCACCTGGAGAATCCGGATGTTCTGCATGTCGGGATCCGAGATGAACCCCACGCCCCGCACGTCGCGGCCGGGCTCCGTCAGCGTGAATGAGCTTTCGCTCGAGATCTGGTTCAGGCGCTGGTCGAAGCGGAGGAACGGCGTCTCGAGCCGGCGTCCATCCACGGAGTTGATCACCACGTCTCCGCGCGCCTCGAGCGCTCCGAGCCGCGTGTTGTAGAGGCCGGTTCGCGACGTCAGCACCGCGTCCTTTGCGCCGGTCGCGTTGAAGAAGACGCCGTGCACGATGCGCATCTCGAGGCGTGTGTTGTCGTCGAAGAAGAACGCGGTGTCGGACAGGATCTCGGCGCGCAGGAGCCCCCGCTCGGTGATGAGCGAGCGGAAGCCGAACATGACCTGGTCCGCGGAGTCGGCGATCGTCTGCCTGGCGGTGCCGATCGGCAGGGTGTTCGCGTCCTGGCAGGCGGCGACGGCGGCGCCGGCGAGCACGCTGACGGTGGTGAACAGCCGGGTCATCCCCCGCGAGGCGCAGCGCCGCGCAGCGACGCCGCGACTCACGCCGCCGCTCCCGCGCGCATCAGGTCGTGCAGGTGCACGACGCCCGTCACGCGCCCATCACCGTCGAGCACCGGCATCGCCATAATGCCGAACTGCTCCATGCGATACACGACCGCGCTGCCCAGTTCGTCGGCGGTGGTGGTCTTCGGCGCCCGGGTCATCGCGGCGTCCACGCGCACATGGAAGAACTCCCGCTCCTTCTCCATCAGTCGCGTCAGGTCGCCGGTGGTGATCACGCCGAGGAGCTTCCCGCCGTCGTCCGTCACGATGGAGATGCCGCGGCGTTCGGCCAGCTGCACCACGGCCTCCCGCATCGTCGCCGAGGCCGGCAGGAGGGGGAGGTCGGCCGTCAGCATCACGTCCCGGACGGTGAGTAGCAGCTTCCTGCCAAGCGCGCCCCCTGGATGAAGCCGGGCGAAATCCTCCCGGCGGAATCCTTTCTGCTCGAGCAGGGCCACAGCGAGCGCGTCGCCCAGCGCGAGCGTGACGGTGGTGCTGGTCGTCGGCGCGAGGTCGTAGGGGCAGGCCTCCTCGCGCACCGACGCATCCAGCCACACGTCGGCGTGGCGCGCGAGCGTGGACGCCCCGTCCCCGGTGAGCGCGACGGTGCGTACCCCGAGCCGCTTGAGCTGTTCCAGCAGCGGGAGGAGCTCGTCCGTCTCCCCGCTCTTCGAGATGAGGAGCGCGACGTCGTCCCGCGTGACGATGCCGAGGTCGCCGTGGACGCTTTCCGTCGGATGGAGGAACATCGCCGGCGTGCCCGTCGAAGTCATCGTGGCGGCGATCTTGCGGCCGATGAGCCCGGACTTCCCCACGCCGGCGACGATCACGCGGCCCGTGCTCGTGGCGATGAGTTCCACCGCGCGCCCGAACGCGTCGCCGATGCGCGTCTCGATCTCCGCGAGGGCCTCACGTTCGATGCGGACGACGCGGCGGCCGCGCGCGATGATCTCGTCGCGCGTCATGCGGCGACCGAACGAATGGGGCGTCCGGTCATCCTCGGGCGCTCCGCGCGGCCGCCCAGACGTCCACGGCGCGCGCGATCAGCTCGTCGAGCCGCGCGAGCGGCAGCATGTTCGGCCCGTCGCTCGGCGCGTCGTCCGGATGGGGATGCGTCTCGAGAAAGAGTCCGCCGGCGCCGGCCGCGGTCGCCGCGAGCGCGAGCGGCGGGATCATCGCGCGGACGCCGCCGCTGGCGCCGCCCACGCCCTTGCCGGGCTGCTGCACGGAGTGCGTCGCGTCGAAGACCACCGGACACGAGGTCGCCTCGCGCAGCCTCGGGATGGAGCGCATGTCCACGACGAGGTCGCCGTATCCGAAGAACGACCCGCGCTCCGTGACCGCGATCGTGGGCGGCCGGGCCGCGTCCGGAGCGCGCCCCGTTCCGGAGCGCGGAGTCCGTCGCGTCGGCCTTCGTCCGCTTCCGCCCTTCGGCACGGCCGCCCGACCGCGGAGCACCTTCTCCACCGCGCCCCGCATCGCCTCCGGCTGCATCCACTGGCCCTTCTTGATGTTCACCGGCCTGCCGGTGGCGCCCGCGGCGATGAGCAGGTCCGTCTGGCGACAGAGAAACGCGGGGATCTGGAGCACATCCGCCACCTCGGCGGCGCGCGCGCACTGCTCGGGCAGATGAACGTCGGTCAGAATGGGGAGCCCCGTCTGCGCGCGCACGCGCGCGAGCGCGGCGAGTCCCTCCTCGAGACCCGGTCCCCGCGGCGCGGCGGCGTTCGAGCGATTGGCCTTGTCGAAGCTCGCCTTGAAGATGATGCCGCCAGGCACGCGCTCGGCGAGCCGCGCAAGATGCTCCGCGACGCGCAGGTTCAGCGCGTCGTCTTCCACGACGCACGGGCCGGCGATCAGGAAGAGCCGGTCATCGGGGAAGAGCGCGCGCTGCTCGGGCATTCACTCCGTCCTGGCCAGTTCCTGGGCCGCGGCCGGCGCGGCGGCGCTCGCGCGCAGCTCCTCGCGCCTCCGCTGCTGCATCACGGCGGCCGCGATGAACGACGCAAAGAGCGGGTGCGGCCGCGTGGGGCGCGACTTGAGCTCCGGGTGAAACTGGCACGCGACGAAGTGCGGGTGGTCGGGGAGCTCGACCATTTCCACGAGTGACGCATCCGGCGAGAGTCCGGAGAGCCGGAGCCCCTTCTCCTGGAACAGGTCGCGGTACTGGTTGCTGACCTCGTACCGGTGTCGGTGCCGCTCGCTGATCTCGGGCACTCCGTAGATCTCCGCCGCCCTCGACCCCGGCCTGAGCCGGCACGGATACGCGCCAAGCCGCATCGTTCCGCCGAGGTCCTGCACGTGCTGCTGGCTCTCCATCAGGGAGATGACCGCGTTGGAGCACTCGGGGGCGAACTCGCTGGAGTTCGAGTCGTCGAGCCCGCAGACGTCGCGCGCAAACTCGATGATCGCGACCTGCATCCCGAGGCAGATCCCGAAGAACGGCGTTCCCGTCTCCCGGGCAGCCCGGATCGCATCCACCATCCCTTCGACGCCGCGCACGCCGAATCCGCCCGGCACGAGAATGCCGTCGAATTTCGACACGAGCGACCGCGACACGCGCTCGTCGGTGAAGAGGTCACTCGACGTCCAGTGGACTTCCACGCCGACGTCGTTGGCGATCCCCCCGTGAATGAGCGCTTCCTGGACGCTCTTGTAGCTGTCCGCGTAGTCCGTGTACTTCCCGACGACGCCGATGCGCACCCTCGCGGGCGGGTCGCTCACCCGCTGGACCATCGTCTGCCAGAGGGAAAGATCGGGCACCTTCGTCTCGAGGCCGAGCCGGCGACAGAGCAGCTCGTCAAGCCCCTGCTCGTGAAACGCGAGCGGAATCTGATAGATCGTGCGCACGTCGCGGCTCTCGATCACGGCGCCGAACTCGACGTTGCAGAACAGCGCGATCTTGCGCTTGACGTCCTCGGAGAGCGGGCGGTCGGTCCGGCAGATGAGGACGTCGGGCTGGATTCCGATTTCCATCAGCTCGCGTACGGAATGCTGCGTCGGCTTGGTCTTCACCTCGCCGGCCGCGGAGATGAACGGCACCAGCGTCAGATGGATGAAGACGGCATTCTCGCGTCCGACGTCGTGGCGGAACTGCCGGATCGCCTCGAGGAACGGCAGCGACTCGATGTCGCCGACGGTTCCGCCGACCTCCACGATCACGACATCGTTCTCCGGAGCGAGCCGGCGGACCGAACTCTTGATCTCGTCGGTGATGTGCGGGATCACCTGGACCGTGGAACCGAGGAACTCGCCCCGCCGCTCCTTGGTGATCACGTTGAGGTACACGCGCCCGGTGGTGACGTTGTTCGCCTGCGACAGCGGCCGGTCAATGAAGCGCTCGTAGTGTCCGAGGTCGAGGTCCGTCTCCGCGCCATCATCCGTGACGAAGACTTCCCCGTGCTGGAAGGGACTCATCGTGCCCGGATCCACGTTGATGTAGGGGTCGAACTTGAGCATCGTGACGCGGAGGCCGCGCTCGACCATGAGGCGTCCCAGCGACGCGGCGGCGATGCCCTTGCCGAGCGATGAGACCACGCCACCGGTGATGAAGATGAACTTCGTCGAGCGCTGTGGCTGCGCGGGCGTGTTCGGCATCAGCGGGCACCTGCGGCGGAGGGTTTCCGTTCGGTCCAGCGCGCGTTGGCCTGGGCGAGGTCTTCTTCGGTGTCAATCCCGCCACTGAGGACGGCGGCGACGGTGGCGACACCCATGGCGAGGCCATCCGCGATGGGACGGAGCTGCTCGAGGCGCTCCGTGAGCTCGAGTGGATGGGGCGGCAACGAGACCCAGCGGGCGAGCGCCTCGGGCGAGTAGGCGTACACGCCCAGATGCTGCTTGACCAGTGCGTCGCGGTATGCGCGGTCGGCGGGGTCGCGGAGGAAGGGGATCGGGGCGCGAGAGAAGTACAGCGCGCGATCGTGCGAATCGGCGACGACCTTCACGAGGGATGTGTTGAGCAGGGTGTCGGGCGTCGCCGGGCAGGCAGCCGTGCCAAGCGGGAAGATGCCCTGCTCGACGAACCGGGCCGCGCCGCGCACGCCGTCCGCATTCAGGTAGGGCTCATCGCCCTGCACGTTCACGATGACATCGTACCCCGCGTATTCGGGCCGCCCAGCGACCTCCGCGACCCGGTCAGTTCCGGACTGGTGGTCGCCGCGCGACAGCGCAACCTCGGCGCCGGCGGCCCGGGCGACCGCCGCCACCGCCTCGGAATCGGTGGCGACCACGACGCGGGTGGCAATCCGCATGGCCGCCACGCGCTGCCAGACCCGGACGATGAGGGGCTGTCCGCCGAGCAGGCGCAGGGGTTTTTGGGGGAGGCGGGTGGCTCCCAGCCGGGCTGGGATGACGATCAGGGTGCTCACGGACGCACCCACGGCCGAGGCGGCGCGCATGCAAAATCCACGCCACGCAATATAGGCTCGCGCTCTATCCTTTGCAAAAACCGGCGGTTACACGCCCCACCCCGCTCTACGGCCTCGCCGCAGCCGGGGCACGGGCCGTGGCAAGCGTCAGGAAGTTCTCGAGGATTCGCTTCCCGCTCTGCGTGAGCACGGACTCCGGGTGAAACTGCACGCCCCAGACCGGGTGCGTCCGATGCCGCATGGCGTGGATCTCCGTCGGGTCGTCCACGGCGGTCGCGGTGACCTCGAGGCCGGAGGGCAGCGACCCACTCTCCACGACGAGGGAGTGGTATCGCATGACCTCCAGCGGGCTCGGCACGCCCGCGAAGAGCTCGCGGCCGTCGTGGCGGATCTTCGACGTCTTGCCGTGCATCACGCCGCGCGGCGCGCGAATGACGCGCCCCCCATACGCTTCACCGATCGCCTGGTGACCGAGACAGACGCCCAGGATCGGAATCTCGGCGCCATAGCGCTGAATCGCCGCAACGCAGATTCCCGCCTCGCGCGGTGTGCGCGGCCCCGGGGAGAGCACGATCGCTCGGGGCGCCAGCGCAGCGATCTCCTCGACCGCGATCGCGTCGTTGCGGACGACGTGCGGCCGCTCGCCGAGCTCGCCCAGATACTGGACGAGGTTGTAGGTGAACGAGTCGTAATTGTCGAGGACGAGGAGCACGCTCAAACATAGGCCGCCCCTCGCCCTCGTCGAAAGCTCCGCCTAGATGGCCCAGCCCGCGCGGTATTCCCGCGTGAGGTACTGGTTTGCGTCCGGCACGTTCGTGATCTGGCTCGTCTCGCTATCGTAGAGGATCTTCTTCCCCTGCCCCGAGCGCAGCGCGACGATTCCGAGCAGCATGGTTTCGGTGAGCTGCGCCGCGTACTCGAGAGGCGAGCTGGCCTGCGCCTCACCCCGGCAGGCGCGCGCCCAGTTCTGCGCGTGCACGGTGTCGAGCGACTGACCGGGAAGGGCGATGCGCGGCGTCGTCTTCGGCACCGCCGCGGCCTGTTCCATCAGTGACTGCGGGAAGATCCGGGGATTCGAGCCATACGTGTCGTTCATGAGGATGCCCTTCTCGCCGATGAAGATCACGCCGCCTTCGGCGACCAGCGTCTCGCTGTCGGGCAGGACGTCCGGGCGTGGCGGATAGAGTCCTCCATCGAACCAGAAGAGCTTCACCGGCGGTTGCGCGCCGCGCGCGGGGAACTGGTAGTGCACGGTCATCGCGACGGGGTAGGAGACGGGCTTCTGCCGGGGGCGGCCCGCCGGCGTGTTCGGTGCGGCCGTCGGATCGGCCGGCGGAATGGGCATCGTTCCCCACGGGCTGGAGGTCGCCTCGATGCTCGTCGGATGGGTGAGCCCGAGCGCCCAGAACGGATGGTCAATGAGGTGCGCGCCCATGTCGCCCAGCGCGCCGACGCCGAAGTCGATCCACCCGCGCCAGTTGAAGGGATGGTAGATCGGGTGATACGGAATGTCCTCGGCGACCGGGCCGAGGTAGAGGTCCCAGCGCAATCCCTCGGGCAGGGGCACCGTTCCCATCGCGCCGGCGAGCGCGTCGTTGACGCGGCGTTGGTTCCATGAGGCGCCGAATGCGTTCGGACCCTGCTGCGTCGTCGCGGCGTCTCTCGGGCGGGGTACGCCCTGCGGCCAGAAGCCCACGGGACGGTTCGTCCACACGTGCACCTCGTGCACCGGGCCGATGATTCCCGCTGCGATCCACTCGTTGATGAGGCGCGCACCTTCGCTCGAGTGGCCCTGGTTTCCCATCTGCGTGACGAGCGTCGGATTCTTGAGTGCGGTCTCGCGCAGCACGCGCGCCTCGTGCACCGAATAGCAGAGCGGTTTCTGGACGTAGACGTGCTTCCCCAGGTCCATCGCCGCCTTCGCGACCACCGCGTGAGCGTGGTCGGGCGTGGCGATGACGACGCCGTCAATGTCCTTCTGCTTGTCGAGCATCTCCCGCCAATCCGTGTATTTCGCCGCCTTGGCGTACTGCTCCTTGAGCCGGATGGCGTCGGCGTTCGGCGTGCCGTCGCGGTTGCGCTCGTTCTTGCTCGCGGCGTTCCGGTCGGCGAAGGCGAGGTCCGCGTCGCAGACGGCGACGAGGTTCTCCGCGCCCGCGAGCGCCTGGGCGTTGACCGAGCCCTGACCGCCGAAGCCGACGACTGCGAAGTTCAAGGTGGCGCTCGGGGCCCGGCGGCCAGGGCCGCCGAGGACGTGCCGCGGGACGATCATCGGGAAGCCGGGCGCGGCCGCCATCGCCCCGAAGGTGAGGCGGACGGAGTCGGCGACGAAGTCACGGCGAGTGAGTTTCTTTCGCGGCATGGCGGTGACGCTCCGCGCTCGGGGTGAAGGGGTGGGGTGCACCCGAATCTCCGCGCGAGGGCGCGCGGAGTCAAATCGCTCCGCGCCGCGCGGCGCCGCGCGGCGCTGCGACCCCTAGCCCCTGGGGTGGAACTGTTTGTGCACGCTCCTGAGGTACTCGCGGTCCACGTGCGTGTAGATCTGCGTCGTGGAGATGTCCGCGTGGCCCAGCATCTCCTGCACCGCGCGCAGGTCAGCCCCGCCCTCGAGCAAGTGCGTCGCGAACGAGTGCCGAAGCGTGTGCGGGCTCACACGCTTCTCGATGCCCGCTCGCTCGACGTACTTGCGCAGGATCTTCCAGGCGCCCATCCGCGAAAGCGGCCGGCCGCGCGCGTTGAGAAAGAGCCGCCCCTTCCCCTCCCCGCGCTCCAACCGGTTGCGCGTCTCCCGGAGGTACATCCCGACGGCGCCGATGGCCGAGCGCCCGATCGGGACGAGCCGCTCCTTCGACCCCTTGCCGAACACGCGCACGACGCCGTCGTCGAGCCGCACGTCCTGCAGTCCGAGCGTGATCCACTCGCTCACGCGGAGACCCGCCGCGTACGCGAGCTCGAGGAGCGCGCGATCGCGAAAGACGAGCGGCTCGTCTACGGAGACCGCCGCCAGCAGGCGCCTCACCTCGTCCACGGTGAGCACCTCGGGCAGCGTGTGCCACTTCTTCGGTGCCTCGAGTCGCTCGCTCGGATCGCTCTGGAGACGGCCCTCCCCCAGGAGGAACTTGAAATAGGTCCTGGTGGCCGAGATCGAACGCCTTATGCTGGCAGGCGATAGGCCAATGTCCTTCAAGTGGTACACGAACTCGCGCAGGAAGTGGGGAGTGAGTCGTTCGGGGGCCGTGAGGCCCTTCACGGTTGCCCATTCCGCGAGGCGCGCGAGGTCGCGTTGGTAGGCCTCGAGGGTGCGGGCCGACGCCCCTTCGTCCGTCGCCAGGAACTCGTGGAAGGACTCCAACAGGAAGGCGCGCGCGACGCCGTCCGGGAGCATCAGTGGTCCTTCGGCACGGGCGCGTCCCGCGCGTCGGCCACGCGCCGCGCGGCGCGCCGGCGCATCGCGACCACGACGAGGATCGCGAAGAGCAAGCCGGCGACGAGCGCGACGGCGCCCGCCTCGCGCACGAAGCGCTTCACGCCCGCCCGCACCGAATCCCAGTCGTCGCCGAGGCGAAAGGCGATCCACGCGATCGCGCCGTACCAGATGGCGGATGCGACGAGGAACACGAACGCGGTGCGCACGGGCGGCACGCGCGTGGCGCCGGCCATCGGTGGGGTGAGCGCGCGGAGCCCGGGGAGAAAGCGGCTCACGAAAAGCGCGGTCATCCCGTACCGCGAGTACATCACCTCCAGTCGTTGCTCGAGATTCTCGATGCCGGCCTTCCGGAGCCGCGCGTGCAGCCAGTCGGCGCCGAAGTGGCGCGCCGCCGAGTACACCACCATCGTGCCGGTGACGCTCCCGAGGACGATCGCGCCCGTGGTCAGCCCGAGGTCGGCACCACGGCGCGCCGCGAGAAAGCTCCCGAGTGCCACCACGACGTCGGCCGGGACCGGCGGGAAGACGCCTTCGATGAACGCCATCAAACTCAGGAGGGCGTAGAGGGCGCCGATGGGGATGGTCGAGAGCCAGTGCGAGACGGCGTCGAGAAACTCGGACATGTCAGCGCTGGCGGACGGCGGACGGCGGACGGCCGCGGCAGGTGGTCGCGGCGCGGCGAACGGCGAAGCGTCTCACACCGGCTCCAGCGTGGCCACGGCGATGACGGCGAGTCCGCGTCCCTTGCCGATCCAGCCCATGCGCTCGTTCGTCTTCCCCTTGACCATCACGGCGCCGGGTTCGACGCCGAGTGCGCCGGCGAGCTTGGCCCGCATCCGGTCGCGATGGCGGCTGAGCGCCGGGCGCTCGCAGATCACGGTGACGTCCGCCTGGGTTGGACGCCACCCCGCCTCCGCCACGCGGCGCACGGCGAGCCGGAGCATCTCCATGGAGTCGCGTCCCGCGTTGGCCGGATCGGTGTCGGGGAAGAGCTCCCCGATGTCGCCGACGCCGGCGCCGCCCAGGATCGCGTCCGTCACGGCGTGGGCCACGGCGTCGGCGTCGGAATGGCCGACCAGGGTGACCTCGGCCGGGATCTTCACGCCGGCGAGGAGCACGCCGTCGCCTTCGGCGAAGCGGTGCGAGTCATACCCGATTCCGACGCGCGTGGTCACGGCCGGCGGCTCACGCGGCGGCCGGGGCTGGGTCGTCCAGGAGCTGGTAGTTCTGCTGCCGCCGGCGAGGGGTGAACCCCGCTACGCGGATCAGCCGCTCCATCTCGCCGATGGACGTGCGGAAAGTCGTGTTGGCCGCGGAGACGACGTTCTCCTCGAGCATCAGCGACCCGAAATCGTTGCACCCGAAATGGAGCGCCGTCTGCCCGATTTTCATTCCCATCGTCACCCAGCTCGCCTGGATGTTCGGGATGTTGTCGAGCACCACGCGCGCGAACGCCGTCGTGCGAAGGTAGTCCACGGCGTCGGTCTTCGGCTGGTGGCTCATCGTCGGCGTGTTCTCCGGTTGGAGCGGCCAGCAGATGAACGCCGTGAACCCGCCTGTGCGGTGTTGCAGGTCGCGCAAGCGACGCAGGTGCTCGAAGCGCTCCTCGAGCGTTTCGCCGATGCCGTACATCATCGTGCACGAGGTCTTGAGTCCCTCCTGATGCGCGATCTCCATGACTTCGAGCCAGCGGTCGGCGCCGGCCTTCTTGCGCGCGACCTGGTCGCGCACGCGCTGCACGAGGATCTCGCCGCCGCCGCCGGGAATCGAGTCGAGCCCCGCCGTGATGAGCTCGCGGATGATCTCGCGCGCGTCCATCCGGTAGAGCGTGCTCCAGAAATCCACCTCGCTCGGGCTGAATCCGTGCACGTGGATCGGGTGGTGCCGCTTGATGTAGCGGAGCAGATCGAGGTACCACGCGAAGGGGATGTACGGATTGTGACCGCCCTGCATCAGGATCTGCACGCCGCCCAGGGCCTTCACCTCGTCGATCTTGGCGCCGATCTGCTCGTAGCTGAGCGTCCACCCTTCCGCGTGTCTCGGGCGCCGGTAGAATGCGCAGAAGCCGCAGTCGGCGACGCACACGTTCGTGTAGTTGATGTTGCGATCCACGATGTACGTGACGATGTCGTCCGGATGCGCGGCGCGGCGCGCCCGGTCGGCTTCGGAGCCGAGCTCGAGCAGCGGGGCGCGCTTGAACCAGTCAAGGAGGTCACGCATCGGGAAACGACAACGGCGAGTAGACGGGAGACGGGAGACGGGAGACCGTGCGCGTGTGCTACGCGGCGGAGAGGAAGGCGAGGCGGCCGGGCGCGACCTTGCCGGCGAGCGTGAGGCGGCGATAGAACTCGGTGAGGCCGCCCAGGTGCGGGTAGCTCAGGCCGTAGTCGAGGCCGCTCAGATACTCGTGGCACGCGCCGACCGAAACGCCGGTGCGCTCGTGCGCCTGGGCGGCGAGCAGGTGCAGGTGCCGCAACCCCCAGTTGCGCGACTCGATGAGTGCGGCGTGCACGGCCAGCGCCTGCGCGGTCTCGGCGGTGCGCTGCGCCACCCAGACCGCGAAGACGAACGGCAGTCCCGTCCACGCCTTCCACTCTTCGCCGAGATCGTAGGCGAACGGGTACGGTTCGACGATGGCGTGCGAGCGCAGGACCAGCGCCGCGTCGCCGATCACGAGACGTGCCGCGCAGTCCGCGGCCGCGTCCGCCCGACGCAGATCCGCCGCTTCCGCGTCGCCCGGCACGAACTCCGGCCGCGCCTTCCACACCTGTTCGAAGAGCATCTCGAGCAGGTGCACGCTCGTCATTGAGCTTCGGCTCACCAGCACCCTCGCGCCACCCAGCTCGGCCGCGGGCCGTCTCGAAAAGAGCATGACGCTGCGCACGGGGCCGTCGCAGGAGATCGCGAGATCGGGAAGGAGGAGGTAGCGTTCCCAGGCCCGCGCGTACTCGACGGCCGAGACCACGCTCACGTCGAGCGCGCCGGCCGCCATGAGCGCGTTGAGCGCGGTGGGCACGCCCTCCACGACCTCGGCCCCCAGCCGCACGACGCCGCGGTCCACGGCGCCGTACACGGGGAAGCAGTTCACGTAGGGGATGCGGCCGACGCGCATCGTCACGCCGCCGCCGGCGCGGGAGCCGGCGCATCGAACGTCCGGATCACCCGGTAGAGCGAATCTCGTTCGGCCGGCACCTTGCCCGCGCCGCGGATCAGCCGGAGGAGCCCGTCGAGCGACATCGCCTGCGGTGTCTGCGCCCCGACCGCGTGGTAGATCTTCTCCCGCACCACCGTCCCTTCCAGATCGTTGACGCCGAAGTGCAGCGCGACCTGCGAGAGCGACTGCGTGACCATGATCCAGTGCGACTTGACGTGGCGGAAGTTGTCGAGGAACAGACGGCTCACCGCGACCATCCTGAGGTCGTCCACGCCGCTCGTCGCCGTTCCCTGCCGGCCAAGCTGCCGCCCCAGCTCGTTGTCGTCGGGATGATAGGCGAGCGGGATGAAGGCGAGAAAGCCGCCCGTCTCGTCCTGCAGGTCGCGGAGCATCGTGAGGTGCTCCACGCGGTCCCGTGCGCTCTCGACGTGGCCGTAGAGGATCGTGCAGTTCGTGCGGATCCCGAGGTCGTGCGCGGTGCGGTGCACGCCGATGTAGTCGGCGCCCGCAAGCTTCTTGCCGGCGATCTGTTCGCGCACGGCGAGGCTGAAGGTCTCGGCGCCGCCGCCGGGCATCGTGTCGAGCCCGGCCGCACGCAGGGTGAGCAGCACCTCGCGCCACGGCATCTTCTCGATGCGCGCGAGATGCGCGATCTCCACGGCGGTGAGCGCCTTGATGTGTACGTGCGGGAAGTTCGCCTTGAGCGCGCGGAACATCTCGGCGTAGTAGGAGAGCCCCGCCTTCATGTCGAGCCCGCCCACGATGTGGAACTCCTTGGTGAGTCCGTCCGCCGCCTGCGCCGCCTCGGCGAGCACCTGGTCGAGCGTGTAGCGATACGCGCCGGCCTCCCTGGGGAGGCGGGCATAGCCGCAGAACGTGCACGTCCTGCGCAGCACGCACACGTTGGTCGGGTTGATGTGCTGGTTCGCGGCGAACGTCACCGTGTCGCCGTTCTTCGTGCGGTTCACCGCGTCGGCGAGCAGGCCGAGGCCGAGGAGGTCACCGGACGCGAAGAGCGCGAGCCCGTCGTCGCCGCTGAGCCGTCCGCCGGAGAGCACCGTCTCCGCGATGCGGCGCAGGGCGGGATCGGTGAGACGCCCGAGGTCGAGATCGGACGGCGCGTCCGCGAGCCGGCTCGCGACGTCGCTCACGCCGTCACTCTGCGAAGCGCCGGATCGCGAGACAGGCGTTGTGGCCACCGAACCCGAACGAGTTGCTGAGCACGACGTCCACGGGCCGCTTCACCGGCGCGTTCGGCGTGTAGTCGAGGTCGCACTCCGGATCGGGTGTCCGGTAGTTGATGGTCGGCGGCGCCACGTTGTCCATGATGGCGAGCGTCCCGAGGATGAGCTCGACCGATCCGGCCGCGCCGAGCATGTGCCCCGTGGCGCCCTTGGTGGAGCTGACGCTCAGGCGCCTCGTGTGCGGCCCGAAGACCGCCTTGATGGCCTTCGTCTCGTTGAGGTCGTTGGCGGGCGTGGACGTGCCATGGGCGTTGATGTAGTGGATGTCGGCGGGGCCGACGCCCGCGTCCCGCATCGCGCGGTGCATCGCCCGCTGCGCGCCCTCGCCGTCGGGCGCGGGCGCCGTCATGTGGTACGCATCGGCGGTCGCGCCGTACCCCACGAGCTCCGCGTGGATGCGTGCCCCGCGGCGGCGCGCGTGCGCGAGGTCTTCCAGAATGACGATGCCGGCGCCCTCGCCCATCACGAATCCGTCACGCGTCGCATCGAACGGGCGGCTGGCGGTCTCCGGGGAGTCGTTCCGCTCGGAGAGCGCCTTCATGTTCGTGAAGCCGCCGATCGCCATCGGTGTGACCGTCGCCTCCGCGCCCCCGGCGATGATCACGTCCGCGTCGCCGTACTGGATCGTGCGGAACGCCTCGCCGATGGCGTGCGCGCTCGTCGCGCAGGCGGAGACCGTCGCGAAGTTGGGGCCCCTCGCGTCGAAGCGCATCGAGACGATGCCCGCGGCGATGTCCGCAATGAGCTTCGGAATGAAGAACGCGGAGATCTTCCCCGGCCCGTGCCGCCGGTACACGTCGTGTTCCTCTTCGAAGCTCTTGAGCCCGCCGATGCCGCTGCCGAGGATCACGCCGGTGCTGTCCGGGTCGTACCCCCCGGAGGCGAGGCCCGCGTCGTCCATCGCCATGACCGCCGCGGCCATCGCGTAGTGGGTGTACGGGTCGGCCCGCTTCACTTCCTTGCGGTCCATGTACTTCAGGGGATCAAAGCCCTTCAACTCGCAGGCGAAGCGGACGTCGAAGCCCGACGCGTCGAACTTCGTGATCGGGGCCGAGCCGGATGTGCCCGCGAGGATGGCGGCCCACGTCGTCGCCTGGTCGTTCCCGACGGGCGTGACACACCCCATGCCGGTCACGACGACGCGACGCCGCATCAGGCCCCGATCTTCGCGTTCAGATAGGCGGTCGCGTCACCTACGGTGCGCAGCTTTTCGGCGTCCTCGTCGGGGATGTCAATGTTGAACTCCTTCTCGAACTCCATCACCAGCTCGACGATATCGAGGCTGTCGGCTCCAAGGTCCTCGATGAAGCTCGCCTCGTTCGTCAGCTTCTCCCGCTCGACGCCGAGCTCCTTTTCGATGATATCCTTGACCTTCTCCGAATGATCAGCCATGACGAAAGACCTCGGGGCGGTAGGGTGGAAGAACCGGTGAAATATAGTCGCCGCTTCCCCGCTCGTCACATCAGGAGGCCACCGTCCACGACCAGCACCTGGCCCGTGATGTAGGAGGCGAGTTCACTCGAGAGAAAGGTCACCGCCGAGGCCACGTCGGCGGGTGTCCCGAGGCGCTCCAGCGGGATCATGCCCTCCAGCGTCGCGCGCGCCTCGGGGGTCATGGCGGCCGTCATGTCGGTCGCAATGAATCCCGGAGCGACCGCGTTGCAGAGGATGTTCCGCGAGGCGAGCTCCTTGGCCACCGACTTGGTGAGGCCGATGAGTCCGGCCTTGCTGGCGGCATAGTTCGTCTGTCCCTTGTTGCCCATCATCCCCACGACGCTGGCGACGTTGACGATCCGCCCCCATCGGCGCTTCATCATGCCGCGGCTCGCGGCGCGGATCGCGACGAACGCGCTCCGCAGATTCACGTTGAGCACCGCGTCCCAGTCCTCGTCCTTCAACCGCACCATCAGACTGTCGCGCGTGATGCCGGCATTGTTCACGAGGATGTCGCAGGAGCCGAGCTGGTCCTCGACGTCCTGCACCGTCCTCGTGACGTCCGCGGGGACGCTCACGTCGCAGTGGAAGGCACGCGCGTTGCCGATCTCCGCCGCCACCGCGTCCGCGCCGGCCTTGTTGAGGTCCACGACTGCGACTTTCGCTCCGGTCGCCGAGAGTGCGACCGCGATGGAGCGGCCGATGCCGCGTCCGCCACCCGTGACGAGCGCGACTTTTCCGGACAGGTCGATGTGCATGGCAGGGAGGGTAGAGGGTGGGAGGGCGGAGGCGGCGTCCATCGCTCACGACGCGAGCTGGAGCAGGGATTCGACCTCGGACGCGGTGCCGCAGGGCACGGCCCGATGCTGCGGCGCGAGCCGCTTCAGGAGGCCGGTCAGCACGTTGCCCGGGCCCATCTCCACGAAGAGCGCGCCCGGATGATCGGCCGCCATCGCCTGGATGAGGGTGACCCAGCGCACGGGGCTGACGAGCTGCCTGCCGAGAAGCTCGCGCGCCAGCGCCGCGCCGGCGACGCGCTCGCCGGTCACGTTCGAGTAGACGGGGTACGAGGGGTCGGCCCAGTGTGCTCCGGCGAGCGCGAGGGCGAGTCCGGGAAGCGCGGACGCCATCAGCGGCGAATGAAACGCGCCGCTCACATTGAGGCGGACCGCCCGCTTGGCGCCGGCCGACTTGGCGAGCGCCATCGCGCGGTCAACGCCGGCGATCTCGCCCGAGACGACGACCTGCTCGGGCGCGTTGTAGTTGGCGGGGACGACCACTCCCGCCGCGCCGGCCTCCGCGCAAATCTGCTCGATCGGACGCTCGAGCACGCCGAGAATCGCCGCCATCGCGCCGGGACGGGTGGTGCCCGCCTCGTGCATCAGTTCGCCGCGGCGGCGTACGAGTCTCACGGCGTCCTCCAGCGGCAGCGCGCCCACGGCGTGAAAGGCACTGAACTCGCCGAGCGAGTGCCCCGCGGCGGCACGGACACGCGGCGCGATGCGGTCCCGCACGATCGCCCAGACCGCGGCGCCGTGCGCGAGGAGCGCGGGTTGCGCGTTGTGCGTCAGCGTGAGCGCGTCGGCCGGACCGTCGAACGCGACCGTCGAGAGCGTCGTCCCCAGGGCGTCGTCCACGCGCGTCCAGACGTCGCGCGCGGCCGGATAGGCCTCGGCGAGGTCCTTCGCCATCCCGGGCTTCTGCGAGCCCTGGCCAGGAAAGAGGAGGAGGACTTCCATGCGGGGCGGCCGCCGTCCGCGCCGATTCGGTTCGGCAGACTGCGCTAGAAGCGCACCACGATCGCGCCCCACGTGAAGCCCGCGCCGAACGCGACGAACATCACCGTGGTGCCCTCCGTGATCCGGCCCTGGCGCACGGCCTCGTCCAGCGCGATCGGGATGGACGCCGCGGACGTATTGCCGAAGCGGTCCACGTTCACGAACACCCGGTCCATCGGGATGCCGGCGTGCTTCGCCGTCGCCTCGATGATCCGGACGTTCGCCTGGTGCGGGATGAGCAGGTTGATGTCCGACGCCGAGAGCTTGGCGCCGTCGAGCGCGCGATCGCACGCATCGGCCATCGAGCGCACCGCGTTCTTGAAGACCTCACGTCCCTGCATGTGCACGTAATGCGATCCCTCCGCGATGATCGCCGGCGTCATCGGCTCCGCGGCGCCGCCCTTCGGGCGCCAGAGGAGCCTGGCGAGGGTGCCGTCGCTGCGCATGTACGCCGAGAGCATGCCGCGGTGCTTCGTGCTGCGGCGCACGATCGTGGCACCGGCGCCGTCGCCGAAGAGCACGCACGTGTTGCGGTCCTTCCAGTTGACGATGCGGCTCAGGAGCTCTCCACCCATCACGAGAATCGTCTCGGCGCTCCCGGCGGCGAGGAGGCCCTCGGCCACCTGCATGCCGTAGAGCCAGCTGCTGCACGCCGCGTTGACGTCGAACGCCGCGGCGCGTGACGCTCCGAGGGCGGCCTGCACCTCGACGGCCGTCGCCGGCAGGAGCTTGTCGGGCGAACAGGTGCCGAAGATGATCGCGTCGATCTCGGGGGCGGTGATGTGCGCCGCCGACATCGCCTGGTGCGCGGCCTCGACGGCGATGGAGGTGAGCGTCTCGCCCTTCCCCGCGATGTGGCGCTCGCGGATCCCCGTGCGGGCGCGGATCCACGCATCGCTCGTGTCGATGCCCAGCGCGGGGAACTCGTCGTTCCGGAGCACCCGCTCGGGCGCGGCGTGGCCGGTGCCCGTGATCATCGCGACGGGGCGCTTCACGCGGCGCCCTGGTGCCTGGCCGCACTCTGCGCGAGGCGCTTCGCGATGTGATCGCTCATCCCGGACTCCACGGTGCGCGCCGCGATGCGCAGCGCGTTCTTGATCGCGACCGGCGACGACTCGCCGTGCGCGATGACGCTCACCCCGCGCACGCCGAGCAGGGGCGCCCCGCCGGTGGCCGCGTAGTCGAAGTCCTCGAGTGCCTCGGCCAGCTGCTGCTGCGTGACGCCGTGCCGCGACAGCACGCCGAAGATCATCGGTGCAACGGCCTCGTAGAACTTGAGGATGACGTTGCCGACGAACCCGTCGCAGACCACCACGTCAATCGGACCCCGCTCCGACGTGCCGAGCGGGATGTCGCGCCCCTCGACGTTGCCCTGGAAGTTCAGTCCCTCGCTCCGCGCTTCCACGAGGAGGGCGTGCGCCTCCTTCACGAGCGCGTTCCCCTTCTCCGCTTCCTCACCGATCGAGAGCAGCCCGATCGAGGGGTTGCGCCGGCCGAGGATGTCTTCCGCGTACACGGCGCCCAGGCGCGCGAACTGCACGAGCTCCTCGGCGGAACAGTCCACATTGGCGCCGCAATCCACGACGACGACCTCGTTCTTCATCGTCGGAAAGAGCGTGCTCACCGCCGGGCGCGTCAGCCCCTCGTGCAGCCGGAGAATGACGGTGGATGCCGCCAGTTGCGCGCCGGTGTTGCCGGCCGAGACGAACGCATCCGACTTGCCCTCCGGCTGCAATCGGATGCCGACCACCATCGAGCTCTTCTGCTTGCCGCGGATGGCGACCGTCGGTTTGTCCGTCATCTTGATGACGTCCGGCGCATCCACCAGCTCGAGGTGCCCGGCCACGAGCGCGGGGTCGGCGGGCCCCGCGGCGAGCTGCCGCTCGAGCTCACCGTGCACGACGTCGCGGCGGCCCACGAGCTGCAGCGTGTGCTTGCCCGCGAACTCGCGGAGCGCGAGCAACGCGCCCGCGACCGTGGCCGCGGGCGCGTGGTCCCCTCCCATCGCGTCGAGCGCGATGCGCGCCAAGGTCAGGCTTCCTTCGCCGCGACCCGCTGCTCACCGGCGTAGAAGCCGCACTCCTCGCACACGCGATGAGGACGCTTCACGGCGCCGCACTTCGGACAGGGCTGGATGATGATGCCGGCGGCACGCTTGTGCGTGTTGCGCGCGCGCTTCTTCCGCTTGGAGGTACGTCGCTTCGGGACGGCCATGTCGCTCTCGTCAGTTGGAAATCGGTTTCCGGGCGTGACTGCAGGCGCCCTGGTTCAGGTTGACGCCGCACGTTGGGCAACGCCCCTTGCAGTCGGCGTGGCAGAGCACAAACGCGGGCACTTCGAGGAGCCACTGCTCCCGGAGCGCCGGTCGCAGGTCCACTTCCGTGCCGTTGCGGCCGCGGCCCAGCGGAAAAACATCCGGATCGTCGGCACCCTCCGTGCCGTCTTCGGCGAAGAGCAGAATCGCCTCGGCGCCGATCTTCGACTTCACCTCGACGAGGCACCGGCGGCACTCCCCCAGCACCGTGCCAGAGAACCTGCCGCTGAAGTAAAAGCGTCCCGCTCCGGCCCCGGAGAGGCGCCCGGTCACGCGGAGACCTTCGCTCGGGCGCTGATCACCCTCCAGCCAGACCCTGTCATCGGGATCGAGGTCGCCGTGGACCTGAACCGCACCCTGCGACAGGGACCGGGTGGGAAACGACAGCATAACTTCGCAATCTACCCGCCCACACGAGCGTGGTCAACTCTGCGTGGCGACACGAGTTAGACGCTGCGCACTAACTCCAGGCCAGCACGATCACCGCCGCCACGATGGGGCCCACGGTGTGATAGCTCGCGTCCACGAGGAGGTTGGTGAGCGGCTTGCTCTCCCACGAGTACGACGTGGCGAGCGCCATCCCGGAGACACCCACGCCGAGGAGCAGCCCGAGCTTCACCGCGCCCACGAAGCGGACGAGGTGCAGGGCGTCCACCAGCCACGCGATGGCGATCACCACCACGAGGTTCGCGACGAAGCTGCCGATGAACTTCGTGACCATCTCGCCCCGCGACGGCTTCGCGAGCTTGACCCCCTGCTTCTCCAGCCCCCGGCTCCAGAGGCCGCCGAAAAGCACCGAGTACCAGAGGACGCCGAGCAGCCAGTACGCGGCGGCGGCGACCAGGATGGGCAACCAATCCAGCTGTTCCATGGGGATCCTCCAGCTCGGGGGTCAACGAGCTTCAGCGAATCAACTCGGAGTCGGCGAAGAAGAACCGGATCTCGCGCGCGGCGTTTTCGTCCGAGTCCGAGGCGTGGATCGCGTTTCGCCCCTTCGACTCGGCGTACAGCTTTCGCACGGTTCCCGGCGCGGCCTCGGCGGGGTCGGTCGCGCCGATCGTGTCGCGGAGCGCGGCGACGGCGCCGGCCTTGTCGAGCACGATCGGCATGCACGCGCCGCTGGTCATGAACTCGACCAGTTCGGCGTAGAACGGTCGTCCGCGGTGGACGGCGTAGAACTCACCGGCCTGCGCGTGGGTCAGGCGCATCACGCGCGCGGCGACGATGGTGAAGCCGGCCTTCTCGAGGTGCGCCAGGATGAGACCCGTCCGGGCGGACGCGAAGGCGTCGGGCTTGACGATGGCGAGGGTCCGGTTGGAAGGCATCTGGGCGCGAGTGGACGGGAGGCGGTCAGCCGCTGACGGTGCGCGTCACTTCAGGCGCGCCGTGATCAGCTCCACGAAATCTATGGGGCGCCGGGCGACTCCGATTCCGGCGGCCTCGAACGCCTCGATCTTCTCCGCCGCGGTGCCCGCGGAGCCGGAGATGATCGCGCCCGCGTGCCCCATCCGTCGTCCGGGCGGGGCGGTCTGGCCCGCGATGAACCCGACCACCGGGGTCTTCATCCGTTTCTTCACGAAGTCGGCCGCGTCCTGCTCGTCGGTGCCGCCGATCTCGCCGATGATCGCGACGGCTTTCGTGTGCGGATCGGCCTCGAACGCCTCGAGGCAGTCAATGAAGCTCGTGCCGTTGATCGGGTCGCCTCCGATGCCGACGCAGGTCGTCTGGCCTAGGCCCGCGCGCGTGAGCTGGTAGACGACCTCGTACGTCAGCGTGCCGGAGCGACTCACGACCCCGACGTTCCCGGCCGCGCAGATGCGTCCCGGGATGATCCCCACCTTCGACTCCCCCGGCGTGATGAGTCCCGGGCAGTTGGGTCCCAGCAGCCGCGCACCCCGCTCCTTCACGAACGGGTAGACACGGGTCATGTCGAGCACGGGGACGCCTTCGGTGATGCACACGACGAGCTTCACCCCGCTCGATGCCGCCTCCATCATCGCGTCGGCGGCGAAGGCCGACGGCACGTAGATCACGCTCGTGTCGGCATCCGTGGCGCGGACGGCGTCCTCGACTGTATTGAAGATCGGGACCTTCTCCTCGAATCGCTGCCCGCCCTTGCCGGGCGTGACACCGGCCACGACGCGCGTTCCGTACTCCATCATCTGCCGCGTGTGGAACGAGCCGTCGCGTCCGGTGATGCCCTGCACCACCACGCGCGTGGACTTGTCAATGAAGATGCTCATCCGGCGTCTCCTCCCGCTCTCGCCGCGCGGACCGCCTGCTGCACGGCCTCGTCCATGTCGCTCGAGGCCGTGAACCCGCTCTCCTTGAGGATCCTGACGGCAATCTCTTCGTTGGTTCCGGTGAGCCGGATCACGACCGGTACCTGGAGCGGCTTGCCCTTCGTCGCGGCCACGATGCCGTTGGCGACGTCGTCGGTGCGCGTGATGCCACCGAAGATGTTGAAGAGGATCGCCTTGACGTTCGCGTCGGCCCGGATGATGCGCAGCGCGCTCACGACCTTCTCCGGGTTCGAGGACCCGCCGATGTCGAGGAAGTTCGCGGGCTCTCCGCCGTAGTACTTCACGAGGTCCATCGTGGCCATCGCGAGGCCGGCGCCGTTGACTACGCAGCCGACGTTCCCGTCGAGCTTGATGAAGGTGAGGCTGTTCTTCCGCGCGTCCACCTCGCTCGCCGCCTCGCTGGATTCGTCGCGCAGCGCCTCGATCTCGGGGCGGCGGTCGAGCTCGTTGTCGTCAATGACCATCTTGCCGTCGAGCGCGACGACGTCGCCCTGCTTCGTGACGACGAGCGGATTGATCTCCGCGAGGGAGCACCCGCTCGCGGCGAACGCGGCGAAGAGCTGCTGCATCACCCGCGCGGCGGCCCGCGCGAGCTTCACGTCGGGGTAGAGGAAGAAACCGAGCTGCAGCGCCTCGAACGCCTGGAGACCATAGCGCACGTCCACCGGGAGGTAGCGGATCTTCTCGGGCGTCCTGGCCGCGACCTCCTCGATGTCCATGCCGCCGGCGCCGCTGACCATGAACACCGGTCTCTTCCGCGCGCGGTCCACGATGATGCCGACGTAGGCCTCGCTCGCGATGTCGGACGCGGGGGTCACGAGCACCCTGTTGACGGTGAGTCCCTTGATCGTCATGCCGAGGATCGCGGCGGCCTTCTCCTTCGCGTCCGAGGGGGTCCGGCACAACTTGACTCCGCCCGCCTTGCCACGGCCGCCGGCGTGAACCTGGGCCTTGACCATCACCGCGCCACCGAGCGTCCTCGCGAGGGCCTCGGCCTGGTCCGGCGACGTCGCGACTTCGCCGGGCGGTACCGCGATGCCGAAGCGCCGGAAGATCTCTTTCGCCTGGTATTCGTGGAGGTTCATGAGCGCCGGAACCTATGGCAGGTGTGTGAAGGGCGGACTCAACGCGTGATCGTCGTGCCGGCTGTGCCGCGAACCGCGTCCATGCCGTGCTTGAGTGCGGTGATGATGGCGCGGCCGCCGGTGGCGCGCACGAAGTCCACCGCGGCGCGCACCTTGGGCGCCATGCTGCCTTCGCCGAATGCGCGGGCCCGATCGCAGGCGTCGGCCTCGGCGATGGTGAGCGAGCGCAGGGCCCGCTGCGCGGGCGTTCCCCAGTCCGCGTAGACGGCGTCCACGTCGGTGAGGGCCAGGAGGAGCTGGGCGTCGAGGCCCTTCGCCAGCACGGCGGCGACGAGGTCCTTGTCCACCACGGCGTCAATCCCCTCCCATCCCTGCAGGCGGTCGTCGAAGTAGATGGGCGCGCCGCCGCCGCCGCCCGCCACGACGAGCGTGCCGTCCTCCAGGAGGCGGCGAATGATGCCGATCTCGTGGATCGCGAGCGGTGTGGGGCTCCCGACGACGCGTCGCAGGTGGCCGTGTCCATCGCGCTTCACCACGTGTCCTTCGGCCGCGAGCTCCCGGGCACGCTCGGGCGTCACCTCCTGCCCGATGAACTTGGTGGGATTCCGGAGCGCGGGGTCGTCGGGGTTGATCTGCACCTGCGTGATGATCGTCGCGACCTTGCGGTCGCTCCCCGCGCGCCGCAGCGCGTTCTCCAGCGACTGCTGAATCATGTAACCCATCCAGCCGGCCGTCGCCGCCACGAGCACGCCGAGCGGGAGCGGCGGTGCCTCGTTGCGCGCCAGCTCGTGCCGCGCGATCTCGTCGCCGACCTGCGGAGCGTTGCCGTGCACGACGCACACGTTCCAGCCCTCGAGGGCGAGCTCGACGATCGGGCCGAGCGCTTCTCGCGTGTGGCGGAACTGATTCGTGATGGTCGGTGTCTCGCCCGCGGGGGCGAGCGCGTTGCCGCCCAGGGCGAGGACCGCGGCGTGTGGGGGCGAGGGCATAGGGAATGGTCGCTCGGCGGGGAAAGCTAATCACGGCGCCGAACGCAGGAGGCGGCCCAGCGCGGCGAACGCATTCCCGAATGCGGTCCAGTCACCCCGCCGCATCGCGGCGCTCATCTCCTCGTAGAGAGCCGTGACGCGCGCACGCAGCGCGGCGGAGCCGCCCACCCCCACAGCCCGCCCGACTCCAAGCGCCTCGGCGAGGGTGGGGCCGCTCTTCACGCGATCGCCCTCGAGTACGACGACGCCCGCGAGCGATGGCGGCGCGTCGGCCGGCCACCGGTAGAACGACTGCACGAAGGTGAGCCCGGTCCGCGTGGGGAGGAGCTGCACGCGGCCGATGCGCTCGGCGGCCCGCGGTTGTGCGGAGAGCTTGCCTGCCCGCGCGACGACGAGCAGGGTGTCGAGCACGTGGCTCCAGCGCACGTGCCGCGCCTCGCGCCGCCATTCGGTGTGGGGCACCTCCCCTCCCCGCGCGACGAGGGCGCCGATCACGCGATCGTCGGCGTCGAGCACGCCGACGCTCCAGGTGAGGGGGCCGACGCGCGGCGTGCTGAGCGCGGGTGCGCCCGCGGCCAGGTCCGGCGATGCGTTGTCCGAGAGGGCGAGGCGACGGGGGAACAGCGTGTCCCCGGCAAACCCCGTGCGGACGAGCGCGCTGCCCTGCACGGTCGCCCAGTCCACGAGAGGAGGGAGGAGCGCCGCGAGTGCGGCGGGGAGCGACGATGGCGCGATGAAGAGCCCGGGGAAGCGCCGCATCCACGAGCGCGCGATGGGGTCCGGGTCCGGGTCCGCCACCAGCGCGACGCGGCCGGTCTGCGCCTGCACCAGCGCGGTCGCCGCGTGGTGCACGTAGTGGCGCTCTTCGCCGGCGAAAAACACCGGCTCCGCGAGAGGATAGTCGCCCGACGTCGAGAAGAGTTCGGCCACCCAGTAGAGCGAGTCGGCGCGGACCACGGCCTGCAGCGTGGGGCCCACCGTGAAGAACGGCGCGAGCGCGCCGATCCGTTCGCGCACGTCGCGGTGGACCACGATGCGTGGCCTCGGCAGCGGAGGCTCGAGGGCCAGCAGGCGCGGCGCGCGCAGCCTCCACGCGTGCGCGAGGCGCTCGATCCACGACTCGAACGCCGGTGCCGCGAGCTGTCCCTGGCTGTCGGCGACGACGGCGAACGGGGGCGCGTCCGGCTCGACGAGCACCGGCGGGATCGCGACCTCCGTGCGCGGCGGGTCACCGATGTAGGGGAGCGGGCGGCCGCGCTCATCCGCGTTCGTCACATCGGCGAGCGCGAGGGTCCACGGCCCCGTGCCCGTGCTCGTGCGCTGCACCGTCAGGGCGGCGAGGCCGCCCGGGGAGGGCATCCACGCCAGCGCCACGGTCGCCAGTCCGCGGTCCCGGAGGTCGGCGGTGCGGACGATGGCGACCGGGTCCCAGCTCGAGACGCCGCGAGCGCGCGCCTCCGGCGAGGCCGCATCCGCGCGTCGGGGGTCGGCGTCGAGGATCTCGTCCAGCCCGAACGCGCGCCGCGTGAACTGCGTGCGTGTGGAGGCATATGGGCGTTCGGCCGCGCGGCGCTCGGCCTCGGTGGACGACCAGCGCGCCGTCGCGGGGAGCACGACCCTCGACCCCGGACCGGCGACGATGAGGAGCGTCAGGATGAAGAGCGTCACGCGGTGGTACCCGTGCCAGGACGACCAGACCACCACGACCGCCGCGACGAACGCGCCGAGCGAAAGCCCCGTGAGAAGGGGAAGCGCGACGCGATGATCGAAGGCGGTGAACGCCCCGGTCGTTCCGGAACCGGCGGCCAGCAACGAGAACCCGTCGAGGCGGTAGCTCCACCCCACGAGCGCGAGCACGAGCCCCGAGAGGACCGCGAGATGCCGGCGGACGTACGTCGAGACGTAGAGCCTGCCCCGCTCCCAACGCAGGCTCGGGGTGATGGCATAGAGGAAGACAACAACGGCGCTCACGACGAGCACCGCGACGAGCGACCAGACGTAGAGCGACCGCTCGAACGGCAGCCAGTACACGTAGAACCCGAACTCCCGGTCGAGGTACGGGTCGCGCTCGGCGAACGGCTCGCCGAGCCGCGCGAGCGCGAAAGTCGTCCAGGCGTCCTGTGGGAGCGCGAGAATCACGGCGAGCACGACCGAGACGGCGAGCACGAGCCCCGTGAGGCGCCGGCCGGGCACCGCCTCGCCGATCTCGAGATTGGCGAGCCGGCGCGGCATGACGAGGGAGACGATGGACCTGCGGACCGCGTAGAGGTTCGCGAACACGAACAGGAAGGCGACGAGCGCGGCGCCGCCGCGGAGCGCCGTCTCGTGGACCAGTCGGCTGCGATAGAGCGGAAGCGCTCCCATGGAGGCAAACCACGTCCACTCCGCGTACCCCGCGGCGAGGAAGCGCCCCACGACCAGGAGCAGCGCGAGCGCGGCGAGCGAGAGGAGGAGCCAGCGCCGCGCGGTCACGTCACGCCCCGGGGAACGCGACGTCCTGTGTCGCGAGCCAACCGGCGACTTCGTCGCGGATCTGCTCGAGCCGGTGCGCCGTCAGCGCCTCGAAGCGCACGACGAGAATCGGCTGCGTGTTCGAGGCACGGATCAGTCCCCATCCGTCGCCGTAGAGAATGCGCACGCCGTCCACCGCGATCACGTCGTGCAGCGCGGAGAAATGCCTGGTCGCGGCCTCCACGACGGTGAACTTCCGCTCATCCGCGCAGGGCACGCGAATCTCGGGTGTCGAGACGTAGCGCGGGACGTCCGCGAGCAACTCGTCCACGCTCCGGCCCGCGTCGGCGATGATCCGGAGGAGCCGCGCGGCCCCGTAGAGCGCATCGTCGTGCCCGTAGAAGCCCTCGGCAAAGAACATGTGCCCCGACATCTCGCCGGCGAGCGGCGCGCGCAGCGCCTTCATTTTCTCCTTGATCAGCGAATGGCCGGTCTTCCACATCACCGGCCGGCCGCCCGCGGCCTCGATGGCCGCCGGGAGCGCCTGCGAGCACTTCACGTCGAAGATGATCGGCTGCCCCCGCCCGGTGCGCGCGAGGACGTCGCGCGCGTAGATGATGAGCAGATAGTCGCCCCAGACGATGGTCCCGGTCCGGTCCACGATGCCGAGCCGGTCGGCGTCGCCGTCGAAGGCGATCCCCAGCTCGGCGTCGCGGTGGCGTACGGTCTCGATCAGGTCGCGCAGATTCTCCACCACCGTCGGGTCCGGATGATGGTTCGGAAACGTGCCGTCGCTGTCGGCGAAGAGCAGCACGGGCTTGACGCCGAGCCGGCGGAAGAGCTTCGTCGCGACGAGCGCGCCGACCCCGTTGCCGCAGTCGATCACGACGCTGACCGGGCGGCTGATCCGGCCGACGCGCGCGACGACGTCGTCCACGTAGCGGTCGAGCACCGGCTCCGTTCGGGCCGTGCCCTCGCCCGCGGGAAAGCGCCCCGCCTCAAGCAGCGTGCGCAACCGCTGGATGCCCTCCCCGTGCAGCGAGTCGGTGCCGACACAGAGCTTGAATCCGTTGAACTCGGGCGGATTGTGCGAGCCGGTGATCTGGATGCCGCCTTGCACCGGGAGGTGATGGAGGCTCCAGTAGAGCACGGGCGTCGGCACCTCGCCGATGTCCACGACGTTCGTGCGGCTGCCGCGGAGGCCGCGCACGAGCGCGTCGCGCAGCATCCCGCTGGAGGGGCGGTTGTCGCGCCCCACGACCACCTCGCGCGCGATGTCGCGCTCGGCGAGCAGCGCGGCGAAGGCGCGGCCGATTCCCTCGGCGGCCTCCGCGGTGAGGTCCTGTCCCACGACGCCGCGGATGTCGTACTGCCGGAAGATCCCCGGGGCGATCAGGGCGCCTTCGTCGCGCCGACGCTCACCGGATACGTCGGCGGGCTGTTGCGGGTCCAGGTGGCCAGGCGGCTCGGCAACAGGCCGAGCGCGAGGATGAGCGTGACGGCACTCACGAGCACGACCCGCGTCATCGTGCCCACGCGCGCGGGATCCACGGCGCCCTCGGGCCGCGGCCGCATGAACATCACGCGCACGACGTGCAGATAGTACCCCGCCGAGACGACCGAGGTGAGCACCAGGAGCACGGCGAGCGGAATGAGGTCGCGCGGCGCGGAGAGCGCGGCCTGCAGCAGGTACCACTTGGCGAAGAAGCCGATGCCGCCGAAGACCGGGAAGCCGAGCAGCGCCAGGAGGCAGACCGCCATCGCGACCGCGAGGCCCGGGCGCACGGTCCAGAGCCCTTCGTAGTCGCTGATGGCGAGCGCGCGCTCCCCGGGCTGCCCGACGGCCGAAATGACGGCGAACGCGCCGAGCGTCGCGAGCGTGTAGGCGATCAGATAGAAGAGAAACGCCGACGCGCCGAAGCGCGTGCCGGCCGCGACGGCGACGAGCAGATACCCGCTGTGCACGACGCTCGAGTACGCGAGCAGCCGCTTGATGTTGCGCTGGGCGAGCGCGACGACGTTCCCGACGACCATCGTGACCGCGGCGATCCACCAGAGCGGCGCGAACCACGCGAAGTCGAGCGGGCCGAACGCCTCGAGCCACACGCGGAGAAACGCCGCGAACGCCGCCGCCTTGACCGCCGCCGCCATGAAGGCGGTCGTCGGCGTCGGCGCGCCCTCGTACACGTCGGGCGCCCACATGTGGAACGGGACGACGGCCACCTTGAAGGCGAATCCCACGAGGAGGAGCGCCACGCCCACGAGCAGCATCGGCTGCCGGACGAGCGCGTACTCGACCACGCGACGCCCGATCTCGGGCAGGTTCGTGGACCCCGTGTCCCCGTACACGAGCGCGATGCCGTACAGCAGGAACCCCGTGGAGAACGCGCCGAGCAGGAAGTACTTGATCGCGCCCTCGGCCGCGCGGACGCTCCGGCGGTTGAGCCCCGCGAGCACGTAGACGGAGATGGACATCAACTCGATGCCCAGGAACACGATCATCAGGTCGCGCGCCGCGGCGAGGATCATCATGCCCGACGTCGCGAAGAGCACGAGCACGTGCGACTCCGCGCTGCGGATGTCCTCGCGGCGGTTGTACTCGATGGTCAGCGCGACCGTGCCGAGCGCGGCGAGCAGAAAGATGACGTCCGCGGCCCACCGGAACTGGTCCACGGCGATGACGCCCGGGCCGCTCCTGACGTCCCGCGCCGCGAACCAGACGACCAGCGCGAGCGTGACGGCGAGCACGACGAGGCTGCCGAATCCCACGCGCCGCTGGTGCGCCTCGCTCTCCGGACGCCACGCCGCGACGAGCATCAGCGCCATCGCGCCGCCCATCAGCACGAGGTCGGGTGTCAGCGCCTCGAGCAGCTGCGTGGGGACGGACAGGTCGAACGCCATCAGCGGCCTCCGACCGGGATGCCGCCGAGGCTGGCGGCCTCCACGCGTTGCACGAGGCGCGCGGCCGCGGCCTGCGTCTTCTCGAGAATCGGCGCCGGATAGAGGCCGATCCAGAAGATGGTGATGATGATCGGCACGAGCAGCGCGATCTCACGCCAGTTCAGGTCGGGAAGCCGCCGGTTCTCCGGCTTGCTCAGCGGGTTGTAGATGATGCGCTGGAGCGCCCAGAGGAGGTACGCCGCGGCGAAGATCACCGCCGTGGCCGCGATCACGGTGAACCAGGGCTGCGTCCGGAACGAGCCGACGAGCACGAGGAACTCGCCGATGAAGCCGTTCGTCCCCGGCACGCCGATGGAACTGAGCGAGACGATCGAGAGCGCCGTCGCGAACAGCGGCATCACCTTCGCGAGGCCGCCGTAATCCTCGATCAGGCGCGAGTGCCGGCGCTCGTACATCATCCCGACCAGGAGGAAGAGCGCGCCCGTCGAGATGCCGTGGCTCAGGTTCACGATGAGCGCGCCCTGCATGGACTGCACCGTGAGCGCGAAGATCCCGAGCATCACGAAGCCCAGGTGGCTCACGGAGGAGTACGCCACGAGCTTCTTGAAGTCGGGCTGCACCATCGCGACGAGCGCACCGTAGACGATGCCGACGACCGCGAGGGAGAGGATGACGAAGCGCACGCCCGGGTGCGACGCCACCGCGGGAAAGAGCGGCAGCGAGAAGCGGATGAACCCGAACGTCCCCATCTTGAGGAGGATCGCCGCCAGGATCACCGACCCCGCCGTGGGCGCCTCGACGTGCGCATCCGGGAGCCAGGTGTGGAACGGCCACATCGGCACCTTCACCGCGAACGCGAGGAAGAACGCGCCGAAGAGCCAGAAGGAGGCCGTCCGGCTCACGGTCGCGCTGGCGACGAGCGTGTCGTAGCTGAACATCGGGCGGCCCATCGCGTCCGGATTCTCGATCCCGAGATAGAGGATGGCGACGAGCATCACCATCGAGCCGAGCATCGTGTAGAGGAAGAACTTGAGACTCGCGTAGAGCCGGCGCTGCCCGCCCCACACGCCGATGATGAGATACATCGGCACGAGCATCAGCTCCCACATCACGAAGAACAGCAGCAGGTCGAGCGCCATGAAGACGCCGAGCATCCCCGTCGTCAGCACGAGGAGGAGCGCGTAGTAGCTGTGGTGCTTCTCGCGGATGCTCGTCCAGCCGCCCAGCACCGCGAGCGGCATCAGGAAGGTCGTCAGCAGGATGAGCATCAGCGCGATGCCGTCCACGCCGAGGATGAAGCGCGCGCCCCAGAACGGAATCCAGCGCACGTTGACGTACGCCTGCCACGTCGCCGAGTTGGGGTCCACCGACCACCAGAGCCCCGCGGAGATCACGAACTCGACGAGGAAGTACCCCAGCGCCATCACGCGCACCTGGGTCGCGAGCCGTTCCGGCGTGTTCCCGGCCGCCCTGGGCGCGAGCCAGCCGTGCAGCAGCACGCCCGCCGCGCCGACCAGGGGGAGCGCGAGGAGGACCGGAAGGATCCAGTCGTTGTAGCGGATCGAGGCGAGGAACGCGTCCATGCGTGCCGGGTGCTCAGTGGAACCGCGTGAAGGCGCCGAGGAGCGCGAGCGCGCCCAGCAGGAGCACCCAGGCGTACGTCCCGACCTGACCGGTCTGGAGCTGCGAGCCGAGCCAACCCATCGCGCGGGCGAGGAGCGCGCTGCCGTTGACGAACAGGCCGTCAATGAGCCCGTTGTCCACGCCCTTCCAGAGGACGTCGCGCGACACGGCGACCGTCGGGCGCACCAGGGCCGCGTCGTACGCCTCGTCCACGTAGTACTTGCGCTCGAGCACTTTCGCGATGCCGTGCGGCTCCGTGGCCTCGGCCTTCGGTACGAGCGCAGCCGGCTTGAGGCGGGCCACCGCGAAGACGATGCCCGCCACGGCGATCGTCACGGCGGCGCCCACGAGCACTCCTTCGGTCGTCGCGGCGAGGTGGGCGGGGCCCGCGAGCCGCGTCGCGGCCGCGCCCGTGACGGGCTCGAGCCACCGGTCGAGTAACCCCGTCGGCCCAACCGGCGCGGCGTCGGTGAGGAGCGCCGGCAGGTTGAGCCATCCGCCGAGCGCGCTCCCGACGCCGAGCAGCACGAGCGGCCCCGTCATCACCCACGGCGCCTCGCGCAGGTGCCCGCGCTCGGCGTCGCCCGTGCGGTTCGGCCCATGGAACGTGTAGAGCATCATCCGCGTCATGTAGATCGCGGTGAGGAGCGCCGCCGCCAGGCCGAGCACGTAGATGACGTAGAGCACCGTGCCGCCTGGAATGCCGAGCCAGCTCGCGTCGGCGAGCGGCGAGCCGTGGGCGCGCGCGAACACCGCCGAGAGGATCTCGTCCTTCGAGAAGAACCCCGAGAAGACGGGGATCCCAGCGATCGCCAGCGTCGCGATCCACATCAGGATCCAGGTGATCGGCAGGAAGCGGCGGAGGCCGCCCATGTTACGCATGTCCTGGGCGTCATCGTGCCGGTGCGTCGCGTGGTACGCGGCGTGCAGCGCGTAGATGACCGAGCCCGACCCGAGAAAGAGCAGCGCCTTGAAGAACGCGTGCGTGACGAGGTGGAACATCCCCGCGACGTACGCGCCGACGCCCACGCCGACGAACATGTAGCCGATCTGCGACACGGTGGAGTACGCGAGCACCCGCTTGATGTCCCACTGCTTGAGGCCGATCGTCGCGGCGAAGATCGCGGTGACGGCGCCCACGAGGGCGACGGTGAGCGACGCGGCCGGCGCGAGCGAAAAGAGGGCCGCGCTGCGCGCGACGAGGTACACGCCCGCCGTCACCATCGTGGCGGCGTGGATGAGCGCGGAGACGGGCGTGGGGCCGGCCATCGCGTCGGGGAGCCACGTGTAGAGCGGGATCTGCGCGCTCTTTCCCACGCAGCCGAGGAAGAAGAAGAGGCAGATGGCGGTCACCAGTGTGCCGCCCGCCGGCAGCTTGTCGAGCTGCCCGGCGATTCCCGTGAAGTCGAGCGTGCCGAGGTTCGCGAAGAGCAGGAACATCGCGACCATGAACCCGAAGTCGCCGATCCGGTTCATGATGAACGCCTTCTTCCCCGCGTCGGCGTTGACCTTCTCGCTGAACCAGAAGCCGATCAGGAGGTACGAGCAGAGCCCCACGCCCTCCCAGCCCACGAACATCACCGGGTAGTTCGCGCCCAGCACCAGCAGGAGCATGAAGAAGACGAAGAGGTTGAGGTACGCGAAGTACCGCGGATACCCCGGATCGTCCCCCATGTAGCCCACGCTGAAGACGTGGATGAGGGCGCCGACGCCGGTGACGACGAGGACCATCACCATCGAGAGTGCATCGAGCTGGAGGGCGGCGTCGAGCCGGAGGTCGCCGACCGGCATCCAGCGGAAGAGCGTCTGGATGAACGGCTGGTGCGCGTCCTCCCCTGACGCGCCGCGCATCGCGACGAAGATTGCCACCGCCACCGCGAACGCGGCGATGAGCACGCCCGGCCCGATGATGCTCACCCACGCCGCGAACTTGTGGCGGCCGGGCTGGCGCGCGTCGTCGTGGTCGGGTGCGTCCGGCGGCTCGTGACCCGTGCCCGGCGGGTGGCCGCCCGCCGCGTCGTGCCCGGAGGACGTCACGCTGGACGGATCCGCCGGCCCGATCTTCGCCGCCGCGACCACCGCCAGGACGCCGTTGACCAGGAATCCGAGGAGCGGGAGCGCCAGCACGACCCAGAGGAAGCGCGCGGCGGTGTCGGCGAGCGGATGGGCGGCGAGGGGCACGGCGCTCTGCATCGTCAACCGCGGAGCAGGTTGATGTTCTCGAGATTCACGGTCTTCTTGTGCCGGAAGATCGCGATGATGATCGCGAGGCCGACCGCGGCCTCAGCCGCGGCGACCGTCATCACGAAGATCACGAACACCTGGCCCGTCGCGCCGTAGAGCTTCGAGAACGCCACGAACGAGAGGTTCACGGCGTTGAGCATCAACTCCACGCTCATGAAGATGATGATCGCGTTCTTGCGCGTGAGCACGCCGACGACGCCGATCGCGAAGAGCGCCGCGGAGAGCGCGAGGGATTCGGCGAGCATCGCGGTCGCCCTCAGCCCTTCTTCCGGGCGAGCACCACGGCGCCGACGATCGCCGCGATGAGGAGCACGCTCGTGAGCTCGAACGCGAGCAGGTACTCCCGGAACAGCGGCCCGGCCACGGAGCCGATGATGCCGCCGGTGGCGGTCGCGCTCGGCGGCACGGGCGAAACCCGCAGCCGGAGGTCGAGCGTGGTCCGCGAGAGCGCGAGGATCTCCGCCAGGAGCGCGAGCCCCAGGAAGGCGGCGGCGAACCGGGCCCACTTGCCGCGCATGTCGGCCAGCTCGCTCGGGTGCCCGAGGTTCAGGAGCATGATGACAAACAGGAATACCACCATGATCGCGCCGGCGTAGACGAGCACCTGCATGACGCCGACGAACTGCGCGTCGAGCAGCACGTAGAGCGCGGCGAGCGCGAACATCGTGACGACGAGCCACATCGCGGCCGCCACCGGGCTCTTCCGCGTGACGAACACGATCGCACTCGCCAGGGCGACGAGGCCGAAGAGATAGAAGTGGAACGAATAGAAGAGCGAAGGGAGCTCGTTGCCCATCACTCGCCCCTGGGGTCCGCGGGATCCCACATCTCGCACACCGGATGCGTCTGTTGCGTGAGCCGCGCGAGGTCGTAGACGAACCGGTCGCGGCTGTACTCGGAGTTCTCGTAATGGCGCCCGACGTGAATCGCCTCCTCCGGACACACCTCCTGGCAGTAGCCGCAGAAGATGCAGCGGAACTCGTCGATCTCGAACACGAGCGGGTAGCGATTCCCTTCCTCATCCTCGCCCGGGACGAGCTTGATGCAGTTGGCCGGGCACACCGTGGGACAGAGGCCGCACGCGACGCACTTCGCCTTCCCGTCCTCCGTGGTCAGCATGCGATGCGTGCCGCGCCACCGCGGCGAGATATCCCACCGCTCCTCGGGGTACTGTACCGTCACCTTGTGCGGGTCCACCAGGTGCTTGAGAGTGAGCGCCAGCCCCTTGAGGGTGGCGCGCACGTAGCTCACGTCCTCGACGGGCCGCTCGACCACCTTCACGTTGATCGGCATCGGCTCACCTCCCCCCGGTTCCGGCGCCGGTGCCGGTGCCGGCGGGTGGTGCGGCGGGAGCGCTCTGCGCGCGGAGCCGTGCGACGGCCGCCGGCCCGAGCCGCGCGTACGCCGGGCTCACCATCCGCCCCCGGTCGAGCACGACAAAGAGGACGACCAGCAGGACCACGTTCATTCCGAAGAGGATCGCGCCGTACGTGTACCCCCGCGCGAGCCCCGAGCGGTCGAGGGCGAGGATCACGCCGGCGGCGATGGTGATGTACGCGAGCGCCAGCGGGAGCATCACCTTCCACCCGAGCGACATCAGCTGGTCGTAGCGGAAGCGCGGCAGCGTCCAGCGCACCCAGATGAACGAGAACACGAAGAACCCCGTTTTCGCCGAGAAGGCCGCGAAGGTGAGCAGCGTCTTGAGCACGGTCCACGGCGGCACGTTGTCCCAGCGCGTGAACGGGATGTCCCACCCGCCGAAGAAGAGCGTCGCGAGCAGCGCGCTCGCCGTGATCATGTTGGCGTACTCCGCGAGCGGAAAGAGCGAGTACTTCATCGCGCTGTACTCGGTGTGGTAGCCCGCGACGAGCTCCGATTCCGCCTCGGGCAGGTCGAAGGGGAGGCGGTTGGTCTCGGCGAACGCGGCCACGAGGAAGATGAAGCAGGCCACCGAGAGCAGGAGCACGTTCCACCCCATCGCCGCCTGCTGCTGAACGACCTCCGCGAGGACGACGTTCCCGGCCAGCAGCAGCACGCACACCGTCGCCATCCCCATCGCGATCTCGTAGGAGATCATCTGCGCACTCGCGCGCAACCCGCCCAGGAGCGCGTACTTGTTGTTCGAGCTCCACCCGGCGAGCGTGAGGCCGTAGACGCCCAGCGAGCTGATCGCGAGCGTGAAGAGGAATCCCACCGGCAGGTCGGCGACCACCATGTCAACGCGTCCCCACGGGGTCGGGAGCGGGCTGGCGAACGGGATGACCGACCAGGTGAGCATCGCGGGCACGAACGCCAGCGCCGGCGCGAGGATGAAAAGCGGCTTGTAGGCGTGGCTCGGGTACGTCTCCTCCTTCATGAAGTTCTTGACGCCGTCGGCGATCACCTGCAGGAGCCCCTGCGGGCCCACGCGGTTCGGACCGTGCCGGTCCTGGATCCACGCGGCCACGCGGCGCTCCGCGAAGGTGGTGTACGCGACGCACAGCATGTACAGCGTGAAGATCACGACGATCTTCACGAGCGTCGCGACGATGAAGATGCCCGTCGTGGGCGGACCCTGAGGGTCGGCCACCTGCAGGAGCATCGGGAGCGGCGTCACGTGGCCGCTCCGGCCAGCGCGCCCCTGACCGGCGCGCCCTTCAGCGCGAGGGCGTCGTACGAGAGCCCGCCGAAGGCGCCCTCCGACGCCGCGAGCGCGTCGAACACGGCGCTCGCCGTGAGGAACCCGGCCTGCTCGCCCATCGCCGTGAGGAGATCGGCGAGGGCGAACCAGCTCGGCCGCGCAAGTCCCGGCGCCGCCTTCGCCTGGAGGAAGCGCTGCACGCGCCCGCGCAGGTTGGTGAGCGTGCCCTCCTCCTCCGTGATGTTGGCGATCGGGAGGACGACGGCCACGTCGCGGACGGCCGCCGGCATCACCGTGCCGAGGACGATCACGGCTCCGGCCCCGGCGATGGCGCCCGCCGGCACGCCCGCGAGATCGTCGTCGGCGAGCACGAGCACGTCGCCGTCCCGGAGGCCGGCGAGCACGTGCTCGCTCCGGGCGAACCCGAGCAGTTCGGCGCCGAAGACGTTGGCGGCACGGTCGGCGCGCAACGCGAGATCCTCGACGCCCGGGAGCGGCGCCTCCGCGCCCACCGCGACGCGGAAGTGGCCCGCGCCGCCCGTCTTCGCCACGAGCCGCTTGAGCAGGAAGAGCGCCTCGTTGGAGAGCGACGGATTCGCGACCACGTACGCCCGCTTGCCCCGGAGCGCCTTCGCCGCGGCCTCGAGCGCGATCTCCCAGTCCACCATCGCGAGCGCGCCGCCGGCCGCGGCGACCATCGGCGTCTCGAGCCGGTCGGGCCGGTTCATCCAGCGGTAGTTGAGCCGTCCGTGGTCGCAGATGAAGTACTTGTTGACGTCGTCGTTCCCGCGCGGCTTGAGCCGGACGACGACGTTGTCGCGTACTTCGAGCACGATGTTGCATCCCTGCGAGCACCCGGTGCACACCGACGCCGTACGGTCCAGCTCCCACGCGCGCGCCTTGTTGAGGAAGTCCTTCGACAGGAGCGCGCCCACGGGGCAGAGGTCCACGACGTTCCCCGCCCACGGCTGTGTCAGGTCCACGTCCGGCGCCTTGCCGATGAACGCGCGGTCGCCGCGCTCGCTCACGTTGAGCACCGGGTCCAGGTGCACGTCCTCCATGAAGCGCACGCAGCGCGTGCAGAGGATGCACCGGTTCGGCACGTAGAGGACGTCGCCGCCGAAGTCCTCCACCGGATTGAAGCGCTTGGGCTCGCGGAAGCGCGAGTCCGCGCGCCCCTCCTGGAAGACGTAGTTCTGCAGCTCGCATTCGCCCGACTGGTCGCAGATGGGACAGTCGAGCGGATGATTGATGAGCAGCATCTCGAGAACGCCCTTGCGCGCCTCGAGCGCGCTCTCCGTGTAGACGTGCACCACCTGCCCTTCCGCCACGGGCGTCGCACAGCTCGGGGCCAGCTTGGGGGCCTTCTCGACTTCGACGAGGCACATCCGGCAGACGCCCGCCACGGGCAGGCCGGGATGGTAGCAGTAGTGCGGGACCAGGATGCCCGCGACCTTGGCCGCCTCGAGAATGGAGGTGCCCGCCGGGACGGTGACCCGCCGGCCCTCGATGGTCAGGTTGACGGTCGTGGTCGCGCTCATCAGGCGGTCGCTCCCGCGCCGGCGCCGTGCCGGCCGAGCGTCTCCGGCTTCCGGCCCTCCGGAACCGCCACGCTCGACGACCGTTTCCCCGTGATGAGCGCCTCGAACTCGTTCCGGAACTTCTGCAGTCCGCTCACGACCGGCGCGGCACACGAGTCACTGAGCACGCAGATCGTCTTGCCGGTCATGTTCTCCGCGATCTCGAGCAGCGTGTCGAAATCCTCGAACGTCCCCTGCCCCGCGACGATCCGATCGAGGATCTTCGTCGTCCACGCGGTGCCCTCACGGCACTGCGTGCACTGCCCGCAGCTCTCGTGCGCGAAGAAGCGCGTGAGGCGCGCGATCTGACGCGGCATGGACTGTGCGTCGTCGAAGACGATCACGCCGCCGGAGCCGAGCATCGTGCCCTGTGCGATGAACCCCTCATAGTCCATCAGCGTCGCTTCGGCCTCCTCCATCGTCTGGATCGGGACCGAGGCGCCGCCCGGCACCACCGCCTTGAACTTCCGGCCCGACCGCGGGCCGCCGCAGAGGTCGTAGAGGAAGTCCTTGAACGGGAACCCCATCACGACTTCGTAGTTGCCCGGCCGGGCGACGTTGCCGCAGACGGAGAAGAGCTTGGTGCCCGTGCTCTTCGGATTCGACAGGCTCATCGCCTTGTACCACTCGGCGCCGTTCAGGAGGATGTGCGGCACCGAGGCCAGCGTCTCCACGTTGTTGATGGTCGTCGGCATCCCGAACACGCCTCTGACCGCCGGGAACGGCGGCTTGATGCGGGGATTGCCGCGCTTCCCCTCGAGGGAGTCCATCAGCGCGGTTTCTTCACCGCAGATGTAGGCCCCGGCGCCCCGGTGGACGTGGACGTGGATCGTCGTTCCCGACCCCATCGCGTTCGGGCCGATCAGCCCCGCGGCATATGCCTCGCGCAGCGCGGCCTCGGTCCGCTCGATCGGTTCCACGAACTCGCCGCGGACGTAGATGTAACAGGTCTCCGCGCCGATCGCGTGCGCGGCGATGGCGCACCCTTCGATCATCGCGTGGGGCGTCCACCGCATGATCTCGCGGTCTTTGAACGTGCCGGGTTCTGACTCGTCGGCGTTGCAGCAGAGGTAGTGCGGCTTGCCGTCGCCGGGCTTCATGAATGACCACTTGAGGCCGCACGGGAAGCCCGCACCGCCGCGGCCGCGCAGCCCGGAGATCTTCACGAGTTCCACGATCTCCGCCGGCGGCAGCGCGAGCGCCTGCTCGAGCGCGCGGTAGCCGCCGCGCCGCTTCCAGCCGTCGAGCGTGCGCGCGTCCGGCTCGCCGAAGTGCTTGGAGAGGATCGCGGTCTCGCGCGGGTGGGACCTGTGAGGGTAACCCATGGACTCGTTTCTACACGCCGGCCGCAGAGCACGCAGAACACGCAGAACCGTGTTGCGACGGTCGCGACGCAGTTCTGCGTGCTCTGCGTGCTCTGCGGTGTGCTTGTTGGAATGACCTCACTTCAACCCCGCCAGTATCTGCGGCACCTTGTCCGCCGTCACGTTCTCGATCGTCGCGTCGTTGATCTGCACGGGCGTGGCGAATCCGCACGCGCCGAGGCATTCCACTTCGATGACGGTGTACTTCCCGTCGGGTGACGTGATGCCGGGTTCCTTGCAGCCCGTGTGCCTGAGAAAAGCCTCGACCACCTTGTCGGCGCCGCAGCAGAGGCAGGGCGACGTCGTGCACACCTGCACGAAATACCGTCCCACCGGGTGCTGGTGGAACATCGTGTAGAACGTGACGACGCCCTTCACCCAGGCCGGCGTCAGGCCTAGCACCCCCGCGACCTCCGTCATCGCCTCTTCGCTCACCCACCCGCGGTCCTCCTGCACCATCCAGAGCGCGGGAAGCAGCGCGGCCATCCTCGTGGGGTAGCGGGTGAGGACGGCATCCAGCTCCTCTTTGCGCGTTCCGATGAAGACCGGCTCGTAGGGCGCGGTCGTCGCGTGCGTCATCGGTCAATCTCCCCCATCACGATGTCAATGCTGGCGTTGATGGCGATGACGTCGGACAGGAGGTGCCCCTCGACCATCTTCGGGATCGCCGACAGATTCACGAACGACGGCGGTCGAATCCTCCAACGCACGGGCTTCGACGTGCCGTCGGAGACGAAGTAGTAGCCCTTCTCCCCCTTCGGACTCTCGACCGCCACGTAGCACTCGCCGATCGGCGGCCGCGGTCCCTCCATCACGTTCTTGAAGTGATGGATCATGGACTCCATCTCGCTCGTCGCCTTGGTCTTGGGCGGCAGGATGACGCGGGGGTCGTCAATGTTCACGGGACCGTCGGGGAGCCGCTTCACCGCCTGCTCGAGGATGCGCACTGACTGGCGCATTTCCTCCATGCGGACGAGGTAGCGGTCGTAGACGTCCCCGTGCGTCCCGACGGGCACGTCGAAGTCGTACGTCTCGTAGTCGAGGTACGGAAAGTCCCGGCGCACGTCGTACGCGACGCCCGAGGCACGGAGCATCGCGCCGCTGAGCCCGTAGTTCAGCGCCTCGTCCGGCGTCATCACGCCGAGCCCCACGGTGCGGCCCACCCAGATCGCGTTCCTGGTGAGCATCCGGTCGCACTCGTAGATCGTCTTCGGGAACGTGCGGATGAAACCGTCGAGTCCCTCAAGCCACTTGTCGGGGATGTCCGCGGCCATCCCGCCGACGCGCGTGGCACTCGTCGTGAGCCGCGCGCCGACCCACCCTTCGAGCAGGTTGTAGATGTTCTCCCGTTCCTGGAACGACCAGAGGAACGGCGTGTACGCGCCGATGTCAATGGACGTCGTGCCGAACCAGACGAGATGGGAGGCGATGCGCGACAGCTCGCACGCGATGACGCGCAGCACCGTGCACCGCTCGGTGGTCTCGATGCCGAACAGCCGCTCCGCGCCCAGCGCGAAGGCGACGTTGTTCCCGATCGAGTTGAGATAATCCTCGCGGTCGGTCCACGGGATGATCTGGTTGTACTGGCGGTACTCGCCCATCTTCTCGAAGCCGCAGTGCAGGTACCCGACGTGCGGGATACAGCGCACGATGGTCTCGCCGTCCAGCTCGAGGACGAGCCGGAGCACGCCGTGCGTCGCCGGGTGCTGCGGCCCGATGTTGATGAGCATGTGCTCACCCTCGAACTCGGGCTCGATGGTGGGCGGGGCCTCGACGGCCACGCCGACGCCGCTCTCCGCCTCGGCCACGATCGGCACGCGCTGCGGCCGTCCCTGTGCGTCCAGGCCGGTCGTGGAGAGTTCGACTTCGACGGTGCGCTTGGTCGCCACTGCGGGTTGACGGTTCTCGGTTATCGGTGGTCGGTTCTCAGCAGCACTACTCGCCCGTCCTCTCCCCGCCCTTCAACCGCGTCCGCACGTCCACCGGCAACTCCTCGAACGCGTCGGCCACGGACAGCTCCTCCATCGAGTAGCGCGCCTCGGGATTCGCCGCGAGCGCCTGGCGGAGCTGCTCCGAGCGGCTGAAGCGCCCGCGCAGCGGGAAGTCCTTCCGGAGCGGAAAGCCCTCCTTGTACTGCTCCCAGAGGAGGATCCGGCGAAGATCCGGATGACCGGTGAAGCGAATGCCGAACATGTCGTAGCACTCGCGCTCCAGCCAATCGGCGCTCCTGAACACCGGCCAGACGCTCGGCACCTCGAGCGGCTTGCCCTTCGGAAGCAGCGCCTTGAGCCGCAGGAAGCGCCGGAACTTGAGCGAGCGCAGGTGCCAGACGACCTCGATCGGGAGCGAGGGATCGCGGTGCTCCACGGCCGTGACGTCGGAGAGATACTCGTAACTCTGCGACGGGTCGTCGTGCAGCCAGCGCACGATCTCCTCCGCTCTGCTCCCTGCTATCTCGACGTTTGTCTCGCCCCAGACGACGTCCACGCGCTTGACCGCGCCCGGAAACCGCTTCCGGAGCGCCGCGGCCGACGGGTTCTCGGCACCGCCCCGGTTGGGCACGTGCCGCGGCGTCGCGGGCTCGGCGCTCGTTCCAGTGCCCGGATAGACGACCGCGAACCCGTCGCTCACGGCGCCGACCGCGTCTGATGCACCGAGTTGCCGAACGGTTCCGACAGCTCGTCAATAAGGTCGGGCGGGATGTAGAGCTTGCTCGACGGGTCCGGCTCCATCTCGTCGCGCAGCGTTTTGTCGCGCATTCGTTCCGTCTTGATCTGCTGCTGGAGCATCATGATCCCGTAGAGGAGCGCCTCGGGACGCGGCGGACAGCCGGGGACGTAGACGTCCACCGGAATGATCGTGTCAATCCCCTGCACGACGGCGTAGTTGTCGAACATCCCGCCGGTGGATGCGCACGCGCCCATCGAGATCGCCCACTTGGGCTGCGGCATCTGCTGCCAGATGCGCCGGAGCACCGGCGCCAGCTTGAACGGCACGCGCCCCGCGCAGATCAGCACGTCGCTCTGCCGCGGCGAGAAGCCCATCCGCTCCATGCCGAACCGCGCGAGGTCGAACTTGCTGGCGGCGGTCGCCATGAACTCGATGGCGCAGCAGGCGGTGCCGAACGGCATCGGCCAGAGCGAGTTGGCGCGGCCCCAGTTGACGAGGAAGTCGAGTTTCGTGGTGATCCACGGATCGCCGCCCCGGGACACCGCGATCGTGTCCGGCGCCGGTCGCACCGGCAGCTCCGGTCGCCGCGTCAGTTCCATTGCAGCGCGCCCTTCTTCCAGACGTAGACGTAGCCGACGAGCAGGATGATCATGAAGACGAGCATCTCGCCGAGTCCGAAGAACGAGATCTGGGCCGCGGGGCACGCGCCGGCCACGAGGGGCACGGCGCAGGAGAGCTGCCGGTAGTACGCGCCCCAGGGGATCAGGAACACGGTCTCGATGTCGAAGATGATGAAGAGCATCGCGACCATGTAGAACTTCACCGAGAACCGTTCCCGCGCGTCGCCCAGGGGTGGGATCCCCGACTCGTATGGTGTCTGCTTCTCCGGTGTCGGGCGCGCCCGCACCGTGAGGGCCGAGACGGCGAGCATCCCCGCGGCGGCCAGGATGGCGACGCCGAAGAGGAGGAGAACCGGGAGGTAGGTGCGGTCCATTTATATGGTTGCTCGTGAAATGTTTCACGAACGGAGGGAAAGTTAGGGAGCGGGGCGAAATGGTGTCAACGGAGCGCGCCGGCGATACATTCCCCGCACTTCTCCCGCCGCACCCTGCACCGGCCCCCCCGCACGTCCGCTGCACCCTGAACCGGCACACCGCACTCTTCGTCATGTCCATCAAGAACGACCGCTGGATCACCCGCATGGCGAAGGAGCATCGGATGATCGAGCCCTTCGCATCGAGACAGGTGCGCTCGGGCGTGATCTCCTTCGGGGTGAGCGCCTACGGCTACGACATGCGGGTGGCGCGAGAGTTCAAGATCTTCACGAACGTGGCGAGTTCCGTCGTGGACCCGAAGAACTTCGACCCCAGGTCGTTCGTGCCCTTCGAGGGCGACGTGTGCACCGTGCCGCCCAACTCGTTCGCGCTCGCGATGTCGGTCGAGTACTTCCGCATTCCACGGAACATCATGACGATCTGCGTGGGCAAGTCCACGTACGCCCGCTGCGGCATCATCACGAATGTCACGCCGTTCGAGCCGGAGTGGGAGGGATTCGTGACGCTCGAGATCTCGAACACGACGCCTTTGCCCGCCAAGATCTACGCGAACGAGGGGATCGCGCAGGTGCTCTTCTTCGAGGGCGATGAGGAGCCGGAGGTCAGCTACAAGGACAAGAAGGGGAAGTACCAGGCGCAGGTGGGGATCACGCTGCCGAGGATCTAACCGACATGCAAGGTGCCCCCCTTGCTTTCCCGTTCTCGGCGAGCCGATCGTATGGGCATGGCCGCACCGGTCTACTGGACCGCGGAGATGGTCCGCGCGCTCCCCGACGATGGGAACAGGTACGAGTGCGTGTACGGGGAGTTGCTCGTGACTCCGGCGCCGCCGCCGTGGCACCAAGTGGTGGTGAATCGCCTGCACCGCAAGCTCGGCGACTACCTCGATCCGGTGCCGTCGCTCTTCCTCTTCGCTTCGGCCTCGGACATCTCGTGGAGCGACGACTCGCTCGTGAGGCCGGACCTCTTCGTGCTGCCGAGAGACGAGGTCAGGCCACTGCGGTGGAGTGCGATGAAGCACCTCGTGCTGAACGTCGAGGTCCTCAGTCCCTCGAGCACGCGGGCCGATCGGTTCACCAAACGCCGGCTCTATCAGGAGGTCGGCATCCCGCGCTACTGGGTCGTGGACGCCGACGCGCGCGAGGTGGAGGTCTGGACGCCCGACGTGCGGTTCCCCGCTGTCGAGCGCGAGCGCCTGGTCTGGCACCCGGACGGCGCGCGGCAGCCGTTCGTGCTCGAGCTGATGGAGCTCTTTCGGCCGATTTGAGATCGCCTCACTCCGTACGTGGCTGGCCTAAGCGACGCGACCTCCCTATGTTGCCGGTGTCGGCCCGCTCGGGGCCGACTTCCCGGCGGCAATGAACATGCCCCCCGCAGTTCGTCCCAGGCGTGCGCTCGGTCTCATCCTGCCGGTCACGCTGGCGATCGCGCTGGCGACGGAGACCGGGCAGCGCGGTCTCCCCGGTGCGGCGTCCGCTCAGGACTCGGTGCGCCGGTTCGTGGACGTCATCGAGGTGACCGGCGCGATCACGCCGATTACCGTCGAGCAGATCGAGTCCCAACTGCGGCGGTCCGACGCGGACGGCGCGCAGGCGCTCGTGCTGGTGATGGACACGCCGGGCGGCCTCGAATCGTCCATGCGCTCGATCGTGAAGGCGATTCTCGCCAGCCGGATTCCCGTGGTGACCTGGGTGTCGCCTCCGGGCGCGCGAGCGGCGTCCGCGGGCCTCTTCATCGTAACCGCCAGTCACGTCGCGGCGATGGCCCCCAACACGAACCTCGGCGCGGCGTCGCCGGTGAGCATCGGCGGGCCGGCCGACACCACGATGGCCAAGAAAGCCACGTCCGACGCGGCCGCGCTGATCCAGGGCCTCGCGGAGACGCGCGGGCGAAACGTGGAGTGGAACGTCAAGGCCGTGCGCGAAGCGGTGTCGGCGAGCGCGAACGAGGCGGTCGGCCTGCGCGTCGTGGACTTCGTCGCGTCGGACCTGCGCGGGGTGCTGGAGAAGGCGAGCGGGCGCACGGTGCAGCTTGCCGGCGGGCCACTCCGGCTGGACCTCGCCGGCGCGGAGATTCATCAGATCACGCCGACGCGCCGCCATCGCGTGCTCTCGTGGCTCGCGAATCCGAACGTCGCCTACCTCCTCCTGACGCTCGGGTTCTACGGCATTCTGTTCGAGCTGCAGAGCCCGGGCGCGATTCTGCCGGGCGTCGCGGGGGCCATCCTGCTCGTCCTCGGGTTCGTGGCGCTGCAGATGCTTCCGGTGAACATCGCCGGTCTCGTGCTCATGCTGCTCGCGATGGCGTTCTTCATTCTCGAGGTCAAGGTGCAGTCACACGGCGTGCTCGCGGTCGGGGGCGTCGCCGCGTTCCTGTTCGGTTCGCTCCTGCTCTTCGAGCCGGGGCCGGGACGGCTCTTTCGCGTGTCGCTGCCGATCGTGCTTGGCGCGACCACGGCGACCGCGGCGCTCTTCACATTCGTCGTCGGCAAGGCGCTCGGTGCGCAGCGGCGTCCGGTGACGACGGGCGCCGAGGGGATGCTCGCCGAAATCGGTGAGGCGATCACGCCGCTCGACCCTCGCGGCCGCGTCCGCGTGCACGGGGAGATCTGGGAGGCCGAAAGCCGGACCGGGCCGCTCGAGGTGGGAACTGAGGTGGAAGTCACACGGGTGCGGGGCCTCACGCTGGAGGTCCGCGCGCGCAGCCAAAAGGGGGACTAGATGGACCCGTTTCTTGGGCAGCTCCTGCTGCCGATCGTCCTGATTCTCGTCGCGGCGCTTGCGAGCGCTGTCCGGATCCTGCGCGAATACGAGCGCGCCGTGGTGTTCCGGCTGGGCCGCCTGATCGGTGAGAAGGGGCCTGGCCTCGTGCTGCTCATTCCGGTCGTGGATCGGATGGTCCGCGTGAGCCTGCGCACGGTGACGATGGACGTGCCGCCCCAAGACGTGATCACGCGCGACAACGTCTCGGTGAAAATCAACGCCGTGATCTACTTCCGGGTCGTCAACGCGCCCCGGGCGATCGTCGAGGTGCAGGACTACCTCTACGCGACGTCGCAGATCGCCCAGACCACGTTGCGCGCCACGGCCGGCCAGGCCGAGCTCGACCAGATCCTCGCCGAGCGGGAGAAGATCAATCAGGAACTGCAACACATCATTGACCAGCAGACAGAGCCCTGGGGGGTGAAGGTGAGCGTGGTCGAGGTGAAGAACGTGGACCTGCCCCAGGAAATGCAGCGCGCGATCGCGCGTCAGGCGGAAGCTGAGCGCGAGCGGCGGGCGAAAGTCATCAACGCCGAGGGCGAATACCAGGCCTCGACCCGGCTCGCGCAGGCGGCGGAGATCATTCAGCGGCAGCCAGCCGCCATCCAGTTGCGCTACCTCCAGACGCTTGCCGAGATCGCGACGGAGAACAACTCGGTGACGATATTCCCGGTGCCGATTGACATGGTCACCGCGTTCCTGCAGAAGGTGGCACCGAAAACGGCGGAGGGGGGCCTTCTCCCCGACACTCGGGCCGGCGCGGGGTGACGAAGCGTCAGGCCGGGCGGCCTGCTGCGGTGCTCATCGAGGAACGGCAGTGCCCCAGTAGTTGAAGTTCGCGGGGCGCCAGCCCGGCAGGTACATCGTGTCCAGGCGCTCGATCCGGAAGCCTCCCGCCTCGATCAGCGCGGGGATCGGCCGGTTCAGGTGGCACCCGCCGCTGAACCGCTTCCAGATCGGATTCAGGCGATTCTGCCAACGGCGGACGCTCGCATCCGGCGCCGTCCCGTGCTCACAGAAGATCAGCTCGCCGCCTGGCCGCAGAACGCGACGCATCTGCTGCAATGCCGGGGTGGTGTCGGGTATGGTGCAGAGCGTGTACGTCACGAGCACGGTGTCCACACTGCGGTCGTCAAGCGGGATCGCGTCGCCCGGCAACCCGATGAACTCCACCTCGAAGCGGAGCGAGCGCGCCTGCTCCTCGGCCATGCGGGTCATCTCGGGCGACGGATCGAGGCCCCAGAGCTTCGTGACCTTCGCAGGATCGTAGAACGGGAGATTCAGGCCGGAGCCGATGCCGACCTCGAGCACGCGCCCACGAGCGCGCGGCACCACCTTCTCGCGCTGGCGCATGTTCGGCCTCAAGCCACACGTGAAGTGGACGACCTTCGGAAGGATGTACTTGCCGTACAATCCCATTGTCTGCTCGTGGTGTGGGCCGCGCGCGCCGCCTATTCTCTCGGCTTGTGCGTCATCGGTACAAATCGCACGGGAAGCGTGCTCAGCGTCACCGTGCCGGTGACGGTGCGGCGCAGGATCCGCAGTTCCTGAGACACGGTTCCCACGGGAATCGCCATCAAGCCCCCGATCTTCAGCTGTTGCAGCAAGGCGGGTGGAACCTCGTCGGGCGCCGCCGTCACCATGATGCGGTCGTACGGCGCGTGCTCGGGCCACCCCAGATAACCGTTTCCTGTAAGCACGTGAATGTTGCGATAGCCGAGGGCCGAGAGTGTCTTGCGTGCCTGTTCGGCGAGTGGCGGCACAATCTCGATCGTATACACGTCTTTCACGAGCACACTGAGCACTGCCGCCTGGTAGCCGGATCCGGTTCCCACCTCGAGCACGCGATGCCCGGGAGCGACGTCCAGCGCCTGGGTCATGAACGCGACGATATACGGCTGGGAGATGGTCTGACCGTGGCCGATCGGCAGCGGCCAGTCGCCGTAGGCCTCAGCGCGCTGCGGCTCGGGAACGAACAGGTGGCGCGGCACGCTGAGCATCGCGTCGAGCACCCGCGCGCTCCGGATGTCGCGCGAACGGAGCTGCTCGTCCACCATGCGCCGGCGCTCGGCGTCCCAATCGCGCGCGCCGCGCTGAAGGTCGGTCCTGCCGGCGCCGCAGGCCAGGCCGGCGACGGCGAACAGGGAGCCAATCCAGAGGTGACGCGCCACGGTCTCCATGGTACCTCCGCCGCCGCTGACCTCAGGAGACGTTCAGTGCAGGCTCGTCCTGCCGCCCGATTGTGGTCATGCTGTGCGCTTCTTGATGAACGGTGCCAGCACGTCCATCAGGTCGGGCTTGCCGATCTCCTGCAATTCGTAGCGCACCCGCACGGTCGGCCTGCTGATCTTGATCAGGCGGTTCAGGTCAATCGGCGTGCCGATGATGACCGTGTCGCAGGGCACCTTGTTGATGGTCGTCTCGAGGTCCTTCACCTGCCTGTCGCCGTAGCCCATCGCGGGCAGCAGCGTGCCAACGTCCGGGTACTTCTTGAACGTGTCGGTAATCGTCCCCACGGTCCACGGACGCGGGTCCACGATTTCAGACGCGCCGAACTTGTGGGCCGCCACTACGCCCGCGCCGAACCTCATCTCGCCGTGCGTCAGCGTCGGGCCGTCCTCGACGACGAGCACGCGCTTGCCGGTGATGTGCTCGGGGTGATCAACCAGGATGGGCGACGCGGCGTCAATCACGGTGGCCCGGCCGTTCACCCGCCGGATGTTCCGCCGCAGCGTGTTGATCGCGTTGATGTCGGCGGTGTCCACCTTGTTGATGATGACGACATTCGCCATCCGCAGGTTGGTCTCGCTCGGGTGATAGAGCAGTTCGTTGCCGACGCGCAGGGGATCGGCAACGACGATGTGCAGGTCCGGCGTGTAGAAGGGAGTGTCGTTGTTCCCGCCGTCCCAGAGGATGACATCGGCTTCCGCCTGCGCCTGCGCCAGGATGTCGCCGTAATCCACGCCTGCGTAGATGATGGTGCCGCTCACGATGTGCGGCTCGTATTCCTCGATTTCCTCGATCGTGCACTTGTGCTTCTTGAGGTCGGCCATTGACGCGAATCGCTGGACCCGCTGCTGCTCCAGATCCCCGTACGGCATCGGGTGCCGGATGGCGGCGACTTTCAGCCCGTGCGCCTGGAGAATGCCCGCGATGCGGCGGGTGGTCTGGCTCTTGCCGGAGCCGGTGCGGACGGCGCACACGGAAATCACCGGCTTGGTGCTTTTCAGCATCGTCTCCGCCGCGCTCAGAATCCTGAAGCTCGCGCCGGCCGAGTTGACGATCGATCCGCGCTCCATCACGTAGGCGTAGGGCACGTCGCTGTACGCGAAGACGACCTCGTCAACCTTCAGCTTGCCGATGATGGACGCGAGGTCTTCCTCGGCCAGGATGGGGATGCCCTTCGGGTAGTGCTTGCCCGCGAGCGATGCGGGATAGCGCCGGCCGTGGATGTTCGGAATCTGTGTCGCCGTGAACGCGACGACGTCGTAGCGGGCATCGTCGCGGTAGACGACGTTGAAGTCGTGGAAATCGCGCCCCGCGGCGCCCATGATGACGGTGCGAGTGCGTTTCATGCACGCTCTCGTTGAGCAGCCGGGGTCACAGGTAACCGTTGGGTGGCTACCGTTCGATGACCTTCTTGATGCGTTCGAATGCCCAGTCAACTTCGTCGCGCGTGATGACGAGCGGCGGCGAGAACCGGACGACACGGTCGTGCGTTTCCTTGCAGAGCAGTCCCGCGTCCTTCAGGGACTCGCAATAGGGACGGGCCGCAACGGTCAGCTCGAGGCCGATCCAGAGCCCGCGGCCGCGGACGTCCTTGATGATCGGGCTCCTGAGCGTGCGGAGCCGGGCCAGGAAGTACGCGCCAAGTTCGGCGGATCGTTCGACGAGCTTCTCGTCAACGAGCACCTTGAGCGCCGCGCGTGCCACCGCGCAGGCCAGGGGGTTGCCGCCGAACGTGCTGCCGTGATCGCCGGGCCTGAAGACACCCAGCACCTCACGCCGCGACAGGACCACCGAGATCGGGTAGAAGCCCCCCGAGAGCGCCTTTCCGATGATCACCATGTCCGGCTCGACGCCGTCCCACTGGTGGGCGAAGAGCTTGCCGGAACGGCCGAGCCCCGACTGGATCTCGTCCACGACCAGCAGCACGTTGTGCCGCTTGCAGATCTCCGCGGCCTTCTTCAGGTATCCGGCCGGCGGGATGATGATGCCGGCCTCACCCTGGATGGGCTCGACGAGAAACGCCGCCGTGTTCGGCGTGATGGCGGCTTCGAGCGCCGCCGCGTCGCCGAAGGGAATGATGCGGAACCCCGGCGTCAGGGGACCAAAGCCATCCGTGTACTGTGCCTCGGTCGAGAAACTGATGACGGTGATCGTGCGCCCGTGGAAGTTGTTCTGGCAGGCGATGATCTCGGCCTTGCCGGCCGGGATGCCCTTGACGGTGTAGCTCCACTTTCGCGCGGCCTTCAGCGCCGTTTCGACCGCCTCGGCACCGGAATTCATGGGCAGCGACATGTCCATGCCGGTGAGGTCGTGCAGGTCCTTGTAGAGCAGGGCGAGCTGGTCGTTGCGGAACGCGCGTGACGTCAGCGTGACGCGCTTCGACTGCTCGAGCATCGCCTGCATGATGCGCGGATGGCAGTGCCCCTGAGTGACCGCCGAATAGGCGGCCAGGCAGTCCAGATAGCGCTTGCCGTCCACGTCGTACACCCACACTCCTTCGGCACGCTCGATGACGACATCGAGCGGGCGGTAGTTGTGAGCGCCGTACTGCTCTTCGATATCAATGAACTCCTGACTGCGAGCCGCTGTTGTGTCCATGAGAGAGCATCTGTGAAAGACGGGTGGGGACGGCCTTGACTCGCGATCGCCGAGTCGTGTCAGCAGCGCCATCCTGACGACGAGGCTGCCGGCCGCCTGCCTGAATTACAGCGCCCGCAATCCCGGTTCGTCGAGTATGCGACGTCCTCGCGCCGTGAGCAAGCGGCGAGTCACGGTCACAGGGGTGTGCCGGTGCGAGCAGTTCAACGAAAGGAAACCCGGCCCGCGTTCGCTCTCACCGCGACGGCCAACGCGACGATTCCACACCAGTAGAAGATGAACTCCGTCACTCCGAAGACGAGGGCGGATGCGGCGCTGGCTTCCGACAGCAGCGGCACACGAAGCAGACCTCGCCTGATCCCGATTCCGTGGCCCACCAGGGACACTAGGCCGCACAGCAGGACGAACCACACGGCCTGCCACCGCCTCGCCGCCGCGCTGATCCGCCAGAACACAATGGCGGCCACACCGAACAGCCCGCCGAACCAGAGCGGGAGCAACCAGCGTGACCACACCGGGAACACTGCCTGGTAAACGGAGTCCCAGAAATACACCGAGCCGAACACGCCCCATAGCACGGCGTAAACCACGAATGCAACTCCGCCGAGGTACCACTTCAGGTGGCGGAAGAGTTCCGAGGATACGAAGCGGCCGACGAGAAAGAGCAACGGAATGTCAATGAGCAGGGCGATTGCCGTGGCTCGCCACAGTAGCTCAGAGGTTACGCGAGCACTCTCGTTCACCATGGCAGCACCTCGCGACTCGCGGCGACACCGCTACGGCCGCCATCTTTGCTGTGCGGCCGTGCCCAGCGTCGCCATGTGGCCGAGCTGCTCGTTGGGGCTCGCAAACCGAATGTACCAGCGCCTACCGGAGGCCCGGAATGTGAGAATGCCCGTCGGAGCCTGAGGAGTCATTCCGGCAACGCGATACACCACGTGCGAAACACCGTCGCCCTCGGCAATCTCGCCCACGATCTCCCAGTTCAGTTTCGTTGACTCGATCTTGTCGAGCATGGCGCGCATCTCGTTACCCGCGGACGGCGGCAGCTTGTCGAGCATCCCCTTCAGCATGCCGTCCGTTGTGAGCCCCGCGAGATACCCGGCGCTTTTCGCCTCGAACCACCGGCCCATGAGCTCCCGGTCGGAGATGGCCTGCAGTTCGGCGGCGTCCGTCACGCGCGCAAACGTGAAGCGAAGCATGGAACCCGGTCCGCCAAGCATGGCCTGCAGCCCCTCCAGGGCCTTGGCCATGTCGGAGACTCCCGCGGAGTCCATCCTCGCTCGCCCTTCTGGCGACGATAACGTCGACATCGTAAGGGTCATCCTGTCGGCGATACCGCGCAGCGCTTTCAGCGAAGCGCTATCAACGAAGTCAGCCATTGCCTGCCACCGCTTGTCGGTCTGTGCCTGAAAGAAGGCCTTCGCGGTGGAGGATGCCGACTGACCGCGCAGCGCGGCAGGCGCGACGAGGAGGATCGCGAGGAATGCACGGATGACCCGGCGCATGGTGGCCTGCCTCTTGGAAAGAACGCGTAGTAAGAGACGCGGACTACGCGACCGCTGTGCTGAGGAACGTGATCACGTCGCTGGCCAGGCGCTCGGGCTCTTCGAGCGAAGCGAAGTGCCCGCCCCGCGGCATGTCCGTCCAGTGAGTGACGTCGTACGCGCGCTCGACCCACGACCGCGGCGGGAAAGGTGCCTCGTAGGGAAACCGCGCGATCCCGCACGGGACCCGAACTCGCTCGCCCTCGCTGAAACGTAACGGTGTGCCCGCGGACTCGAGATACAGCCGCATCGATGAGGTGATCGTGTTTGTCGCCCAGTAGAGCGTGACATTCGTCAGGATGACATCGAGCGGGATCGCGCTCCGTGGATCGGCCCACTCGCGAAACTTCTCGACGATCCAGGCGGCCAGCCCCGCGGGCGAATCGCTCAAGGCGTATCCGAGCGTCAACGGACGGGTGCGCTGCACGTGCCCATAGGCACCATGCTCCTCACTCCACTGCACGCGCTGCTTCAGGAAAGCCGCCTCCTCGTCGGACAGCACGTTTTCGACGAATGGTGCATAGGAACCGGGAATGTAGTTCAGGTGAACGCAGCGCACATGCCGGCCGAAACGCAGGGCGAGCCACGTGGCGATCCCCGCGCCCACATCGCCCCCATGCACCGCGAATCGCTCATAGCCGAGGACGGACATCAACTCGGCCAGGAGTGTGGCGATACGCTGGTTGGACATGCCGGCCGACGACGCGGCGTCCGCGAACCCGAAGCCTGGCAAGGATGGGATGATGAGATCGAAGTGCTCGGCCAACCTGGGCACGAGGGGCAGCATCTCCACGAACGATCCTGGCCAGCCGTGGAGAAGCAGGAGCGGAGTCGCGTCAGGACGCGGCGCTCTGGTGTGAATGTAGTGAAGACGCAGACCACCACATTCGGCTCGAAAATGAGGCAGACGATTGATCTCGCGCTCCTGGGCGAACCAGTCGAACTCGGAGAGCCAGTAGCGCGTGATCTCTTGCATGTCGCTCAACGGAATGCCGCCGGTCTCGCTGATCCCTCGAGGCCAACAGGTCGCGCGCAGGCGAGCACGCAAATCGTCGACCGTCTCGGTGGGCACGTGGATGCGAAAGGGTTCGATCATGATTGTGGTTGGCTGTGCCTGTGGTCCAACGTCTCCCCATCGGCCGCTGCTCGAAGCGGCGCACGGACCTCGGCGACGATCAGGTCTCTTTGTTCATCGGGCCGTTCATCACCGCCTGAGCACCCGCATGAGGAGCTCGGGCATCGCGTGCAAATGGTCAACGTGATCCGGGGCCGAATTGCCGGCGAAGCCGAGCAGCTCGAAGCGGCCTGCGCGGACCTCGCTGAGCTGCTGCATGCCGCGGGGGCCCCAGCGCAGGACCGGCGTGCGGCGGAGGCCGAGCACGCTGAGGAGCCAGTCGGCCGCCTCCGTGGTGCTGGCGAACGTGCCGGGGAAGATCTCCGAGTGCGTGACGACGAACCGCTTCTCCCCGCGTACCGCAGCTCGGGCAAAGTCGGCGAACGCCACGAGGTTGGTGCTGTCCAGCGTGCCACCGGCGGCGAGCACCGTGCCATCGGGCACGTACGATGTGTGCATGCCGTCGAGCAGCAGCACCGCGTCCACGGTCGCGAAGTGGCGGGGCTCGCGGAGGATCGTCCGCACCGCCCCGTGCCCGGCGGAGAACGCCACCAGCGTCACGCGCCCGGTCTGCGCCGCCCTCCCGATCACCGCCGAAACTTCTCGCGTCACGCCCGCCAGGAGCGAGTCGAAGGCCGCCGGCTCGGCGAAGGCGCGCTGGTAGACGCCCGAGCCGGCCCCGAGGTTCACTACCGCCGTCACCGTATGATCGCCAACGCCGGCGACGGCCTGTTCCGCAAGCCAGGCGGCACCGTGGAAGTGCACGACAAGATCAACAAGGTCGCGCGTTCGCACGCGGTTGGGCACCAGGAGCTCGACGGGGCTCCCCGCAGGACCGACGAACGAACGCACGACGCCTCCGACCTCCCTCGGCGCAAGGCGCTCGTGTGCGCGTGTCCCTTCCACCATGGGCGAGGGATTCTGCGACGCGGCCGGCGGCGCCGTGATCTGCGCGGTGGCGAGCGACGGCCGCCCGATCAGCGCCTGTGCCGCCACCAACGCCGTCATGAGGCGCACGGCCGTCTGCACCAACCTGGTCAGGCATCGCTCACGCATCACACCGAGAACCCTGATTGGTATGCCACCCAAAAGCAGACGAAGCCGCGGCCGACGATTCCGCCGACGCAGAGCGCGAGGACCGGTGAGAGGCGACGGTGGAGCTCGGGGACGTTCGCGCGAGAATGGTTGCGGAGGAAGACCGCGTAGGCCACCAGGGCCATGAGTATCCCTGCGATCACGTCGGCCACATAATGCTGCTTGGTGAACAATGTAGGGATCGCGACGAGCGCGGCGCACGAGATTGCGACGAGTCCAAGTGTGCGATGCACGCGATAGCAGGCCAGCGCTGACACGAAAGAGTGCGCGACGTGGAGGGAAGGAAAGCAGTTATCGGCGGGTCGGCGTCGTAAAGGAACCGCAGGCCCCAGACGGCAAAGCCATCTCCCGTCACCGTGGCCGGACGCGGAGCGAAGGTCGGATACAGCAGGAAGCAGGTGTACGACACCGTCCACACCGAAAGCTATGCCCACACGGTGCGGCGGATCATCTCCTCCTGCTGGACCACGAACACCGGCAGCACGATGAGGAAGAGGTAGAGCGCTCCATACACCAGCGCCCACGTGGGAGTGAGGGGTAGGAAACGGTCCAACGCCAGCTCGGGCGCGTGCACCGCAGTGCCTCGCGCTCGCCCCGCAATGACAAGGTAGAAGGGGACGAGCGAAACGAGCAGGACCATGGGAATAGTCACCCGGTACGGCCGGGTCAGCGCCTGCCCGAGGGTGCCCCACGTGATCTGGACTTCATCGGAAGTGTTCGTCGACAGATCGCGTGTCATAACGGCGGTCTCACAACGGTCCGGGTGTCGGCCGAACGGAATGCGGCTATGCTGCGCCGCAGTGCGCGGGCGCGCACCTTGATGCTGCCGCGCCGATGCTGAAGGCGCAACCAGAGCATGCCTGCCCGCGCGGCGCCAGCATCAGCCGCTGGTTATGCAGGGCGCTCACAGATCCTCAGGCCGAAGGCCCGTGTGCCGAGCGACGCGAGCGAGCATCCGCGGGCCGATTTCGTCGCCGTCATGAAACGCCCAGACATAGTCCGGCCAGCCAGTGCGACTCAGCGTCGTGTGACTACCCGAAGTGCGCTTCACGGCCCATCCGATTCGGAGCAATGCCGCGAAGACCCGCTTGGCCTTCGAGGCACCCCACGTGCTCATGCGGCCTGGAACGACACGTTGAGGAGTTCCGGCACCGCCTCGCCGTGATCGAGTCGGTCGGCCAAGACTCGCAGGGCGAGCGCTTGAACCTTGGCGACCGCATCCGTGCGCGTGGTGCCATAGGCCATGACGCCCGGCAACACATCGACCTCGGCCAGCCAACGGCCGTCAGTTTCTTGCTCTGTGGCGATCTGAAACGTCACGGGAAACTCGGCGAAAGGGCGTCTCTCATAATAACGACTGCCTGTGCCTCTGCATAACGACTTCGAATTGAGCTGCGGCGCGCCAGGACGGCGTGCGCACGCATCCATTCTGCATCCAAGTGGTGGCGAGCGCCACGCCAGGACGAGTGCCCGAGCGCCGGCTGCTCCGATTCGGGGTTATGCGGCCGCGCCGCGTCAACCACGGAGCCGATCCCAGCAGCCGCGCGGATCGACGATCGGCACCGGGGCACCCGACGGTACGGCCAGCAAGTCCTGATCGCCTGTGACAAGCATGTCGACGTCAGCGGCGACAGCCGAGGCGAGCACCCAAGCGTCGTCCGGATCGCGGATCGGCAGCGGGGAGGGGTGTGCGGGCTTCGGAATGATGGTTTCGTCGCGGAGCTCGGCCTCGACGCTGTCAATGCGTTGCGGCGAGGCCTTGAACCGATCGCGCAATACGCGACGCAACTCGGCGAGATTGACCTCGCCTGTCACGAGCGCATGCTCAGCCAGAATGTGCCTGAGCAGATCGGCGCAGATGCCACGCGCCGTGTACGCGCTGACCAGCACATTCGTGTCGAGGAAGATCCTCACGACACGATGCGGAACACGTCCTCGTCAGTGAGAATGCCCTGCGCCTCCGCCAGCGGCAGCAATGCGCGGCGGGACCGCTCAAATCGCAGCAAGGCGACCTGGCGCCGGACCGCGTCGCGGACGATATCGCTCCGACTGCGACCGAGCTGGCGGCTCAATCGGTCAAGCTCGCGCTGGATCTTGGCGTCGAGACGAATGGTAACGGTGGATGCCTTCATGTGCTACAATGTAACACACGCAGGGTCGCCTCGCAAGGCCACAGCCCGTTCGGGCCGGATAAGCTCCGGCTCAGCGGCGGCGCGTAGCGCCGTCCGCTGCAACCGGTTGTTGGGCGGTGCCGGCTGCGACGGTCGACCGATCTCACAGCTGCCGTGACAACCAGTGCATGACGTTCAGCACGAACTGGCGGTTGTCGTTGTCGCCCGTGTTGATACCGTACAGCACGCGACCGCTCACTTGCGCGGTCACCATGCCGCCCTCGCCCAGGACCACGATTCGACCTCGGCCGAGTTCGAATGCCAGCGCCTGGGCTCGGCCAGCGGGACGCTGGGCCAGCACGTCGCCGCCGATCGGCACTGACTCCACAGCCGCGTCCGGAAGGCGGAGCAACGCCGTTGCGCCGGGTGGGCCGTCGAGCGATTGCCCGGTGTAGGTCATCACGCGCGCGAGCTTGGTCCCGGATCGATCGCCGGTGATGATTGGGTGGTCGCCGAGGCGACCGTTCCCGACCGAGAACAGCAGCGGGTCCGACGGTTCGCCCGGCACCTCGACGAAGCCCTTATGCATCGTGACGTCGAGCGCATCGCCGAGCGCGGACGCGGCCTCGCCGAACGGCGCATGGTCACCGATCAGGAGCAGCGACCCGCCACCCTCGACCCACGCGCGGACCGCCTCGATCTCGGGTGCCGTGAACGCTGGATCACTGCGCGGCTTGTCGGTGGCAACCGGCAGGTTTATGCCAAAAAGCTGAGGCTTGGGTGCACCGGACGCGTTGGCAATTACCAGGACCTGCACGCCGTCGAGGTAGGCGGGCGTGAACGTGCCGTGACCCCGCTCGACGGCGTAGCCGTCGGCGCGCAGCAGCCGTGCGAAAGGCCAATAGCGGCCGCTGAAGCCAGCGCTCGAGGCGTTGTGGTGTCCTTCGTCGAAGAGTACGCGCGGATGCTTGCTCGTGAACGATGGCTGCGCAACAGCAGGATCCCAGCCGTAGTCAGCGCGCTGAGCGAAGAAGAACGAACTTCCCAGGAAGACCACCAGCGCGGCGCCGATGACGGCGCTGACGACGAGAAGGGCCTTCTTCATTCCGTTCCTCCGGCAATGCTCGGTCGAACAGCCGCCCAACGCCCGAGCTCACCTGCGGGCGAATCAAATCAAAGAGCCTGCGCAGCAGGCGCAATCCTTAGCTCGCCCGTCAGGTGCAGCGATCGTTAGATGGCGCGAATTCATAAAGTAAGTGCAACAGATGCCCGAACGAGAAAGGTGACCTGGGATACGGTACGCTTCGATTCTCCGCCAAGAGAAGGAAGCCACCCATGACGTATCACCAGATCACCTTCGCCGAA